>Ga0182024_10009086_pt1 | contig 20692 bp, 14 predicted proteins | sample P32metaG_FD_120480 | JGI IMG/M metagenome (GOLD analysis project Ga0182024, IMG submission 120480) | Permafrost microbial communities from Stordalen Mire, Sweden - P3-2 metaG (Illumina Assembly) | ecosystem: Environmental > Terrestrial > Soil > Wetlands > Permafrost | place: Sweden: Stordalen...
CGGTACTCTCGGGGGAAGATCACCCGCACCTTGGCCGGCGGGGTGTCCTTGAGGATTTCCTCCAGTTCCTCCTTGGTGATTTTGGCGCCGTCCGCGTCGAGAAGGATCGTCTCCCCAAGATGGGCCGCGGCGAGGATCTTGCGTCTGATGCGCCGCCGGACCTTAGCGAGGTGAAGCTGGCCGTTGTGCTTGGCCACTTCCAGACGGCGCATCAGGAGACCTCCACGCCGATCAGCGACTTCATTACCGCCTCGATGCGGTCGCATTGCTCGCGCACGCTCACCGTCTGACCGAGCAGCCCGGCCCGCTGAAGACCTGCCGCCTGTGTCTTCACGGCGTGCTTGGTTGCAAAGCTCAAATTTTGGAGGATCCCGTAAACCAGGTTGGTATTGAAGGAATGGTCCTCGATGGGAACCAATGCCTCGGTCAGCTCCCGCGTCGTGCTCAGCAAGGCCGGATGCTCGACCCAGCCATCCGAGATCAGGTCGCAAACCGCGTCGCTGCACGAGGGCCGATCAAGGGCGAGCAATAGGGCCGCCTCGTAGCGGAAGATTGCCTGGCGCAGGCTGACGATCCAAGTCGAGAGCTTCGCATGGAGCTTGGAGTAGTTCTCCTGCGAGAGATGGCGGACCTGCTGCTCCTCATGCTCATCCTCGTCATGGCGCTCCGGCCCTTCGACTCCCTGGGTCAGGAGAAGCTGAGCCAGGTAGCTTTCAAGCCACCGCACGCCGCGGCGGGATTCCACGGCCGCATCGAGCAGCGCCTCGCTGATCGGCTCGTGATGTTCGCACTCGTCATGGATCGCCGCGAGGGCTTCCCGAAAATCCTCGCGCGTGGGTAAGTCCACATGGAGGACCTCGCCAAAAAACCTGAACCGCAGTTCATCCGGGATCGAATCATCGTCGGCGAAGAGGTCGCTGTAAGTCTCCTTCCGACCAGGAGCGCCAAAACCCAGGGAACCCCGCTTTGCCGCCCGGCGAGCCGCCTTATGGACGTGCTGGTAGGCACCGCTTGCGATGATGCGAAAGTTGTTCTCCCGAAACCGCTGGAGATCCCCTACCGACCATCCTAACGCCAGGAGGCGGGAGTCGATGTCGAGCACACTAAGTACCTCTCCATAAATTCCCTGCGACCAGTTGCTTTGCCGCGCTTCGTTCCCACCGACGCAGAACTTGTCGCACTCGTCGAAATACACGATGCCGCCCTTCGGATTCCGTCGAACGAAGTCCCTAATACCCAAAATTGTCGGCACCTGGATGGCGCCAGTCGGGATGTAGGCGCTCGCCAGTTGGCTGAACATTGGCAACCCGTGCAGCGCCGCGTAGGCGCGCACGACCGCGGTTTTGCCACTGCCCGCCGGCCCGGTCATCAGGACGGCGCGGGTGCGCGGACAGATGTTCCCGTAGTGAGCGTTCGGGTCGATCGAGCAGATGGCCTCTAAGCGATCATAGGCGGCGCGCTGGCTGGCCGTGCGCCACACTTCCTTCTGGCCGCGCTGAACGGACGGAATGACCCAGGGTTCTTCGTGAGATTGAGACGTAAGCATGCACCCATTCTCGCGCGCCGGCGCGAGCGATGGAATGGATGGCACCATTCATTTTACCAGAAGCTTGGCTACACGGTCTTTGGCTCTTTGGACGACTTTCCCACCGGGCACGTCAGATACTTTCTTCAGAAGCGGAATTTGGATGGACGTAGTTAGCAGAGACCCTTTCCGAAGAGATCAACATCCCGGTCGGACCCAACCGCCTCATCGTCTTCTACGCCCAGGTTGAGAGAACAACACGCAGCCCGACTTGGGGCAGTTCTGCGCGCCCGCCGCCGTCGAGCAAGATTGCCGGTTGAACCTCGGCCAGCATGCTTCCGGTCTGTCTCTGCTTCAGCTAAACTGCGAGAAAATGAAGGATACCCCTCAGAGCGGTCCGTCCATTGTGCGCGAAGCTTGCGTGGATGACGCTGCTGTCATCGCCAAAGTTCACGTAGCCTCATGGCAGAGCGCCTACCGCGGCATCATGCCCGACAGCCTGCTTGACCAACTATCGGTGGCGGAGTGGACGAAACGGTGGGAGACAATCCTGCAGCCTTCCGCGCGTTTGACGCTCGTGTTGGAGAACGACGGCCAAATTCGAGGCTGGGCATCCATGGGGCCTTGCCGAGATGAAGACAAGGAACCATGTTCTGGCGAGCTCTACGGGATTTACCTGGATCCCGCGTTCGGGTCGAGTGGGTTGGGCACGATTCTTTATCGTCGCGTCGAAGAATTAATGCGGGAATCAGGCTTTACGGAATCCCGCCTCTGGGTGCTTGAAGCGAACGAGCGTGGACGACGATTTTATAAAAAGGTTGGATACGCGCAAGATGGCCATACCAAGTGCATACAAAGGGAAGGGGCCGAGTTGGTTGAGCTCCGATATAAGAAGAACCTTAGAAGCTCAATCGTCTAAGGCCTATATGCTTCGAGTAAAATCGGACTAGCTCCGTAATGTCTGGAGCCCCCGCTCGATAAGCGGTGTCGCGGATTGTTCTGGTTCTTCAAGCTGATCCGAAAAGACGAAAAGCTTTGATCCCATGTAGGCCTTCGCGACGCTGTAGTGGGCAGCGGGTACCCAGCAACGCACGAGAGCGACCACTACCATGGGATGGAATTGAAAACCCTCGATTGGACAATAGAGCCGCTGTAGGTTCACAAGGCGATCTCCTGCTTCTTCGCCGACAAGGCGCGATTCACGGAGGGCTCGGTCGAGCTCGACTGTGCTTTACTCATGCGGTACGTCGCGCAGGAGTGGCATAGCCGGCCTGACCTGCGACTATCCGAAGACAGGACCTTTCTCACGGTCTACGCCTGATCGAGACCACGACGTATTGCCGCTCAACGCAGCGGGCCAGCAATAGCCAAATCCGGAAATAGACTCGTTCACAGGTCACCCCGCAGCGATTTGCCGCAGGAGCGTGATCATCTCGAACCGTTCGATTTTCGGAACCTTGTACGTGTACTGAATCCGGTTCTCGTCCTTCAACGCCTTCAATACCGGCGCGGCGTGCTGCCGGAGCATACCCTGATCGAAGCAGAATTCGATGACGTCCTGCTCGGTTGGGCATTTGCCGGCGAGGATCGCCTCGCGCAGGCGGGCCTCAAAAATCTCGACCTTCGTCTTGGAGACCTTGAACAACGAGAGTTCGGGATTAGCTGTCAGGTGATTATCGCCATCGATGTCGTAATTCGCCTCGCCACTGATCGGCGCCTTTTTCCAGGCGAGGGTAAGGAACTTGTCCATCCCGATCATCTTGCCGCTGCCGAAGATGATTCCGTAGATGTTCTTGCCCTTCTTGAGTGAATACGGCGCCAGGTAGTATTTCTTTCCCGCCGGCACCCACTCCTTGAATGTCTCCAGCACGACCCGATGAACATGGTTGGGGTTGTCCGGGTGCTTGATCTTGACCTTGATCGAGTCCACCTCCCGAAACCGGTGTAGGTAGGATGAGGCCATGAAGAGCAAGAAGTCAGCGACGGGAGCGGCGGTGATCTGGCGAAAGATGTCCTCGTCGACAAAATTGACCCCGCATGGATCGAGCAGGATGAGCTTGGCGGCGTCCTTGCTCTTGAGGGTCGGTAACGACATGGGGAAGGCCTGACCAAAGGGCAGCGCCTGGACGTCGAGGACCACATTCTTGGTACTGACCAGCATCGGAGCCAGCTTTTGCTGTAGGGCCTGGGTCTTCTTGGCTGACGCATCGTAGAAGTGGAGGTGAACCTTGATACCGTTGGCGACCCAGGCGCCCCGGCAATCCAGAAGTTCCTGCACAATCCGCACCGGACTGCCGTCGACCCCGGTCGGATCCGATCCCGGTCCGCAAAAGAAGTCATAGACGTGAACTTCTTTCCACGTCGGTTTTAGCGGGGCGAGAAAAGTGGGCAACCAGGTCCGAGCGTAGAGCTGGAAGATCTCCAGCTTTGCCTTCGTGCTCTCGTCGAAATTTTGCGCGTGAAAATTTCTGGACACCGTGATTAAGCCGCGGTGAGAAGCTTCACGGAGTGTAGCAACTCAGCTCGGTCGGCTGAAGAAGGAACTGCATGGTCAGATCGGTCTGGAAATTCGCTGTAAAGGCGCCCTTCCAACGTGCGGCCCGCGGCCTTCTTCCTGACGCCACCCCATTGCTTGAAGAAAAATGGCACGCCAGCCTTCCGGCACTGGTTGCGCAGGGACACCACCCATTCGGGCTTGATGGGCCGAGCGCCCGGCCCGCTCTCGCCGCCGACGATCATCCAGTGAATGCCGCGCAGGTTGATGCTGCCCAAATCCTCCAGGAGAGGTTCAACCGAAAGGAACCGAACCTGGGCCGCGGCCGAGCGAAGCTGGTCGACCCGCGGCAGACCATGCTTCTTGTTCTCCACGCTGACGCCCCACCAGATGTGGGAAGCGCTGGCCGCTTTGGTCAGCTTGGTGGTCAGGAGAAGCTGCATCCGGTCGGCGCGCTTCGTCAGAATTTGATAGGTATGCCACTTGGCGGCCAGCATCACTTGGCAGACCTTCTCGATGTACTCATCCGGCACACGGTCGTGGAACAGGTCGCTCATCGAATTGACGAAGATCATCCGCGACTGGTTCCAGCGCAGGGGATCAGCAAGTTTCTCGGGCACCAAGCGGAGATCGAAACCGAACTCGAAAGGGTGGCCCTTGATACCGCGCCACCGCTCGGCGAACGTCTCCGCGTAGCAGTGCGTGCAGCCCGCGCTGATCTTGGTGCAGCCGCGGACCGGATTCCAGGTTGCGTCGGTCCACTCAATCTTGGAGTTGTCGCTCATTGCCCTTTGAATGTTTTTATCGGAAATAACGTAAAATGTCTATCGCCTTACGACCTCTCTCGTGTTCCACCTCGAATTGAGTCATTGCCCGGCCGGGGGCGCATTTCGTTCCCGGTTGCTAACAGCCTCAGAAACGAAGATGGGACCATTGGTTTCCGAAAATCTTCCTACGGCATTAGTTTCTCCAATTTTCTCCAATTTTATCTTTCCGCGCGAAAACTTTGAATTAGTGTTGCGGCGTGGAAGAAAATCTTATGACGGTTCGGGAAGTCGCGATTCTCCTCAAGATTAATGAGAAAACGGCCTACAAACTCGCCGCCGACGCCAAAATCCCGGGATTGAAGGTTGGCGGATCGTGGCGTTTCAACCGGGAGACCATCACTCGATGGATCGAAAAGGGGGGCGCTCCCCCTATTGTCGAGCCTTCTTCCGAGGCGGAAGCAGAATCCCAAGGTTGTGCGACTCTGGCTTCGGCCTACTACTCTCCGCAACAGGCCACCTTCTTTGCGCATCGTCTGACTCTGGAAGGTACGGGCGAGGACGCCCTAGCCCAGTCACTTTCCACTGCCCGCGTCGACATGAATCCACACCAAGTGGATGCAGCCCTATTTGCGCTGGCGTCACCTCTTTCCAGGGGCGTGTTGCTAGCGGATGAGGTCGGCCTCGGCAAAACCATCGAGGCAAGCCTTGTCATCGCCCAGCGTTGGGCTGAACGTCGGCGCCGCATCCTGCTTATCGTGCCCGCATCGCTGCGCAAGCAATGGAGCCAAGAACTCTACGATAAGTTTTCGCTTCCCTCTGTTATTGTGGAGAGCAAGTCCTACAACGAGGCGCGCAAGGCGGGCGTGGCTCGCCCTTTCGATCAGAAGGACAAGATTGTCATTACGTCCTATGAGTTCGCCGCGCTGAAGGACTCAGAAATTGCGCGAGGCCAGTGGGACTTAGTGGTGTTCGACGAAGCGCATCGCCTCCGCAACGTCTACAAGAAGGATGGCTCAACTCGCGCCAAGCGTTTGCGCGAAGCCACCAAGTCATTCTTCAAGGTGTTGTTGACGGCGACACCGCTGCAAAACTCTCTCATGGAGCTGTACGGCTTGGTCTCCGTCGTGGACGAGCGCCACTTCGGCGACGAAGCTTCTTTCCGCACCCAGTATGTAGCAGGACCAGGTGCAAAGAACGGCCTTGTGTTTCTGCGAAAACGGCTGGAGGCGATTTGCAAGCGCACTCTGCGCCGCCAGGTCCAGCAGGCGGGCCTCATTCGTTACACCGAGCGCCGACCGCTTACCCTGCAGTTCGACCCGTCACCAAACGAAATGCAGGTATACATGGGGGTCTCGGCCTATTTGCAGAGGTCCGACACCATCGCGTTTGGAAACAAGCCCAATCAGCTTGTGACGATGGTGGTACGAAAAATCCTTGGCTCATCTACGTTTGCGGTCGCCGAAACGCTTGCCAAGATCATCGACCGCCTCAAGCAGATGCGACCTGTCGATATTGAAACCGTCGCCGACTACGATGTCGTCGATGAGGATGCCGAAGAGCTTGGCGACGCCAATGGTGACGCAGGCGCCGAGGCGCCAATCGACCCAAAGAAGCTCGAAGCCGAAATCGCCGAGTTAGAGGGTTACCGCGTGCTAGCGCTGTCCATAGGCGAGAATGCCAAGGGTCTGGAGTTAGTTAAGGCCCTACCGAAAGCCCTCGACGAAATCGTTGCCAAGGGCGGTCAGCGTAAGGCGGTGATCTTCACCGAATCGGTGCGCACCCAAGGCTATCTCTCAGCGCTTCTTGCCGCCAACGGGTACGAGAACGAAATCGCCCTGCTCAACGGTCAGAACAACGATCCAAGCAGCAAGGCGATATATCAGGACTGGCTCAGACGCCATAAAGGTTCTGACGCTGTTTCAGGCTCGAAGACTGCTGACATGAAGGCGGCCATCGTCGAAGCCTTCAGGGATGGCAAGAGCATCCTTATCGCCACCGAATCCGGCGCGGAAGGCATCAATCTTCAGTTTTGCTCGATGATTATCAATTTTGACCTGCCTTGGAATCCACAGCGGGTGGAACAGCGTATTGGCCGCTGCCACCGTTACGGTCAAAAGATCGACGTTACCGTGGTCAATTTCCTAAATCTAAAAAATCACGCCGAACGTCGAGTGCATCAGCTCCTCGACGAGAAGTTCAACCTGTTCAAAGGTGTGTTCGGGGCTAGCGACGAAGTGCTTGGAGTGATTGAGCGAGGTGTGGACATCGAGCGCCGCATCTTCGAGATCGTGCAAGGAGCCCGCAACGAGGCCCAAATCAATGACCAGTTCGACCAGCTCCAAGACGAGCTTCAAGCACAGATCAACGACCAGGTGCTCGATGCGCGGCGCCGGCTTCTGGAAAATATGGACGAGCGAGTCATCGACCGTCTCAAAGCCCGCGATCAGGAAATCGGGCAGCGCCTTTCCGAGTTCGAGCGCCAGCTTCTCTACGTAGCGCGCGCTGAGCTTCCCGATGCTCGTTTCCACGCCGATAATGGGCGCCGCTTCGATTATCGCGGTGAAACCTACACCACTGAGTGGCCGTTAGCTGATGAGAAGGGCTGGAAATTCTTCCGCCTATTGGAGGGCACTCTGGCGACCAGCCTTGTCGCCGGCGCCAAGGAGCGTCGATTCGACGCTCCATCCTGCCTTCAATTTGATCTCGCCGCCTATCATGGCGGACGGCTGGCCGACGTGGAGCAACTGCGAGGAAAGTCTGGATGGGCGCGCGTCGGCAAGCTTCACATCGAGACGCCCAAGATCACCCGAGAGCATCTGGTGCTTTCCGTCGTCGCCGACGACGGCACCTCCATCCACACCGAAACCTTTGAGCGTCTGTTCCATGTTCCCGCAAAAAACGAGCCTGTGGACGGAGTCGCTCCCGAAGAGCACTTAAAAGCGGCCGAGATCGAACGACGCAAGGCTTTGCTCGACGATGCCGAGCAGCAGAACGCTGAGTGGCTCGACCTCGAAAGCGAGAAACTCGACGATTACGCGGCTGATCTGGAGCGTGCCTTCGAGACGGAAATCAGAACTGTGGAAACCGAAATCCGTGAGGCTAAGAAGGCCATGCGAGGCTCCAATCAAACTATGGCCAATAAGGTGGCTGAGAAGCGCCGCATCAGCGGGCTTGAAGGTAAGCGCGATAAGCTCAAGGCCGAATTTTTCGACCGCCGCGCCACCATTCGTGCCGAGGTTGAATCCATGCTCGACCAGATTCAGGAAAGCCTGAAACTCGAACCGGCCTTGACCGACCTCTTCACCATCCGGTGGGAGGTCGCATGAATCTGTCGCACCGGACAATAGCCGCAGTGGCGGAGATCATCACGGGAGACGGGCCGCGCGGCTCGACGACGAAGCTCTCTCCCTACCGAACGCTGGGCAAGATCACGGACTTCTTTCGGGATTTTGGCGAGCGGGACTTGCATCCCAGTTCGGGCGCTCCATCCCGTTACGCCTTCACAAAGGAAAAACTAGAGAAGTTCAATGGTACAGAGCAAATGAATCGCATCATCTGCAGTGCGCTCGATTTTTGGGGGGAAGATGGATTGGATCCGCGCCATGCAGGCGCTCACCTCAATGCATTCCTTAAACGCGATGGTTACGAGGTTGTCGTCGAAGAACGGTATCTCCGAATGGCCGGAGACACCGCCGAAACCGAGCCTTATTTTGCTGTCCGCTCCCTTCAATCGGCAGTTCTCGGCGTGCCGTCGCTAGTCAAATTGTCGGAGGAGTCAATCACTGAGCACATTGCCAAGGCTCGAAAGAAGATCGAGGCAGGCGACTCCTCTGGCGCTATCGCCAGTGCCTACACGCTGATCGAAGAATTTCTCAAACAGCTTCTCCGCAAGAGCGCGACCGCCTTCAATGAGAACGAGGGCGACATTCGCGCGCTTTATAAGCTCCTTGCCGGCCCGCTGAATCTCGCACCGAAGAGCGACTCCTTGGAGGTTTACTTAAAAGCCATATTGGAAGGGCTGCAACGCCAGATCGGCGGATTGTTCGAGCTTGCCAATAAAGCCAGCGACCGGCATGCCCGTAAATATAATCCGGCGCCGCATCATGCGCGACTCGCGGTCAACGTGGCTTTCACACTGTGCGAGTTCCTGCTGGAATCCTACGAGTACCAACAAAAACGAGAAGAAAGGCGGACTTCGTGAGCGTGAGGAAACAGCGGCTGGAGTTGACATGGATCGGTAAGGACGAACGCCCGCACTTAGAGCCACGAATTCTATTGGAGGACGGGGACAGGTCCTACCACGCTAAGGCGCATGTCACGGAAAACGACATTTTCGACAACCTTCTCATTCACGGCGACAACCTCCTAGCGCTCAAGGCGCTGGAGCAGGAGTTCAAAGGCAAGGTACGGTGCGTGTTCATCGACCCTCCCTACAACACTGGCAGCGCGTTCGAGCACTATGATGACGGCGTCGAGCATTCGCTATGGCTGTCGCTGATGCGGGATAGGCTGGAGCTTTTGTACCGCCTCCTGACCATAGATGGCTCAATTTGGATCACAATCGATGACAACGAAGCGCATTATTTGAAGATTCTTCTTGATGAGCTTTTTGGAAGATCGAATTTTATAGCCTCTTTCGTCTGGGAAAAAGATGCAGGACGAAAAAACGATTCTATCGTTTCGACCTCTCACGATTACGTGTTCCTCTACGCGAAGAACAAAGAAGTTTGGCGACGCAAGAGAAACCTTCTTGTTCGCACAGAGGAGCAATTAGATCGCTACCAAAACCCCGACAATGACCCACGAGGTGCATGGAGGCAAGGAGCCGACGGCACTGCAAAAAGCGGCAGCGAAAATCTACGGTATCCGATTACGTTGCCTTCCGGCCGAGTTGTTAGGCCGCCAGCGGGAAATTTCTGGCGCTTCGCGGAATCTACATTCAAGGAAGCATTGGCAGACAACAGGGTCTATTTTGGTAAAAAAGGAGACGGTTTACCGGTAATAAAAAAGTATCTCCGAGATATTCAGCAAGGAATTGTTCCGAAAACGTGGTGGCCTTCATCAGAAGTTGGTTCAAACCAAGAAGCCAGGCGCGATCACCTCCGAAAGCTGTTGCCCGACATCGAACCATTTGCAACGCCAAAACCAGAACGACTCCTCCAGAGAATAATAGAAATCGCCACAAACCCAGGCGACATTGTGCTCGATTCCTTTGCGGGTTCCGGCACAACCGGGGCGGTGGCGCACAAGATGGGACGCCGCTGGGTCATGGTGGAACTTGGCAAACATTGCGAAACCCATATTGTGCCACGCTTGCGTAAGGTAATCGACGGCGAAGATAGTGGCGGCATCAGTGAGGCTGCGAAATGGAAGGGCGGTGGCGGTTTCCGGTACTTTCGGCTCGCGCCTTCGTTGCTTGAAAAAGATGCTTGGAATAATTGGATCATCGCCAAGGACTATTATGACCCGGCCAAGCTGGCTCAGGCTGTGTGTAAACTGATGGGCTTCGTCTATCAGCCGGACGAGGCTCATTATTGGATGCAAGGTCGTTCGTCCGAAACCGACTTCATCTATGTCACAACGCAAAACCTGACGCATGAGCAGATCGCGGCCATCGCCGAGGAAGTGGGGGACGAACGCACGCTGCTGGTGTGCTGCAAAGCGTTCCGGACGAATGCCGACGCCTTCCCCAATCTAACCATTCGCAAGATTCCGCAGGCAGTCTTGCGCAAGTGCGAATGGGGGAAGGACGACTACAGCCTCAATGTCGCCGATCTGCAAGAGGCCCCGCTTGAGCCGGACGCGCCGGATGCGAGCGCAGCCTCGCCCAAGGCGGGTAAGAAACGCAAAGACAAGGCTGACCAACAAAATGATCTATTTAGCGGGGGAACAGGCAAATGAGTAACCGCACCGTCCGTATTATCAGCCAGCGCCTCTCGCTTCGTCAGCCTCAGGCCGACTCTCTCGAAATTCTAGCCGACGTGTTGGCCCAAGTGACGCTGCCGAAAGGCGGCGACGCCACCGCCGCGCTGGAAGTCATCCGTGATACCTATCCCAGCGTCGAAGCTTTCGAGCGGGACTTTCCGTCGTTGTGCTTCGCGCTCGCCACGGGCGTTGGCAAGACGCGGCTGATGGGCGCGTTCATCACCTACTTATACCTTACGGGCAAGAGCCGCCACTTCTTCGTGCTTGCTCCCAACAAGACCATCTACGAAAAACTGATCGCCGACTTCTCGCCCGAAAGCCCGAAATATGTATTCAAGGGCATCGCCGAGTTTGCCACGAATCCGCCACTGATTGTCACCGGCGACAACTATGAAAGCGGCGTGGGCGTGCGCTTCGAGGGCGGCAGGCCCTCTGATCTGTTTGCCTCCGATGTGCATATCAACATTTTCAACGTCGATAAGATCAACAAGGAGGAAGGCCCGCGAGGTACGCCGCGCATGAAACGCCTTCAAGAGACTATCGGCGAGAGCTACTACAGCTATCTATCCCGCCTCGACGACCTCGTGCTGCTGATGGACGAGGCGCACCGTTACCGCGCAAGCGCAGGTGCGAACGCCATCGACGGCCTGAGACCGATCTTGGGGTTGGAGTTGACCGCAACGCCTAAAACCGTGGGCGCTCACCCCATGCCCTTCCGCAATGTGATCTACCACTATAGCTTGGGCCAAGCGATGGCTGACGGGCTTGTGAAGGAACCCGCCGTCGCTACGCGCAAGGATTTCGATCCCCGCTCGGTTGGAGAACAGGAGCTTGAGCAGATCAAACTCGAAGATGCCGTCCACCACAATGACTATGTGGCGGTGGAGCTGGATCGCTACCACCGCACGACCGGCGCTCCGAAGGTCGTGCCTTTCATTTTGGTGGTGGCTGCCGATACCACAGAAGCCAAGCGCGTGCGCGAGTTCATTGAATCCGAAAAGTTTTTTAAGGGGCGCTTCAAGGGCAAAGTGGCCGAGGTTCACTCCGCTCTGCGTGGCGAAGAAAGCGAGGATGCCATGCAGCGCCTTTTGGCATTGGAGAAGGACGGGCGTACTGAAATTGTCATTCACGTCAACAAGCTGAAAGAAGGCTGGGACGTGACTAATCTCTACACCATCGTTCCCTTACGGGCTTCGGCTTCCGAAATCCTCACCGAGCAGACCCTGGGACGCGGCCTTCGTCTGCCGTTCGGCAAGCGGGTATCGAAGGGAGGCGACGACGAGTTTGCCGCCGTGGATCGACTAACAGTCATCGCTCACGAGCGGTTCGACGACATCATCGCCAAGGCCAAGGAGCCGGGCTCCCTCGTGATGAAGTCGCTTGAGATCGGCGATGGCGGAGATATTCCCGCCGCCGGGGCTACGTTGGTCACAGCCCCGTCCATCGCCGAAATGATCGTGACCGGAGCTCAGCCCGACATTCCTGGCTTCGTAGACGAAAGCGCTAGCTTCGCATTCAAATCTCCTGAAGAGGGCAAAGCTGCACAGGTGACGCTTGACGTGATCAAGCGCTACGAGCGCAAGCTCGGTAGCGCAGAGGCTCTTCGGGATAAAGGCCTCCAAAAACAAATTGCCGAGGAAGTACGAAAGCTTGTGAGTCCTGCGCAGGGAACACTCGAAGGGGTGATCGAACCACCCCGCATCAACCAGATCGTGGAAACCGTGGCTGAGACGGTCGCTAATCGTATTATTTCCATTCCTCAGATCGTCGTTCTGCCTAAGAAGCAAATGACATTCACCTTCGAGGACTTCGACCTCGCCAGTCTCGAAACGATCAACATGCGGCCTATCGAGGACGGCATTATCATCGAGGATTTGCGCACCCAAGCGCGCGTGTATCTGGCGCGCACCCTGGACGATCCGCGTGAGGCTAGAATCGAAGACTATTTGGTGCGCTTTCTGATCGAGCGCAACGAGGTCGACTACGCCGATCACGCCGCCCTGCTCTACAAGCTTGCTGGGCAAATGGTAGCGCGTGTGCGCTCCTATATTGCTGACGAGGCCGAGGTCGAAAACGTGTTGCTGCGCCACGGCCGCCAGCTCGCCGACTTCATATTCACACAGATGATGGCGCACTATCGCGAAACGCCGATGAGTGAGGACGACTATGAGGTCACCGTCACGCGCGGTTTTACGCTGCTCCAAGCACAGCCGATAAACGTGCCCCAAGGACAGCGCGTAAGCGACTTTAAGCGGGCCGTCGCACCATTATCCGAGACCCGCAAGCGAGTATTCGGCGGGTTCAAGAAGTGTTGTTATCCGCTGCAAAAGTTTGACGCCGATCCCGAGCGGCGACTTGCCGTAACCATCGACGGCGACGTGGCCGTCGAGAAATGGTTGAAGCCAGGGCGCAACCAGTTCCGCATTGATTACTGGTCGGGGGAAGCCTATGAGCCCGATTTCGTAGTCGAAGCTGCCACCAAAATGCTGATCCTTGAGGTCAAGGCGCGCAACGAACTTGACGATCCGATCGTCAAGGCGAAGGCCGCTGCCGCCACAAAATGGTGTCGGACAGCGACGACCTTTGCCCAAGGCGGTAAGGGAAAGCCCTGGACCTATGCACTGATACCCGACGACCAAATTATCGGCAGCGCCACACTTGAGGGCTTGTTGGCGAAGTTTGCAGCGCCATAGAGGTTTTACTCACAAGCTCTCTGAAATTCGACGCTACCAATTGTAGGATTGGAAAAATGCTGCACTCGACGTGGCGTGTCCTCCATATCCCGCGTGATCGTTTCCAGTTCGGAGCGTAGGAAGGTTTTCGGCTACCAGCGAGAGCTGCATAGTCTCCCGCCATCGACGCAAAAATGAATGGTCCCATTCATTTCCGTCCCACGCGCCGGAACTAGAATTGGCTGGTTATGGCAAGCCCCTCCACCTTTCTACGCACTCCGGGAGCAGAGGAATTGTTTTTCCTGGCCCGGCGAGCTCACGCTGTCAAAAGTCTTGGCGTGGTAACCGGGCCGAATGGCTCCGGCAAAACCACGGCCATGCGCTATCTGGCCGATCATCCTGACCGCTGCGGAATCGATGGCGCCGTAGCCTATTTCTTGGCCGCGAACGCCGCAGGGCCGACCCGCGGCCTGAAGGACTTCCTGATAGATCGCGGCGTGCGGCAGGTCGCGCACCAGAAAGGACTGAGCACGAAGATTCTCGCCCGGCTGGCCCACCGAGAGTTGTCAGAGCATGGCATCCAGATGGTCGTTGTGGACGAGGCCGACCTGTTGGATCTCCCATCGCTGCAGGGTTTCGTGAGCGGGTTCGACACCTGCCGGGACATGGGATACCCGATCGCCGTCCTACTTGGTGGGGTACGGAACCCCAATAAGTGGATCAATCAGATCTCAGCGGCTGAATCGCGAACGCTGCACTTCCACCGATTCACCATCCTGAGCCCTGAACTGATTGCGGCCATTTTTTCATCCTGGGGAAAACCAATGGATGCCTTGGCCGCCAAGGTGAAGGAAAACGATAAGGGGGCGGCCGAGGTCCTGCGGTCGATTGCGACAGGGACGGGCGGGATCTTTCGCAAGGTTTACTACTTCGCTTCGCTTGCGGCGATGGAGCATGCCTCGGAACCGATCACGGCCAGCGTGGTCGACAAGGTGTTCAAGAAGATGACCCGGGTGGGCGCTTGATCACGCATTCCGTCGCCAATGCCGAAGGCCGGCGCCTCGTCGGGGCCGTGAGGAAGTTGACCGCCAGACTCGATCGCCCGGTCTGCGGGCGCGATTTGGAACTCTATTTTCGCATGTACCCCCGAGAGCATCCCGAGCTCCTGCAGGCTATCGGCCAACTTCTAATTAAGGCGTCGCGACCTTTCGCCGGCGTGGATCGGGTCTACCAGATCGGGATCATCGGCAATCGCGGCTATTACGCGGCAGACGAGGACCCAAAGTGGAACGTCAGGCTAGCCCGGCATGAGGCCGACGTGTGGCTGGAGCGAGCGATCCGCGAGGATCTGCCTAGCAAAGTTAGGATCATCCTGCGGAGTTCCCTAGACGATCTGGCGCGTAACGCCCTGGCGGGATGGTGCCAAGAAATGGAGGAGATCCTCCCGTTGGCCACCGATGCGACCAAGGTGGCAAAGACCAGAGTCGCGGTGAAGGCCGCGAGGTTGGAAGTCGGTCGGCCTTTCACCGGCGAAGTCCCCGCTGACCTGATCTCGCGTGCGGAGGCCGTCCTGATGCTCAAGGATGAGCTGTGCCGGCGGGCGGATTATTTATTGGGCGTCGAAGTGAACTGGAACCGGATTGCGACCGACTGGACGTGGCCGCAATCGCGGCTCTTCCCGAAGGTGGGCGGCCCGCTGCACAGCCGCGCCCAGGTCACGCTCCTGGCTGCGGTGATTTGGCCCGACCCCTGCGAGGTGACCGATCGCCTAGCAGGCGAGCTGTGGGCAAGACGTTATGGGGTGCCGTTCTCGGATTGAGATGAATTGGTGGCCGTTTCGGATTTTACGTTGGAAGGACGAGTTGGACTGACGCTAGCCTAGCAGCATGTTCGGTGAAGAGTTCCGCTACGCATTCGAGGAGATGGTCCAGAACATGGGTGACGACATCATCTGCTACAAGAATTACGGCACTCCCCAGCAAACAAATTTCGAGGTGCGGGGCCTCAAGAACAACCACAAGGGTCGGCCCAGAGATGTGATGTTCCAGTTTTCCAAAGATCCGGGCCTGGTCGAAGGAGATGTACTCCAGCAAAAAGGCGCAAGGGAAGTCTGGCGCATTACGCACGTTAAGGATGACATCATCTCGGGGGTTTACGTGAACTTCGAGGCTGAGGTGGAGAGCATGAGTGCTCCTACCGCCCGCCCCCGAAGCGTAAGCCACGTCGAGGTTCACGGGCATGTCTATGGCGGCCTCCAGGTGAATTCTCCGAACGCCACCCAGACTAATGTGGTTCAGGCCGGTATCTCGGCCTCCCTGGTCGAGCTCAAGGAGCTGTTCAACCGCTCTTCGCTCGGGGAACTGGAAAAAGAAGAGGCCACCCTCGCGCTTAGTCGCCTCGGCGAGTTGAGTACAAAGCCGAAGAGCCCGGAATTGCTCAAAAAGGTGAGCGAGAAAATTGATTATCTGAAAGACATCGCCACCGACATCGGCGCGATGGGCACAATAGCATTCCCGCTCCTAGAAAAGCTTCATCAGTTCTTTATCCAGTAGGCTGAGTCACCGCCTTTTCAAAAAGTGATGACGCTCAGAGCGGATCGATCCGCCTCAGCTCAAAGAATCCGTGGCGGGTCTCGTAGGTGTGAGTCAGGTCGTACCCGTCATCGGTCTCAAACGAAATGATGATCTTTTGGGTCTTACCGAGGTCAGCCGGGACGAATGGGTATTTGAAGTAGATTCGGTGACCCGTGCCCGATATGTCGGGCTCCTGCTTGACGACAATTCCAGGAATGTCGCCTGTGAGCCGGATCCTGCGGGCATTCTTGCCAGCGTTGAAGACGACCAGGATCACCACGTTTTCGGCAGTGAGGTTGTCTGAAACCTGCTGACGATCATGGTAGAGGATGTTCCCGCCCATAACGCTCCACAGACCTACACCGCCGCCATCGTTTTGCTCGTAGATATGCGCAAACAGATCCTTTGACGGGATGAAATACGGCCCCGAGGCCTTGGATCGGCGCAACCGTTCGGCCTCTTTCTCCTTGGCCTGGTCTTCCTCGATCTTCTTCACCCGGCGATCGAGGCGAATGTCTTTGGAGATGGCATAGCCCAAAGTGAGGATCGACAGGAGGATGGCGATGAAGGGGAGCGCGGCCATGGCTGGAGCGTTTATTTTACCAAGCCCGAACGCCAGGGCGAGAAGAGTTGGCATCTCGGCTAGATTTTAGGAGGTAGAGCGCCGTAGGATGCGCTAATGGCCCAAGCCCAGGCATCCAACATCGAGATCCGGATCGGTTCCTCACCGACGCGAGCGTACCGGCATTCGGTCGCGCATGGGGACGTCATCGAGGTGGTGCGCAACAACCAAGAGCTGGCTTTCCGAACGCCGGGCTGGACCTATGTGATCTACCACACGAGCGATGCGGCGGCCCGGCGAACCGAAAGGCTGCTCTTGGGATATGCCGGCTGCCATCTGGACGTCGAGGGAGCGATCCGAGCCATCCTTGCCGCTAACCATGAGGCCATCCAGGCAGAAGGGGTGACGCTCGACGCCATTGGAGCCTTTGCCCGTCACCGCGGGCTCTCGGTCACCCGGGTATCCGCGACTGGAGCCGGAGCCGACCTCTATCTATTGCACGGCGAAAATGCCATGAGGAGGGCATAATGCTGGGCACTTTGGGCAAAGAAAATGCGACGCGGAACCGTTTTCGGCCCGGGTTTTTCAGAGGTGTCGCAAGATCTTTGCCCAGCCGGCGGGGCATAGTCGCAGCTTGGTGCCCACCGGAGGCTCATGATCCGTGCTCACCTGCAGGGACCGATAAGATGTTATAAAAAGCGGAAGGGGTGGGATTCGAACCCACGGTAACCTTACGGCTACGGCAGTTTTCAAGACTGCATCCATAAACCACTCGGACACCCTTCCTGAGTGGAACTGCAAAACAAGGTATCTGCGGGCAGCTCGCTAAACGAGCGAATTTGTTTTGGAAGTCGGAGGACGTTTTGCCGTATGGCCGCAATCGGCTAGACCCCGGCAAAGTGGGCGAAGGCGCGCTCGATCACCGCGCGTACATCCGCCGGGCGCATGGGCTTGCTGAGGTAATCGTCCATGCCGGCGTTGAGGCAGAGCGCGCGATCTTCCTTCATCGCGTTGGCGGTCATCGCGGCGATGTACGGGCGCTGTTCCGGCGTCAGGATGGAGCGGATTTGGCGCGTGGCCTCGTGGCCGTCCATGACGGGCATCTGCACGTCCATGAAAAGAAGATCGTAGCGTTCGCGGCTGACAATGTTCACCGCTTCCTGGCCGTTCACCGCGAGGTCGCTCTGGTAACCGAACTGTTGAAGGATGCGTCGTGCGACCTGCTGGTTGATCCGGTTGTCCTCGGCGATGAGGATGCGCAGCGGCATGCGGCTGGCGAGGGAGCTGTCGGTCGTCTCGCGCGGGCGCAGTGCCCTGGTCACCGTCTTGACGTTGCCCAGCGCGGTGGTGAGCGCGTTGAAGAGGTCGGCCTGCTTGAGCGGCTTCATCAGCCGAACGGCAAATTCCTCCAGCGACGGGCCGCTGAGGGTACGCGCGGGCAGGGAGGAACTGAGCAGGATGAGTGGCAGTTCCCGGCAGCTCGGCAGGGCGTGGATTTCGCAACTGAGCTGATGGCCGTCCTTGCCCGGCATCTGCAGATCGAGAATCGCCACGTCGACCCGCGGCTTGTCGCCGAGCCACGCCAACGCCGCGTCGGGGGTGGAGAAGACGTAGGGAACCATGCCCCAGCGTTCGGTCTGCGTCTGCAGGATCTGCCGGTTGATCCGGCCGTCGTCGACGATGAGGACACGCTTGTCCTGCAGGAGTGTCGATGAGGCGAGGAAGTTGACCCGGCGGCGCGACTGGGTCGACTGCGCGTAAATGGTGAAGAAGAACGAGCAGCCGTGGCCCATTTCGCTCTTCACCCAGATTCGGCCGCCCATCGCCTCGACCACGCGCTTGGCAATGACCAGTCCAAGGCCCGTGCCGCCGTGACGCCGCGTGATCGAGGCGTCGCCTTGGCTGAAAGCCTGAAAGAGGCGGTCGATCCGCTCCTGGGAAATGCCGGGACCCGTGTCGCGCACTTGGAATTGAAGGTGCAGCCATTGGCCGACTGGCGAGGCGGCGGCGATTTCCGCGAGATAGGGGTTGTCGGCGGGCAGCTCCTCGGGTGTGACGTGGCGGCTGGAAATCTCCACCACCACCTCGCCCTTTTCGGTGAACTTCAGCGCGTTGCCGACCAGGTTGATGAAGACCTGCCGCAGCCGCGTCGGGTCGCCGATGATCGCACCGGGGGTCTGCGTATCGTAGAGATAGGCGAGATCCAGATTCTTCTCCGCCGAGCGGGCGCCGAAGAGGTCGAGCACTTCTTCCAGACAGGGGATCAGGTCGAAGCCGACCTGTTCGAGCTCAAGGGAGCCCGATTCGATTTTCGAGAAGTCGAGAATCTCATTGATGATGGTGAGCAGGCCGTCGCCGCTCTGCCGGATCGTCTCGGCATACATCGCCTGTTCCTCGTTCAGGTCGGTATCGAGCAGCAGCCCGGTCATGCCGATCACGCCATTCATGGGCGTGCGGATTTCGTGGCTCATGTTGGCGAGGAAGGCGGACTTGGCGACGTTGGCCGCATCGGCATCCTCCTTGGCTTTCTGCAGCTCGTGATTGGCGGCATCCAGCGCGCGCGTGCGATCGATCACGCCCAGTTCGATGCGGTCGTTGCTCAGCTCAAGTTCCGCTTGGCGCTGCGAGACGGACCACATCTCCTGCACGTTCTGATGGCACATGATGAAGAGGAAAACGTCCTCGAAGATGACCCAGCCAACGTGCTCGAGCCAGCGGAATTCCCCCGGCGCGAGCGAGCCGAAGATCGACTGCGGAAAGTAGACACCACGGATGTAGTGATCGACGGCCACGACGGCGGTCGCAGTGGCCAGCACGCGCCAGTCGCGGTAGAAGGCAAGGAACGCCAGCGAGCCGAAGACGTGGAAATGGGTCTCGATCCGGCCGCCGCTCAGGTGAATGAGGAGCGAGGAGGCCAGCATCTGCGCCAGTGCCACGACATGGCGGGTCAGCGTACGGCCCGGCTGCAGGATGGCCAGCGCGACCGGGAATGCCGCAATGAGTCCGCCGAGGAAAATGGCGGCTAGCACGTTCAAGTGGACGTAGCTGGTCGCGCCGATCCACGTCCGGGGCGTTACCCAGATTGCCAGGATGATGCCGGCGAGCCATTGGGCCACGAAAAGGCCGGCGAAGAGCCGGTCGGTCCGGCGCCAGATCTCGCGGCAATGATGGCGGAAATGCTTCTCCGCCAGTTCCGCCACCTTGGGCAGCGGGACTGATTCGCCTCGGCCGGAATCGTACGGGTCGTAAGTCATGAGAAAAGGGGATGCGTGGGGAAGGGGGTTAGAGCAGGGTGCAGCCGAAGACCGGCGTCTCGCGTTGGGTCAGGTATTCGCCGTGGATCAGGCGCGTGATCGCGTCGACGCCGGGGTTTTCGCCATCGTGACCGCGCGACATTGTGATGCCGCCGCTAAAAAGAAGCTGCCCGGTCGGCGAGTACAGCAGCGTATGGCCCGAGGTGATGACCCCAAAGCGGTGTGTTTCTGCGCCGAGAGCGTCCCGGTAAACCTGCACGCCCGCCATCTTCTTGGCCTCCGACCAAAGCGCGCCGTTTTCCCATCCCGCAGCCACATGAGCAGGTACCGGGAAGATGATGATGACCGCGAGATTCTTGCCCGTGTTGGATCGGAGCTGATCCAGCTCGCGGAACGTGGCCTCGGTGCACGAGCATTGGGGATGCACGAAAAGCAGGAGGGTAGAGTGGCTGGCGTCCAGCTTCAGGGCCGATGTGGAAGGAAAGGACTGGGCGACCACCGCAGAAGGCGCCGGCGTAAATTCTTCGTTCTCAAGGATGGTAAAACCCGCGAAAACCAAGGAAATCCAGACCAAACCGGCGGTCAGGACGTACCCCGACTTCCCCTTGGGCTTGGCCATCGTTATGTCAAAATCGTAGGTGAAATTAAGCCAGTTAACCATCAGATGGCGAAGGTCTTTCGCATAGGAGAGATAGATTCCGAGTCGCTGGTGCACGGGAAGGCTCAGTCTCATACCCTGACTTATCGGAACTTAAGTGCAAAGCGTGACACTAAGTTGAAAAGGCGGTATGTTTTAACTTTTCCACGCTCTATGACGAACGAGACTGACGCGGCCAAAAAGCCCAATCCGAACGAAGGTATCAAGGCCGAATCGCACCATCTGCGCGGCACCATTGCGCAGGAGATGGCCGACCCCTCGA
>Ga0182024_10009087_pt1 | contig 20690 bp, 17 predicted proteins | sample P32metaG_FD_120480 | JGI IMG/M metagenome (GOLD analysis project Ga0182024, IMG submission 120480) | Permafrost microbial communities from Stordalen Mire, Sweden - P3-2 metaG (Illumina Assembly) | ecosystem: Environmental > Terrestrial > Soil > Wetlands > Permafrost | place: Sweden: Stordalen...
CGTTCGATCGCGCAAGCCAGTCGCCCATGGCCCGCCGCGACCACCGCATGTCGAATCGCTGCCATCGGCACACCAGCAATCTCGGTGTGGATTTGCCAGGTAGCCAGAAAATCCGCGACGGATTCGACTTTGAAGAACACCGTCGGCGCCGCATCGCGGCGAACAACGATCGCCGGGAAGATGCCGTGCGGCTGGACGAAGTGATTCTCGATACCGGCCGACGACTCATAACCCGCGATTTGCAATTCGTCGCGCAACGCGTGTGCGTCGGGCAGATGAATCGAGTCAATCAGGTCCGCTAATCGCACGCCCGCCTCGTGTATCAAGCGCTCTGAGAGCTGTGCGACGAACGGAATCTCGCTGATAAACGGCTGATACAGCCGCTGCACGAGAGCGGCCGCAGCGGGCTGCGGCGACCATTGAAACGCTTCGAGCGGATTTGCGGCTTGTGCGACTGTCACTGCGACCTCCGAGTGTGCCGATACCGTATCATAGGATATCGGGAACTCTTTGGATGGAGTTAGGGCATGTATCGAATCTTGCTCCTTGGTGCTGGAAAAATCGGAAGCGCGATTGCTCAGTTCCTTTCTGCCACCGGCGACTACGATGTGCTGGTAGCCGACGCCGACGAACTTGCCCTGCGCCGATTGGGGGAAAGTTCGTCAGTAAAGACCCTGCGCTTGACGGCTTCCGATCCGGCCGCGGTGAAAGCCGCGATGAAAGGCCGGCAGGCGGTTATTTCCGCACTATCGTTTGCGCTTAATCCACTTGTGGCCCAGGCCGCTCGCGACGAGGGCTTAAGCTACTTCGATCTAACCGAAGATCGCGAGACGACCGCCGTCATTCGAAAAATCGCCGCGACCGCGACGCCCGGGAAAATCTTCATGCCGCAGTGCGGCCTGGCGCCGGGATTCGTTTCGATTGCTGCGAATCATCTGGCCCAGGGTTTCGATCGTCTGGACGAGGTTCGGCTCCGCGTCGGTGCGCTGCCGCAGTTTCCGACCAATGAGATGAAGTACAACCTCACGTGGTCCACGGACGGGCTGATCAATGAGTATGGCAACCCTTGCGAAGCCGTGCATGAAGGCCGGCTGATTGAAACGCTGCCGCTGGAAGGTCTGGAGCATTTCTCGCTCGACGGCATCGACTACGAAGCCTTCAACACCTCCGGCGGCGTGGGCACGCTGGCCGAGACGCTGGCGGGCCGCGTTCGCAATCTCGACTATAAAACCATCCGCTACCGCGGCCATCGCGATCTGATCGCGTTTTTGATGAACGAGCTGCGACTGAACGATCGTCGCGCGCTGCTCAAGGATGTCCTGGAGAACGCGGTGCCGGTGACACTGCAGGACGTGGTGCTGATCTTCTGCACGGTGACGGGATTGAAGGATGACCGCCTGATCCAGTCGACCGATGCCAGAAAGATCTACCATGGCAACTGCTTTGGAGATGAATGGAGCGCGATACAAATTACCACCGCCGGGGCGTTGTGTGCCGTGCTCGACCTGCACTTCACCGGACACCTCCCGGACACCGGATTTGTTCGCCAGGAGCAGGTTGATTTCAAGGCGTTTCTGGCCAATCGTTTTGGCAAGTGCTATGCGTGCGGAGCGCAGGATTTAGAGCTTGGCGCGACGATGCGCGTGCATGGCTGAAATGGCTTTGTCACGCAACCCGCAACCGAGAATTACTCGGCATGGGCTGGAAGCCCATGTCACGGGTGCGCAACTCGTCGTTGTACCGCACGATCCTCCTTGCCGCGGGACGAGCGACATCCCTGTGACACGGGCTTCCAGCCCGTGCTGAAGGCTGTCATGAGGAAAGAAATCGCAGCCAATTTCGGAATCCAACCCAAAACATCCGGCGTTCTCATCGGACGGCGGGCGCTTGAAGCGGATGGGCCGTTGCTGGACGCGCGATCACCGATCGACAGCAGCTTGACCGCGCAGATCCGTTGTGCATCGCCAGAAAACGTGAATCTAGCGATCGACGCGGCCGCCAATGCTTTCAAAAGCTGGCGAATCGTTCCCGCGCCGCATCGAGGCGAGTTTGTTCGCCAATTTGGCCAAACGCTTCGTCAGCGCAAAGCTGATCTGGCTCAACTCGTGTGCCTCGAATCCGGCAAGATCATGCAGGAAGCGCTCGGCGAAGTGCAGGAGATGATCGACATCTGCGACTTCGCGGTCGGTCTTTCCCGGCAGCTCTATGGACGCACGATCGCCAGCGAACGACCGGCCCATCGCATGATGGAGCAGTGGCATCCGCTCGGACCCGTCGGCGTAATCAGCGCGTTCAATTTTCCGGTTGCCGTCTGGGCGTGGAATGCCGCGATTGCGTGGGTATGCGGTGATACAGTCGTCTGGAAGCCGTCGGAGAAGACGCCGCTAACGGCCATCGCATGCCAGCAGATTGTCGCCGACACGCTGCGCGAGTTTCGCGATGCACCGGACGGTATCAGCAGCGTGGCCGTCGGCGACGGCGCGAGCGTGGGGCAACAGCTTTCGCAATCGCACAAACTGCCGTTGATTTCCGCGACAGGTTCGGTGCGGATGGGAAAAGCAGTCGCGCAGACGGTCGCGGCACGTCTCGGCCGCTCGCTGCTCGAACTCGGCGGCAACAATGCAATGATCTTGACGCCCTCGGCAGATTTGAAGATGGCGCTTCGCGCGATCGCCTTCGCGACGGCGGGAACATGTGGTCAGCGGTGCACAACGCTCCGCCGATTGATCGTTCACGAATCGATTCATGATTCGGTCGTCCAGAAGCTCATCGCGATTTTCGCGCAGATGCGTGTTGGCGATCCGTTCGACAAGGACGTGCTCATTGGGCCGTTGATCGACGAAGCTGCGTTTAACGCGATGCAGGTGGCGCTCGGAGAAGCCAAATCGCAAGGTGGCAGGGTTCACGGTGGCCAGCGCGTCGAGCAGGGTGTTCCCGCCGCCGGCTTCTACGTGCGCCCCGCGGTTGTCGAGATCGACGCCAAAGCGCCGATTATCCAGCGCGAGACCTTCGCACCAATCCTCTATGTGACGACCTACTCGAATCTCGAAGAAGCAATCGATCTGCAAAACAACGTGCCGCAGGGACTTTCCAGCGCGATCTTCACCGGCGACGTCCGCGAAGCCGAACGTTTCGTCAGCCCCGCCGGCAGCGACTGCGGCATCGCCAACGTGAACATCGGCACCAGCGGAGCCGAAATCGGTGGAGCGTTCGGCGGTGAAAAGGAGACGGGCGGCGGCCGCGAATCAGGTTCCGATTCCTGGAAAGCCTACATGCGCCGCGCCACGAACACGATCAATTACGGCAGCGAACTGCCGCTGGCGCAGGGGATCAAGTTCGATGTCGAGTCGTGATTATCCGAAGTTCTTCTAAACTCAGCTTAGCTGCCACGAGCAGCGAAGCGCGACCTTGGGATTGAGGACATCGCGCTCCTCTTTCCCGACTTCTGCACGCCGCCTAGTCATGCACCGGCGGTCAGGTGATCCAGCAGTAGGTTTTGCAATTTCTGTGGTAATTTTTGCCACGACGGCACCGGCGTTGATTCGTGCAATATTTGGCAGTCCGCGATTAATGAACCGGGTGCTTTAGAATCGTGACTTTGATGTAAGCATTAGGATTGGCCTTGAGAATATCTTCGGTGTTCACGCCGCGAATCGCAAAATAGAATCCGCGAATCGAAGCGCCGATGCCGATTTCAGTCTCACCCCCGTCGCGGAGTTGGCTACCTCGGTCCCGATCCACAGCGTGATGCTTGTCCACCTTAGTCTGGAAAACGGCTTGCTCCTTGTACGCACCGAAGTTAATAAACTCGACCTTGATGATAGCGTTATCTTGTCCAGTCGGCCCCTTGAACGGGTCTTGGGAAAAATTGATTGTCCCCCTCGATTCTTTGCTCGGGATGAGGGGTATGTAGAAAGTTCTGCCATCGGGTTCAACCAGAACGCACGGATCGCTGTCATTCCAACTATGCCATGCACTGATCGCCTTCTTCACCACCTGCTGTCCGACCTGCACGGCAATCTCTACATCGCTCGCATCCTGCGCTTGAACGCCTTGGCAAACGAATACGATGATCGCAAGAATTAGGCTGACCGCCCGCAAGCGTCGCAAGTTGAGTTCATGTGAGTGAATCATGGCGATTTTAGCTCATAAAAATGGAATCCACGATTTTCCCGTCTTCATCGACGCAACTCCTGCCGTCAGGCCACATCCCGCAAGCAAGGCGAAAATCGACCAGTAAGGTGAGGTGCATTCCTCAGCGGTTCTTGTCAAGGGGGGCAACTTGGTCGCCGTCCAACCTCGCTTCACGATCTCTACCTTGACTTGCGGAGTTGTCGCTCCGTCAAAAATATAGTCCGCGTGGAAGATCGGCGTGTTTGCGTCTCCCGATTGATTAGCGACCTTAATGTGATAGCCGAAACGGTCTGGCTTGTCAGGCGATCCCAACTGTCCCTGCACCTTAGGATCGTCGGATTCTACAAAGAGATGATCTTCTTCGATTTTTTCATTGCAGATCGGTCTTGGCGAGCTGCCGTCGGGATAAGTGAAATGAACGGCCAAATAGACATCTTCAGTGTCCGTATCACTGTTGTTGTATAGGTAAACAGAGACCAAGCTCAGGTTTTTGATTCGATGCTGGTTACCGTTCGTGATTGCTACGTCGTCGCCATGTAGGTCCTTCGGTGATATTATCGCGGACTGCTCAATTACGCGGTACTGTAGCGAGCGTTGTCGTGTCGAATAAGCTGAAAGCAAGCTTGGACCAATCACAGCGACCAGAGCGGCAATTATTGGAACGATGACTAAAGTTAGCCAACGAAAAAGCTTATTTGACATCGGGCCTCCTGAATTTGTTCCTTAGATTATTTGGCCATCAGCAGTAACTTCCGTCAATAAGCCCTCGGCTTGCGTGAAGCCGTACACCATCCAGACGGGTCGGACGACGGCTACTGCCAGCCCACAAGCCAGTCATCCTTCACCAACTCGACTTTGTCCTGCGTGAGATTCTTCTTGGACAGTTGGCCACGATGCGCGCAATCTTCAAGTCACGGCTAATCAGGCCTGCGCGAAACGTTTCCTTCGAATTGCGGAAAAAAAACGAGTGCCGATTTAGCATCGAGACCGGTTCGTTATTCAACCCTGAGTCACAATCGAAGTTTACTTCTTCTTCGCCTTACCCTTCGAACCCCCGCTTTGCTCTTCCAGCAATACCGCATGCGCCGCGGCCAACCGTGCGATCGGAACCCGGAACGGCGAGCAGCTGACGTAGTTGAGGCCGACCTGGTGGCAGAAGATGACGCTCTTGGGGTCGCCGCCGTGCTCACCGCAGATGCCGCACTTGAGGGCGGAGTTGGTCTGTCGGCCAAGCTGGACGCCCATGCGGACGAGCTTGCCCACGCCCCCAATGTCCAGGCTCTGGAACGGATCGCGCTCCAGGATTTCCTTCTTGATGTATTCCGGAAGGAAGACGCCGGCGTCGTCGCGGCTGTAGCCGAAGGTCATTTGCGTCAGGTCGTTGGTGCCGAAGCTGAAGAACTCAGCCGTCTGCGCCAGCTCGTCGGCAGTCACCGCGGCACGCGGTACTTCGATCATCGTGCCGTAGAGATACTCGACGCGCGTCTTCTGCTCAGCGAAGACCGCCTCGGCAGTCGCCACGGTGTACTTCTTAAGGTAGTCCAGCTCGGCCTTGGTACCGGCCAGCGGGATCATGATTTCTGGCAGCACGACGATGCGCTGCTTTTTGCATTCAACAGCCGCCTCGATGATCGCCCGCACCTGCATCTCGAGAATCTCGGGATAGGTCACGGCCAAACGGTCGCCGCGATGGCCGAGCATCGGGTTGGCTTCGTGAAGCTGCTCGACACGATTACGCACCTGATCCAGCGACATCCCCAGGCTCTTGGCTAGCTCGGCCTGGTCCTTCTCGTTGTGCGGCAGGAACTCATGCAGTGGTGGGTCGAGGAGGCGGATCGTCACCGGCAGGCCCTTCATCGCCTTGAAGATGCCGACAAAATCCTCGCGCTGGTAGGGCAGCAGCTTCGTCAGCGCAACCTTGCGCGACTCGGTATCGGTTGCCAGGATCATCTCGCGCATGTGATGGATGCGCTGCGGATCGAAGAACATGTGCTCGGTGCGGGTCAGGCCGATACCCTCCGCGCCGAAGCCGCGGGCGACTTCCGCATCGTGCGGGGTGTCGGCGTTGGTACGAACCCGTAGCGTGCGGTACTTGTCCGCCCACTCCATGATCTTCCTGAATGGACCGGTGAGGCTTGCTTCCTGCGTCTCGACGGTGCCCTCGTAAACTTCACCGATGCCGCCGTCGAGCGAGATCGTATCGTTGATGCCGTAGGTTTTGTCGTTGACGGTCAGCGTCTTGGTTTTGGCGTCAATGTGAAGAGCGCCGGCCCCGGCGACGCAAGGCGTGCCCATGCCGCGGGCGACGACCGCCGCATGGCTGGTCATGCCGCCGGTGCTGGTCAGAATGCCTTCGGAAACGTGCATGCCGCCGATGTCGGCCGGCTCGGTCTCGCGGCGAACGAGGATGATCTTCTCTCCGTTGGCGACGCGCAGCTCGGCTTCCTCAGCCGTGAACGCGATTTTGCCGACCGCGGCGCCCGGTGATGCCGGCAGGCCCTTGGCGATCACGTGCTTCTCGGCCTTGGGATTGAACGTTGGGTGCAGAAGCTGATCGAGGCTTGCCGGATCGACGCGGAGCACCGCCGTCTTCTCGGTGATCAATCCTTCCTTGGTCATGTCGACGGCGATCTTCACCGCGGCGGCAGTCGTCCGCTTGCCGTTGCGGGTCTGAAGCATGTACAGCTTGCCCTTTTCGATCGTGAACTCGAAGTCCTGAACGTCCTTGTAGCGGGCTTCGAGGATATCCTTCACTTCGAGCAGCTCTTTCCAGCTCTTCTTGCTCCACTGGCCCATCTGCTCGCACGGGATGGGAGTGCGAATGCCGGCCACGACGTCTTCGCCCTGGGCGTTGATCAGGAACTCGCCGTAGAACTTGTTCTCGCCGGTCGAGGGGTTGCGGGTGAACGCGACGCCGGTGGCGCTGTCGTCGCCCATGTTGCCGAAGACCATCGCCTGCACGTTGACGGCGGTGCCGCGGAGGCCGCGGATGTCATTCAGCTCGCGATACTTGATCGCGCGATCGCCCATCCAGCTCTTGAAGACGGCTTCGATCGAATGTTGGACCTGCACATAGGGGTCGGTCGGGAAGTCAGAGCCGACGTGCTCTTTGTAGACCTTCTTGTATCGCTCGACGACTTCCTTCAGATCCTCGGTGGAGAGGTCGGTGTCGAGCTCGACGCCCCTGGCTTGCTTAACGGCTGAGAGTTCATGCTCAAAGTGCTCGTGATCGACGCCCATGACGGTGTCGCCGAACATGTTGATTAGGCGCCGATAGCTGTCGTAAGCGAATCGCTCGTTCCCGGTGAGCTTGGCCAGCCCGGCGACGGCGGCATCGCTGAGGCCGATATTCAGCACCGTGTCCATCATGCCCGGCATCGACATCTTGGCGCCCGAGCGGGCCGCGACGAGAAGCGGGTTGCCGGCGTCGCCGAACTTCTTGCCGGTGGCTTTTTCAACTTTCGCGATATTCGCGCGAACTTCTTCCATCAGCCCGGCGGGAAGCTTCTGGCCGGCGTCGTTGTAGTCGCCGCAGGTGTCGGTGGTGATGGTGAAACCGGGTGGCACCGGCAGCGGAACGAGGGTCATGTCAGCCAGGTTCGCGCCCTTGCCGCCGAGCAGATCCTTCATCCCGGCGTTCCCTTCGGCCTTGCCGTTGCCGAAGAAGTAAACGCGCTTGACGTTTTTGCTCGAACCCTTGGAGGCCGAAGCCTTTGTAGTGGCCTTGCCATTGAGCTTGCCGGAAGGTTTCTTGGCGGCAAGACGGTTGGTTTTCGTGAGCGTGGGCATTCGTTATCTCCATGGCCGCGAGGCGGCACCGCACTTCAAAACTCCATCACCGGCGCCGCATCGAACGATATCGAATCGAAGGGCGTGAGCCGCGACAAAAGTGCCGCCGGCTGTCAATTCACGTCCGCGTGTGGAAGGGCGGGAGTATAGAAAAGTGGGATTTCCTGTCAATTCCCGCGGAAGCGCAGGGGACGAATTCACTCAATCGGGGCAGTTGAGCCAGGTGCGCTAGCCAGGACCAGGTCGTGACTCAGGAGCCGCGCCACACCCTAAACATCCGCCATTTCCAGCGAATCAGACGGCATTTCCTCCAGCGGCGCCTCGGGTTCGACAGGATTTTCTTGAAACAGCGGCTCTTGCTGCGGTTTCTTCCGCCGTCGGGTGCCGGCTCCGCTGAACTGGACCGCGTCGCCGCCGAGAAGTCGCTCCAGATCCTGTTTTAACTCCAGCGTCGGCTTCACGAAGCGCTCGCGGTCGAGCCGCATGACAACGCGCCGGGTCGGTCCCGCCTGCACCTGCACGTACACCTCGGCGCTGCCTTTATGTCGTTTAAGCAGCGGATCAAGCTCGTCGGTGATCTCCGGCGCATGCCGTGTCGGGTCGAGCGTCAGCCCGAGCGATGTCGTCAGCTTGCCGATCGCTTCGCTGATCGGGATCACATCGTTCACCACGATGCTCGGCGTCTCACGCCGACGATCGATCTTGCCGCGAAGGAAAACGATTTGCTCCATCGCGATGCTGTCCGGATAGCGCTTGAGCACATCGGTAAATGTCTCGGCGAACAGCACGCCGTCGATCTGGCCCTCAAGATCTTCCAGCGTGATCATCGCCATCGACAAGCCGGCGGAGCGGCCGTTCTTGGTGACGCTTTTCTTTACGCGGTTGATCATCCCGCCGATCACGACTTCGGTGCCTTCGCTGCATGTCATCGCTTCGCGCGTGGAGGCGGTGCTGAAATGCTGCAAGGCCATCTGGTGCTCGGTGAGCGGGTGGCTGCTGATGTAGAAGCCGAGCAGATCTTTTTCGAACTTCAGCAGCTCCGCGCTCTGCAGCTCATCCACATCCGGCAGCGCATCATTCGTCGCGCGCGGCGCACTGCTGGCCGCGGGTCCGGCGAACATGTTCATCTGCCCGGATCGTTTGTCGCTCTGCGATTGCTGGCCCATCTCAAACGCGCCTTCGAGCACCGAAAGCAGCTGGGCGCGATTAGCGCCGGTCGAGGCAAACGCGCCGCATTTGACCAGCGCATCCATCGTGCTCTTCTGCACGGAACGGAGATCAACGCGCTCCGTAAAATCGTAAATGCTCGCGAACGGCCCGTGCTCTTTGCGCTCGTTGATGATCGTTTCAACCGCTTTCTCACCCACGCCGCGAACCGCTGCCAGACCGAATCGAATGACGCCGATCGTCTTCGGAGCCGGCTTGCGCTTGCTCTTGGATTTAGTTTCTTCGACGGTGTAGATCGGCGTGAAATCGCTGTCCGACGCATTCACATCCGGCGGCAGCACGCTCACGCCCTTGCCGCCATCCGGCAGCGTCAGCCGGCGGCATTCTTCGATGTATTCGACGACTTTGTCCGTCGATCCCATTTCGAATGTCAGCACCGCCGACATGTATTCGACCGGGTGATATGTCTTCATGTACGCCGTCTGATACGCGACGATGGCGTAGCGCGTACTGTGCGATTTATTGAACCCATAGCCGCCGAACTTCAGGATCAGTTCGAAGATTTCCTCCGCGCGACCCTTGCTTACGCCCTTGGCGACGGTTCCCTCAATGAACGCCGGCTTGAATTTCGCGATTACGTCGGACGTCTTCTTGCTGATTGCTTTGATCAGCTTATACGCCGCGCTGAGCTCGATGCCGCCGAGCTGGTTGAAGATCTGCATTACCTGTTCCTGGTAGACCATGATGCCGTAGGTCTCTTTCAGGATGTTGTCCATGATCGGGTGAATGCTCGGCACCGATTCCTTGCCGTGCTTGCGATTGCAGTAGAGCGGAATCAGCTCCATCGGGCCCGGACGATATAGCGCGTTGGCCGCGATGAGGTCTTCAAGGCGGTCGGGCTTCATCTTCATCAGCAGATCCTGCATGCCGCCGGATTCAAACTGGAACACGCCCTTGGTTTCGCCGCGACAGAAGGTGGCAAAGACGTTTGCATCGGTCAGATCGATCTTCTCAATATCGATCCGACCCTTCTGATCCAGCGGCGGCGTCGTCTGGTTCCTGGCCCATTTCGTCGGGCGCTGCCCGCGTGTGCGCAATTCCAGGTCGATCGACCGGGTCAGCGTCGTCAGCGTGCGAAGACCCAGGAAGTCCATCTTCAGCAGGCCGACTTTTTCCGCGATCGGCCCTTCGAATTGCGTGAGAATGTTTCCGTCGCTGTCGCGATAGAGCGGCGCGAAATTTTCCAACGGCTGATCAGCGATGATCACGCCCGCCGCGTGGCATCCCGCGTTGCGGCACATGCCTTCCAGGCGTTTGGCGATGTCAATGACATTTCGAATCGTCGGATTGTCTTTATAGAGCTGGGAAAGCTCCGGCGATTGCGCCAGCGCCTTCTCGAGTTTCATTCCCGGCGTGCCGGGGATCAGCTTCGTGAGCTTGTCGATATCCGGCAGTGGCACGCCGAGCACGCGGCCAACGTCTTTACATGCTGCCTTCGCGGCGAGCGTGCCAAACGTGATGATCTGCGCGACGTGCCCATATTTATTGCGCACGTATTCGATGACCTTCTGCCGGCCTTCCTGGCAGATATCGATGTCGATATCCGGCATCTCATTGCGGCTCGGGTCCATGAAGCGTTCGAACAGCAGGTTGTATTTGATCGGATCGACGTTGCAGAGCCCCAGCAGGTAGCCCACCATCGTGCCGACGCCCGAACCTCTGGCGCCGACAGGAATGCCGTTGTCGCGGGCGTAGTTGCAGAAATCCCAGACGATCAGGAAGTACGAGCAGAAATTCTTCTCAGTGATGACCGACAGCTCGTATTCGAGCCGGGCGCGAACGTCGTCGGAGATCGGCGTGTCGCCGTAGCGCCATTTCAATCCTTCTTCGCAGAGCTGGCGAAGATAGCGCTCGTCGTCATTCATTTCGGCGATTGGCGCGTCGCCGGTCAGCTTCTCTTTCGGCACGCGATAAACCGGCGCGCACTTCTTCGTGAAATCGAGCTCGAGGTTGCACATCTGCGCGATGCGCAGCGTGTTGTCGATCGCGCCGTTGTAATGCCCCAGCGCCTCCTGCATCTCCTGCGGACTTTTGAGATACAGTTGCGTCGGATATTTCATCCGGCCTTCGTCGGTGATGAGCTTCCCCATGCTGATGCAGCACAGCACATCGTGGGCGTAGTGATCGTCTTTGGTCAGGAAGTGAACGTCGTTGGTCGCGACCAAGCCGCAGCCGAGCCGATTGCCCAAGTCCGCCAGCTCCGGATTGACGATATCCTGCTCGGGGATGTGCTTCTGCACTTCGATGTAAAACCGATCCGGCCCGAAGATTTCCAGATACGTCTCGGCCACTTTTTTCGCCGCGGCTTTGTCCCGCTTCATGAACGCCGACGGAATCTCCCCGCCCAGGCAGGCGCTGGTGGCGATCAGCCCCTCCTTGAACTCCATCAGCTTTTCTTTGTCGATTCGCGGCTTGTAGTAAAACCCCTCGCGGTACGCGAGCGTCGAGAGCTTCATCAGATTCTGAAACCCTTGCAGATTTTCGGCCAGCAATAAAAGGTGATAAGCCGTCTCACCGGCGTTTCCCGAGCGGTCGCTGCGATGCCCGGGAGCCATGTAAGCTTCCATCCCCAGGATCGGCTTGATTCCTTCCTTCTTGCACTCGTTGAAGAACTCGATGACGCCGAACATGCACCCGTGATCAGTGATCGCCAGCGACTCCATCCCCAGCGCCTTGGCGCGCTTCACCAGATCCGAAATCCGGCAAGCCCCGTCGAGCAGCGAGTAGTGCGTGTGAACGTGAAGATGAGCGAACCCTTGAGCCATACGCGCACTGTACAACTGTAGGGTCGATCATCCAACGGGGGGCGTCGCGAGCCGCCGCCGCTAAGGAAACGCGGTGAATGCCTGTGCTCAGCGCCAACATCCTGCTTTCACTTTCGTCTCGCTTCTCATAACTTCATCGCGATGGTCGGTCTTGGCTGGGGCCTGCTCATTGGCTGGCTAAGCAGCGGCGTAGTCTTCGGCAGCGCGGGTTGGCTGCTCTATCGGCGATATGAACGCCTGCAAATCCGCACGCGCGAAGCCGAGCGACTGGCCGAGCTGGGAACCCTCACCGGCGGACTGGCGCACGAGATAAAAAACCCGCTCTCCACGGTTCAACTGAATCTCCAGCTGCTCAGCGAAGATATCCCACAAGATGATGACGCATTCTCGCGGCTCACCAGCCGACTGCGGACGGTGCAGAAAGAAACATCTCGCTTGCGCGACATTCTCGATGACTTTTTGCGCTACGCCGGCCGGATGGAATTGCAGAAGAAGCCGGTCGAGCTCAATGGGATGCTCGAAGAGCTGGTCGACTTTTTCACGATGCAAGCGCAGATGCAGCGCGTGCAACTTCGGCTCAAACGATCCGAACAGCCCATTACCGCGCAAATCGACGAACGTCTTCTCAAGCAGGCGGTGTTGAATCTCCTGATCAACGCCCTGCAGGCAATGCCCGAACATGGCGGGGAAATCATCCTCACCGCCGGCGTTGACGAAACCGGCTTCGCGACGATCGACGTCATCGACACCGGCATCGGCATGGACGAGCAAGCCGCCAGTCGCATCTTCGATGCGTACTACTCAACAAAGCGGAGCGGAACGGGGTTGGGATTAGCGATCTGCCGCCGAATCGTCCGCGAGCACGGCGGCGATATTTCCGTCAGCAGCACGCCAGGCAAGGGATCGGATTTCAAGATTCGCGTGCCGATGAATGGGTGATCAAACGATCGCCGGTTTTGGCCAAACAGACGAGGTTTGGCCGTCAGATTCGATCGGCGTACCGCATTCTGAACAGCAGCCGCTTACGTTGCCCGTAAGATCGTACTGGCATGTGCGACATTGCATGCCGAGGTCCAACTGCGGTCGACGAGCCTTCATGAAAGACAAAAGCGAAATCGTCAGAGCCGATGTAAGAACGAACCAGCATGGAATACTCAACCGCTGACTGTGATTGAAAATTGACCAATGATTCGCGACTTCGAACCCGGCGACATCAAAGCTCCAGCTTCGCGGCACCGGCGGGCGAAAGATTGGTTTTGGCGGCGGCAAGAGCGCCGCCGGGAATTGCCTTATACAAGAAACGCAATGAATTCGAGCCTGCCAATCATATCTAAGCGTGCCACGGTCTTCCGTGACCGAAGCAGGTCCGTTAGTCCAATTGAAGGTAATGTGATATGACGTCTGCGCCATCCATGTAAGGAAAATTCAAACGGGTCGGGAGTCGAATTCAACCGTCCAAGCCGCACAAGTCGACCGCCGACATCAGGACAGACTTGCAGTTCCCGAAAGGGGCGAACTCAACTCAACCACATGCCCATCCAGATCGCGGACAACTGCCCGGCGTCCCCATTCCGAATCCGCCGGCGGTGTGCAAAGGCAGTGCTCGTGAGTAGTCGTCTTCTTACGATCAGGAAACCGCACAAGACTTAAGGAAGCAGACGGTTAACCTCAGCAGCGCTCGGCTATGCGCCTTGCGGCTAACCGGGCGCTGAGCGCACGGTGCCTGGAAATCGGCGTATCGCGTGAAAAATCGATCGCATTTTCTCCGACCCCGTTTAGCCGCAACGCGCGTAACGGAGCGCTGTCGAACTCAGCCGTCCTCTTCCTTTTTACTTCTTGGAAAACACTTTGCGAATCGTGACGTGGGTGAACCATTCTCAGCAATGCCGAATCCAAAACCGCTCGAACTCCCCCGTGGCGGGCGCCGCCTGGGAATCCATTTTTCGGACGTAATTACACATGCGCTGTTTGACGTCATGGACGACGCCTTCCATTTCCTGTTCGTCCCCCTCCATGACGAGTTCGACGCGGCCGTCGGGGAGGTTGCGGACATAGCCGCGAACGTTATGGCGTTGGGCGATGTTGTGGGTGGTGTACCGGAAGCCGACGCCTTGAACGTGTCCGCTGAAGTGGTAGGTGCGTCGTTCCATCCGCCGGTCTCCAAGATCAGGCAATTCCCGCGCAGTCTAGCAAGTGCGCGCTAACGCCTCCAAGCACAAAATTCTGCCGGAAAGTTCAGCCTGCCTTGGCAATCGCCGCCGTGCGCGCCAATGGCGTCACCCATCGTCTTTTGCCGTGAGGATTTGCCGCCGCCAGCACTTTCAGGTGACCGAAGGATCGCATTGCGAAAATTGATGGCGCGTCGGCACCGCCGAGAGGATGCGAGCGGCAGGGGATTGGCTCGGATGCGTGGGAACGGCTGCGGCGTTGTTGTCCGGGCACGGCGCGGGCGCCATCTCGGGGGCGGTCGGGGTTTCGCTGGTCGCCGGGCCATACCAATGCAGCGGACGCGGCGGCGTCACCACCAGCACCGCGTTCTCGATCGACGGGCAATACCATTGCAGCGGTCGAGTCTTCATCGCCAATAGCCTCCGTCACCGGATGTGAGATGCTTGCGATCGGCGAAGGATGGGTGAGCCCGTCGCCGTGGATCGTCATGGACGGCACCGCATGCATCACAGCAGATGATGACATGCCCGGAACATGACGTAATGGTCATATATATCATATGTACACTTGTTTATCCAATGGAAAAACGGCTGGTGCAGATTCCGCATAACTCACTGCGTCATTATGCATGGAATCGGATATAAATGATTATAAATACTACGTTTGCATCGCTTGCGAGGCAGTCGAGGCGCGCACCACTGACGCGGCGATATACTTGGAGCCGGTCATGCGGCGCTCTGTGCTTTGACGGAGATGAGCATACCGCATTCCGGGCAGACGCCGCTGGTGTTGCCGGTGAGGTTGTAACCACATTTGAGGCACGACCCCGTCGGCGGCCCATGCCAGCCGATGAGGATGCCGCCGACGAGCATCAGAACCGCCGGGGCCGCGACAAATAGATCGCCATGCTCGATTTCAGAGAAGATTCCTCCTCCGAAGCTGTAGGTCGTGTGACTCGTGCGAAGAAACGGGAATTGCGACAGGTATGCCACCGCGCCGGCGTAGATAGCCGCCGCGCTCAGAACGGCACTGAGATAAGCAACGTTGCCTTTCGGCTTCGGCCGACCCACCGCGAGCTTGTACAGCAGAAATGCTGCCGGCAGATCAGCAAGCATTGCCGCCCACAAAATCCACGGCGTATTCAAAAACAGCCATAATGCGCCCGTTTTGAGCATGCCCAGTTCGCGCAGGTCGCGGAGGTCCAATTCCCGAAATGTTTTGAGATCCTCGCGCCAGTCATTGCGTCTCGCGTGCGGCACCGCGTCGGCTACGCTGACGCCCCAGATCACAAGACGAAGCACGACGAGCCAGAAAACGACCCGCCAGAAGCGGTTCCGCTTTCTCAAGACTTGCCGGATCGCAGCCCAATTCATAGATAACCTGATTCACAGCCCGATCGGTTCGAGCCCGCGCACAGCAAAGCAGCGGCCAACTCTGAACGATCATGTTACCAAGCGCACGGTTTCGTGCGCCGGCGCGCAAGCGTCTTTGCTTATCGAAGCTGACCACGCTTTTGTCCGTTCCGCAGCCGCGCGAGATACGCTAGGGTTCGGTTAGAGATTTCACTTCAAATTCAGATCAGAGAGGATTCGCATGCAGGTTTCGGCCGTGCTTTTGGGCTTGGCGGGTTCGTTGGTTTTGGCTTCGGCAGCCGTGGGGCAAGTCACGCCGGCGTGGCAGGTGACGCAGTATCTGGACACGCAATCCGATGTGAAATTCGTCGGCCCGGGGCAAACCACGACCGCGCCCTCGACAGCAACGCCGCCCGCGCCGCTGGAGCCCGGCCCGCAATCTCCGCCGGCGACGGGTTCTTCCTCGGCGCAGCCCGAATCGTCCTCGGCCAACGCCGGGCAGTTTCCGGCCATCGCGGGGAGCTTCGGGCTGGACGAGTTCATCCAGCACTTTGCGCCGCACGAGCCGATGTATTTCATCGGCGGGTGGGAAGCGCCCAATATCAAGTTCCAATTCAGCCTGCGCTACCGCTTCTTCACCCCGAATGGGCCGCTGGCGACGAAGTATCCGTTTTTCAAGGGGTTCAATTTCGCGTATTCGCAGACCTCGTTCTGGGATGTGAGCAACCCGAGCCAGCCGTTCTTTTTTGATAGTAGCTATCGGCCCGAGGTCTTCTATTACCTGGAGAATGTACCGAACCTGCCCGAAGGGTGGCAACTGGGCGTGCAGGCCGGCGCGGGCCATGAATCCAATGGCAACCTGCCGCCGACCCACCGCTCGCTGAACATTGCCTACATCCGGCCGATCTTCTCGATCTCCGACCCCCATAGCGACCTGTTCCTGACCTTCGCCCCCAAGTTCTACGACTACATCGGCGGCCTCACCCTCAACCCCGATATGCCAACCTATCGCGGCTACTGCGATATCCGTGTCGTCACCGGCCAGCGCGACGGACTGGAGCTCGCCGCGATCGGCCGCATCGGCAGCCACTGGAATCGCGGGAGTATTCAACTCGATTTAACCTACCCTCTGACCAAAGTCTTCCACGGCAACACGGATCTATGTTTGGATGTGCAGTATTTCAACGGGTATGGAGATAGCCTGCTGACGTACAACAAGAGCAGCAACGTGCTAAGGTTCGGCGTGGCGCTGACGCGGTGAGGGAAGGCCGAACCACAAGGGATGGGCAGCGCTAACGACTATTGAGCTTTTTCTCTGCCGTAACCCGTACGCGTCAGATAAGCTGCTGCTGGAATGGCTCAACAGTTGGACAACCGTCGGCATCGATTTGAGCCAGCAGCGCAGCGACCTCGTGCATGGCACGGTCAGCCGTAAATCGGAACAGCGAAGCGCGCACATAGCTTGGATCAAGCTCTATGGTGTTCCACCGCCGATGTAATCCTTCCGCAGCTTCACCCGTGGTGCCGCTTCCTCCGAAAATGTCGATGACAAGGTCTCCCACATCTGTAAGAAACTTGATGAAGAATTCGGGCAGAGCAACAGGAAACCGAGCTGGATGGGGATCGACTCCGAACTCTTTGCACATTCTCGTATAGTTGCCGTTGCTTTCCGTGTTCGAGAACTGCAAAAGGTTAGAAGGAATCGCACCGCCGTTATCCTTGGCAAACCCTTCGCTAATATCGTGCCCGGATGGGCGCTCCTTCGGGGTATAAAACTTCTTGGCGTCGCGCAGCAGCATTTTCATTCGTTCCGAATAGGGCGCGAGAACATTGGACACATTGGCCTTAGGCCATTCCGTCTTGCTCAGCCACCACACCGTATTTACAGAGTCTTTCGCCCTGAGCTTGCGCTTGTTCACCCATTCGATCGGCGACGGCAGCTTGCTCGGATTGTGCCAAAAGAACTCCTCCGCCAGGTGAAAGCCAAGATCGTTGACGTGTCGAATCAGCACGTGGTAGTTGTAGAGCGATCGCACCGGAATGCCGCGCTGGTATGCCCCGCCCAGGTCGATCACGTAACTTCCCGTCGGCTTCAGAACGCGCCTGACATGCGGCGCGAAGCCGCAAAGCCAATCGACGTAGACGGATTGATCCTGGTTGCCGTAGGCTTTCTCACGAAGAAGCGCGAACGGCGGACTGGTTATGACCAAATCAACAGATTCGGCGGGAAGCGACTGCAAAACGTCCAACGAATCGCCGACTAAGCTCTCGCCGTATCGTGTCCGAAACATGCATCCTGCCATCGGCATTAATGTAGCCTCTTGCAGCCCATCGTCCAAACTTATTGAAACTGCCAATGTTGCGCTTTGTCTGTGGTGCGAATCTTAGCCCTCAAGCATTCTTCGGGCAACGATGCGCGGGTCAGATTTTACGCGGCGGTTTGCGGAGGGTCTGCGGGAACTGCGAAATGCCCGCGGCTTGTCGCAGGAACAGCTCGCCAACAAGGCGGGACTTCACCGAACTCATGTCAGCCTGATTGAACGGAATCGCCGAACGGTCCGGCTCGAGACCTTGGAACGACTTGCGGCAGCGCTCGAAATGCAGCCGGCGGACCTGATCCCTCCCGCATCCAAACCAAAGGCGAAACGGCGCGATGCGGCACCATCCCGACCTTAAAAAGCTCCAGGCTCTCTTTCCATACGTTCGGCAATATCAACAACTCGCCGAAAAGCACGGAATCGGGGACATCTTTCAAGATAACGGCGGTAAGCTGTTGCAAACGCTTTTGATCTTGAACATGCAGGGCCTTGGGTGTAGGGAGGGGAACGATTGCCGCGACGCGCAAGGGAACGAGTACGAGCTTAAATCCGTCAACGCACTGCTCACCCAAGGGATTTCGACTCATCATCACCTCAATCCTGTGATTCTGCAAAAGTACCGTGCCGTGAAGGCTTGGATCTTCTCGGTATATGAGGGAATCGAATTGGTCGAGATGTGGAGAGTCGAGACTGCGGCGCTGGAGCCTTGGTTTCACAAGCAAGAACGTAAATGGCACGATGACGGCCGGAAAGATATTAACAATCCGAAGATCCCGCTGAAATTTGTTCGACAAGTGGGAAAGCTGGTTTACCAAACCCCACAAGTCAAAGATTCGTCAAACGCGAGCAAAGTTAAGTCGATCCGCGGAAAGACTCGGGAGGAGCAAACCTAAATGTGACGCAGGCCAATGGCGCTCCTCACGCGGTCTTTCCATCCTTGGCTTTGCGCCATCCCAAAGGCCGGCCGCGGGGATGCAGGGATTGTTCGAGGTTCAGCGCCTTGGCGGTCTTCTTCACCCACGGCTCACTACCCATGGGTCGCGAGCAGGCGATGTGTACATTCTATTGCATTCGTCGCGCCCTGGCTATTTGACGTTTTCGCACCAGCGAGTTCAAATCATCGACAAATGAGACCAGCCCTAACTCCGATCAAAGCTTTACTTTTGACTATTCTTGCGAGCGTCGCCTCCCCGGCGTTATGCCAGGAGATTCCGCCGGCCAATCCTGACCCAAAGGATCTGCCGGCGCTGGATCGGTTAAAGCTCACGGAACTTCTCGTAAACCGCCAGACGCAAGATTATTCGGTGACCCTGGACATAAACGGAGCGCCCTACGCCTCCTACGGTTCTGGATCAGGGTGGAAAGTTGACGCAGCGCCTTTCAAGGAGGGAACGAATCACGTGGTCGTCAGCTTTACGCCGGCCGCGGCCGGCAACCCGAAGGGGCGGTCGGGGGCTTTGACGCTTGTCCTGGCAGATAGCCCCAAGCCGCAGCCGAATCATTCGCTGATTCTTTACGCGTTCTCGGCGGCCGATAATGCCTATTGCGTGACTGATTTAACTTTTCAGTTCATGTCCGGCCAAGCTGTAAAATTGCAACTAAAGGAAGATCATTGGATTGACGCCGCACACAAGAAACACATTTACGAGCTTGTTTCCCGCGATGGTAGTGTCTGGGGACCATACGATCAGCATGAACGAAGTTGGTGGTCAAACGGCCAGGCCTGCGACGAGACTCTGTACAAGCTCTCGCAGCAAGTCGGTTCCCTGGCTCTTTTTGAATCCAAGGATTACAAGCCCGATGGAACTCTCGCCGCCGAAGTGACAAATGGCAATGGTGTGCGGCGGACCTATTATGATGCGGGCGTCATAGAGATGGAAGCGTTGTACCACGATGGTGTCCTCAGCGGCCCGTACAAGAAGTATGACGTCCACGGCACCGTGCGTATCGCCGGCAGCTTCAAGGATAGTCAACAGGACGGGATCTGGACGCATTTCGATGAGCACGGACAGAAAACCGCCCAATGCACGTACGCCAGCGGCCAACCCCTTAATGGCGCCGCTCCGATTGATCCCGATTCAATAACCGCTCCAGCGAAACCGTAGGCCAGCCAGGGCTATCACGGCAATTTGAGTCGTCAGGCCGCCATAGCTTTGCTCGAATCAGTGGCTGGCCAACGCCACTCGCCATGCCGCCCGTTCGTGTCCATCCATACATGCGGCACATTGAGACTCCGCAGCCAGCCGGCTCCCCTGCCGCCCTTCAACATGGCGATGGTACAAAGCGTTCCGGCCAGCAGACATTCGTTGGCTACCACGCTGACGCCGCACAAGCCCTGCACGGGCCAGCCGGTTTGGGGGTTGAGGATATGGCCGTAGCGCTGGCCGTTGATTTCGATGCAGCGTTCGTAGTCGCCGCTCGAGGCCAGGGCGCCGTGGTGCAATAGCGCTGACGTCATCAGCTCATCGGGCCGGCGCGGATGGCGGATGCCGATGTTCCACGGCCGGCCGTCGGGGTGCGGGCCGATCACGCGCATGTCGCCGCCGAGGTCGACCAGGCCGTGCGCGATGCCGGCCTCGCTGCAAGCGATGGCCGCGCGGTCGGCGGCATATTCCTTGCCAATGCCGCCGAAATCCAGCTCCATTTCCGATGTACCAAACGAGATCAACGGCGGCTCCCACCTTACCTTATCCAGCCCCACACAATGCAGCAGACGATCGAGACTTTGCTGCTCGGGCAACCGACCCGATTTGAAATCCCACGCTCGCCGGAGGATGCCGGACGTGATGTCGAACAACCCGCCGCTCTGGCGATAAGAAGCCGTTTCATAACCCAAATCTCGCTGCCTATAATTACGCGTAATTGACATCTCCTCAAACCTTTGCGGGAAGCCGGTGCAAGGAAGCTTTCGATGGCGGAGCCATTTATCTCAGATC
>Ga0182024_10009088_pt1 | contig 20689 bp, 18 predicted proteins | sample P32metaG_FD_120480 | JGI IMG/M metagenome (GOLD analysis project Ga0182024, IMG submission 120480) | Permafrost microbial communities from Stordalen Mire, Sweden - P3-2 metaG (Illumina Assembly) | ecosystem: Environmental > Terrestrial > Soil > Wetlands > Permafrost | place: Sweden: Stordalen...
GCGGCGAAGGGCCCGTTCAGACTTGCGGAGCGCGAAATTCCTGAACCTGAGGCCGGGTCGGTGCGTGTCCAGTGCAGGCCTGCGGTATTTGTCACGACGAGATCCATCAAAGGGCGGCCTTCTGGACGGCGATTGACTCTGCAGACACGCCGCGCTCAGCGCCTCCTCTGGCGTGCGCTCGCGCAATTAGATATTTCCGTTGGAGCGTGCTGCCGGGGCTTACGATCGCATGATGAGCGGGAAAGCGCGCTTTCGCCTAGTGCTTACGACTAAACTCACGACTGGCCAGTAAATTTCGTTCCCGGCGCTTGGCAAACCCCCCAACGGCGATGGCGGGGTCTGCGCAGTGTGGCCGCGACCCCGCTGCTGCTTTTCGTTGACGGCGGGTACATCGGGCACGCCAGCGATTTTGGCGGGACGTTTCATTCGATGACGGTCAGTCCCGGCGAACACCACGTAAGAGTCGAACTGCCGGGATATCGCTCTTTCGAAAGCGCGATCACGTTGGGGCCCGGACAGAAATCAGAAATCAAGACGGACCTGGCGAAGGGCAGCATCGAGGAAGCCGATGCGCCGATTAAGCAGCGGTAGATAAAAGCCATTGCGACGCCGACGCTATCGTATCCATCACCCAAACGATTTCGCGCCTAAACTCTATCTCCCCAGACGTGGCGGTGGTTGGCGTGATCGCCGGCTGGCGCCCCGTTGGGTGGAATCGTCGCATAGATCACTACCGGACACTATCGTGATCGTTCAAGCTCCGCTGTAAACCGCCGCTAATTCGATCAAGTGGCGGGATGTTTGCGCCGCAGCACGTACGGATGAGGGCACACGACGCCTGCGGCCAACGCCGGGCGGCGCGCAATTCTGGTATTCTCGACCGGTGCGCAGGGCTTTTTTTTTCTGCTTCATTTTACTTGTTGCCACGGGCGCCCCAATAGCTGTACGGCCGCAGCAACAGCCACCGCCGGTACCGCCGGCCGCTGCGCCTGTGCCTGCGCCGGAGCCTGTTGCGCCAGGAGCAGTTCCCCCCGGTTCGCCGAGGGCCGCGCCGCCCGTGATTCCGAATAGCACCCCAAATAGCGTCCCGAATGCTGTACCGAACGGGCGAGAGCTCACGGTGGTTCTCGATCCGGCGCACGGAGGTCCCGATGCTGGATCGCGCGGCGCGGCAGGCGTGGTGGAAAGCGAGATCGTATTGAACTTCGCGCGCGCCATTCGCCAAACACTTCAAGGGCAGGGTTTTCGCGTGCTGCTCACGCGCGAAGGCAACCAAGATCCGTCCTTCGATGACCGGTCGTCGATGATCAACGGATTGCGTAACGCGGTCTTCGTCACGCTGCACGTGTCTTCGACGGGTCCTGTCGGTACGGTGCGTACGTATTCTTACGGCGAGATTGCAACGCCGCCTGTGGTATCGGCGACAGGGAAGCCTTTGCCGGAAACACGTCCGGGCACCACGCGCTCCACTGCGATTTCTCGTACCGGGCTAATTCCCTGGGACCGCGCGCAAGAAGCGTATCTGAATGCGAGCGAGCGCCTGGCACAATTGACACAAATCCAGCTGGCTCAAGAATTTGGCGGTTCTCCGGAGTTGTCATTGCCGGCCGCCGTCAGGCAGTTGCGCACCATTGCCGCGCCCGCAATCGCCGTCGAAATCTCCAGCGTCGCCGTTTCCGGGCCGGCGCAACTCGCACAAATGACGCCGCGACTGGCTGATGCCGTAACGCACGCCATCGTCGATTTCCAGGTGGCGAACGGGGGCGCGCTAACAACTCCCGCGGCTGGACGTGGCGGCGGCCCCGGCGTTGGCGCCGGGCCGCCTCTGGGCGGAGCGCACTGATGGCCATGGCGCGCCACTGGAAGATCGCCATCCTGATTCTGGCGATTGCGGCGTTTGTCGGCGTCTGGACCTTCCCTTCCCTGCTGCGAAACGTGCTGCGCTTGCGGCGCGCGCCTGTCACCGAGGAACAAGCGCGTCGCGAAATTGTCCAGGAGCCAATATCAACGCCTACCGATGCACCGCAAAAAGCGCAGCTTTTCTGGGCTTCTCTGACTTCGTTTGGGGCGCTCGAACCTACGGAAATCGACCTGCCGTTGTCGGCCGATCCAGCCGAGCGTTCGAAGCAGCTGATTGCCGCGCTCATCGCCCGCGCGCCCACTGGCGCGCAGCGAACGCTGCCGGCCAATGCCGAATTGCTGCAGCTTTACGTGCTGCAGGACGGGACGGCGATAGCGGATTTTTCCGAGGCACTGCCCACGCAAGTGCCTTCGGGAATCGTGAGCGAGCAGATGGCCGTGGACTCGATCGCGCATACGCTCGGCGCAAATGTCCCCGGAGTTTCGCGCCTGAAGATCCTGATCCATGGGCAGGAAGCCGATACGCTGGCCGGGCACGTGGACCTGTCGGTTTTTTTTCCGGTTATAGCGCCAATTGCGTCGCCGGAATCCGACACCGCGCCGGCGGGCGGCACCGCTTCGCCGGCGTCTTCCACATCGCCATCGTCCACTTTGCCTTCACCCGTTTCGCCTTCATCTGCCTCTTCTCGCGTTTCTCCGGGTCCGGCGGCAGGGGCGAATGGGCCGCCGACGCCTGCGAAATCACCGCTCACGCCTGCATCCTCTTCCTCACCGCAACCACACTGAACGCGCGCCCGTTGATCATGATTTTTATGCGGGCTGAGCACGATTTGCCTGCGAGAATCGGCGATCGGAAACTTTTACAATGAGATCCACTCGCGGATAGCAGGCCGTCTCCAAAATCGTGTCGAGTGAATGTCTGGTGATATGGGCGATTGTTGGGTAATCGGTAGGATCATTGGTGAGCTGCGGGCTTGAGGCGGGTTGGCCGGCCTGCAAAGAAGGGGCGAGTCTTGCCCCGCCTAACCGGAAAACAGCGCTGCTGACTTGTTATATGTTCAGAAGAAAGGCAAGCGTGCAACGCGAAGACTATGAGTGGCGATTCCCTATCCTTGGCGCTGCCGCTTTCGAAGATTGCGACCGGTGCCACTGAGGCGACCACGCTGTATCGCGAACTGCGCAAACCGCTGCTGCGTTACCTGGTATGCCTCGGACTTTCGAGCGATGAAGCGCAGGACGTGGTCCAGGATGCTTTTCTCCGGCTCCATCAGCATCTGGCCGCGGGAGGCTCGCAGGAAAGCATCCGCAGCTGGGTATATCGTGTCGCACACAACCAGGCCAGAAATCGCCAGAAGAGCTACCACCGGAAATTTAGCGCACCACTTGAGGCGGGCATCAACGCAATTCTGGATCAGGCGACGCCTGAGCAGGTTGTGCTCGACAAGGAAAAATTCCGGCAGCTGGCGAAAGCCATTCGGCTGCTCGAGCGGGGCGAACGGGAGTGCCTGCTGCTGCGCGCGGGCGGATTGTGTTATCGCGAAATCGGTGAAGTTCTGGGCGTTCCGACTTCCACGGTGGCCGACACCGTAGATCGCGCGATTAAAAAATTAGCGGAGAAATGCAATGTGTGATTTTTCAGAAAGCTCGTCGGGAATAGCGTCCCGCGAACGGTCGCGACACCATGAATTATCAGAGTTAGCATTAGCGCCGCAGCTGATCGCGTGGCTCGATCATGAACTGCCCGAAGCTGAAGCTGCCGTTGTCGAGGAGCACATTCGCGGGTGCGACGAATGCCGAAGGCAGGTGGACGCCTACGAGCGCGTGAGTGGAGGCTTTAGTCTGTATTGTGAAGCACTGGAGGCAGCGAGTGCCGCCGCTCCCGCGTCGCGTGGATCGCGCGCGCACAGCAGCGTGCTGCGTTGGGTGCCGGTGCTGGCAGGAACTGCAGCGGTCGCGGGCGTCCTGTTCATCACTTTGTCCGTCGCCTTTTTCGTCAGCTTTCCAGGGTCCCGGATCGAACACTCTGCGGCGCCCGTTCAAACAACCACGGTTTCGGCGGCTATCGCTTCGGGGCCTGCGTCCAGGGTGGCGGGCTCTCCGATTAGTCCTTCGGTGGATCCCGCCGTGCGTGTTTCCGCGAATCGAGCGGGCGTTGTGCGTGCCAATGCCGCGGGGAGAACCGTCCGAGCGCCGCAGGCCGAGGCGCGCGGATTTCAAAACCATGCGGTGCAAAATCGCGCGTTTCGAAACAATGACTGGCAGTTCGTTCAGCCCGCTATTCAGATCGCCATTCCCGCTGAAGCCATGTTTCCCCCGGGTGCCGTTCCCGACGGTGTCAATTTCACAGCGGACTTAACGATCTCGACGGATGGATCGACGCAAGGGTTGGTGCTGGAGCCGTCTGTCATTGAATCAGCGGGATCAGGGGGCTCGCGCCGCTAACGAAACTTAGGGCGCTGCCTGGCCTCAGGCGATTCCGGCGGTTCGAAGCCAGGCCGCTTGTTGGACGTGAGCCAGGGCCGCAAAAGCCTTGACGATGGTGGGTGGCAAGAGTGACGACTCAAGGAAGATTTTCGTACAGGAGATCCGCAACCATGAAACGTCTATTGCTAATCGCATTGGCCATCACGCTTACTGATTCGTCCTCGGCTTTTGCTCAGCAGGGAGGTAATGCGATTTATCAAAACAACAGTCCCGGCACTGCCGTCACTATCAGCGCATTTCAGAAGCTGCCGGGGACGCCGGTTGAAGGCGCACCCTATTCCGCCAGCATGACGAACCAATCCACGCAAACACTGGCGGACGGAAATCGCATCGTGCAGACTAGCAGTGGAACGATCGCGCGCGATTCTCTTGGGCGCACTCGCCAGGATGCTCCCTTACCGTCAATCGGCAATCTGTCCGCCACGAATGCGCCCCACTTGGTATTCATCCAGGATCCAGTAACGCAAACGTCTTACACCTTGGACCTGACAAACAAGACCGCGCAGAAGATGCCGGCGCTTCCGCCGCCGGGCTTCGGGCCGGAGAGCGCAGGTGCCGGCGCGCCAGGGGTATCGGGCGGACCGAGCGGCCCCGGCGGCCCCGGCGGCGTAGTTACCATTCGCATGGGGGCGGCTCCGGCAATGGCGCCTCCGATGGGTGTGCCAGCAGGCGGCCCGCCGGTGTTTTTCTTGCAACGGGGTCCGGCGCCGAACGGCCAGGCAGCGCCTGGTAATCAGGAAGCGCCGGTCACGCAGGACCTGGGCTCGCAAACTATGGAGGGCATCCTTGCAAGTGGCACGCGCATGACCATTACTATCCCTGCGGGTCAGATCGGCAACGATCGAGCCATTGATATCATTACGGAGGTTTGGACCTCGCCCGATCTCAAGACCGTGGTGTATAGCAAGCGCAGCGATCCGCGAATGGGTGAGCAGACATTCCAGCTAACAAATATCGTCCGCGGCGAACCGGATCCGTCGCTATTTGCGGTGCCAGCGGATTTCAAGATCGTTGACGGCCCCCAACCCATCGTCTATAGAACCGTCCAATAGAGGCTCTTCATCGAGCAGCAACCAAGCGCAGAACCCGCTGGTCCGGCACGAACGGTTTATTCCCGCCGGACCGGCAGGCGTCCCTTAGCGACGGTCAGCGATCGTGCCAAAATCGCAGGTGTCTTGTTCGGTGGAAACCGGCAGTCGGCGGAAGGCCGGTACGTCTCGGCACGTCTTCCCTATGTCCGCGACTCCTATGCGGGCTGCGTTGACATCGGCCGGGCTGACCGTCAAACTGGCGCGTCGTAATGCTTAATTCCACATATTAATTCCACTGGCGCAGGAGGCCACTTGCGAAGTGATGGACGCGCTCCCGATCAGATGCGCTCCGTAAAGTTGACGCCGGATTTTGTACCCGTCGCTGAAGGCAGCGTGCTCATTGAGGTCGGCCAGACACGTGTCATCTGCACGGCCACGGTCGACGATGGCGTACCGTCGTTCCTGAAAGGCTCAGGTAAAGGCTGGGTCACCGGCGAATATGGCATGTTGCCTCGTGCCACTGAGCAGCGCACGGCGCGCGAATCCACGCGCGGACGGCAGTCAGGCCGTTCGCTTGAGATTGCACGGCTGATCGGCCGCTCATTGCGCGCCATCACCGACCAGCGAAAGTTGGGTGAACGCACCGTGTGGCTCGATTGCGACGTCATCCAAGCGGATGGCGGCACACGAACCGCGTCTATTACCGGCGCATTTGTGGCGCTGACGCTGGCGTTTGAGCGGCTAGTGGCTGCGGGAATGCTGCGCACGGTGCCGCTTACCGATTCAGTAGCGGCCACCAGCGTGGGCCTGGTCCAGGGCGAACCGGTGCTGGACCTTTGCTACGAAGAAGACTCGCACGCGGAAGTGGATATGAACGTCATCATGACGGGCAGCGGGCGCTTCGTCGAAATTCAGGCGAGCGCCGAGGGCCGTCCTTTTGCGGGGGACGAACTTAACCGCCTGCTGATGCTGGCCGCGGGCGGCATCCGCCAACTCACCGAACACCAACGCGCGTTACTGCCGGCAAACTTCAGTGCCTGGACCCGCTGATCGATCTATCAGGGCCACGCCGGTCACCACCGCGACGGCGGCTGCGGCGGGCGAAGCGCTGCCCGCCGAGACGCTTCCTGTCGAGAAGCTTACTACCGAAACGAAGGCGTTCCGCCTGCTGCTTGCCTCGTCAAATGCCGGAAAGCTGCGTGAGTACCGCGTACTTGCGGGCGAGCAACCGTCCGCCGTGAGTCTCACGCTGGAACTGTTTCCGGATTTCGCGGGGCGGCCATCGTTTGAGGAAACGGCGCCGACATTCGCCGAGAATGCCGCGGGCAAGGCGCTGCACTATAGCCGTTTCACAAGTCTGCCGGTCATGGCGGACGATTCCGGCCTGGTGGTGACTGCATTAGGCGGCGCACCCGGTGTGTATTCCGCGCGCTACGCCGGTCCCGGAGCTACCGATGCGCAGCGCATCGCGAAGTTAACAGAGAAGTTACAGGACGAGATGCGCCGGGCGGGCCGCTCCAGTGCAGCACTTGACCGCAGCGCGCGTTTCGTTTGTGCCATCGCGCTTGCTGTGCATGGACGCGTCGCAGCCGTGTTATCGGACAGCGTGAGTGGAGAACTCCTTGATCGCCCGCGCGGGAATGCAGGGTTCGGCTACGATCCCGTGTTTTGGTTTCCACCACTAGGGAAAACGTTCGCCGAAATGAGCGAAGAGGAAAAAAATCTGTACAGCCATCGCGGCAAAGCATTCCGCAAGATGCTCGAATTTCTCGCTTCGTCGCCTGTGCTATAGTCCGCCCCGCTGGCATGAAGTCACGGCAGGAAGTTGATCGTATGAAAAAATCCTCCGCAGTAGATTCCTCAAAATCGAGTCGGGCGAAATCGCGAGACGCAGGAGCTGACGATGGTCGCGCGTCGAAACATGGCACCGGACGCACCAGAGCGAAGCAGGTGGATATGAGCAAGCGGGGTTCGAGCAGCTACGCCGCAGGCTCCGCGTCGGGTCACACCTCGGACCGCGGCTCGGGTCGCACGTCAAGCCGCATTTCGGACGCGAAAAGCCTGTCGCTGGCACGAGCGCTGAAAGAGACAGCTCGCCGGAAAACCCCAAGGGCCAAACGAGCAGTCGAAGAGGAAGGAGCTCTGCCAGCGGGAGCCGATCCGAAGCGGGTCAGCGTGATTCTGGAGAAGCTTGATGAGGCCTATCCCAATGTCACGTGCGCGCTGGAACACCGCGATGCATTTCAGCTGCTGATTGCCACGATTCTTTCCGCACAAACCACCGATGTGCGCGTCAACGAGGTCACATGCAGCTTATTTCCGCAATATCCCACGCCGGAATCGTTCGCGTATGCGAACCCGGCGGAACTGCAAGCGGCCGTGCGTCCCACGGGTTTCTTCCGCAACAAGGCCAAATCCATCATGGCGGCGAGCAAGAGAATCGTGGAAGAGTTCGGCGGGGCGGTGCCGCGCACGATGGAAGGTTTGCTGACGCTGGCCGGGGTCGCGCGCAAAACGGCCAACGTGGTGCTTGGCACGGCGTTCGGCATCGCTTCTGGGGTAGTCGTGGATACGCATGTGATGCGGATTTCGGAGAGACTCGACCTCACGCGCCATACCGAACCAGTCAAGATCGAACAGGACCTGATGCGAATTATCCCGAAAGAAAAGTGGATCCTGTTCTCACACCAGGTGATCTGGCACGGCAGGCGCGTGTGCGTAGCTCGTAAGCCGCGCTGCATAGAATGCAATCTCGAACGGATTTGTTATGCAAAGGACAAGACGATCTAGACGCCCACCAATGATTAAAGCGCGGGGCGGCTTATTGATTCGAAAACGTGATTGAAGACGCGGCTCAAAAGAGCCCGCAGGCCAGTTCCGGCGGCCAGCCAGAGGGTGTGAGCGTCGCTGCACGGCTCGACCGCCTGCCAAAGTCCCGCTACATGCAGCGGCTTGTCGTGCTGCTGTCGCTGGGCGCGTGCTTCGAATATTACGACTTATTTTTTGCCGCTTACATCGCTCCCGCATTTTACAAGGCCGGGATTTTCACGCCGACTACGCGTGGAATTCTCGGCATCGATGGTTTTGCCAGCTTCGTAGCATCTCTTTTTGCAGGACTGTTTGTCGGCACGCTATTTTTTAGCAGGGTTTCGGATCGGTTCGGCCGCCGCGCCATTTTCAATGTCTCGCTGGTCTGGTATTCCGCCTGCACACTCATCATGGCGTTTCAATCGACCGCCGGAACCATCAACCTTTGGCGCTTTCTCGCCGGCATAGGAATTGGCGTCGAACTGGTCACGATCGATACGTATATCTCGGAACTGGTGCCGAAAGAGACGCGCGGCGCAGCGTTCGCATTCAATTCTGTGATCAGCTTTTCGGCCGTGCCGGTGGCGGCTTTGCTCTCCTGGCTGCTCGTGCCTGTGCATGTCTGGGGCCTCGACGGCTGGCGGTGGGTGGTGATGATCGGCGCCACGGGCGCGATTTTTGTATGGTTTGCGCGGCGGGCTCTCCCCGAATCGCCGCGGTGGCTGGAACAGAACGGTCAGCTCGCCAAAGCCGACGCAGCGATGGCAGCGATCGAAGCGCGCGTCCGGTCGGAAACCCTTCAGGAGTTGCCGGCATCGAAGCTGATCGACGGGGAACGGCGGCAATCGACCGGCTCCTGGAGCGAAATCTGGAGCCGAGCGTACCGGCGGCGCACCATCCTGCTGACGATTTTTCAGCTTTTTCAGACATTGGGGTTTTATGGGTTCGCGAGCTGGGTTCCGACCTTACTGATCGCGAAAGGCATCGCGGTAACGAAATCGCTGGAATATACATTTTTGATCGCCATCGCCAATCCCATTGGGCCGCTCGTCGGCCTGACGTTCGCCGACAAGTTCGAGCGCAAGTGGCAGATCGCCTGGGCGGCACTGGCCGTCGCGATTTTTGGCTTGCTGTTTGCGGAGCAGAGAACGGTGGCGGGCGTGGTAGTGTTCGGCGTTCTGATCACACTCGGGAGTAACTGGATGTCATTTGCGTTCCACACCTACCAGGCGGAACTTTACCCGACGCGCATCCGGGCACAAGCGGTGGGATTCGTCTATTCGTGGAGTCGCCTGGGAGCTATGGCCAGCGGTTTTGTGATCGGATTTTTTCTCCGAAACTACGGAACGCGCGGGGTGTTTAGCATGATTGCGGCGGCCATGCTGGTGGTTTTCGTGGTGATTGGTGTATTGGGGCCACGCACAAGCCGGCTGCGGCTGGAAGAAATCGCGCGCGGACCCGTTGAAAGGGAGCAAAGGAACGCCGAGCCGGGATGATGTGCGCGGGCAATGTGGGGGACGATGTACGGCGCCGAAACACCACGCTGATACACCGCGCCGATGCACCGTCATGAAGCGCCGTTAGGAAGGTAGCTGTGAGCACCCTTGCGGAAAAAAATGGAACGTCAATGCTCCGTAAACTGAATACTGTTAAGAGCACGACGTGCGCTCTTGAATGGCTGAAAAGCAGACGATGACCCGTTCCCCGGAAGTGTCAGACAGCGATCTTCTGCGCCGGATCGGGGCGGGAGATCAAGACGCATTTCGAACGATTTACTCACGGTGCCAAGGGCCTATCTATCGGTTTGCGCTGCACATGACGGGGAGCACGTTCATCGCCGAGGACGTGACACAAGAAGTTTTTATGATGTTAATTCAGGAAACATCGCGGTTCGATCCGGCTCGCGGCACCCTTCCTGCATATCTATTTGGGATTGGCAGAAATCTCTTGTTACGGCGGCTGGAACGCGAACAGGTCTTCGTGCCCTTTTTCGAGTCCGGAGCGGAAAATGCGGGGATGCAGCGAAAAAACGGACACGCCGTGCTGGTGGTCCCTCCGCCAGACCTGGTTCGCGGGGAAACCATCGATCGAGTTCGGCAGGCAGTGTTCAGCCTTCCACCGAACTACCGCGAGGTCGTGGTGCTCTGCGATCTTCAAGATATGAGCTATGAGAATGCGGCGTGCATCCTCGATTGTGCCGTCGGAACTGTCCGTTCGCGGCTGCATCGCGCGCGCGGTCTACTGACGGAAAAATTGCGCGAGTTCCGTAATCCTGTGCGCAAGACGGCCGCAGCTGGACCCAGGAAAGCATGAGGAACTGACGATGAACTGCGAACAGTTTCAGAATGTAATGCTCGATTTGGCGCGGGACGCGGGCGAGGACGGCTATGGCGCTGCGCTCGATCCCGCCACTGTGAAAGATGCCCTCGAACACACCGAAGTGTGCGGATCGTGCGATGAGCTGCTGGAAGAAGCAGAGGCGATTACGGCATCCCTCCGCGAGATCGCCGTGCGACATTCCTCCGATGTTGCACCCAGCCGGGTGGAAAAGGCGCTGCTGCGCACGCTCGACGTGCGGCGAAGTTTGGCGGCTCACACGGCATTGCGTCGCCGGCTCTTTATCGGCAGCGTCGCTGGCGTTGCGGCAATGGCACTGATAGCCATTTCCCTGGCATGGAATGGCGGAACAGCGAGTGCGCGTCCGGTGTTGGGACAGGTATTTGGAAGGATTTTTGAAAAGGTCTCACCGGGACAGTCTCAAAAGGCGGCTGGGCCGGAAGTTCAAACGGGATCGCAGGCGCTGCTGGCCGAAAATTCCGCTGGCGACTCGGGCGGTATGGGATTCGGCGATGATGACAAGATTCCCAATTCCTTTGTGCCGCTGTCCCAGACATTCGATCCAGCGTCGGTGGACGACGATACGGTCGTACGGGTGGTGCTGTCGCGCGCGGCATTGGGCCATTTCGGCCTGCACGTCGATTCTGTCGCCACGGATCACGAGGAGGATCAGGTAGTGGCTGACTTGGTCCTCACAAATGACGGTACCCCTCAGGCCATACGCGTGGTTGGTTGGTAGGCCGGCGGGAATTGGACTACGTGAGCAAACTTACAAGCAAATTACGGACAGGCAAATTACGGAGGGTAGACCGATGCGTCGTACGACGAAGATCCTGATGAGCTGCGTTTCGGCGGTGGCTTTGGCAATTGGGGCCGGCGGTGCACTGGCGCAATCAGGTCCAGGGCCCCAGGGAGGGCGGCCGGGCTTCCCGGGCGGCCCTGGTGGTCCTGGTTTCGGCCCTGGCGGTTTTGGAGGCCGAGGCGGCTTCGGACCAGGCATCGAAGGCTGCCTGAATAGCGGCAAGGTGGTGTCTGGGGAAGGCTATACAGGGACGCTGAAGTACGAAAGCGTTCGACCCGTCTTGAATGGCGCGCCCATCGACCGCACGATCACCGAAACCATCGCTCGCGACAATGACGGACGTACGCAACGTGAAGTAACATTGCCTGCCTTTCCCAACGCGCCTCAAGGAAGCGCACACCAGGTGATTTGCATCAACGATCCTGTGGCCGGCTTTGGCTACGTACTCGATCCTGCAAAGATGACCGCTCGGCAGTTCAAACTGCACCAAAAACCAAACGCTGGCAGCGCAGGCGGGACCAACAGTTTGCCTTCGAGTGGAGGCACCAATCGCCCGCAGGGCCGAGGCCCGAATGCCAATGTAACCAGCGTTTCGTTAAATGCAAGCTCGGCGCCAGCAGGAATCCAGAGTGAATGCCCGGGCGTGACCGGCACGCAAAAAACGCGCACCTTACAAATTCCCAGCAATGGCCAGACAACGGCTATGCAGATGGTGACTACGCGCTGGTTTTGCCAGGCGTTTAGCATGAATCTGTACACTCAGACGAACGACCCGCTGCAGGGCATTACGACCAATACCATAACGATCACTGGGGCGGGGCCGGGCGCGATCGCGGTACCCTCAGGTTACAAAATAACTACAGCTGCTGCGGGACCCTTTGGCGGTCCTCATCGTAAGGGCCCACCGCCGGCAACACAGCAGTAGCCGGCAAACTGCCGCACGGTCTGGAGTGATGCGCAGCTTCAAGATGGCCGCGCCTGCTCCGGGATACTGGGCGGTTGGATCCTTTTCCATTTTGACCGTGATGGTCCGCAGACTTCCGGGTTCGACAACTTCTTTCTGATCGAAGTTCTTGTATCCCGCTTGCCTCACCGAGATTTGGTGATCGCCCGGGAGCAATAAGATCTTCTTCGAGCCCTTTAACTCCTTCACGTACCCGACGTATAAGCCGTCCACCCAAACTCCGGACTCTCTTTCCACCTTGGTGGCGCCCGCGAAGCGCACCTCACCCATTACCTGATTGTCTTGTGCCTCGCTGTTTACCGCACCGATAACCGAGAGTGCGAACACCATGCCCGTAGCCAACACAGCGGGGAATCGCCGCATGTCTCCTGCTTATTAGATTCATGCTGAGTGGTGGATGTTACACCACTCGGTCACCGAATGTCGGCCACGTCCGGGAATCGATGCCGCGTGTTGCGTGAAATGCACGCGTGTGTGCGTGAAATTCACCACTGCCACGCGCACCGATTCGCGACGTTTGCCGCCACGGGCCAAAAACCGCGCTGACGTCCAGGTAGAACTTTCTTGTGGAGCGAAAAAAAAGCTATGCTGACCCCGCTGCTATGCGCGTATTTATCAATAAACACAAGGATTTAGAGCAAATTTGGAATGGGCCTTCACGTGCTTCTCTTATAGCGTCTTGGCAGGGCGGATGGCGGGGGAAATAGGGACCATGAGCACAATGGCGAATCAAGTGGCGGGTCAAGCAACAGATCTGGTCGAGTTCGAACAGCCCAAGTCCAAATGGCCCGAGCGGATGAAGGGGCTGCGTAACATACCGCCTGTCTTCCGCATGGTTTGGCAATCGGCACCGGGAGTGGTGACCGCCAGCGCAGGTTGCCGGTTAGCTGCTGCACTAGTGCCGCTCGCAATTCTGGCGGTAACGAAGTATGTGATCGATTCGATCGAGCTGTTCTCCAGGCACCAGCGCGCGCTTCCGCGGATGTTCTGGTGGATGGTTGCGTTGGAGTTTGCGCTCGCGACGATGGCCATGATTTCCGGCCGCCTGATCGATTTTTTTGACCGCGTGCTCTCCGAGAAATTCACTCGGTACATCAGCATCCGCATCATGGAACATGCGTCGCGCCTTGATTTGACCTCGTATGAAGACGCGCAGTTCCACGACAAGCTCCAACGAGCGCGGGTGCAGGGCACCGACCGCATCAGCATGATTCAGTCCACCGGCCGCTTGGTTCAGGAATTGATTACGACCGCCACGCTCGCCGCCGGTATTTTCATGTTTTCACCTTGGATTCTGCTTGCCCTCATCGTCTGTGTGGTTCCGGGTTTCCTGGCCGAGACGCACTACGCGTTCATGGGCTACTCCCTGGCTTTTCATCAGACGCCTGCGCGCCGCGAAATGGAGTACCTCCGGATCCTCGGAGGAAGCAAGGAAAGCGCCAAGGAACTGAAACTCTTCGGCCTCGGTTCATTCTTTGTTGGGCGGTTCAGTTCGATTTCTGACAAACTCCAGAGTCAAACGGTCGGGCTGGCGACACGCAAGCTGCTCGTGGTTCTGCCGCTCGCCATCCTTGGTGGAATCGGATACTACGGCACCTACGCCTTCGCCATTCACGAGACCATCATCGGTGTTCTGAGCCTCGGCTCATTGATGTTCCTAGTGGGCGCGATTGCCGGAGCCAGTTCGAACATCCAGGCGCTATTCACCACATTTTCCGGTATTGCCGACCAAGCTCTTTTCCTTACCGATCTCCTAGAGTTCTTTACCGTGCAGCCCAAAGTCTTCTCGAAACCGAATGCGCTGCCTGCGCCGCGACCCATCCGTGCAGGCTTTGAATTTAAGAATGTTTCGTTCTCATATCCCGGTAGTTCCCGGCTGCTTCTCAACAACATCAATTTCCGACTCGAGCCTGGCGAGCGGCTCGCGCTAGTCGGCAAGAACGGCCAGGGAAAAACCACGCTGGTAAAGCTCTTGACCCGGCTGTACGACGTGAGTTCGGGCCAGATCCTTCTGGATGGTGTGGACATTCGCGATTACGACCTCGAGGATCTCTGGAAAGAGATGGGCGTCATTTTTCAGGACTTTATGCGCTATGAGATGACGACCTCCGAGAACATTGCGGTCGGGCGTATCGAGGAGCGAAACAATCCATTCCGCATCCGCTCGGCGGCCATGAAGAGCTTGGCCGAAGAAGTCATTAAGAAGCTGCCCAAGCGCTATGACCAGCTTCTGGGCAGTCACTTCAAGGGTGGCGTGGATCTGTCCGGCGGCGAATGGCAGCGCTTGGCATTGGCCCGCGCTTACTTGCGTGACGCTCAGTTGCTCATATTGGACGAGCCGACTGCATCGCTCGACGCGCGTTCGGAGCACGAAGTGTTCACACGGTTCGCTGACCTAACCGAAGGCAAGATGTCTTTGCTGATCTCCCATCGTCTGTCCACGGTGCGTATGGCCGACCGCATCCTCGTTCTTGAGAACGGGAGCATTGCCGAGCAGGGACATCACGACCAACTCATCAAGACGGGTGGAAGCTACGCCGAAATGTTCGAGCTACAAGCCGCCAGCTATCGGTGAGGTAGCTTTCCTCACCGATGGCTTGGCAAGGCCCAGTTCACCCTTACGAACTTCCGCCCTCACGATAATTTGATACAGCGCGTAAGACACCCGCCCGTGAGGCTAATTCAGCCGTGGAGCGAAACGCCCCGGCCCTCGTCTGGCCTTCGAAGAACGTTAGTTGCCGAGGCCGATCAGGACGCCGCTCATGCGCTGTCGTTGAGGATCTCTCGATCGGGCTTCGTTGAGACACCCTGCATGAGGTACTCTCGACAAATGGCCCGTTCCTGAAACCGCCTGTACGGAGTTTGCCCTGACGAAATTCTTCGCCGCGACCACGCTTTATTGTCTGTTCCTGGCCGGATTGAGCGCTAACTTTGCCTCCTCGCGCCGCGCGGCCGCGCAGACTTCCGCCGTAACCCAAGCACCCGTCGCGTCTCCATCTCGCAGTGAAACCATCCTCGTGGACGTGAATGCGCCAGCGCATCCGTTCCCACATTATTGGGAGCGCATGTTCGGGTCGGGCCGTGCGATTCTCTCACTGCGCGACTCCTATCGCCGGGATTTACGCGAGGTCAAGCAGGCCACCGGCTTCCAATACATCCGCTTTCACGCTATCTTCCATGACGAAGTCGGCTTGTACGACGAAGGCGCCGATGGCACTCCAATTTATAACTTCTCTTACGTCGACCAGATCTACGACGGCCTGCTGCAGAACGGTGTGCGCCCGTTCGTTGAACTGAGCTTCATGCCTGCGAAGCTCGCGGCACGCCAAACGCAACAATCCTTTTGGTATCACCCCATCGTCTCGCCACCGAAGGATTGGCAGAAGTGGGGAGACCTTATTTCGCATTTCGCGCAGCACCTCGTGGACCGCTACGGCATCGATGAAGTGTCTCGCTGGTATTTCGAAGTCTGGAACGAACCCAACCTCGATTTCTGGGCCGGCGATCCCAAGGAACAAACCTACGACGAGCTATATGACACGACGGCGCGCGCTCTAAAAAACGTGAATGGCCGCCTGCGCGTCGGCGGCCCTGCCACTGCGCAAGCGGCCTGGGTCGATCGGTTCATCACTCACGCCGTGCAGAACCAGATCCCGGTTGATTTCGTATCTACGCACGTTTACGCCAATGACACGGCGCAGGATGTCTTCGGCACCAGCGAAACGATTCCGCGAACACAGATGGTTTGCCGCGCCGTGCAGAAAGTCCATGACCAAGTGAAGGCTTCCGCGCGGCCCAGCCTCCCTCTGATTTGGAGTGAGTACAATGCCAGCTACAAAAATGAACCTGCAGTCACCGACGCGGTCTTCATGGCGCCGTGGCTCGCGGACACCATACGCCAATGCGACGGCTTGGTGGACAGTTTGGCTTACTGGGCATTTTCCGACGTGTTCGAAGAACAAGGCGTCGTCAAGCAGCCGTTCTACGGCGGCTATGGGCTGATTGCCGAGGATGGACTGCCCAAGCCGGCGTTCAACGCATTCAAGCTCCTGCACCGGCTGGGAGACAAGCGCATCGAAGAAGCCTCGACCTCGGCATTGGTCACGCGGCGTTCCGACGGCACAGTCGTTGTTGCGGTGTGGAACCTGTTTCTTCCGGAAGAAACGGGCGTGCCCAAAAATGTCACCATACACTTCAAGGGCTTAACGGCCGGTGTACCAGGGACAGCCGGTGCCTTGACGGCCGGTCGTCGCGCCGCAATTACGCGTGTCGACGCCACGCATGGGTCGCTCCTGAATGCGTACCAGGCAATGGGGCGGCCCATATATCCCACGCAGGCGCAGATTGCAAAGCTGCGGCGCGCGGCGGAACTTCCCGCAGCCGAAAACAAATCGTTCGAGAATGGGGAGCTGAAGCTCGTCCTCCCGCCTCAAGGTTTGGCTCTGATCGAGGTTCGCTGAAGCTATCGCGGCCGGCCGCCCGTTCCAACCGCCTGAAATGTCGGTGCAACTCGAAACTCTTCCTCGCTTTCCTGTACGGGAGACGGCTCGTACGCCTTGAACCCGGCGCGTTGCATGCCTCGCTGCGCTTCCGGATTTTTCATGAATGTATCCCACACAAAAGCCGAGCGGGCATTCTCGATCATCACCAGCGTAATGCCCGTATCGATGCCCACAACGTCGATGTCATACCAGTTTTTTAGCGGGTTGAACGCGTCTACAAATCCGTACCGTCCCCACGCATTTGCGCCGTAACGATCCTTGATATTCCGTAAAACCCGCATGCAGGCCTCCGGCAGAAAAGGCACCGAGCCCCCGGCTGCGCAGGGAACCACCGTTCCATCAATCGGTCCGGTAGCGGGCGGTCCGCCCCACACGGCGTACCCTTTCGTCGAATCCGACGCCGTGATCCCCCACAGGTCGTCGCTGTAATCGGGGAATTGCTTCGAGAGATCCAGGCAAAAGCGGCGGTGAACGTCGGTAGCCAAAATGGAATTCTGAAAGTAATCCGCATAGCGATCACGCTTGGCGCGGAAATCAAACCACGCTTGCGAATATTGGTGCACGAACAAGGGCGCGTACGAGCCGATGTAGCGGATCCCGTCGTACTCGAACGTGGTTCGCTTCCACGCGTCCCAGGACGCTGCCGGCAGAGGATGGAGTGCCGACCCAATCCCCAGCAGGTACATCATCATCATTTCACTGTAATCATCCCACCGGTATTGCAAAAAGCCGCTCTCCGGCGTCCATCCATGCGGCAATATCGTCGTGTCTTCGGAAAGCCAGTTCCAATCTACGCGATTAAAAATTTCGAGTGCAAGTTCCGACACTTCGGAATGCAGGAAGTGCTCCCGGCAGGTGAGAATTCCGCACAGCAAAATAGCTGTATCCACTGAAGACACTTCCGAGTCCCAGATCCTTTCGCCCGTGGTGATGTTGGCGAAGTGATAAAAAAATCCGCGATGATTCGGCATCTTCCACAGAAACCGCATGGTGTTCAGCGCGCGTTCCTGCGCTTCGATGCGCGAAACGAACCCGCGCTTCTCGCCGATGCACAGCGCCGTCAATCCGAAGCCTGTCGCGGCAATGCTGCCTAGATCGCTCGTGTCCGGCACCCGCGCGTGGCAGCGGTCCCGCACAATCCCCGTTTCCGGATTGGCTTCTTCCCAAAAGTAGCGGAAATTCGCGCTTTCGATCTCCTGCAGCAGCGCGTCGTCGCTGTCGGAAAGCCCCGCCGGTCCCGCCGCGGGAGGCAGCAGTGTGTTTTGTTTCTGTGCCCTCGGCTGATCTGCCGCGGCAAATGCGAACGCGCTGGCGCGCGCCAGGGAAATTCCCGGACGCAAGCCTAGCGGCAACCCAATGCCAGCGGCCGCGACCTGCTTCAACCATTCACGCCGCGACAATTTCCGCCCGCCCTTGCTGCCCGCGCCCATGCGGGGAATTATATGCATATTGGCCGCCTAGGGAGACGATGATGCGCGATCATAGGATGCGGCTGATGCCCAATCGGCAATAGCAGTCCGTGGCGGCCCTCTTCACGTCCGCTTGGAACACCAATCTGAAATGCAACTTGAAAACCCAATTTCAAACCTTGCTTTGCACTGACACGGGAGCTAAGTTGAAGACGCGCTAGCCATGACACGCCACCGCAGGGCCGCCATCTGGATGATCGCCGTCACAGCTTCCGCTGTCATCGCCGCCGGCGTGATTGCCGTGCGTTTTAACCCGCGAAAGGCCCGTACCATTCAGTTGGCAGGCGCCGTTATTCGGCAGAGCGCCGACCCGCACAATCAGACGCCGATTGAAAACGCCGCGATCGGCGTGGCCGGCACGGCGGTCGGCACTGTAAAATCCGATTTCTCCGGCGCTTTTCGAATTACCTTGCCCCGGGGTGTCGCACCGGGCGAACCAGTCACACTCACCTTTCGGCATCCTGATTATAAGCCTCTCGATATGAAGGAAAACATTAGCGACCAGCTCTATATCGCCCGTATGGTGCCGCTGCACGAAGACAGCGAGTCGGAAACCGGCGCTGCCGCGACTGTTCTCGCAAATATGATGGTGCGATATACCACGGGGATCACCACCACGGAAAATGTCGGCACTGGTGTGCGGACTTTTCAGGTGGAAAACGCCGGCAACATGCCTTGCGACAAGCATCCCCCGTGCTCCCCGGACGGCAAATGGAAAGCGGCAGTCGGCTCCGCATCTCTCGATGCCGGAGCGGGCAACGAGTTTACCGACGCTCGTGTCACCTGCATTGCGGGACCCTGTGCCTTCACCAAAATAGAATCCGACGGATTTTCGCATGGCGGACGCACCATTCGGGTGTCCATGCTCGATTGGTCCGACACGACCACATTCCTGCTCCAGGCCGAGGTGTTTCGGCCGCAGGTCGGCAACGTCATTCGCCAGTCGTATCCCGTAATTTTTGGGCGCGCCATGAATTTCACCCTGCCGAATAGCGCCGAAGGTCCCAGCATCGAGGCGGAAGTCAACGGAACGCGCATTGTTTTTCCCCTCGGCCCTGCACCAATGTTGAGCTGGGCCGATTGCGACGTGCGCGTCGAACCGAATCAGGCCAAGGACTATCGCTGTGTGCTGAAAGCAGGATTCCGATTTAAGTAATGCGCCCCCAGCACAGCTCGCGCCATGCCGCCGGTCGTGGCGATTCTGGCCATGCCGGCCGTCTGGGCCATGCTAAAAAATGCAGCGCGCTCGCGCCGTCCGCGTTACACACCTGTGCAGCCGAAGCTTTTTGTTTGCTGCTAACCTGGAACTGCCGGACCGAAGGCTGAAGCATGTTTTTGCGCGCAAGCTTACTTCGCACCGTTTGCTCTCTGCTCTGTCAGGGAGTGCTGATCCTCGCGAATCTCGCCCCGTCAAATCTTGCCCCGTCCCTCGTCTTACCGCTCGGACGAAATGCGCGAATGCACGTTTTCGCTGGCGCTACTCCGCTTGAGCTGCAAGCGCAAACGCTTTCCGCTCCCTCCTCCACTCCTGCTCTCGATGACATCACTCAATACATTTCCAGCGCTTGGGGCGGTTTGACTCGCAGCATGACCGATTGCGAGAGCTTAACCGACACGAAGACCGGCGAGCCGCCGGTCTTATACCTTCCGGCCGAGATAGCGGTCGGCGCCACGCCTGCCGCCATCAGCGAATTACAAAAACATTGCGCCGTCACCGTGGAACACTTGCCGGCCAGAATCACCAAGCCCGGCGTAATCGATCCCGCCAGCCTCCGCACCAACGGCCTTCTCTACCTCCCCAATCCTTATGTGGTGCCGGGCGGCCAGTTCAATGAAATGTACGGCTGGGACAGCTACTTCATCATTCGTGGTCTGCTTGCCGATCGGCGCCCGAATCAGACTGCCCCCGATCCTGCGAACCTGGCACTCGCGAAAGGCATGGTCGAAAATTTCTTTTTCGAGATCGCACACTATGGCGGCGTCCTGAACGCCAACCGCACGTACTACCTCACTCGCTCGCAGCCTCCTTTCCTGAGCTCGATGATCCTCGCCGTGTATCAAGCCGAAAAAGCTCACGATGCCAAAAGCATCTCCGCGCAGGCGCGGGACGGCCGCCCGTCTCTCAACCCTGCTCCAAACCCTGCTCCAAACACTGCTCCAAACACTGCTCCAAACACTGCTCCAAACACTGCTCCAAACACGTCTCCAACGAATACTCTCGCCTGGCTTGCCAACGCCTACACATACGCCGTACGCGATTACGAGCAATGGACGCAGCCGCCGCATCTCGCCGGAGACACCGGCCTCGCGCGCTATTTCGATCGCGGCACGGGCCCAGTCCCGGAAATAATGGGCGACCCTAGCCACTACTATCGCGGCGTCGCGGATTATTTTCTGCTGCACGGAGACGCTGGCTCGCGTTACCTGGCTCA
>Ga0182024_10009089_pt1 | contig 20687 bp, 19 predicted proteins | sample P32metaG_FD_120480 | JGI IMG/M metagenome (GOLD analysis project Ga0182024, IMG submission 120480) | Permafrost microbial communities from Stordalen Mire, Sweden - P3-2 metaG (Illumina Assembly) | ecosystem: Environmental > Terrestrial > Soil > Wetlands > Permafrost | place: Sweden: Stordalen...
GCTCGGCCAGTTCATCCTCTATACGGCTTTCGCTGCGACGGGGCTCGGGCAACTCAGCGAGGTCTGGGGCGAGGTCTCGGCGGCGTCCGGCGCCTCGGAACGGCTGTTCGAGATTCTGAGGGTGAAAGCCGCGATCACGGTACCGGCAGCGCCGCGTGCATTGCCGGTGCCGTCGCGCGGCGACGTCGGTTTCGACAATGTCGGCTTTGCCTATCCGACCCGGCCCGACGCGCGCGCGGTCGACGGCGTCACGTTCTCGGTGCGCGCCGGCGAGAAGGTGGCGATTGTCGGTCCGTCGGGCGCCGGCAAGAGCACGCTGTTTCACCTGCTGCTGCGGTTCTACGATCCGCTGGCCGGCACCATCTCGTTCGACGGCGTGCCGATCAGGAGCACCGATCCGCACGAGTTGCGCCGGCATATCGCGCTGGTGCCGCAGGAATCGGTGGCCTTCGCCACCACCGCGCGTGAAAACATCCGTTTCGGCCGGCCCGACGCCACCGATGCCGAGGTCGAGCGCGCCGCGGCACTGGCCCACGCCACCGAGTTCATCCAACGCCTGCCGGGTGGCTTCGAAGCCGAGCTCGGCGAGCGCGGCGTCACGCTGTCAGGCGGCCAGCGCCAGCGCATCGCGATTGCGCGCGCCATCCTTCGCGATGCGCCGCTGCTGTTGCTCGACGAGGCGACCTCGGCGCTCGACGCGGAAAGCGAGACATTGGTGCAGACGGCGCTGGAGGAACTGATGCGTCACCGCACCACGCTGGTGATCGCGCATCGGTTGGCCACCGTGCTGTCCTGCGACCGCATTCTGGTGTTGGACCACGGCCGTATCGTCGAACAGGGCACCCATGCCTCGCTGGTCGCCGCCAACGGCCTGTATGCCCGGCTGGCGCGGCTGCAGTTCGAGGGCGTGTAGGCCAAGAGGCGAAGCGGGACTACCTTGTCAGGCGCCTTCTGGAAGATGGCATACGGCCTCAATCCTGTTGCCGCTCGGGTCCACCAGGAAGGCCGCGTAATAGGTAGGGTGGTAAACTGCGCGAACGCCGGGTGGCCCATTATCGACGCCGCCGTTTTCGATGCCTGCCCGCCAAAAGGCATCCACGGCAGCTCGGTTTGGCGCTTTGAAGCACCAGTGGCGGCTGTAATTTGGCTCGGGCTTGTCGCCAGGTTTTACAGAAAGGTAGCTGCGGTTCGGGTGCTCGCTATCACATCGCTCACCGTACCCCAATCTGGTCTCTGATCGTCGCACCTTTGGAACGCCAATAGCTTCCATAACGGCGTCATAGAACCGCTCGGCCGCATCAAGATCGGAAACGGTGATGGAAACATGGTCCAGCATGGGACGTGGAATTTGCCATTGCCTTGTTAGGTCAGCAACGGGTCAAACGCGATATTCTGGCAGCCGGCCGCTCACTTCCGTCTACCCCCCGAGGGATTCAAAACCCGGCCACACCATCCGCAGCACCGGCCGGCCCGAGGTCGGATTGACGTCCTCGCCGGCCTGCACAAAGCCGTTGCGCCGGTAGAAAGCGATGGCACGGGCGTTGTCGGCGTTGACCAGCAGCGTGATCCTGTCGGGCGAGAGCTGCTTTGCCTGATCGAGCAGGGCGGCGGCCAGCGCCGAGCCCCAGTGATCGGGGGCGACCACCAGCTGGTCGAGATATCCCCCAGGATCGATGGTCACAAATCCGATCAGGGCATCGGCCTGTTCGGCGACCAGGATGCTGGCATTCGGCACCAGTTGATGGCGCCAGCGCTCGCGCCACCAGCCGACCCGCGCGGCAAAATCGATTGCCGGATAGGCTTTCTGCCAGGTTTCGAGCCACAGCGCGATCGCCGCGTCTTCGTCTTCGTCGCGATAGGGGCGAAGCTGAAACGCCATCGTTCCTCAGCGTTCGGTCAGCTTCAGCTCGATGCGGCGATTGCGCTTGTAGGCGTCCTCGGTGGCGGCGGTATCGAGCGGCTGGAATTCGGCGAAGCCCGCGGCGACCAGCCGCTGCGGCGGCACGCCGAGCGATACCAGATACTGCACCACCGAGATCGCGCGCGCCGCCGACAATTCCCAGTTCGACTTGAACAGCGGACTGCTGATCGGTCTGGCGTCGGTATGGCCGTCGACCCGCAGCACCCAGGCGATTTCGCTCGGAATCTGCTTGTCGAGGTCGATCAGCGCGCTCGCCACCTTGTCGAGTTCGGCGCGGCCTTCGGGCAGCAGTTGCGCCTGTCCGGTGTCGAAAAACACCTCCGACTGGAACACGAAGCGGTCGCCGACGATCCGGATATCGGGCCGGTTGCCGAGAATGGCGCGCAGCCGGCCGAAGAATTCCGAGCGGTAGCGCGACAGTTCCTGCACCCGCTGTGCCAGCGCGACGTTCAACCGTTGTCCGAGATCGGCGATCCGGCCTTGCGATTCCTTGTCGCGCTTTTCCGAGGCGTCGAGCGCATCTTCCAGTGCGGCGAGCTGGCGCCGCAGCGCGCTGATCTGCTGGGTCAGCACCTCGATCTGCGCCAGCGCCCGCGCCGATACCTGCTTTTCGGAGTCGAGCGCCTTGTTGAGCTGGTCGGCACGGCCGGCGGCGTCATTGCCGGTGCTGGCGAGGCCTTCATAGAGGCCCTTGACGCGATCGCGCTCGGCCTCGGCGGAAGCAAGCCCGGCCCGCAACTGCGAGACCTGTTCGTCGAGATTGAGCTTGCCGAGCTTTTCCAGCGACAACAGATCGTTGAGCTGCGCGATCTTGGCGTTGAGCTGTTCCAGCGCCTTGTCCTTGCCGGTGACCTCCTGCGACAGGAAGAACTGCACCACCAGGAACACCGACAGCAGGAACACGATCGAAAGCACCAGCGTCGACAGCGCGTCGACAAAGCCCGGCCAGTAGTTGAATCCGGTTTCACGGCGGGCACGGGCAAGGGCCATGGAAAGGTCTCCGCTAACTCTTCTCGGGCTGCCGCGCGATCCGTTCGAGCAGCTTCTTGATTTCGCGGTTCTGCTCGCCCTGGCCGTCGGCCCATTCGCGGATCATCTGCTGCTCGGTCCGCATATGCGCGACCAGGCCCTGAATGGCTTCGGCGAGGTTGGCCATCGCGGTGGTGGTGCCGCGGTTGCCGCCGCTTTCCTCCACGCTCGCGCGCAGCCGCTCGATCGTGCTCTGCAGTTCGCCGCCCACAGTGATGCCGGCGGTGGCGGGTTCGCCGGAATATTCGCCAACCGTGGAGGCGAGCCAGTCTTCGAGGTCGGTATAGAACCGGTTCTGCGCCTGGCTCGATTGCAGATCGAGAAAGCCGAGAATCAGGGAGCCGGCGAGGCCGAACAGCGACGAGGAAAACGAAATGCCCATGCCGCCGAGCGGCGCGGCGAGGCCTTCCTTGAGGGTGTCGAACAAAGCGCCGGCGTCGCCGCCGACCTTCAGGCCGTCGATCACCTTGCCGACCGAGCCGACGGTTTCGATCAGGCCCCAGAAGGTGCCGAGCAGACCGAGGAATACCAGCAGGCCCGTCATGTAGCGGGAGATGTCGCGGGCTTCATCGAGCCTTGTGGCGATGGAATCCAGCAGATGCCGCATGGTCTGCTGCGAAATCGTCATTCGGCCGGTGCGTTCGCCGCCGAGGATGGCCGCCATCGGCGCCAGCAGCGTCGGGCGCTGGTCAATGGCGAGGCCGGGGTCGGCGATGCGGAAATTGTTGACCCATGCGACTTCCGGATAGAGCCGAATCACCTGGCGGAACGACAGGATGGTGCCGACCAGCAGCACCATGCCGATCAGCGCATTCAGGCCGGGATTGGCAAAGAAGGCGAGGATGATCTGCTTGTAGAGCACCACCATCACCAGCGCGCACAGCACCAGGAACACCAGCATCCGCACCAGGAAAATCCGGGGGGAGGACAGCTTGGTCAGTTCGATCTCCATCGTCGAGCGGGAGGAAGCGGCTGGTGGAGGCATCGCCAGTGTCATCCGTTGGGGGAAGCGTTTTCAGCCACCAATATGGCACAGCGGTGCCCGGAAAAAAGCCAGTTGCGGGCTGTGACGAGGCGAGAAAAGGGAACTTCGGCGTGAAACCTGGTTTGGACTTGCAGCGTATTTGACAAAGCATTGGCGGCTCAGCCGCTTAACGGGGATTTGCATGGTGGTCTTGTATCTGGAAGCGCTCGCCGCGATCGCGCTGTCGCTGTCGGTCCTGATGGCAGGAGCGTGGCTGACACAGCAGCGCACCGGCAATTCCGGCTGGGTTGACACCATCTGGACGTTCTCGCTCGGGCTGGTGGGCGCCGCCAGCGCGCTGTGGCCGGTGGCCGGCGCCGCCGCGAATGCGAGGCAATGGCTGGTCGCGGCGTTGGTGGCGATCTGGTCGGTCAGGCTGGGGCTGCATATCGCGGTGCGAACCGCGGCCATCACCGACGATCCGCGCTACGCCGCCTTCGCCAGGGAGTGGGGCGCCGACGCGCCCCGCAAGATGTTCGTGTTCCTGCAAAATCAGGGCCTCGGGTCGCTCCCGCTGGCGTTTGCGATCTTCGTGGCCGCGCGGTTTCCCGCCGAGACGCTGCGGCTGCAGGATTATCTGGGTGCGCTGATCCTGTTCGCCGGCATTGCCGGCGAAGCGCTGGCCGATGCCCAGCTCAAGCGTTTCCGGGACCGTCCCGCCAACAAGGGCAAAGTCTGCGACGTCGGGCTGTGGCGCTGGTCGCGCCATCCGAACTATTTCTTCGAATGGTTTGGCTGGCTCGCCTATCCGGTGATCGCGATTTCGCCCGACTATCCGTTCGGGTGGGTGACCCTGCTGGCGCCGCTGTTCATGTACTGGATCCTGGTGCACGTCACCGGCATTCCGCCGCTCGAAGCGCAGATGCTGCGCTCGCGCGGCGAGCGCTACCGCGACTACCAGTCGCGCACCAGCATGTTCTTTCCGCGGCCGCCGCAACAGGGAGTGGAGACATGAGCTTGGTATCCAGCGTGATCGGCACCGCCGAACGGGTGCCGCTGCCGGACCTGATCGTTCGCGCCGCCATCCAGCGGCTCTGCTCGCGGACCGCGGCACGGCTTGCCAGTACCGCCGGCGATACCTCGTTCGCCGACGAAATGGCGGCGCGCGCGGTGGCCGAATACACCGCGGAGGCCAATGCCCAGCATTACGAGGTGCCGGCGGCGTTCTTCGCCGAGGTGCTTGGCCCGAACCGCAAATATTCGAGCTGCTTCTACAAGGAGCCGGCATCGACGCTGCAGGAGGCCGAGGAAGAGGCGCTGCGCCAGACCGTCGAACATGCCGATCTCGCCGACGGGCAATCGATCCTCGAACTCGGCTGCGGCTGGGGTTCGCTGTCGCTATGGATGGCGCGGCAATTTCCGAAATCGGCGATCGTGGCGGTGTCGAATTCGCACGGCCAGCGCCAATATATCGAGCAGGCGGCGGCCGGGCGCCGCTGCGGAAATCTTCGCGTTGTCACGGCGGACATGAACGTGTTCGACCCGGGGCGGCAGTTCGACCGCATCGTCTCGGTCGAAATGTTTGAGCACATGATGAACTGGCGAGCGCTGATGGCGCGGGTGCGATCGTGGCTGGCGCCGGACGGTCGCTTTTTCATGCATATCTTCAGCCATCGTTCCGGCGCCTATCTGTTCGATCCCGCCGACCGGGAGGACTGGATCGCGCAGCATTTCTTCACCGGCGGCGTGATGCCGAGCCATCATCTGATCCGGCAATATGCCGACCTGTTCGCGGTCGAGAAGGAATGGTGCTGGAGCGGCACCCATTATCAGCGGACCGCGATCGACTGGCTCGGCAATTTCGATGCCCGCCGCGGCGAGATCGAAACCATCTTGCGCCAGGTGTACGGCAACGACACCGGTTTATGGATGCGGCGCTGGCGCTGGTTCTTCCTCGCCACCGCGGGCCTGTTCGGTTACGCCGACGGCAGCGAATGGGGCGTCAGCCATTATCGGATGAAGAGGATGTAACGACTGTCGCGCGCAGGAAGGCCCACCATGAGGGTTAACAGGGCCACGTGAGGGTCTAACAGACCTCATCCTGAGGAGCGGCCACTTGGCCGCGTCTCGAAGGATGAAGCCGCGGTGCCGGAAATGAATCAAAGCCCCTACTTGCCCAGCGGCTTCAGGATCTTCACCAGTTCGGCGTGAATGAATTCATTGCCGCAGATCACATCGCCGGTCGTCAGCGGGTCATCGTCGCCGGCCATGCCGCTGACGATGCCGCCGGCCTCGCGCACCACAATCTGTCCGGCCGCCATGTCCCAGGCGTGCAAACTGCGCTCCCAATAGCCGTCGAGGCGGCCGGCCGCGACGAAGGCCATGTCGAGCGAGGCCGCGCCGAACCGGCGCAGGCCCGCCACCCTGTTCTGGATTTCGGTCATCTCGTCCCGCGACAGCGCATGGTCGCCGCGTCCGATATGCGGCAGCCCGCAGGCGATCACGCATTCGTTGAGCTTGCGCCGCCCGGCGACGCGCAGTCGCTGGTCGTTGAGAAAGGCGCCCTTGCCGCGTTCGGCGATGTAAAGGTCATCATTGGCCGGATTGTAGATCACGCCGGCGATGATGGTGCCTTCGCGCTGCAGCCCGATCGAAACCGCAAATTGCGGAATGCCGTGCAGGAAATTCGTGGTGCCGTCGAGCGGGTCGACGATCCAGGTGTGACTCTTGTCGGCGCCCTCGCGGGTGCCGCCTTCCTCGCCGATGAAGCCGTAACCCGGCCGCGCCTTGGCGAGGTCGGTGTACAGCATTTCCTCGGCCCGCCGGTCGGCCATCGTGACGAAATTAGCCGGGCCTTTCAGCGAGACCTGGAGATTTTCAACCTCGCCGAGGTCGCGCTTGAGGCTGCGGCCGGCGTGACGTGCCGCCTTGACCATGACGTTGATAAGGGCTGAATGCAGCATGATCCCGGCTTGTGATTGGGGTTGCGGTGGAAACGCGCCCCTCCGATGGCGAAGCGAGCGAGGGTCGAGCCCGGACTGGGTGCCCTGTGGTGGTCGTGACGTCAAGGCGGATCATTTGGCGCCGAGCCATCGGCGCGCCGCAGCCTCCGCCTTGGCGCGATCCTCCGGACTGAGATCGGCGAAGGCCTCGTCGAGCATCGGGTCGCCTTTGCCGGCGGTTTTCGCCACCAGGTGCCATTTCAACGCCTCGACCTTGTCGATCGGCGCGCCCTGTCCGTTCACCAGCACCCAGGCGAGGCGGTTTTGGGCGATCGGATTGTTTTGCCTGGCGGCCTTGCGCAACAGCGCCACTGCGGCAGGCTGGTTTCGCGGCGTGCCGGTACCGTTATAGAGCGCGATGGCGTATTCGACCTCGGCCTCGACATTGTCGGCGAGCGCTGCCGCCTGCAACAGCTGCACCGACTTTTCGACGTCCTTCGGCACGCCGGTGCCTTCCTTGTAGAAGGTGGCGAGCGCGTATTGCGCCTGGGAATTGCCGGCATCGGCGGCGACGCGAAGCAATTCCGCCGCGCGCCTGAGGTCCTGCGGCAGCGTCTGCCCGTCGATATAGAGCAGCGCGAGATTATAGGCCGCGTTCGCATTGCCGAGCTTGGCCGAGGAGGCCAGCAGTTTCGCGGCTTCCTCGCCATTGGCCGGACCGCCGCGTCCGGCCAGACGAAGCATGGCGAGCGCGAACATGGCTTCGCGATCGCCGGCGTCGGAGGCACGCTTGTACCAGTCGACCGCCTTGGCATAGTCGAGCTTGACGCCCAATCCATTGGCGTAGAGTTCGCCGATCATCGTCATCGCCTTCGGATCGCCCCTTTCCTGCACCCGCAGGGTCGCAAGATCGAACGCAGTCTTGTACTGGCCGCGCTGGTAGGCGGCGTAGACGTAGTCGACATGGGGATCGTCGGGCGCGGGCGCCGGCGTGACGGTTGCCGCCGGCGCGGCCGGAGTTGCTTCGGGCTTCGGCGCCGCAACGGGCGCCGCGGGCTTCCTGGCGATCACAGGGGGTTTGGTTTTGGGCTTTGCGGCAGGCCTCCCGGCCGCGGGGGTTTCGGTGGCGGGTGGCGCCAGCGAGACTTGCGCCGACGCGGTTGCCGCCAGGATCAGGCAGCTTGCCCCGATCGATATCGGACGCAGGATTCTCATTCCGGCGCCTATCCCTGCTCGGCTTTGACTTTTCCGGACGCGGCGGCGTGGGCCTGCCTGATCGCCTGTTCGACGTCCGCCAGTGCCGCGGCCGCGCCGCGCGGATCGGCCCAGATGACATCGCCGACCAGGACAAAATCGGCGCCGGCCGCGGCGAATTCACCTGCTTCCTCGCGCGAGGCGGCAAAGCCGACACAGGGCGGCTCGAACAATTCGGCCCACCATTGCAGCCGCTCGGCGATCGCCTCGATCGAAGGCCGCCGCCCGTTCGCATCGGGCTCGCCGAACAGCACGTAATCGGCGCCGGCTTCGCCTGCGGTCATCGAATCGTGCCGCGTCGACAGGCCGCCAACGCCGGCGATGCGATCGGGTTTCAAGCCCGGCAGCGCCTCTTGCATGGCCGCGATGCCGGTCAGATGAGCGCCATCGGCGCCCGATCGGGCGACCAGGTCGACATGACCGTCGAGCAACAGCGCGGCGCCGCTGGACTGGACCGCGGCCGCCAGCGCCTTGGCCCGCGAGATCATGGTACGGGGTTCGGCCGGCTTCAGTCGCACCAGCACGGCGGCGATATCGGCTTGCGCGAGCAGGCCGGCAAGGCCGGCGATCAGCGTCGACGGGTCGTCCACAAGGGGCGTCGCGAGATAGAGGCGCGGGACCGGGCGGGGCGGGGCGGGTTTAGCGGCCATGATGTCGGCTTGGTGCCCCCGGACTGCGGCTAAAAAAGGGGCGGCCCGTGTGCCGCCGCCGCGTCCTCATGCGACTTTCGGATCGAGTTCGCCCTTGCTGTAGCGCTTCGCCATTTCCGCCGGGGTCAGTACCTTCTTGAACTTGCTGGCCTGGCCGGCGGTATTGAATTCCTGCAGCCGCTGCTTGCACAGCCTGGTCATCGCTTCCATCGCGGGTTTGAGATATTTGCGCGGGTCGAATTCGGACGGATCCTCGCTGAGCACCTTGCGGATCTGGCCGGTCATCGCCATCCGGTTGTCGGTGTCGATATTGATCTTGCGGACGCCGTGCTTGATGCCGCGCTGAATCTCGGAAACCGGCACCCCCCAGGTCGGCTTCATCTTGCCGCCATTGGCGTTGATGATGTCCTGCAGTTCCTGCGGCACCGACGACGAACCATGCATCACCAGATGGGTGTTGGGCAGCTTGCGGTGAATTTCCTCGATCACCTTCATGGCAAGGATGTCGCCGTCCGGCTTGCGGGTGAATTTATAGGCGCCGTGCGAGGTGCCCATCGCAATCGCCAGCGCGTCGACCCTGGTCTGCTTGACGAACTTGACCGCCTCGTCGGGATTGGTGAGCAACTGGTCGTGGGAGAGCTTGCCCTCGGCGCCATGGCCGTCCTCCTTGTCGCCCATCCCGGTCTCGAGCGAGCCCAGCACGCCGAGTTCGCCCTCGACCGAAATACCGCCGAGATGGGCCATGTCGGTGACGGTCTTGGTGACGCCGACATTGTAGTCCCAGTCGCCCGGCGTCTTGCCGTCGGTCTTCAGCGAACCGTCCATCATGACCGAGGTGAAGCCGGCCTGGATCGCGGTCATGCAGGTGGCGGGCTCATTGCCGTGATCCAGATGCACACAGACCGGAATCTGCGGATGGATCTCGGTCAACGCATCCATCATGTGCCGGAGCATGACGTCATTGGCGTAGGAGCGGGCGCCGCGCGAGGCCTGGATGATGACCGGGGCATCGAGGCTGGAGGCGGCATCCATGATCGCGAGCGCCTGCTCCATGTTGTTGATGTTGAAGGCCGGCACGCCGTAGTCATGTTCCGCCGCATGGTCGAGCAATTGACGCAAGGTAATGCGAGCCATGGGTCCTGTTCTCCGCGTTGGGGCTGCGACGCCCGATCCGGCGCTGTCTAGCGCACTCTCAAAACCTCGACGCCGGGCAGCGGTTTGCCTTCCATCCATTCAAGAAACGCGCCGCCCGCGGTCGAAACATAGCTGAAATCGCCGGCTACGCCGGCCTGGTTGAGCGCCGCCACGGTGTCGCCGCCGCCGGCGACCGAGACCAGCTTCCTGGCCCGGGTCCGCTCGGCGGCGTGTTTGGCCGCCACCACGGTGCCGCGGTCGAACGGCGTCATCTCGAACGCGCCGAGCGGGCCGTTCCAGACCAGCGTCGCGGCGTCGTCGATCGCCGCACGAATCCGCGCGTTGGAGCGCGGGCCGATGTCGAGGATCATGCCGTCGGCCGGAATCGCGTCGAGGCCGTAGGCGTGGCTGGGCGAATTGGCGGCGAAGTGAAACGCCACCACGGCGTCGACCGGCAGGATGATGGCGCAATTGGCCGCTTCCGCCTTTTCGATGATCCGCAGCGCGGTGGCCGCGAGATCTTTCTCCGCCAGCGACTTGCCGATGCCGACCCCCTGGGCGTGCAGGAAGGTATTGGCCATGCCGCCGCCGATCACCAGCGCGTCGACCTTGCTGACCATGTTTTCCAGAAGGTCGATCTTGGTCGAGACCTTGGCGCCGCCGATCACCGCAATCACCGGCTTGGCCGGCGCTTCCAGCGCGTTGCCCAGTGCGTCGAGTTCGGCCTGCATGGTGCGGCCGGCATAGGCCGGCAGCCGGTGGCCGAGACCTTCGGTCGAGGCATGGGCGCGATGCGCCGCCGAAAACGCGTCGTTGACCCAGATGTCGCCGAGCTTGGCCAGCTCCGCCACGAACGCCGGATCGTTGTTCTCCTCCTCCTTGTGGAAGCGGGTGTTTTCCAGGCAGAGGATGTCGCCGTCCTGCATCGCCCCGACCGCCTTGGCGGCGGCTTCCCCGATGCAATCCTCCGCGAAGCCGACCGGCTTGTTGAGCAACTCCGCGAGCGCGGCGGCGACCGGTTTCAGCGAGTCCCTGGCATCGCGTCCCTTTGGCCGGCCGAAATGGGCGAGCAGGATCACCTTGCCGCCCTTGCCCGAAAGTTCGCCAATGGTCGGCGCCACGCGTTCAAGCCGGGTGGCGTCGGTGACGCGGCCGTTATCCATGGGAACGTTGAGGTCGACGCGCAGCAACACGCGTTTGCCCTTCACGTCGACATCATCGAGGGTGCGGAATGCTTTTGACATTGACGGTCTCTCGCATCTCACCCTTCGAGACGCCGCGCTGCGCTCGGCTCCTCAGGATGAGGTTCCTCCCTCATGGTGAGGAGCGCGCGTCTTCGCGCGCGTCTCGAACCATGAGGCGATCAAATCAGAGCAGCTTTCCCATCGCCACGGCGGTATCGGCCATCCGGTTGGAAAAGCCCCATTCGTTGTCGTACCACGCCATCACCCGCACCAGCGTGCCGTTCTGCACCTTGGTCTGGTCCATGTGTAACGTGGCGGAATGCGGATCATGGTTGAAATCGATCGAGACGTTGGGCGCGATGGTGTAGCCGAGGATGCCCTTGAGCTGCTGCTCGGAGGCGCGCTTCATCGCCGCGTTGATTTCGTCGGGGTCGGTCTTGCGCGAGGCGACGATCTTCAGATCGACCACCGAGACGTTCGGCGTCGGCACCCGGATCGCGACGCCGTCGAGCTTGCCCTTCAGTTCCGGCAGCACCAGCCCGATCGCCTTGGCGGCGCCGGTCGAGGTCGGGATCATCGACATCGCCGCGGCGCGGCCGCGATAGAGATCCTTGTGCAGGGTATCGAGGGTCGGCTGATCGCCGGTATAGGCGTGGATCGTGGTCATGAAACCGGTCTCGATGCCGACGGTGTCGTTGAGGACTTTTGCGACCGGCGCCAGGCAGTTGGTGGTGCAGGAGCCATTCGACACCACCTGATGATCCCTGGTCAGCTTGTCATGGTTGACGCCGTAGACGATGGTCGCGTCGGCGTTGTCGGCGGGCGCCGACACCAGCACGCGCTTGGCGCCGGCGGCGAGGTGCGCCGCGGCCTTGTCCCTCGCGGTGAAGATGCCGGTGCATTCCAGCGCGATGTCGATGCCGAGATCTTTCCAGGGCAGCGTCGCGGGGTCGCGATGCGCGGTCACCTTGATCTTGCCATTGCCGAGGCTGATGGAATCGCCCTCGACCGTCACCGTGCCGGGGAAGCGGCCGTGCACCGAATCGAAGCGCAACAGATGCGCGTTGGTTTCGACCGGCCCGAGGTCGTTGATGGCGACCACCTCGATGTCGGTGCGGCCGGACTCGGCGATGGCCCGAAGCACGTTGCGGCCGATGCGGCCAAACCCGTTGATTGCGACCCGGACTGCCATATCGTGCTCCTCCTCTGATAGCTGGCGCCGTCCCCCGCGAAGGACGCAAGTCGTCCACGGGAGGCTTTGCTGCGGATCGCCCGGTTCGGCCGGGCGAGAACGGACCATATGCGACTTAGGTAACTCTTTTTCCCGGCAACCTCAACCGGTCAGCCGAGCCGCTTCAGCGCGGCGCTGACCGCGGCCTCGGCGGTAATGCCGAAGTGCTTGAACAGGTCCTTGGCGGGCGCGCTGGCACCAAAGCCATGCATGCCGATAAATTCACCATCCTTGCCGATCACCGCATCCCAGCCCCAACGCACCGCCGCCTCGATCGCGACATTGACCGGGGCCTGGCCGATGATCGCCTGCTGGCGGTCGGCCGGCTGCGCCAGCAGCAGTTCGAGCGAGGGCACCGACACCACGCGCGACGCGATGCCGCGTTCCACCAGCTGCTTCTGCGCGGCGACCGCAATCTCGACCTCGGAGCCGGAGGCGAACAGCGATACCTTTGCTTCGCTTTGCGCGGCGACCAGCTCATAAGCGCCGTGGCTGCACGGGTTGTCGTTGGGTGCTGTGGTACGCAATTGCGGCAGGTTCTGCCGGGTCAGCGCCAGCACGGTCGGGCCGTCGATCCGGTTCAGCGCGAGTTCCCAGCACTCGGTCACCTCGATCGCGTCGCAGGGGCGGAACACGCGCATATTGGGCATGGCGCGCAACGCCGCGAGATGCTCGACCGGCTGATGGGTCGGCCCGTCTTCGCCCAGCCCGATCGAATCATGGGTCATGACATAGACGACGCCGGCCCGCATCAGTGCCGCGATCCGCATCGCCGGGCGCGCGTAATCGGTGAACACCAGGAAGGTGGCGCCGTTCGGGGCAAACCCGCCATGCAGGAAGATGCCGTTCAGGGCCGCCGCCATGCCGTGCTCGCGGATGCCGTAATGCACGAAACGCCCCTTCGGGGTCTTGGCCGAAAAGTCGACCGCGGATTTGGCCTTGTTGTTGTTGGAGCCGGTGAGGTCGGCCGAACCCGCGACGAATTCCATCGGCATCGCGGTGACGATCGCATCGATCGCCGACTCGGACGATTTGCGGGTGGCGATATTCTGCGGCGTCTCGAGCAGCGACTTCTTGTGCGCCTTGAACACTTTCGCCAGCGCCGGCGGCCGCTCGTGCCGCAGCCGGCGCTCGAATTCGGCGCGCTTGCGGCTGGAGAGCGTCGCGAAGCGGGCTTCCCACTCCTGGCGCGCCATGGCGCCGCGGCTGCCGGCCTCGCGCCAGCTCTTCAGGACGTCGTCGGGGACCGAGAATGGCTCGAGCGAAATACCGAGTTTTTGCTTGGCGCCCTTCAGCTCTTCGGCGCCCAGCGCCTCGCCATGGGCCTTGGCGGTGCCGGCCTTGGTCGGCGCGCCGTAGCCGATCGTGGTCTTGCAGGCGATCAGCGAGGGCTTGCTGGATTTCTGGGCGCGCGTGATCGCGGCGGCGATCGCCTGCTGATCCTGACCGTCGATCAGCTCGGCCTGCCAGCCGGCAGACTTGAACCGCTTCACCTGGTCGACCGAGTCGGAGATCGAGGTCGGCCCGTCGATCGAGATGCCGTTGTCGTCGTACAGCACGATCAGCTTGTTGAGCTTCCAGTGGCCGGCCAGCGCGATCGCTTCCTGCGATATGCCTTCCATCAGGTCGCCGTCGGAGACGAGCACGTAGGTGTGATGATCGACGATCTTCTTGCCGAACTCGGCGGCGAGCATCCGCTCCGCGAGCGCCATGCCGACCGAGGTCGCAAGGCCCTGGCCGAGCGGTCCGGTCGTGGTCTCGATGCCCTTGGTATGAAAATTTTCCGGATGACCCGGCGTCAGCGATCCGAGCTGGCGGAAATGCTTGAGCTGGTCGAGCGTCATGTCGGTATTGCCGGTGAGGTAGAGCAGCGCATAGAGCAGCATCGAGCCGTGCCCGGCGGACAGCACGAAGCGATCGCGGTCCGGCCATTTCGGATCGGCGGCGTCGAATGTCAGGAATTGCGTGAACAGCACGGTGGCGATATCGGCGGCGCCCATCGGCAGCCCGGGATGACCTGAATTCGCCTTTTCGACGGCGTCCATCGCGAGCCCGCGGATCGCATTGGCCATAGCGGTGTGATCGACCTGCGTCATGATGAAAATCCGCCTGAAATGAGGTGTTTGCTGGCGATTTGCCCGATCGGTGGACGGCCTGGAGAGAGCTGGATGGCAACCGGAACTCAGGGCTGGATAGCATCTGTATTGCGGAAGTCCAAGGCAATGAAACGCACCGCGAGGCCGAAAAGTTGCTTTGCGGTGCATAGTTCCGCAGCGGCGTTGCGCTGGCCTCGCTTGCCACGTAAATTTCTTCCCCTAAACGCTTGCCTAGCCGCTTATTTCCTGTCCTGCGGCTGCTTCACGGAAGGCCCGCGCTGACTGCATGAACGATCGTCCCGCCAACGGCTCCGGCCATGCTGAGCCTGCTTCAGCCGATCTCGACGCCGCCACGCGGCGGCTGATGGCGGCGCTTGATGCACTGGAAAGCGCGGTCGAACGGCGGCGCGAAGCCGACCGCGACGAGAACGAGCTGGCGGCCCGAATTCAGGCACTGGGCGCCGATCGATCGCGGCTCGCCGACGAGCTTGACGGTTCGCTGGTGAAATCCCGCAGGCTGGAGCGTACCAATCGCGAGATCGCCGAGCGGCTGGATGCGGCGATCGGCACCATCCGCGCCGTGCTGGATGCGGGAGAGGCCTGATGAGCCATGTCAATGTCACCATCAACGGCCGGCAATACCGCATGGCCTGCGAGGAAGGGCAGGAGGTGCGGCTTTTGAGCCTGGCACAAGGCTTCGAGTCGCGGATCGAGGCGTTGCGCGGCAAGTTCGGCGAAATCGGCGACGCCCGCCTGACCGTGATGGCGGCGCTGACGGTCTGCGATGAACTGCTCGACGCCGATCATCGCGTCCGCAGTCTGGAAGAGGAACTGGAGGCGTTGCGCAATGTCCGCACCGTGGCGGCGGATCACGCCAAGGCAACGCAGACCGCGGTCGCCAATGCGCTCAATTCCGCCGCCGACCGCATCGAGAAGACGACGCAGGTGCTGAACCGCACCATCGGGGGCGGCGTGGCGATTGGTTGACCACACCCGGCGTTAGCGCTGGCGGTTTGCGGCCGGCATGGTTACATTGGCGGAGCGAAGCTGTGTCGCGCGTCAGGAGCCATATATCCCCGGGGCCTTATCGATCCTTCCGGGAACTGTCCCTGGCCAGGTCCGTGGACTTGGTCATATGGTGCCCACCTACTTTCGTAGGGAACTCCGGGATCGAGCGCTCCAACGGCGATCGCGGCTTCGCACTTTTCTTCGGATATCGCGGTTGTCGTCGTGGCCGGGCTTGTCCCGGCCATCCACGTCTTTACTCTGCCCCGCGAAAGCAAGACCTGGATGCCCGGCACGAGGCCGGGCATGACGGTGGCGGATGTCCAGCCCTCTCGTTTCACCGGACTCGCAAAAAGCAATGCTCCGCGCCGCGGCGCTGGCGGCGCGCGATGCGTTGGGTGGCGAGCAGCGCGCCGCCGCGGCACAGGCCGTCGCGATGCGCGGGCTGCCGTTCGGGCTCGCGCCTGGCACGGTGGTCGCCGGCTATTCGCCGATCCGCAGCGAGATCGACCCGCTCCCGTTGATGCGAGGGCTTGCCGCGCAGCGCGTGCAACTGGCGCTGCCGGTGATCGTGGCGCGCGACCAGCCGCTGCGATTTCGCGTATGGGCGTCCGGCAACGTGTTGCGGCGCGGCCCGCTCGGTATTCCCGAGCCGCCGCTCGCGGCCGGCGAGATCATCCCCGACATCCTGCTGGTGCCGCTCGCGGCGTTCGACCGCGCCGGCCACCGCATCGGTTATGGCGCCGGTCATTACGACCGCACCCTTGCGCAATTGCGCGCGGCGAGGAAAATCACCGCCATTGGTCTGGCTTTCGCCGCGCAGGAAATTCCCTACGCTGCTGCCTCTGCCCACGACGCCCGTCTCGATCTTGTGCTAACGGAAAACGGGACGGTCGATTTCCGGAGTTGATAGATTGCGCATTCTTTTCGTCGGTGACGTGGTCGGCAGGGCCGGCCGCACCGCCATCTCGGAACATCTGCCCGGCATGATCCGCGACTGGGCACTCGATCTCGTCATCGTCAACGGCGAGAACGCCGCCGGCGGCTTCGGGATCACCGAAGCGATCTACCAGGAATTCATCGACGCCGGCGCGGACGCGGTCACGCTCGGCAACCATTCCTGGGACCAGCGCGAGGCGCTGGTGTTCATCGAGCGTGCCCCGCGGCTCGTTCGTCCGGCGAATTTCCCGAAGGGCACGCCGGGTCGCGGCACCGCGTTGGTCGATACCAGGAACGGCAAGCGTGCCCTGGTCATCAATGCCATCGGCCGCGTCTTCATGACGCCGTTCGACGACCCGTTCGCCGCCATCAACCAGGAACTCGAAGCCTGTCCGCTGCGCGCGGCGACCGATGCCATCGTGGTCGACTTCCACGGCGAAGCGTCCAGCGAAAAGCAGGGCATCGGATTTTTCTGCGACGGCCGCGCCAGCCTCGTGGTTGGCACCCATACCCATGTGCCGACCGCCGATCATCAGATCCTGTCTGGCGGCACCGCCTATATGACCGATGCCGGCATGACCGGCGACTATGATTCGATCATCGGCATGCAGAAGGAAGAGCCGTTGCGGCGTTTCACGTCCGGCATTCCATCGGGCAGGTTCGAGCCCGCGCTTGGCACGGCGACCTTGAGCGGCGTCGCGATCGAGACCGACGATTCAACCGGGCTCGCGCTGCGGATAGCACCGGTGCGCGTCGGCGGCCGGCTCGAGCCGACGCTGCCGGGATTTTGGTGAACCGGCGCTGTCATTCCGGGTTCGATGCGGAGCCTGTCATCGGGCCGCGCCTTCGCGCGGACCCGTTGGCATCGCCCCGGAATGACGGCTGAAGCATCCAGGCAACGCGTGATGGTCACGCCGGGCTTGCCCGGGCATGACGATCTTCGCAGCAAGGCGCTCAGGACTGACGAAAGCCCATCCGGAAGGCGCCCCAATGGCGGCCGCGAACGTGGATCGGCGCCGAGAGGTCCTTCATCAGGACGAAATTGCCGCCGCCCATGTCGCGCCGGTAAGTTTGCAGCAGGAACGGCTTTTTGCTCGCCGCGACCTTGCGCACCGCGCGGTCGCTGAACAGTCGCCGGTTGCGGCAATTGGCATTGTTCCAGACCGGGTCGGCGCCCTGCGGCAGGCGGTAGTTCGGGTTGTGGGTCGGAAGATATCCGCCCTTCGCCCACGCGACGCAAAACACGATTCGCGGATCCATCTTTTGAATCGGATCCTGGATCGGCGGCAGGATGCGGTCGGTGAACGCGACATAGTTGGTCAAATACTGCTTGGGGTTGCTGCCGGAAATTTCGCGATAATTCTCGTCCATCAATTGCCCGATGCTGATGTCGCCAGCTTCGATCGCGCTCTCGAACGCGGCCGCGATTCGGCTTGCGGCATCGACGACGACGCGGATCAGCGGAGCATCCGAGGTCTCGACCCCGCTGTCGGCGATCAGCTCGATCAGCGCTTCGGAAAGGTCGAGCAGCCTTGCGACGCGGTCGTCGGCAGCCCCGAGCTCGGTCGACGACAGATCGACACCCTTGCCGAGGTTGTCGAGTTCGTCGATCACCATGTCGCAATGCGCGAGGTTGGAGGTGGCCGCCCTGGCGACGCCATCGATCTCGCGGCTGACCGAGGTGAAGCCGCTCTGCACCCGTTCGATGATGTTCTGGATCTGCTCGGCGCCTTCGCCGGCACTCTTGGCTCGCAGCGAAGCGTCGCCGCTCTCGCCGATCAGATTGCCGACCTGGCCGTCGAGATCGCGAACCGTATCGCCGATCAGGTGCGTCGCCTGGCGGGTGGCCTCGGCGAGGCTCTTCACCTCGCTCGCGACCACGGCAAAGCCCTTGCCGGCGCTGCCGGCACGGGCGGCCTCGATGGTCGCATTCAGTGCGAGCAGGTTGGTTTGCTTGGCGATCGCCTCGATCGAGCCGGATACCTTGGCGACCTGCGCAAGCGCGGTCCCGACCGAACCGAGCCGGCGCTCGATGCGGCCGACGGCTTCGATCAGCGCGGCGATATGCTGGACCGCCGTCTCCACGGCGGCGCGCGACTGGGTGATCTCGCCGACGGCGGCCATGGTAGCGGACTGCACCGCCCGCGACGCATCGGCAATCTCGTGATTGGCGGTCACCATCGTCTCGGCGGTCGTTTGCAGATGCCCGAACCGGTCGGACTGGCTGGAGACACGGCCAGCGACTTCCTGCAGATTGCCTGCCACGTCCGCGAGTTCCACGCCGAGGCCGCCGATCCGGTTCGAAAGCTGATCGACCAGGCGTTCGCTGTCTGAAACGATGGCGGCGGGTCTGACCGACCCTGCCGGCGGCGCAACCGGTGCCACCGGTTGCTCCGGATCACTGGACCTGATCGGGTGGGGTTGGCCGGCGGCCGGTTCCTGCAGATTTTTTCGAAGCAAACCGAGCGCCATGGATCGCCTGTGGAGACCTGGATCAGACCGCCATCTTCCCATTGCCGCGTGAAGTCAGGGTTAACGATGCCTGTTTCGCAGGCAGCGGCCACTACCGACGTACCGAAAACCTCGGCAAATCTTTGATTTTGCCGGGTCGCCGGCCTATAACGCCGCCGGATCGATTCAAGTAATGCCAAATTTCATTGGACTTTTTGAATTCGATGCGGAAAACGAGATTTATTTTCCCATAAAAACCCTGAAGCCAACACTGAGCCTCCCTTAACCATCCTAAGCCTCACTTTAATGTGATCGACAGGAAAAGCACTGTGGCGCAAGGGTTTCTCACGATGCACCTAAGAAACCGCTGTGGCGCAAGGGTTTCGAGCGCGCCCTAAACCCTATTCCCAACGGCGCTGGCATCGGATCAATGGACAGCACCGCACGCCGGGGAGGTCTCGGCGTCGAAACAAAGGTGCTCCCCGTGACAACCGAATCCGAAGAACTTTCCGTCTCTGTCGAAGAGGCGGCCAGACGCTTAAGCGTCAGCCCTGCAACCATTGGACACATGATCGACGACCGGCGGCTCATTGCCAGCCGGCTCATCGGCCGCGCCGGTAAGCGCGGCCGAGTCGTGGTGCACGTCGCCTCGTTGGTCAAGCTTCTCAAATCAACGGAGGTGCGGCCATGACACGCGCGAGGCCCAGCGACATCAATCTCAACGAGGTCGCTCATCCGAAAGTGCTCGACGCGTTTTTCCGCGAGATTGTGCGCAGCCATCCTGAATTCGCAAACATGTCGCGCAAGGACCTGGAGCGATATCTGCGCGAGGTGCTAGCCGATCTCGCTAAAGATCTTGCGGCCTGCTTCCTCGCGCCCACCTCCCTCGGCGGCCTACGCTTCTGGAAGTTAAGCCTTGAACGCTGGGAACGCGAACGTAAGGCCGCGCCGAAGTCTCGCCCCGCTCGCGATATCGAGGCAGTGCGATCGTGAATAGCACCCTCGACATCGCGCTCGCTGCGCTAAACAAATATCCTCGCCTGCATCTGTTCCCCGTGGAATTCGGCAACAAAGGCCAGCCGCTGCTTAAGGACTATCTGAATCGCGCGAGCAATGATCCGGCGCGAATCCGCAAATGGCATTCGTACTGGAAAAGAAAGTTCAAGGGCGTCGCATGTTGGTGGGGCATCGCGCCAGCGCTGTCGGGATTGGTATTCGCCGATATCGATACGAAGCCGGGCAAACGCGGCCAGCAAAGTTTCGACGTATTCGATCTGCTGTACGGCTGGCCACAGACGCGTATAACGGGATCGCCCAGTGGCGGCCGGCATCACTGGTATCGCGGCCGACATCTCTTCGCCATTGGCACCGACAAGACCAACCATCCGGGAATCGACTTCGCCCAGTACGTTATTCTGCCCGGCTGCATGAAAGCCGATGGCACAGGCTACACGCTGCAAGCAGATGACTAAATCGCTGATGCGCCTGATTGGTTCTACTCTGAGGCCAAGCGATCTGCTGGTAAAGCCGAAGCGGTAGCCTTCGCGCAGTCATGTTGCAAATTGCAATGGGTGTTGTCTCCAAGACCGATGAGAACGGAAACTTTATTGTAGAGGCCTGCGGCCAACCAAACATGAAGATGGCGCGGCATTCTTGGAGTGGCAGCGTCCGGAGAAGTGGGGCAAGCGTCGGAAGAAACACGTTCCGCATAACGCTGGCGTGCTTGTCATCGGTGGTGACGTGACTAAGAAGCCCGAAAATACCACCGCAAGCGTCAAAGCCAGGAAGTGGAAGTCGTTTTCGCGGAAGTTTCGGGAGGCAAAAACCTAGCTTCCTCGAGAATTTTCGAACTACACTATCGGGTCCGCAACATCTGCCAATTGCCAA
>Ga0182024_10009090_pt1 | contig 20685 bp, 23 predicted proteins | sample P32metaG_FD_120480 | JGI IMG/M metagenome (GOLD analysis project Ga0182024, IMG submission 120480) | Permafrost microbial communities from Stordalen Mire, Sweden - P3-2 metaG (Illumina Assembly) | ecosystem: Environmental > Terrestrial > Soil > Wetlands > Permafrost | place: Sweden: Stordalen...
GAAACCTGATGGCCAGAACATGAAACGGAACTTCGATTCGGCCTCGCTGAATAGCTAGAACGATCCAAAGAGGTTCTTCACAACACAGCGATAACCGGAAATTCAGAACCGGGTACTGGTAAAAACTGGCTTCTTCAACAAGCTGTTAGATTAGATTAGTGCCCCGTAAGTTCGGACGAGTCAGAATCTGGCACGCGTTAATCGGTGTGTCGAGAGAATGCAAATCTGCCTTAGCTCTTCGTATGTGAAAAATGTCTCTTCCTGATCCCCGGCGCGCTCCGTGCAGCCGAGTTCCGACTCGCTGGAGATTCGGCTCAATTCCTCTTCTGGGATCCCAAGCAAGAGCGCGGCGCGTTCCTGCGTAACGTATTTCGGTACTTGGTTGTCCATGTGTGTTCGCCTTACACCGAAACGCAGTACCATGCATGGCGTCTTCTTTCGAATGCCAGAATTGATTGCCTTTGTCGGTGTTTGCTCTTCAGCTAACCACTGCAACGCGTTCGGATAAATCATACTGAGCGACTATTTTGTAGAATTCCTCTCGCTGTTCAAGTGCTGTGAGAATCGCCAGTGCTTTGCCGTAAGCTGCTATCGCCCCCGTCAAACTGTGGAACGCCGGGGAGCCCTTAGGTGCCTTGCGTCTTGTCATTTGGGCGTCCGCTGACAAATCGAGTAGCCGTTGTATGGCTTGACCTGCATGACTCGAGTTAGACTTTCTCATGAACCGGCCTCCTTCTTAGAGCGTCGTTGTAGTTAACCGTCGCTTCGAAGCTTTTATTCCGCTAGAGCGGTACTTAGCAGAATCATTCTCAGATCAGGGCACAGGCCAAGAAAGCAGTAGCGTAGGTCGCGGTTCGGGAAATTCCTGGAGGTCCAGGCGGCCTGAAGCAGATTTTGGACGCACTCAACTGGCTTCCACCCACCGTCTGCGTTGGAACCACCAGGCTCGCCCTGCCTATAATGCCAAGGCCCGGCGCACAATGCCCTCATACATCGTGATTAGAACAATCGGCACTAGCAGCATCATGGCTCACGGTCTAAAATATAGCCTCTGCGCCGTTCATCCGGGACATTGCCAGGTCAATAACGACAAGCGGGCTTCAACGCTCTCGCTTTTTCGATAGCGTCTGCGACGTCAACGGCCTCGCCACAGATCTTAAGACCCAATTGGCTCTCTGGACCAAGCCGGGTAACTCTCCGACAAGTATCGACATATAAAGCCGGCCTCATTAGACGGAGCTGCGATACACAAAGGTTTGCCACGAGCTGCTTCCCCAGATACCGTCTCTTGGTCGAAACAAATGGGCGAAAATTCCAGGTTGCGCTCAGGTCCTGATTGGTCAAAATCGCAGGTGAGCCCCCAGTTGCAAGATGCGTGGGTCATATGCGCCAGTAACTTGGCCAAACGTGGAGCCGATGTCCTGAGCATTGTTGTCAAGGTTATTGAATTCCGTGTGGTTGAGGACGTTGAACGCATCGACGCGAAGTTCAAGCGTGATTCGTTCGCGATAGAGGGGCGTCGTCTTTGCCAGTGATACATCCAGGTTAGTGCGACCCGGACCACGCAGGACATTGCGGGGCGCGGTACCGTATCCCGAAGTAACAACGTTGCTGAACGACGCCGGATTGAAGAACTGCAAGCCATTCGTTTTAGGGTTGAGATATTGAATTGGCCCAGTTAGATTTGCGTTGACCAGCCCCGCGTCTCCGGCACCTGAAGGCCCGGGCGCAGTGTTTGAGGTCCCCAAGCCGTCGATCGCCGTGAACGGAAACCCCGTGCGCCAAGTGAGTATCGGGTACAGACTCCAGCCTTTTACCAGGCGTTGGGGGCCGTGGCTGAATGGCAAATCCCACCCGCCGGAGAAGGTCAGATATTGGCGGATATCGAAATCCGAGGACGCACGGAAAATGTTAGGGGTGAAAAACGGAACGGTACTGCTGCCCTGGCGGAAGCCAGAGGCGTCGTCGATGCTGTGCGCCCAGGTATAACCCAGCGTGTAGTACATATTGCCGAGGACCGGCACGACAGTTGTTTGCTGCGTCAGGCTTAGTTGCAGGGAATTGTAATTTGCATTGGACGCGTTCTTGAATTCATCTTCCTGTCCAAAGCTTCCCCCAAATCCCGTGGCGTTATTTTGCAACGTATTGCCCGGTACTTCATTCAAGAAACGCTGCGGGCTGGCGCTGTTCAGCGTAGCCGGATCAAAAGGATTGATATCGACCAGGGCCGTCAGTCCATGCGATGAACTCCCAACGTAAGCGGCTCGAGCAATCAGTTTGCTGGAAAGCTGGCGTTCGATGCTCAAATTATACTGGTACGTGTATGGCGTTTTCAGATTGGGGTCAACAATCGTTGCGCCCGTATTGAGGCTCGTGAAGGTCCCGAACGTATTCAGGAAATTTACATTGTGGTTCAGCGGCTGGCCAAAAGGATCGGGGGTGTTTGTCGACCCAAATGGATCACTCAGGAAGGTGTATCCAGAGGTGGTTGCCGTAGGCACATTAGGTTCGTTAATACCGATATTGGCGGTGGCGTTGAATGGCGCCTGTCCGTTGAATTGAAAGTTGTCCTCGGCCTTTAGCACATCATAAAAGATGCCCCAGCCGCCGCGTATGCTGGTCTTTCCGTCATGGAACGGTTGCCATGCAAAACCAAATCGCGGTGCGAAGTTGGTTTTATCGGGGAAGTTGACTCCCGTGGGTGCGCCCTGGTCGCCAGGGAAAAGTAGTCCCAGCGGCGCGCCAGGAAAGACCGTGGATTGTGGGGAACCTGGAATCACGGAATAGGTGCGTTCCTCGGTGTCCGACTTGGGCGTGCTGTACTCATAACGCAGACCATAAGTTAGAGTCAGATTGCTAGCGACATGCCATTCGTCCTGTGCAAAGGCATAGGTGGCTTTGGTGCGGATGTTGGAAGGCGCTGCGGGGGATTGAAAGTAAGCCGTAGGAACACCCAAGAGAAAGTTGGCGAACGGGTCTCCGGCGGCCAGCGTATTGCCGTTGCCGTCTTGACCGGCGAATTGGAACACGCCGTTGATTTCGAAATCAAATACCTGGTTGTCTTGATAAGCCGAGAACGAACCACCGAATTTGAAGGTATGCTTTCCGCGGGTCCAAGAGAACACGTCAGAGTAGGCGAAGGTGTTGTCCGTGAGTCGCGAGGGACCTTGAATGCTAAAGCCGACGACCGCATTAGGGAATTCCAATTGGGTCGGGCCGGTGGGATTCTCCGATTTTATGTTGATTCCCAACGCGGTGGATGTCGGTTGTTGCGAGGACGGCACGGCTTGCACCGTGTCGCTACGCTGACCGGTCACGCGAAATTCGTTCAAAACGTTGGGCGAGAAGGTGTGGATGTAGGCGAGGTTAAAAAACCGACTGTAAAAGGTCGAGGTCGAGCCGAAGCCCGGAATGGAGTTCGTCGCACCAGGACTGCTCGGCCCAGGATTGAGTTGGGGCTCAAGATTGCGGCCCAAGGTCACGGTGAAGTGATCCTTCTGTGATGCCTCAAAATCAAATTTTCCGGTCAATTCGTCTGGATTGTCAGCAAGGGGATTCTGAAACGACAGTGAACCTATCGGAGAAGTGGGAATCAAAGCTGCCTTGATGTAAGCCTGTGCAACGGGATCGATCTTCGCTGGGTCGATGATTCCTTGAGCGGCGAGAGATGGGTTGGACTGAAAGAATGGATTAGCTTGCAGAAAACTGGCAACGCTTGCCTGATTCGGCGAGCCCGAGAAATTGCCCTGAAGCTCGGCAGGAGTGGGTAAAGTGGCCACCTGACCGACCTGAAGCTCGCTTTGCTGCTGCTTTTGGTAAGCGAGAAAAAAGAACAGCTTGTCTTTCTTGATGGGCCCGCCCACCGTTCCGCCATATTGATTCCTATGAAGAACTTGCCGAGGATCTCCCTCGAGATTGCTGAAAAAGTTGTTGGCATCGAGAGCTGTATTGCGGACGAAATCATACGCGCTGCCATGAATTGCGTTTGTCCCTGATTTTGTGACCTCAGTAATGATTCCACCAGCGCTGCGCCCATATTCAGCGGTAAAGTCGCTGGTGAGAACTTTAAATTCCTGAATGGAATCGGGATTGGGGTTGTACACAACGCCGTTGGTCAAGAGGTCGTTGTTGAGGCCGCCATCGAGAACGAATGTGTTTGAATCGCTGCGGCCTCCGCCAACGCTAAAGGCCAAAGTCGTGCCTAGGTTGCCTTGCCCATTGCCTGGATTGTCGGCTGGAAGAACTCCCGGTTGCAGTGCCACGAGATCTAGCGCGTTACGGCCGTTCAGGGGCAAGTCCTGCACGGCGCGATCTGAAACGGTCGAACCCAGAGTAGGATTGATGGTCTCAACAGTGCCGGTGTTGGATTCGACCGTCACCGTATCAGTCGTTGAGCCGATCTCCATTTTGAGATCGATTTTTAGTGTTTGATTGATCTCCAATTTACTTTGGCCGGTGGTCACGGATTTAAATCCCAAATGGTCCACTGACACCGTGTAATAACCGATCGGCAGCAAAAGGACTTGATAGAAACCCGTCGAATCCGAAGTTGTGCTTCGCGAGATTTGAGTTGCAACATCCCTCACTGAAATATGCGCACCGGCTATGACAGCTCCACTCTGGTCGTAAATAATTCCGGTAATTCGTCCAGTTGTGCCCTGGCTGGATCCTGCCGACCCGAAGAACGGGGCCACTGCTGCCAAAAATGCTAAATATACTAATCCTCTATTCAGACGGTTCAAAGAAGCCTCCATTCAGATAGGACCGATTCTACAAATGAATCTAAATCAACGTAGTTCGTACATCTCCGTCCTTCTGGACGGGTTGAATGCTAAGGAGCAGAACTCTCTGGGGCGCAACCGCATCTTGGCTACCGTCTTGCGCTCGTCGCGCGCTTTCCCTCTCTTGAATTCGTGAAGCAGTTTACGCAGCCGCATACGGGCCTTGTGTAGCTGCGATTTCGATACGCCCACCGACCGGCCTACGATCTCGGCAATCTCCTTGTGTCGGTATCCCTCGATGTCATGCAAAATAAACATTGTGCGGTAGCCCGCCGGCAGCTGCTTGATGCAGCGCTCGAGATTTATTCGGTCGATCGATCCCTCCAACAACAGATCAGGAACTCCGACATCGATAGTCAGCGAGCCGGCGTTCTCGTCCGGATCAGGATTCGACTCGATCGAAATGACAGGTAGCGATTTCTTGCGTAGGTGCATCAGTACGAGATTAGCCGCTAGCCTGTGCAGCCAGGTTGAGAAAGCCGATTCGCCTCGAAAAGTGTGAATTTTCCGGAGCAAAAGCAGGAAGGTCTCTTGGGTCAGATCCTCCGCCTCGGTCGTGTTTCCGATCATGCGCAAACACAGCGCATACACGCGTCGGGCATGCAACCCGTGGAGATAATCAAACATCAATCGATCGCCGCTCTGTGCTCCCCGGATAGCCTCCGCTTCGCTGGGCTTATCGCTAGCGATAGGAGAGACTCGCGGCGCAACCTTGCTCGGGATGCAATCCGTGCTGGGACGAGCATCTGAGTCCAGGCTGCGCCGCTTCTCTACTGCGTGGCCTGCCAGGGGTTCATCCACAATTCTCTTGCCCCTGGCGCTCGCAGTGACTTGCATGGTCTTTCCTTAGCGGCCCGCCGTGTGAACTGCGACGGATGATCTATTTTCAGTGGCTTGTGATGTAGGTGCGGCCTGCGGTACTGCCTTTTGACGGGCCTCCTTGGATGACATGTGCTTTTGGGTGGGCGTCCAGTAGGTGAAGATCAGCCCGAGCTCCGGAGCATCGAATGTCTGCACGGCATACACGTCCGCGCTATCCACCAGGTTTAACTGCGCGTGCTGGGAAGTGGCATCTTCGGCCGTAACGGCTGGGATGATGAAGTTCGTCTGCTGCCCGCGGATATACAGTCTGTATTGAGCGCTGGCGGATGCAACAGTGAAGGTGTAATCGCCGGCCGGGAGCGTGGCGCTTCCCCAGTGCGTCTCAAATGGCAACGTAAACTTGCCGTGGTAAATGCTCTGAGCCTTCCCACTGCTCGCCAAAGCGCCTAATACAAGAAGGGCTATGCCTGCCTTCGTAACTGATTTAACTAATCGAGCCCAAATCATTTTAGATCTCCTCGTTCGATGCGATTTGTAATTTCGAGACATTTCATTGTCTTCAACGTGTAAGACCGGAGATGCTCCCGAATAATTCCCTCATCCATGAAATATTTAGGAGGTGGGGATAACCCAGTGAGTTACTTCCTCGGGGCAGCCAAGAAGATCGAGCCAGGTATTCCTGGCGACGGCTTCGAAGTCAACATCACACGTGTTACAGAGAATGGGACGCCGATTTGCGCTACAAAGTAACGGACTCCAACGTAAACAGTGTGTCTCGTAATCGTCATTTGGATTGGGAAGGTCAGTTACAACGAGAGCGAGGGGTTCGCGAAGATGAAGACGACGGAAAGACTTTCCTGTTCGCTGCACATTAAATTAGGGAATCATTGGCTCAGCTTAATGTTTGGCCCGACCGTCACAAATGACTCTTGGGCAGAGCCCGGGTTGCAGACTATTGCGAGGCTTGCTGGAATACCTTCTATCTCATAACATGAACCACGAACACTAACGATATTGCTAGCAATTGGTTCCTAACGTTACTGCGAATATCTCAGCATGGCTAATCAAGGCGCCGGATGGCATTTGCACAAACGCTGGTCATAATGGTCGATTTCAATTATGCGCTGCAGGGGTTATTTCGGGCGAAGAGGGCAGTCTGTTGCAATTGCTAAGACGTATCAGTGTTTGACGAAGGCAGTCTCGCGCACGCGATAAGCTTGACATCACTGTACCGGCTGGCATTCCTGTAATATCTGCAATCTCTCGGTAAGACATCCCCTCGAGCTCGCGAAGAATGAGTACTTCACGAAAGTTCGATGAGAGCGTTGCCAGCGCTTTTCGCACAAGAATACTGTTATCGTTCTGGAGGACGACCTCTTCTGGATTGAGAACGCGAGAGTCAGGAGGGAAATAGACTTCGTCAAATTCCGCGGCTTCTTGCAGTGGCCGATTTCCATGCAGCCAGGTATAGCAAGCATTACGGACAATTTTCATGAGCCATGCACGCGCACTACCGCCGCGGAAGCCGGGAAAAAAACGGAAGGCACGCAAGTATGCTTCTTGAACAGCGTCCTGCGCATCCTGCTCATTGTGCGTTAGCCATCGAGCGAGGTTGTAGGCCGCGTCAAGATGCGGAAGGATCTCCTGCTCAAAATTACTGGGCCCGCCCTGGCTGGTCATCCTCGCCTCCAATTTGTGTGTCGAAAGGCCATCGATCACTGCATCCAATTTTTGCCGTTCGTTACCTTCGACCTGGAAAGAGGTACGTAAATCGTCGGTAGACTCTGGCGATCATCTCCGACGAACACAAAACGGTGCATTGCGAGTGTTTGTGGCGTGGCATTCTCGCGCCAGACGTGAAGAAAGTATTGCCCGGGCGGCACGTTGTCGATAGCAATGCGCCCGCCCTTATCGGACACTCCGAAGTACGTCGAGTCCACGGTGACGACAACAGCCATCATTTCCGGATGAATGCTGCAAAACAGATACGAAACACCTGCGCGGTCAAACCTCACGGACCGCAGTACCCCGGCCTCGTAGAGGCCCAAATCGAATTGTCTCCCTCTGGAAACTGAGAACACGTTGTGGAACCACTGATCGTTGTTTGGGAAGTCGACGGTGCTTCCGGCCGGTATTACGAGCAAATGGGGTTCAAACGTCTTATTGTGTTGCCTTATCGTGTAGTGGGAGAATTCGATAGCTGGTCGATCGTTTTGGCTGGTCCGGGTGGGGACTAGCCAAACCACAACTCCACTTGCGTCTTCGAAAGCCTCATCAACAACATCGGCATGAGACATCTTTACGTAACCCCTCACTGCTAGCACCGACCCTTTTAAGGGCGTATCTGTCTCCCCCATGGCCTTCGGTATGGGCGCATCGAGAAGAATTACGACTAAACCGACGAGGCCGACCTTGGCAACATTTGCCGCGAGAACGTTTAGTTTCATCATTGAACCACCCCCTCTAGAAAACAGCTGGGCACGTCCGGAAGTTCAGCGTTGTGCCAAAGCGCTGGGGCAAACCGCTAGCCGGTGCTTTCGGGCGAGCGTCCTTCGCCCCCCGTTTGAAATTGCTTGCCGGCAGCTCATGCGGGGAACATTGCGTCCGCTCCGAAGAATTGGCAATGGATGGGGAATCCCTTTTCACTGATCAATGGGTCCCCGTGTAAACTTCACTAGCTACAGGGTTTAGCGCGCATGATCCCCTGGGCTTTCTTCCATCCTTGGACGGGTGATACACTCACGCCAACTAAGTTTTCCTCATGCTCGGAAACGACGATCATCAAACGCGGCGTCTTTGCTTCAGCGTCTTCGAGATTGATCTCGACGCGGGCGAACTCCGAAAGCACGGCATGAAGATCCGAATTCAGGAGCAGCCATTTCAACTCTTGGCGATCCTAATTGAGCACGCCGGCGAGCTAGTTAGTCGCGAGGACCTGCAAAAGAAGCTTTGGGCCGCAGATACCTTTGTGAATTTCGACCACGGGCTCAACAAAGCCGTCAACAAAATCCGTGAAGCTCTCGGCGACTCCGCCGACAGCCCCCGATTTGTGGAAACAGTTTCTCGTCGCGGTTACCGCTTCCTAGCGGAGATCAAGGATGCCGATGTACCGTTTATTCGGAGGTCGGAACCCGCAACCCAGTCTCATCCTCCGCCAAGACCACTTGATCGCACAGATTTCGCCGGCACGCCCATAATACCCAAGCACCCTCCGGCGTCGCTCGCGTGGAAGGTATCGGCCTTCGTGCTGCTCGTCCTAGTAGCATCCCTCGCCGCCTCGAAGTTTCATTCCGGGAAACATCCGTCCCTTGTCATTCACTCTTTGGCTGTCCTGCCCTTAGAAAGCCTGTCGAGCGATGCGTCCCAGGAATACTTCGCCGATGGAATGACCGACGAGTTGATCTCTGACCTCGGCCAGATCAGCGCCTTGCGCGTGATTTCCCGCACGTCCGTGATGGCGTACAAGCACGCGCGCAAACCTCTGCCTCAGATCGCTCGTGAGCTGAACGTGGACGCGGTAGTGGAAGGCACCGTGTTGCGGTCCGGCGACCAGGTCCGCATCACGGCGCAGTTGATCGAAGCCTCGTCGGACAAGCACTTATGGTCCCAGAGCTATGAGGGCGAATTACGGAATACGTTGGCGCTACAGAACCAGGTGGCTAGTGCCATTGCAGGCCAGATTAGGATTAATCTGAATCCACAAGAACAAGCTGCGCTGAGAACCGCAAAGATTGTTGACCCTGCAGCCTACCAGTCCTACCTGAAAGGACGCTTTTTCTGGAACAAGCGGACGGTGGACGGCTTGCGAGCTGCCCTGGCGTATTTCAACCAGGCGATCGACGAGGACCCGAAGTACGCTGAAGCCTATTCGGGCTTAGCCGACACGTATGCGCTACTTGGAGATTGGCAGTATGCCGTGATGACTACCAAGGAGGCACTCCCCAAAGCGAAGGCGGCGGCCCTGAAAGCTTTGGAATTGGACAACGAGCTCGGCGAGGCCCACAACTCGCTCGCATTTTGCTTGGATGGCTTCGACTGGGATTTGGACTCTGGGGGCAGGGAATTCCGCCGCGCCATTGAACTAAACCCAGGCTACGCAACAGCACACCACTGGTATGCTTGGCATTTGGCTCTATTGCGCCGGTATGGCGAAGCTATAGTGGAAATGAAAAAGGCGCAAAACATCGATCCGCTCTCTCTGATTATTGGCGCCGATTTGGCGGAACTTCTTGTCCTGGCGCATTCCTATGACGAGTCCATCAGCCAGAGTCGCAAGGCGATCGAAATGGATCCTAATTTTGCCCTCGCCCACCATCAACTCGCGCAAGCATACCTCCAAAAACATATGAACGAGGACGCGGTCGCAGAACTCCAGAAAGCGGTCCAGCTCTCTGGGGGTAGCCCGACATGCATCGCTAGTCTCGCTCGTGCTTACGTCGCATCGGGAAAGAGAAGCCAAGCAGAAAAGCTGCTGACCGATCTGAAGAAGAACTCAACCCCGAGCTATTCGCATGCCTCGGAGATCGCCGTGATCTACGTATCTCTGGGGCAGACAGATCAAGCCATGAGCTGGCTCGAAAGAGGGTACCAAGAACGATTCAACCCGGGTGTCCTCCTGCGGCCGGGCTTTGATCCTCTCCGGTCGGATCCGCGTTTTCAAGACTTGACCCGTCGTGTCGGCCTCCCTCGTTGAACTGGAGAATTTGGCGAGGCGTTACGAGCTAGCAGAACTTACCCGAGCTTAGCGGACTAATGCCGCGTTACTCTATCTGTACTAAGATCTTTGGCAGGGTCCACGCTAAGAGTCCATAAAACGCCAAATCCATAACCCACCACCTGCTGAACATCCCATGGCTCGGGAATTTAAAGGCCGGGAGCGTAGTAACCATTCTTTGCGTACACGCTAAGGGGCGAAAGTCCCTTTGGGTGCCGCAGCTTGATCTTGATCTTGCGCCAGCGGGCATCATGTGACTTATTACTTGGGCGATATCCCACAATATATTGATTCCGCAATTCGGTGCCGATCTTTGTGACGATGTCCGGCAATTCGTTCACATTCTCAACATCAAAAGCGCGGCCGCCGGTCAGTTCCGTTACTTCACTGAGCAGAGTGGGTCCATTGAGTTCTTCAGGTGTTCGGCTACGAGAGTCCAATGGGTCAAAAATGCCGACCGAGTACAGTTGGGCGTCTGCCTCGCGCACCAGTCGCTTGATATCATTCTCACTATACCGACTATGGTTATCTCCTCCGTCCGATATGATGAGCAAGGCCCGTTTGGCGTTCCGCGCGGTACTCATCTCACTGAGTCCCAGATATATCCCATCCAGTAGCGCAGTGCGGCCCTTCGGAGGCGAAGAGAGTAGCCGGCTTTCCAGATCTTCAACGGTGTTGGTAAAACGGCTCATAAGCTCCGCGCGTTCGTTAAAACTGACGAGAAAGAACTCGTCTTGTGGATTGGCAGTCTTGAAAAATTGCAAGGCAGCTTCCTTGGCCTTACCGACTTTGTTGGCCATACTGCCGCTAAGATCGAAGATGACGCCGATCGAAATCGGCACGTCTTCGGAAGAGAAATACTGGATCTCCTGCTCGACGTTGTTTTCAAAGATGCGGAAGTTATCGGCCTCAAGACCTGTAACTACGCGGTCCCGTGGGTCGGTAACGGTTACGTTGACAAGCGCCAGATTCACATCCATATGGAGGGACTGGCCACGCTTGAAGATCTGACCAGGGGTGTCATGCTTTACGTCGTCGTGAACGGCGGATTGGGGGGCCGCGTGCGCTGACAAATTCAAGACGATGACGCCGAATATCACCAGAGCGATGATCGGAACGACGAAGGCACGAGTCACAACCACGCTACTTTTCACAGGTCTTCATCCCACGGACGGCCAAAGCGCTGAATCGGAGTGATTGTCTGTTCCCTGAGCGCACTGCGCAGGATCTTTAAACAGCTTGTAGTTTCCGAATTCCTCGGTCTTCATATCATCATCGCTCACGCCCGAAGAATGAAGCAGGTCGGTCATTGCACTGACCATTCCCGACGGGCCCGCAATGTAGTAGACAGGCCCTTGGAGTCCGATTAGATATCGCCTGAGCATTTCACGATTGATGTGGCCTCTTTCGTAGGGCCAAGCCAGAGTTTTATTCCCAGTGACTGTTGAGATGAGAAGAAAGTTAGGATTCTGCGCGCTCATTACTTCCAATTCGTCGATGAACGCCGAGTCGTCCGCTTCTCGGTTTGAATAAAAAAGATACAGTTTGTGTGGCAGGCGATCTTGAGTGGCCTGTTGAAGGATGCTGCGAATCGGCGTAATCCCGATGCCGCCAGCAAGAAAAACGGCGGGCCGGCTGATATCTCCGTGCAGCGTGAACGATCCGCTCGGACGACTCACAATAAACTTTGTACCTAATGCGGCGGCCATCAACGAGGTCTTAAAATCAGTCTTCCGCATGCGCATAGCGATCATGATTGGCCCTTTGTCCCGAGGAGAGCTGGCGGGGGAGAAAGTTCGCGAATTGTCGCTTTCATTTCCCAAACCAGGGTGCGTGAAAACGAAATCTGCATGCTGCCCGGCTCGAAATTCAAAGTCGGCACCATTTGCATCGAACCAGAAAGCCATCGTATCTCTTGCGACTCTTTGCCGATCCACTAAAATCATTTCATAATACTTGACCATGAATGTTGTCCTTTGCTGGAACTCCACAGGGTTCTCATTCGCTGTGCTGCACCCAGCTATGTAGACTACATTCCGGAAAGATTTATTCCGGCGTTCGCCACAAGAAAGACCACCCCTCGCCCGACGTTTGCGACACAAGTTAGATCATCAATCTATGACGCATTCGCCGCGGTTACGGCTCGACTATGAGGCGGCCCTTCATCCCGCCATGGCCGATTCCGCAACGGTTGCAGCAGTGGAACGAGTAGACTCCCGATATGCGCGCCTCAAATTGGACTACCGTAGCAGTTCCCTTCTCAATCTTGAAGCAGCCTTCGTTCGAAACGAGAACGAGGCCCGGACCACCTTTCGCGTCCGATCCATCGGGATACAGATCGATCTTGAAGCCGTGCGTCTTATCGAGAGACGTGATCTCTAGTCTCACCTTAGTCCCTAGCTTTACGTGGATGGGCGACGGAGCGTACTCATACTTCTTGGCGGTGACTTCAATGACTTGCGTACCTTGATCCGCCTGAGAAGCATTCGCCGGGCGGGCGGAGTCTGCGATGCAGGTAGACCCGCTGAGCAACAACAAGCAAACAATTCGGGATATGCTATCCATTTTTATTTCCTCCCGATAGTGTGAACGCGGGCTCGGGTCTGCAACCAACTCGTGTGCAATCAACAATATGAATTCCGCCCGACAACGGAGATTCTCCTCTTCTCACGCTTGCTCGATTTCATTTCGGAAACAAATGCGGAACGTACCAGCGGCCGTAGGTTGCCAATCCCAACAAGAGCACGAGCCACCAGAGCACAAGTACAGTTCGCATCCAGGGTTTATATTTAGTGATGCGTATTTTTTCCGGCAGCACCCTCGTGCCGACGGCTAGCAGAACGTACAATCCGGCGATTTCGGTAATGCTTCCGAGCGCGGCGTGTGTTGTCGCCAATGCGTAGTACGCTTTGCCAAGTCTGAGCGGTATCTTGGGACTTACATGAACGCGAAAAGAAGGAATCATAGTGATCGCAATCACGGCAAGGTTGAGAAGCACGATGATCGACTGGCACCAGGCGTGCTGCCGAAAACGTCCGAAGCGGGCGAGTAGGGCACCAATGAGCAACCCCACCCCCATGGCTATCTCAAGGAGCAGAGTCACGTCGGCGTAGGAGGGAGCCGCTGTTCCCAGGAAACCTTCGTTCAAAGGATCACCCCGGTTCTCTGCCGCTCCCACGTGTCGGATTCCCGGAACGAACCTTGCCCGGCACTACGGCGACGATTGTTTAACGATTCGTGGAGACTACCGTGCCTGTCCACTGTCGTCCCTGCGGAACCTTCGCAAACCGACTGCCACCATGGCGGCAGCGGGGACTGAGAAATAATCCACGGGTCCTGTTTTGGAGGAATGTTTCATCAGTCGCCGTACGAATCGCTTAGAGGAGCATGGTCGACTCCGATCACAGGATAGCCGGCGAATTCCTTCGAGGACTCCCGGCCCTTCAGAAGCCCGTTTTCATTTTTCAGCTTCAGCCGGAACACTCGTTGGGTTTGGCTATTGCTCACATTCTTCCCGGGACCTCTAACGCACACGTAAATTCCAGACGCTTCTTGTTCGAGGATCCTGATGTCAATTTGCGACCGTCCCGGGGTTGCCTCGACGAGAGCTTCATTCTCGCTCAGTTGCCGTGTCACGTAGCCATAATCGGCGAACGTCTTTTTTCTCTTCTCTGGTTTCGGCCGAATTGCAGAGGGAAGCACTGTGATATCCAGCTTCTCAACCACAAACGCCGCCACATTTTCTGTGGGATAAAGCACGTTGTTACCGGCCGCCGCCATTGGCACGCAGGCCAGGGCGATCACTCCACAGAACAGTTTCATTGCTTTTCTCCTTTATCTCTAGCTTGACTCCCCCGCCTAATGAGAGGAATGCAAGAGATTTTATTGCCCAGGTTGACTCAATTTCCTCACATCCCCCTCAATGGGTGTCTTGCCCTTAGTTCACATCCCCACTGGATCCGACGCGTCTAGCCGGGCCCGTTTACGCCACTGAGAGACCCTCCAAGATGCCCCCCGTCAACCCCACGAGCAATACCACGACCGCTTCGATCGGTAGGCGGTACTTTGGCAACGATTGCTCTGGATGGCGCCGCGCACGCAAGTGGATCCAAAACACAAGCCAGATCAGCACACTCGATAGGCTGCCCAGAAGTAGGTGCATTAGCAGAATCCCTTCTAACTTTTGCCCTTCGAGCGCCCACTGCCATGCGGCAAACCCCGTCGCGACGACTGGCACGGTAGAGACCGCAGCGAGCAGTAGATTGCAGTACGCCGCCGCGGCCAGCGTCCGGTTCTTCATCCACTGCGCGAGATAATCGAACGCCACAGCCGCGATAAAAAGCGCGATCGGGAAATGAATCAGCACTACATGCTGAGCGTGCTTCGCGAGAAGCACGGTTCTGATGTCGAAGGGATTCACGCTCATTGCCGCCTCACTGCACCACTACCTTGCCGGTCATCTTCGGGTGAACCGAACAGAAGTAGGTAAAAGTTCCGACTTTGGCGAACGTGTAGGAGAACTTCTCATCCGTATCCAATACTTTGGACTTGAAAGCCTTGGGATCATCGGTGCTGACAACCGTATGAGGAATGTCGTCCCGATTGATCCAGGTAACCGTCGTTCCCACAGCTACCGTCAGCGTCGTCGGCCCGAAACTGAAATTATCAATTTTTACGTCCGTAGTTGCCGCCTGCTGGGCATTCGCCGTGAAGTTTGGTGATCCTGCCAACAGCAGACCCAATGCGACCACCACCGCCGTCGCCAAACCAATGAACACACTTTTCCTCTTCATCGTCGTTTCCTCTCTAAGTCTCATCAGAATTGGTTTCGTGGCCTGCGCGGGATCTTTCTGGCTTATCCCAGCGTTGAGTCAACTACCGCCAGCGCGTGCTGGCCCCGGACGTAATTCACGTCTGTAATCCCCAACAAGCTCCTCAACTGCTCTGCGGGCACCTTCATGGGTCCCGGCGAATCGGCCTTGCCAGGCTGAGGTTGCGGAAATGATGTTGACGCCGCGGTATGAAACGTCACGTTTCCTTCAATCTTTTGCATCGTCTGATGGATATGCCCGTTCAGCACCGTCACTGAGCCAAATTTCTTCAAATACGCAAGTGCCTGCGCGCTATCCTCAGTTCCCCAACCCCATTCTGGATACACTGACCACAATGGAATGTGAGCGAACACCACGATGGGCGTGCTCGATTTCAGGTGTTGGACGTCGTCTTCCATCCACTCAAGTTGCTCGTGGCCTAGCGTGCCCAGTCCCCCAGCCTTTAGATTCAACACGTTCACCAGCCCGATGAAGTGCACGCCTTTCTTGTCAAAGCTGTACCATCCTGCTCCCTTGGTCCCTTTTCCATAACGTTCCAGGTACTGCTGGCCATCATCATTCAGTACGTCGTGCTCGCCCGGCACATAGAACACGTCTTTCGCGGTCGCGCCTTTCAAAATCTGATCGACGGTATCGAACTCCTCCGGTTTCGAGAGGTGGCTGATGTCGCCCGTGTGCAGGATGAACTCGGGTGCCGTCGCGAGACCATTGATTTTGTCCACTGCCACCTTTAGGGTTCCTGTGACATCCGGATTGGCTGGTTTGTTGAACCCCATGTGGCTATCGCTGATCTGCACAAAGCTCAACTCGCCCGCCAATTTCTTGGCGTCTAATTCTCCAACTCGGCTCATGCTATAAGACTTCAGCACCCCGCCCTGCATCACGCAGAGCGCGCCGGTCCCGGCCCAAGCCATGCATTTCAAGAAACCGCGCCGGTCAACTCCATCCTTGTTGTGATCGTGCAAAATCCCGTCCTTTGTCTTCTGACCCATAAGTCCTCCGTAAGCGATCTTGTTGCCCATTCAGCAAGTCACACGCCCAAGTCCATCCGATTAGGAAAGGCGGCGCGGGGGGCTTTGGGGGTGTCCGCGCCGCTTATGTGCGGCTTTCGTCTTGGTATACCGCAGGCCTGCGGTTTTTATTCCGGCGCGAGCGACGCATCGTCCTTTTTCCCGCAATTGAATAAAGAGCAAGAAACCGGAATAAAACCACCACCCCGGCGGTCCATCCAAGTGAACAGAGCTGGTCAAGGAAAAAGGTTCGATCGTGCTGAACTCGCAGGATCAGGTGCGGTTCGAGACAGTCGTCCTACCGCATCTCGATGCCGCTTTTAATCTCGCCCGTTGGATTTTGCGCAGCGGCGCCGATGCCGAGGACGCTTCGCAAGAGGCGCTGCTCCGCGCGTATCGTTTCTTTGATGGTTTTCATGGGGGCGACGTGCGTGCCTGGCTGCTGCAGATCGTGCGGAACACCTGTTTCACGTGGCTGGAAAAGAATCGTCGCATGAATGACATGACCGAGTTCGACGAAGAGTTGCATGTGCCCCCAGGCCCCACTCCCGAATCGCTTGCTATCGCAGCGGATAGTCGTGGGCGCCTTACGCACGCACTGGAGTCTTTACCACCACGCTATCGGGAGGTGATCGTGCTCCGCGAGTTGGAAGGGTGTTCGTACAAGGAGATCTCCACGATTACTTCCATTCCCATAGGTACGGTCATGTCCAGGGTTTCCCGCGCCCGCCGGCAACTTCAGGTAGCGCTTGCTGACCCAGCCAACAACGAGGCCATCCATGAGCTGTAACCGCGCCGTTTCCGTCCTTCATGGCTACTTCGATCGCGAACTGGATGCCCTCGGTGCCGCCGAATTCGAACGCCATCTCGAACGATGTTTCGATTGTGTCGGCGCGCTCGAGGCTCTGGAGTCTTTACGCTCGTCCATCAACATTGCGGAACTCTATGAGAAAGCACCCGCCCGATTTCGCAAGAAAGTTCTCGCCCGTGTACGTTCTGAGCGCCCTGCCGTTATCTTCCCCGCTCGCGCGCCTTGGCGATGGCTTGCACTCGCCGCGGTGTTTCTTCTGCTCGCCTATGCCGGCTGGCGAGTCATCCCGGTTAAGCGTGGCGGTAGTTATGAAACAGTGCTTGCCGCGGAAATCGTCGATGCCCATTTGAGATCGCTGCAACCCGGCCATCTCACCGACGTCGTCTCTACCGATCAACACACGGTAAAACCCTGGTTCGACGGTAAACTCGATTTCTCTCCGCCTGTCCATGATTTTACCGACCAGGGATTTCCGCTACAGGGCGGCCGCATTGACGTCGTTCACGGCCGCTCGGTCGCTGCTCTGGTTTATGTCCGCCGCAAGCATTTCGTTAACGTTTTCGTATGGCCCACGGAGGAGAAAGATGCTGCTCCCCGTTCCGGCTCACAACAGGGCTATCAATGGGTCGCTTGGCGTAAGGGGGGGATGGAATTCTGCGGCGTCTCCGACGCCGCGCCTTCGGCCCTTGAAGAGCTCCAAAGACTTTTCACGGAGTAGTCAAGAATGAACGCGCCAGTGAGGACTCGAGTGGACCGACATGCCCGAGAGTGTCTAAAAAACTGGATAATTACAATCGAGAGCACCGAAGAGCAACACCAGGTAATCATTCTGTCGACAATCGCTAAGCGCGCGCACCAGATTTTCGAGGAGCGTGGGTGCAAGCATGGCTTCGAGCTCGACGATTGGCTAACTGCCCAGCAGGAACTCTTCTGCGAGGAAGTTGATGGAAACACTTCCGCTTTTCACGTCTTTGTTGACTGTCCGCGCGATCCGGAGGTGACAACTATCCTGAGCCTGACAGCTCACAGCTTGGTAGTTTTTCGTAGCCGCACAAGACATGCTGGCGAAGCGAATTGCGGCCCAGCCATACAATCCGTCTATCTGTTCTCCAAGGAACTAGATCCAGCCCAGGCAGATGTGAAGGCGGCCGACGGAATCTTGCATGTCTGCGTGCCAAAGAACATTTCACATAACTCCCAGGTAGGTTCGCGTCCGCATCAGCAATAAGTATCCAATTTATGAGTGTCAACTGCCGACAAACCAGGTGTTTCAAGCGTTGCTTGCGTCCATCCCACAGGTGGCTTGAAGAAGCAACGCTAGGAAGACTTTTATGAAAAGACTTCAGCGAGGGGCTTGCATAAAGAGCCATACGATTGGCTCCCTGGCACTTAGCCTAGGGGCTCTGGTCCTGCTGCCATCGTTATCAGCAAATGAGGCGCAGTCCACCGGGCAGACACTCTCTGGCCAGACCGAACACGCAATTGTGAACGATGGCGTCGACTCACTTCAGCAGTTCAGCACATCAATGGAGCTGCTTTCGAAACGAGTGAGCTCGAGTGTTGTTCAAATCTTTAGCACCGGGTACAACCTGGACACCGACCGCGAGCATAACAATGCAAATCTGTTTTCGCGACGATCGAGTTCGGGTTCCGGGATCATCATTGCCTCTGATGGTTGGATCGTGACGAATGCCCATGTTGTAGAGGGTAGCCGCCGGATTCGAGTTCGACTTAATCAAGAAGGCGATATAGCAGCATCGCAGATAGGAAAATCACACCCCACCTTGCTGGAAGCCAAGCTCGTGTTGGCTGATCGCGATACCGATCTCGCGTTTCTAAAAGTTGACGCCACCGGCTTACCAACGCTGGAATTGTCGGATTCGAGCGAGCTGAGACAGGGGCAAGTGGTATTAGCCTTTGGCAGCCCCCTAGGGCTCGATAATTCCGTAAGCATGGGCGTTGTTAGCTCCGTCGCCAGGCAACTGGATCCAGACAGCCCGAGCATCTATGTTCAAACCGATGCGGCGATTAACCCGGGCAACAGTGGCGGGCCGCTGGTAAATACCGCCGGACACGTAGTCGGCGTGAACACACTCATTCTTACGCAGTCAGGCGGCAACGAGGGAATTGGCCTCGCTATTCCTAGCAATGTAATACGCAGCGTTTATAACCAGGTGCGGAAAGAAGGGCACGTTCACCATCACGGAATCGGTATGTCGGCCCGCAATATCACGCCCGACCTGGCATCGGGTCTCGATCTGAGCCGAGAAGATGGTGTTCTTATCGAAGACGTGATTCCACAGAGCCCCGCGCAGAACGCAGGTTTGATGCCGGGCGATATCCTTCTGAGTATCGATGCAGAGCCGGTTCGGAATATCCGCCAACTTGCGCTCGGTCTCTATTCTTATGCGGTAGGCGAGACCGCAAAAATTGAAATCCAGCGGGGCCACCAGAAAATCTCCTATGAAATTCCCGTAGTTGAAAAAGAAGACGTGCAGGCACGCCTTGCTGACCTGGTGACAAAGGGACAAAACAAGATCCCGCAACTTGGAATTCTGGCTCTGACCCTCGATCCGTCAGCATAGAAAACCGTACCAACAGCCACATTGAAGCTAGGGGCCTCGTCGAATCCGAGCATATTAGTGTCACGGGTTGTGCCTGCGATGAAGATGTCGTTACGTATGCGCTCCTCCCCGGCGTCCTTTGCCATTTGCATACGGACTAACGCCCACAACATGTCCGAGGCTGACGCTGACCAGCCCCCCTTGTCCATCGTGCCGTCTGGAAGCTTATTGTGAATTACAATGCTGTAGCCTGTGATGTCTTTGCCCGAGTTGTTGAGGGCATGAAAGACAACCGTCTTCGCCTGCGCGTAATAATCCCAGGTGAGCACCACGCCGGACAACGAATTCGGCAGTTCACTTTGGGCCGTGGGGACTGTTGGGTTGCCGTGTCCTACGCCGGTATCGTAAGTCGAGATTGCTTGTGATGGGGATTGTGCGCCAGCATCGAGCGCAGACACAAGTAGAACAAGCACGGTGCCAACGGAACGGATCATGTAGGCTCCTTTTCACGTGGAAGTCACAGCCCGGTTACCTACGGGGTAGCTTACGCCGATGTTATGTTCAGTCAACGGTCCCAGACGTTAGGGTTGGCGGGCTAGGTAGTCAGCGATTTTATCGCGTTGTTAAGCCTTCTTCGCCTGCTTTCTAACCTTCGCCCACCGCTTCTTCGCCGCCTTGATAATCGCCGCTCTTCCTGCAGCCGACAAAACGCGCTTCTTCACGCCGACAACTTCGCGCTCGGTGGAATGGCCCAAAGCCTTCGCAGCGGCCCTTACTCTGGTCAGTTTGTGCTGTAGCTTGCTTAGCTGCTTGTCGAGTTTGCTTTCTTCGCGCTTGATTGCTGCCAGAATGTCCATGAATCCTCCGGGTGAAATCTATATCAACCGGAGACAGCGCACCAGACTTACTGCAAGAGGCAAGTGACTTGGCCGTCGGCGGCAGACGGGTCGCAGTCTAGTGCTGCATCCAGCAGCTCCAAGCCCTGATTTCGGCCCATCCGTTCAAGCAGCCCGAGCCGTGAGCGTCCTATCGGAATACGAGGTTAGACGACCTGGGGAAAATGAATCTTCAGCTTATAGCAAATGAAGAGAAGCAGGATCGCGCCCAGTGTGGAAAAAATGAGGCCGGCGGGATGATATCGTTCGTTTGTC
>Ga0182024_10009091_pt1 | contig 20684 bp, 16 predicted proteins | sample P32metaG_FD_120480 | JGI IMG/M metagenome (GOLD analysis project Ga0182024, IMG submission 120480) | Permafrost microbial communities from Stordalen Mire, Sweden - P3-2 metaG (Illumina Assembly) | ecosystem: Environmental > Terrestrial > Soil > Wetlands > Permafrost | place: Sweden: Stordalen...
GCGATATGTACGAAAAGGATTTCACCAGCTCGAAGCCCGGTGAAGCCGCGCAGGTCACATTGAACGCCTACCCCGGCCAACCCTGGTCCGGGCGGGTGAGCGTCGTTTCCGGCGCGGTGGACGCCGCAACCCACACCCTGCACCTGCGCGTCGTTTTGCCCAACCCTGATGGACGCATCAAGCCAGCGATGTTCGGCTCGATTCGCATACTGCGCTCTTCCACCACCGGCATCCTGGTTCCCGCGTCGGCGGTGATTCGCGAAGGCAATCACTCCTACGTCTACATCGGCAAGAGCAACAACCACTACGAGCGGCGCGACGTGACCTTGGGGCGCACCGTGGACGGCTCGATGGAAGTGGTCAGCGGCTTGCGCGCCGGCGACACCGTAGTCTCCGAAGGCGCGTTGCTCCTCCGCTCTGCGGAGCAGAGCTAACCGGAATGCGCAATCTCATCGCATCCCTGCTGCGCTTTCGTCCGCTGATGATTGTGGTGCTGGGCGCCTGGCTGTTAGGCGGCTTCATCATGTTTCTGCGCCTGGATATCGAGGCCTATCCAGACCCGTCGCCTCCGCTGGTCGAAGTGATCACCCAAAATCCTTCGTGGTCAGCGGAAGAGATGGAACGCCAGGTCACCGTTCCGATCGAAACGGTGCTCTTCGGGATTCCGCACCTCGAGTATGCCCGCTCCATCACCATTTTCGGTTTGAGCGACGTCAAAGTGTATTTTAGCTACGACAGCAGTTATTTCTGGGACCGCCAGGAAGTGCTGAACCGCCTGCAACTGGCCACCCTCCCCGCGAATCTCAGTCCCCAGCTCTCTCCTGAATCCCCCATCGGAGAGATTTTTCGATACCGCCTGGATGGCCCGCAATACAGCTTGAACGAGCTCAAGGCCACCGAGGACTGGTTTGTCACCCGCGAGGTAAAACAAGTCTCCGGAATTATCGACGTTGCTTCCTTTGGCGGCAGCACCCGCGAATACATCGCCGAAATCGATCCGCGAAAACTCTTGCAGTACGGCGTCACCCTGCCCCAGGCCGTAGCGGCTGTCTCCGCCAGCAACGCCAACGCCGGCGGCAGCTACATGACCCTGGGCAGCCAAAGCCTCGACGTTCGCGGTGTGGGCCTGCTGCAATCCATTCCCGAAATGCGCAACGTTCTGATCGCTGAACACAACAGCGTTCCCATTTTCCTGGGCGACATCGCCGACGTTCACGAGGGCAACCAACCCCGCCTCGGCCAGGTGGGCGTGAACCACGCGGACGACGTAGTCGAAGGAATCGTCTTGCTGCAGCGCGGCGAACAATCGCTGCCCGCGTTGCGCAAGCTCAAGGAAAAATTCAAAGCGCTGAACGGCGGCTTGCTGCCCGCCGGCATGAAGATCGTGACGCTGTACGACCGCACCGATCTGGTGCATCTCACCACCAACACTGTGCGTCACGTGGTCATCATGGGCCTGATCCTGGTCACCCTGATTTTGATTATCTTCCTGGGCGACGTGCCCATCTCGCTGATCGCCGCGCTCACCATTCCCTGCTCACTGCTATTTGCCTTTTCGGTGATGGTACTCACCGAGCGGCCGGCCAACCTGATTTCCATCGGCGCGATCGATTTCGGCATTCTGGTCGACGCCGCGGTAATCGTTCTCGAAAATATTTACCGACGCTTTCAGGCCGCGGATTCCAGCGCTTCCACATTCGATTTGATCGCCGACGCCACCGCCGAAGCGGTCCGTCCGGTGCTCTTTTCCGTGCTGGTGATCATCGTGGCGCTGATTCCGCTGTTCACCATGGAAGGGGTGCCCGGCAAGATTTTTGCGCCGATGTCGGAAACTTACGGCTTCGCGCTTTTTGGCGCCCTGCTCTTCGCCATTCTGTTCGCTCCGGTTCTCACTTCATGGATGCGCCCCGAAAAAGTGCGCGGCCATCACACTCGCCTGGTCAGCTTCCTTTCCAAGCATTACCGGAAATCGCTGCGCTGGACTCTTTCCCACCCCAAGACTGGCCTGATCATCTCGCTCGGTACCCTGGCCGTCGCGCTGGCACTCACCTCTTTCCTCGGTGGCGAATTCATGCCCAAGCTCGAGGAAGGCAACATGTGGATTCGCGCCACCCTTCCCCAGGACGCTTCCTACGACGCGGGAGCCAAGCTGGCCCACGACGTGCGCGAATTCTTGCAGACATACCCGGTGGTCACCCAGGTGGTCTCGCAGATGGGGCGTCCGGACGACGGAACCGACGTCACCACCTTCAACAACGTTGAATTTATGGTCTCGCTCAAACACCTGGAAGACTGGCCGAGCGGACTAACCAAAGACGGCTTGATCGCGCAAATGAGCGCGCAACTGGCGAAGTATCCCGGCGTGGATTTCAATTTCTCACAGAATATCCAGGACAACGTCGAGGAAGCGATGTCCGGCGTGAAGGGCGAGAACTCCATCAAGCTATTTGGTGACGACATTGATACCCTGGTGCAGAAAGCCGAGGAAATTCGCGACGTGATGGCCGCGGTCCCGGGCATCGCCGACCTCGCGGTATTCCAGGAATCCGGGCAGCCAGAGTTGTTGGTCACCATCAACCGCACCAACAGCGCCCGCTACGGCTTGATGGCCCAGGACGTAAACGCCGCGGTGCAAGCGGCCATTGGCGGCCTGGCCGCCACGCAAATTCTGCAGGGCGATCGCCGCTTCGATTTCACTCTCCGCTACCAACCGGAATATCGACAATCCCCGGAAACCATCCGCAATATTCTGCTGCCCACTCCGGAGGGCGGCAACGTTCCCTTGGGCCAGGTGGCCGACGTTTCCCTGCACGAAGGCGCGTTCATGATCTACCGCGAAAATGGCCGCCGCTACATTCCCATCAAATTTAGCGTCCGCGGCCGCGACCTGGCCGGCACCATGGGAGACGTGCAGGAACGCCTCGATCGAAAAATCCACCTGCCGGAGGGCTATCACCTGGAATGGGCGGGCGAGTACGACAGCCTGCAGAAAGAGCAGCGCCGACTGGAAATCATTATTCCCATCAGCCTGGTAATCATCCTGGCGCTTCTTTTTACCGCGTTCAATTCGCTGCGGCATGCTTTGCTGGTGGTCGCTATGCTGCCCTTTGGAGCCATCGGAGGGGTGCTATCACTATTGATCACCCACACCCCCTTCAGTATTTCCGCCGCGGTGGGGTTCGCTTCGGTCATCGGCGTGTGTACGCTGGGCGGCGTAGTTTTTATTTCCGGCATCCGCCGCAAAGAAACGGGCTCGCACACCATGCTGCACGCCATTGAAGTGGGAGCCTTGTCGGAGATGCGCCCGGTAGTAATGGCGTGCGCCGCAGCTGGGCTGGGTCTGCTCCCCGCAGCCATCTCCAGCGGAGTAGGCGTCCAGGCACAGCAGCCGCTAGCTCGAGTAGTGGTCGGCGGCATGATCACGTCCCCCTTCGCCATCCTGTTCGTAATCCCACTCCTGGCCACCTACTGGCTCCCCAAGCATCCCGCGCAAACCAACGGTAATTCAACACCGGATGATACGGGAAAAATCGGAGACGGGGCAGAGGCGACCACCGACCATACCTAGCGTTGGTAACAGCCGCTCTGTGTTCCATTTACAGATTTCGCCTCTAGTACCGCCGTGATTTTCGTCCGTACCACCCGGACCGGTCGATCTTGAGGTCGTACCCACTCCGACACAACGGATTGCGGGGGCCTCTGGGTCATAGTAGATTGGAAGTGCATGGAATCTTTCCTCAACGGACTTTGGTTGATCATCGCCGTAGCCGCTCTGGCTACTTGGCGCTTTTCGTGGGCTCGGCAGGCCAGGCAACAACCTCGCGGTCCTGTTCAGCAGTGGACCGCTTTCAGTTGCGCGCTGGTACTACTGTTTTTCACCGTTTCGCTGACCGACGACCTTCACTGCGATCTGGCGCTGTTCGATGACTGCGCAACCGGCCAGCGCCATTCGCTGGCTCATGTGGGCGCGAACCATTCGTCCAGCCGCGCTCGGGATCACTTCTCGACTAGCGGCTCGGCGGTCGTGTCGGCGCTTCACTCGCAGCCCTCACTTCTAATTGTCGCCACACTCGTACCCCACTTAATAGCAGGCGAATCTAGCGGCGTCGCCTCCCGGCTGGCCGCACGCGCTCCTCCCACTCCTTTGTCATAAATTTGCTTTCGCTCCTGGTCCGTGCCCCAGCCGGCCGCGCGTACTGTTTTGCGGCTACGCAATTTCATCAACCAGCCGGCCGGCATTTTTTCCGGCGGAACCACCGATCCTTTTGATTGTTCGGGGAGTCCTCCTTTCATGAATTTAGGAACCTGGTTTTTGGGGCCTCGCGGCAGTACTGGCGCCGGCCGGCGGTGGCGGCGGTTCAATCACCCACGCCGCGGCTCCGCCGTCGAGCTCGGCAGCCTCGCAGCAATGCGCCCGGTAGTAATGGCGGGTGCCGCCGGCGGACTGAGCCTGCTCCCCGCGGCCATCTCCAGTGGGGTAGGCGTGCAGGCCCAGCAACCGCTAACCCATGCAGGAGTAGGCGTGATGGTTGCGATCGCGTTGGTCATTCTCTTGGTGATCGTATTGCTAGCCGCTTACTGGCTGCGCAAGCGGTCCGCACCGGTTACCGGGAAAATAGCTCCGCATGTGAAAGGAGAGATAGAAGAGGGAGGTTTTAAAGGTTCCGATCATACCTAGTGTGGCATGGACTCATTTCTTACGCGGTTTCTTCTTTTCGTCGCCGGTACTCTTCTTTTTCGGGACCACGCTGTTCTTCTGGTTGTCCGCAGTCTTCTTCGCGCGGTGCAGATGCACCGCCCGCCACAAATACCAGCTGGCCACCGTCCGATATGGCTTCCAACGCTCGCCGTATGCCCCTAGCTCTTTCGGTTTCGGCATCGGCTTCCGCCGGTGGGTCAGCGCGAACCCCTGCAGCACCCCATAATCTCCGATCGGCAGAACGTCCGGCCGCCCCAGGTGAAAAATCAAAAACATCTCCACCGTCCATCGCCCCACGCCACGCACCGATGTAAGCCGCTCGATAATTTCTTCATCCGGCATTTTACGAATTTCCCGCAGGCCCGGCACCGTGCCATCCAGCGTCTTCGCCGCCAAATCTCGAATCGCCGCCATCTTCTGCCGCGAGAGCCCCGCACCGCGCAGCAATTCCTCGGGCACCTCCAGCAGCAGCCGCGGCGTAGGAAATCGCTCCGGCGCAAAAATCGCTTTCACCCGATTAAAAATTGTCTCCGCGGCTTTTCCATGGAGCTGCTGGTAGACGATCGCTTCCACTAGCGACTCGAATGGACTCTCGGCACCATCCAGTTCCAGCCCGCAAGGCCCGGCACGCTCGATAAAGCGTGCCAGCTTGCGATCGGTGGCCGAAAGCGAAGTGATAGCGGTGGGAAAATCAAATTCGAAGATGCGTTTCGTCTTAGTCATGGCTGGGAATTATAGAACGCCGGCCGGTGAAAACTATCCGCGGCTTGCGCGGCACACCAACGGCTACTTGGGATGCAGCTCCCGCACGGTGAGAAACAGCGCGGCCAGGCCAATCAGCAGCACCGAACTTTCGATGCGCACCGACAGGTGATGCAGTCGATCGAATTCCTTCCATAGTGGACTGGCCTTCGGCGTGGCCTGCACCGAACCCATCTCCGCGCGTAACACCGCCATCCGCGAGGTGACGCGGTACTGCGAGAACAGCGTCAAGCCGACCATCACAATCACTGCCAAGGCCGCCGGCCGCGCCAGCGCCCGAGGCCCCAGCCCGATCCCCATCGCGGCAACCAAATACACCACTCCCGCTATCCATCCAATGGTGTGCAGCCGAGACAACACCATCCCCACCACCGCCCCAGCCTGGTCTTGGCTGTCCAACAGGCCGAACACGCCTGCCGCCATTGCGATGAGCAAGATGATCCCGCCCAGCCAAGTGCCCAACGCGAAAAACTCAAGAAATCGCAATATCTGGTTCATCGCAATCCTTATTCATGATCCAGGAAAACGCGTTCAGCCTATCACAGCTGCCGCAAGTGATGGTCCCTGAGCCGGTGATCAACTACAAATAGGTCTTTGAGCACACCCCGGCACCCAGGGTCAAAAATGAGGGCCGAAAGATGAGAGACTTTCAGGACAGCGATGAATGGCGGGCGGCCGGAACTTCCATGGCGCGGTTCGGCACAACTGAAGCGAACCGCGGGAAACTTGGTGCGCTTTGGGTTTCGGCCGCCCTGTATTTGTTGGTGAAAGCCGGGTTCCCCACCCTGCCCTTAGTTTCGGGAAGCGTGGGTGTTTTGACTTACGATTCTGCGGTGTTGGTTTTTAGCGCCCCGTGCAAACGGGGGTGGTGGGCGATCAAGGATTTGAACCTAGGACCTCTCCCGTGTGAGGGGAGCGCTCTAACCAACTGAGCTAATCGCCCGTACCCGGGTTAAATTCTGTAGCAAAAGGGCCGGAATTGCAAACGAAGACAATCCCCGCCGGTAATTCGCGACTGGCCGCGGTCGAGCGGTCCATCGCCCGCGTCGTCAAAGGCAAAGAAGAAGTCATCCAGATGGCCCTGACGTCGCTTCTCGCGCGCGGCCACCTGCTGATCGAAGATGTCCCCGGCGTTGGCAAGACCACCCTGGCCAATTCTCTGGCCCGCTCGTTCGATTGCTCCTTCCATCGCATCCAGTTCACCTCCGACCTGCTGCCCAGCGACGTGATCGGCATCAGCATGTTTCACCCGTCGGCCCAGGTTTTCGATTTCAAGCCTGGACCGATCTTCGCCAATATCGTGCTGGCGGACGAAATCAACCGCACTACCCCGAAAACGCAATCGGCGCTGCTGGAGGCGATGAACGAAGCGCAGATCACCGTCGATAACCGCACCCATCCGCTGCCCCAACCCTTTTTCGTGATTGGCACCCAGAATCCCGTCGAACATCACGGCACCTACCCGCTGCCGGAATCGCAGCTCGATCGCTTCCTGATGCGTATCCGCATGGGGTACCCCTCGCGCGAAAGCGAGAAGCAGATTATTCGCAACGGTTCCGGTGCGTCCCCGGCGGAAGAAGTTGAGCCGCAAATGAATGGCGCCGATTTGATCGCCATGCAGGACGCGGTGAAACGCGTCGCCGTCGATGACAGCCTGCTCGATTACGCTCTCGAAATCGTCGAACGCACTCGCACCTCCGAACAATTGACCCTGGGCGTCAGCCCCCGCGGTATGGGCATGCTCCATCGCGCGGCCCAAGCTCGCGCATTTCTCCACGGTCGCGATTACTGCGTGCCGGACGACTTCAAGCGCCTGATCGTTCCGGTGTTCGCGCACCGCGTGGTGGTCAGTTCGCGCTACGTTTCCACGCAAAAGAAGTCGCAGCAGGCTGAAACCATTCTCTCCGATATTTCGGAATCCACGCACGTTCCACTGTGATGGCTGCCGGTTCCGCTTCGTCCATCTTTAGCCGCTGGTGGGACACTCGCGACCGTCCGGGCTGGCGGCACTTTGCGATCGCCATGGTCACGCTCAGCGGGGCGCTGCTGTTGGCGCTGTACTCCGCCGCGGTGGCCGAACAGGGGCGCGTGGTGGCGGCGGGACTCGCGGCTTTGATTTCGCTGGTTCTGGCGGGATGGGTGGCGATCGCCATCGTCCCACGCCTGGCGCGGCGAACCAGCCTGCGCTGGGTGATCTACCAGGTCGATTACAAGCTGACCCGCGAAGGTATCGTCTACCTCGGCGCGGTCTTCATTCTGGTCCTCGCGGCGATCAATACCGGAAATAATTTGCTGTTTCTGGTGCTGGCGTGTTTGCTCGCGGGACTGCTCATTTCCGGCGTTTTCTCGCGCATCGTGCTTACCGGCATCGCCCTGAAGCTGGAGTTGCCCGAACATATTTTCGCGCAACAGCCGATCGTCGCCGCGCTCGAGCTACGCAACGACAAGGATATGCTGCCGTCGTTTTCGCTGCGCGTGGTGGGCGAAGGCAGCAAGACCGAACCGACGCAGATTCTGATGCGCCCGGTTTTTTTCCCATACGTTCCGCGGCAAACCAGCGTTCAGCAGAAAGTGGAATTGCTCTTTCCCAAACGCGGTTTGTACCGCCAGGACGCTTTCGGTATTCGCTCCAAATTTCCTTTTGGCTTGTTTGAGAAGACCCGGCGCGTGGAATCGCCGCTGCAAGTGGTGGTTTATCCGCAAGTGCAGCCGGCCCAGCAATTTTTCGAAGTATTGCCGCTGCTGAGCGGCGAGATGGAGTCCTATCATCGCGGACGCGGCAACGATCTCTACGCGCTACGCGCCTACGAAACCAGCGACAGCGTCCGCCACGTGGATTGGAAGTCGACCGCAAAAACCGGCTCCATGAAAGTGCGCGAGTATGCGCGCGAGGATGAGCGCCGGCTCTTGTTGGTCCTCGATCCCTACCTGGGCCCGGCCCCGAATGATCCCGCCGCCCTAGCGGCTCGCGTTGAGCGCTTCGAGCGCGCCGTTTCACTCGCCGCGTCCATCGCCTGGCACTTCTATGGCATCGACGCGGTAATGCAGTTCCACACCGATCGCCATTCGACCGCGATGCTGCCCTCCCGCGAAATTATCTACACCGTGCTGCGCGAGCTGGCCGCCATCGAACCCAGCGACTCCGCCACCAGCAAAGCCTTCCTGGACGATATGGCCGCCGACAATTCCGTCTTCAAGATCATCCTCACCCATCGCGCGCAGCACACCATCCCCAGCGCGCTGTGGTCTTCCTCCTATTTCATTTTTATCGATTCCTTGTAAGCTCCGAATGCCTGCAGCTTAATGTGAAGCCGCAAACTTCCCGTGCCAAGGGCCGCCACGCTTGCCTCGCAGGTCGTAGCGCCGCCACTCCCGGCGGTAACTTCCATTATAGTGGAACCTTCCCCGGTTCTGGGACGAGTGGTCATTTTCGCTCTCCGCGCAAATCTTCCATGCTCGCGAAATGGCGCTTGGCTCGAGGTCGAAAACTCTGTGTTCGGACACAGCGCGCTGGCTTGCTTGGCATCTACCGGACGAGAGAAGTAATAGCCTTGGGCAAACTCGCCGTCGAGGCTCTTCAAGTAATTTACTTCGACCAGCGCTTGCGTTCCCTCCGCGACCACGTCCATTCCAAGATTCCGCGCCACGCCGGCGATAGTGCGCGCAATTTCTGGCTTTTGCGGATCGCTATCGAGGTTGCTCACAAATGAGCGATCGATCTTTAGAGTGTCCATCGGGAAACGGCGCAGATAACTGAGCGATGATGAGTGGCCGGTTCCAAAGTCATCGATGCGGAATCGTAGTCCGAGCTTCTTAAGCTCCTTCACCACCCGAATGGTTCTCTGCGCATCGCTCATGGTCACGCTTGCGGCAATTCCAACTTAATGGACCACGGTTCGGCCTTGGTCTTCTGTAGTATTTCGGCAACCTGGGTCACCAGCTCGTGGTGCGCAAATTGCCGGGCCGAAATATTTACGCTCACCGTGAGCGGCGCTTCCTGAGGCCTTCCCCAGTTCCACCGGTGCGCTTGTTCGCAGGCGACCCGCAGGATCCACATGCCGATCGGCACAATCAAGCGCATTTCTTCGGCCACCCCGATGAATTCTCCCGGCGACACGAATCCGTGGTCTGGTGTCTGCCAACGCCACAGCGAAAACCAAGCACGCTACCCTTAAACCGGAAGAGTGCGACACTCAACCGGCACCTTGTCGGCAGGAGTGAGTTTTACGGTTTGCGCTCACCGCGTAAATTTCCTATGCTCGCGGCATGGCGATTCAACTCTCGGCGCGCGAAATCGCGGCGTTCCGCCGCAATTTGCTGAAGTGGTTCCGCGCGCACCGGCGCGCGCTGCCGTGGCGTGTGCTGCCGGCGGCAGCACGCGAAACGGGATCGGATGCTGGCCGCACCGCCGCAAAACGCGACGGCAATTCCTACCGGATTTGGCTTTCGGAAGTGATGCTGCAGCAGACCCGCATCTCCGCGGTGATCCCCTACTACGAGCGGTTTACGTCGCGGTTTCCCACGGTGCTGGCACTAGCCGGCGCCGGTGAACAGGAAGTGCTGCGGCATTGGGCCGGGCTTGGCTATTACAGCCGGGCTCGCAATCTGCATCGCGCCGCGCGCGAGATCGTCGAGCGGCACGGAGGGGAGTTTCCTCGCACCCATCCCGAAGCGCTCGCGCTGCCCGGAGTGGGCAGCTACATGGCCGCGGCAGTTTTGAGCATGGCGTACGACGCACCGCACGCAGCGGTCGACGGCAACGTGGCGCGCGTTCTCGCGCGCCTGGGTGCGGTGCGCGGCGATCTTCGAGCGCCGCGCACCGGGAAGCGTCTGGCCGCGGACGCCCGGACGTTGCTTGTGCCCGAAGCCGCCGGCGACTGGAACGAGGCGATGATGGAGCTGGGCGAGACGATTTGCACGCCGAGATCGCCGCGCTGCGAAGTGTGTCCGGTGGCCCGCTTCTGCCGCGCGCGCCAGCGCGGGCTGCAGAATAAAATTCCGGCGGCGCGGCGGAAGCGCGAACCGGTCATCGTGAAGATCGCGGCAGCGGTCTTGCTCGATCGCCAGCACCGCACGGTGCTGGTGAAAGATCCCGGCGCGCATGATGCGGTGTTGTTTTCGCGGATGTGGCAGTTCCCTGCCGCTGAAGTTACCGGCGATCCGGAGGCCGAGCTGAAAAACCATCTGGTGGCGACACTGGGGGTTCGGATCGGCGCCCTCACACCGCTCCCAGCAGCTCGCCACGCGGTCACCTTTCGCAACATTACCTTGCTGCCCTTTCTGGCCATGGTGCCGGAACTCCCCGCAGGACCGCGTGTCCGTGCGATCCCACTGGCGAAGCTATCGACAATTCCAGTTTCCAGCGCCACACGCAAGATTGCTGCAGCGGCACTGCGCAAGCGAAACGCCGCCGCAGTTGTGGGGTAGCCACTCCTGGCTGCGCGGACCCCGGGATATTGCAAAACTATGGGTCGGGCTCGCGTTTTAGATCGAGAAAATCTCGGTTTGCCGGGCTCCCCGACCATGAGCGGCTATGCCACAACGGCGGCACTACAACTCGTAGCTCGCTTATCGCCGTAAGCGGTGCGCTCTTTCAGCAACGCGAACTAAAGAGCTACCGCTGAATCACCGAGCGATAAACCTGAATCATCCGCTGCTCGTAGTGCGCCACGGTAAATTGCTGCTCGATCTTGCGCCTGGCAGCTCGGCCCATGGTCGCCGTCGCTTCCCGGTTCTGAAAATGCCACAGGATTGCTTCCGCCAGTGCATCTACGTCTCTGATGGGAACGATAGTCCCGTCCTCGCCTGGCGTGACGCAGTCTTCGGCCCCGGAGCTCTTGGTGGCGATCACCGGGAGTCCGGATGCCATCGCTTCGAATAGCACGCGCGCCAGGCCTTCATTGCTCGAAGGAAACGCGAAGAGATTCGATTCGCGATACCAGCGGGCGAGCTGGTCGACCGGCACGAAACCAGTGAACCGCACATTCGGGAGCGCGTAACGCCTCACGAAGGCAGCCATCTCCGGCGCTACATCACCAATAATTACGAGCTCGGCATTCGACAGGCCAAGCTGGTTCCACGCTTGCAGCAGGTAGACCACGCCTTTAGCAATCTCCACGCGGCCGCTGTAACACACGCGGAAAATTTCCGGCGGCCGGGGCATGGTGGGCGGCGTGAAAAAATTGTGATCCACGCCCGCGTTCACTACGATCGCCTTTCCCCGCAGCCCGGCACGTTCGAAGCTTTCTCGGGCAACTGCCGATGGGACAACGATGAAGTCACCACGGTGATACTCGCGCTCCATGCGGCGCATCAGGGGTTCGGGCAAGATCGAGCGGCAATCGATGGAGCGGACGCCGCAGGCCTCACATTCTTCCAGAACGGATTTCTGCCAATCTCTGGTATGCATGCTTGGACTTTCGAGCATAGTAATGGCGCCGCGCTTCTTGGCTGCGCGCAGGCTGGCGAAACAGGTGCCCGCCCAGCAATGGAAAATGTCGCCGGATGGGACCCATTTCGAGCCCAACCAGTCCGCATACGCGGCCACTACAACGACGGGAAGGGTGCGCGAGTGATTTGAGCCGGGCAGGCGCTTCCATCCTCCCCACAGGAAACGGTTCACCGTTCTGGTGTGCGTGTATTTGCGGAGGAGCTTTAGGTTTCCGGCACCGTCAGGCTCCAGAATCTCGATGTCCGGGCCGAAGGAAAGAACCCGGGCCAGCATTCCGCGCTGCATCAGCGCGGCGGCGAGGCTCTTCTGGAATGTTTGGGAGCCCAGGCAGAGAGTCACCTTCAGCGAATTCGGTTCCGTCGCGGGTTGCAATGGTGACCTCGTGCCGCTCGCTGGATGCTAGCTTAGAGTCGCCCACGGGTGCTCGCGTTTTTGTAGGGTGACGCTTTTCACGCTTTGAGTGTGTCGTCTGCCGTTATCGGTTAGGCGTCGGCCTGGAGGGCCTCGATGCGGGGTGTCCGGCGGCCTGCTAAAATGGTGCATACACATGGACGGCGAAGTCAATTCGGGAGAAGTGTCACTGTCCGCGGTCCAGCGCTATTTTGAGATTTCGCTGTATCTGCTGGTGACCACGGGCATCCTCGCGATCCTCGCTACCGGGAAGCTGGATCTGTTCACCACGGTGGTCGCGCCGGTGGTACTGGCGTTCAAAGGGATCCGGCTGTGGCGCGGACGGGGGTACGAGCTTTCGCAATCTGTCGCCACGTGGATGGTGCTGGCCTATTTTCTCTTTTTTCCGCTGGACCTGTGGTTCTTCTCGCGCAATTTGACCGCCGGCACGCCCAACCCCACACTCTATGCCGGGCTGCTGGCCGCGATTCACTTGCTGATTTTCGCGGGCCTGGTGCGCATGCTATCCGCACGCAGCAATCGCGATTACCTCTTTCTGGCTCTGCTGGGATTCAGCTCGATGCTGGCGTCGGCGATCCTCACCGTGGACGCTACGTTTCTTGCTTCGCTCTCGATATTTCTGGTGGTTTCGGTCTCCACCTTCGTCGGATTCGAAATCCGGCGCGGTGCGGAGGGCGCGGTTACCGCGCCTCTGGAATGGGGCACGCCGCGCGGCCAGCAACTGCAGCGCGCGCTGGGTCTCACTTCGGTTTTCGTGGCCGCGGCCACCCTGGTTGTCGGCGCCGGTCTTTTCTTTTTGATCCCGCGGTGGAGCGCTGGCTACCTGAGCGCTTTCAACTTGCAACCCAGCTTGCTGACCGGTTTCAGCGACAACGTCACCCTTGGCGAAATCGGCGTGATCAAGCAGAGCCAGGCCGTGGTGATGCGCATCAAGGTGGATGGCGACCCGGTGCGCGCGTCGGCTTTGCGCTGGCGCGGCGGGTCGCTCAGCTTTTTCGATGGCCGCCGCTGGTTCAATCCCGCGCCGCGGTCGATAGTCATCAATCCGCAGGGTGACGGCGTCTACCACCTCACCCCGCCGCACATTCCTCCCGCCGATCAGGCTCCGCTGCGCTACAGCGTGCTGCTCGAACCGCTGGCCACGCGCGCGCTTTTCCTGGCGCCGCGGCTGACCGAAATTCGCGGACCTTTCGGCGCGGGTGCGGAGCGCATAGGCAACATCAGCCGCCAGGAATTTCTGCTGGTCGATTCCTCGGGCTCGCTGCAAAACCCCAATCACAGTGGCGCGAAGACGCACTACGACGCTACTTCATGGATTCCGCTGGTGCCGCCGGACCAATTGCGCAAGGCGTCCACGGGATACCCGGTCGGGATTCGCCAAACCTATCTGCAATTGCCGGACGTCGATCCGCGCATCACCGCCCTGGCGCTCAAAATCACCGAGCACGCGCCCACGCCGTACGATAAAGCGGCCACCATCGAAGCGTATTTACACACTCACTATGGCTACACTCTCGATCTTTCCGGAACGCCACCCACCAGCGATCCTCTCGCCTATTTTTTCTTCACCAAGCGCGCCGGACACTGTGAATATTTCGCGTCGGCGATGGCCGTGCTGCTGCGTTCACTGGGCGTTCCAGCGCGCTACGCCACCGGTTTCCTTCCCGGAGAATTCAACGACGTCGGCGGAGACTTCATCGTGCGCGCCGCCGATGCACACGCCTGGGTGGAAGTTTATTTTCCGGGCTACGACTGGATCACGTTCGACCCCACCCCGCCCGGCGCGCCCAAGCATCATGGACTTCTTGCGCGCCTCGGCATGTACTGGGATTGGTTTCAATTCACCTGGGGACAGTGGGTGATCAACTACGATTTCATGCACCAGGTGACCCTGGCGCAAAACTTTCAGAAGTCGACGCGCGCGTGGGGCGACCGGCTGCGCAGCTACTCGCAGGAGAAAAAGCGCCGGATCATGGATGCGTTGCTACGCTTCGAGTCGCGCGCGCGGCAAGTGACCTATCCTCCGGCGGATTTGCTGGCACTGATTGTAATTGCGGTGATCGCGGTGCGCGGACGCGACGTCATCGCATACCTGCTGACGAAATGGAAATTGCAGGTGGGCTCGGGAGGCATGGCTCCCGCGGCGCTGGCCGCGCTTGAATACCGCCAAATGCTGCGGATTCTGGAGCGGCGCGGATGGCCTAAGGCGCCGGCGCAGACTCCGCTGGAATTCGCGGAGACCATTTCGCTGGCGCAGTCCAAGCTCGCCGCGCCGGTGGCTGAGCTTACCCAAATCTACCAGTCGGCGCGGTTTGGCGCGCATCCCGCCGATTCGGAAACGATGTCCAACCTGCTCGCCTCGATCGAAGCCTTTCTGCGCGGCTCGCGGAAACCCTAACATTCCCAACACGGGCCTGTTCCGACTAGACAAAAATGATATTTCGTATCCGCCCGGTTCGTGTTCGCCTTTTAGAATCAATGGCTTGGGGAATTCGATGTGGACACGTGTAGCGATTAGAAATCCTCGATTCTCGCTACGCCCCGGTTAACATCGGGCCGGCGCTCCCTCCTTCGCGGTTCCTTCGCGGTCCCCTCGCCGCAGGACCGTAGCACTGGGAGAGGCTCGTTTCCAGGGACTACGGCGGTGGGAGGAGGCTGATGGACATTGGCTGGGGCAAGCGCCCTCCCCGGGCGACGGGTGGGGCCGCGTGCTACAATTAGGTTTCTGCTGGGCGTCCGCAGTGATCAACGGACATGACATTGTGCGACTAAAAAAGACGACATGCTGAAAGTGGGATTTGTGAGTTTGGGATGCCCGAAGAACCTCGTCGATAGCGAGGTGATGATGGGCATGCTGGTGCGACACGGCTGCGAGATCACCCCGCGGCCGGGCGAGGCGGACGTGTTGGTGGTGAACACTTGCTCGTTCATCGCGTCGGCGCAGCAGGAATCGGTGGAATCGATCCTGGAGATGGCCGAATACAAGAAATTCGGCAGCGCGAAAAGGTTGATCGTGGCCGGTTGTATGGCGGAGCGCTATCGCCACGAGATTCAGCAGCAGATTCCGGAAGTGGATGCGGTGATCGGGACCGGCGAGATCGAACGAATTATCGAGGTGTGTGCGGGCGAGATCCGCGCAGACGCAGCCCGGGCGGATGGCCTTAGCGCGGCTGCGGCCACGTCGGATTCGGTGGATCATCGCACCGCTAGTTTGCCGACGTATCTTTACACCGATGCCACGCCGCGCATTCTGACCACGCCGCGGCACAGCGCATACATTAAGATCAACGAAGGCTGCGATCATCCCTGCACGTTTTGCATCATTCCCGAGCTGCGCGGAAAATTCCGCAGCCGGCGTTTTGAGTCGATCATTCAGGAAGCGCGCAACATGGCGTTGGCGGGAGTGCGTGAAATTTCGCTGATCGGGCAGGACACCACTTTTTATGGCGAAGATCTGGGGATCCGCGACGGTCTGGCACACTTGCTGGAACGGCTGGCGGGGATCGAGGATTTGAGCTGGATTCGCTTCTTGTATTGCTATCCCAATCGCATTACGCCGCGGCTGCTGGCTACGATTGCCGCGCATCCGCGTTTGGCAAAATACATGGATATCCCGCTGCAACATGCCAGCCGCAACGTGCTGGCGCGGATGAAGCGCGGAGCGAACGGCGACGTGTTTCTGAAAATGCTGGAAAACATTCGCCGCGAGGTTCCGGGCGTGTCGCTGCGGACGTCGTTCATCGTTGGCTTCCCTGGCGAGACTGAAGCGGATTTCGAGGAGCTTTGCGATTTCGTTCGCGCGGCGGAGCTCGACTGGATGGGAGTTTTTGCTTATTCGGACGAAGATACAGCGGAGAGTTTCCACCTCGACGGCAAGGTGGACGCGAAAACTATTTCGCGGCGGCGCAATGCTTTGATGGCCATCCAGAAAAAGATCTCGCGCAAGAAATTGCGGGCGCGGGTGGGTGATCGCGTTACCGCGCTGCTGGAAGGTCCTTCGGCGGATAACCAATTGGTTTGGGACGCGCGGCTGGAAGGCATGGCGCCGGAAATCGATGGCAAGATTTTCATTACGGATATGGAGGGCGTGAACGACGTGGCCGATTTGCCTGCGCCCGGGACCATGGCCGCTGTGGAAATTACTTCGGCGAAGGACTACGACCTGATTGGCCGGGTGGTGGAATTTGAATCGGATTTGGCTGCGCGGCGGACATTGGGCGGGCGAGCGTACCAAACCTCTCCGCAGGCTCCGTCACCTTTCTCGATCCTCGCCTAGGACCTCCACGCGGCATCGCAACCAAACTCAAAACACGCAACCGGGGTGAACCCCTGTCCAGGGTTCGTAAATCGAATCAAAGCAGTGCGAAGTAAAGTGAAGCGTGCGTAGAATTCGGGTAGCGGATTCGGAATAATAAAAGGAGAAGCATGCCATACAAGACACTTGGTAACACGGGGCTGCTGGTTTCCACATTGTGCCTCGGGACCATGACCTTCAGCGGTGGGGAGGGATTCTGGAGGGCCATCGGGAACGTCGATCAGAAGGGGGCGGATGAGCTGATCAAGGCTTCGATCGACGAGGGGATCAACTTTTTTGATACTGCGGACGTTTATTCGGAGGGTGGCAGCGAAACGATTCTTGGTCAATCGCTCAAGAATCTGAATATCGCGCGCAAGGACGTCATCCTGGCAACGAAAGTGTACGGCCGTGTCGGACCTGGACGCAACGACGTGGGCGCGTCGCGCGGGCACATTATGGACGGCGTGGAAGCCAGCCTGCGCCGCCTGCAGACCGACCACATCGACCTCTATCAGATTCACGGCAACGATTCGGTTACGCCGATCGAGGAGACCCTGCGCGCGCTGGACACTCTGGTGCAGCAGGGCAAGGTCCGCTACATCGGGTGCTCGAACTGGCAAGCGTGGAAAATTGCCAAAGCGCTCAGCATCTCCGAGTTCAAGAATCTGGCGCGGTTCGATACACTGCAGGCGTACTACTCCATCGCGGGACGCGACCTGGAACGTGAAATCGTGCCGTTACTGGAAGCCGAGAAGACCGGTCTGCTGGTTTGGAGTCCGCTCGCCGGCGGTCTGCTATCGGGAAGGTTCAGCCGCGAAAATCAGAAGCCGGAAGGCTCGCGCCGTTCTGAGTTCGACTTCCCTATCGTGGACAAAGAACGCACGTGGAAAATTCTCGACGCGATCGCGCCGATCGGGAAAGCCCACAACTGCAGTCCAGCTCGCATTTCACTGGCGTGGCTGCTGACCAAGCCGGTGGTGACTTCGGTGATCATCGGAGCGAAACGGATCGATCAACTGAAGGACAACGTAGCTGCGGTGGACATCAAGCTCACCCAAGACGAGATCCAGAAGCTTGATGAGGTGAGCGCACTGCCGCCGGAGTATCCGGGATGGATGCTTCCGTTCCAGGGCGCGAACCGCCTGGAACCTACGGCGCTTCGGCCGCCGATTCCACCCAGCAACATAAAGTAATTTCGGGACGCTTCGATGGCGGGGCTGCGCCCCGCCGTCGGAGTGCCGGGGCGGGACACTCCCATCTTCACGCCGCAATCCCAATCAAGAGAGCCGCCACCATGAGCCCCCGGCCGAGGTTGTGACACGGCCAATCTTGGCGGTGGCTTAGGCGGCACGACGAATCTGCCAGAGCCACAAGCGCCCACAGTTCTGGGACCAGTGGTTCTTGGCTTGCGGTGAGTGGATTTTGGGTGGTAGTTCGGTAACCGCAGCCCCGGTAGGATTTGAGTTACTCGATGGGGCGGTCGATAGTTATAAAGCGTGCGCGAATCCTACAATGGGTTGGGGCAATTTGCTTTCCCGGGTGTCCGCCGTCTTCACGCCATCGATGGATTGTTCGCCCAAACTCTCGCGAGTGGCGTAGCCCGCTTGGTTCGGCAACGGACCGGGAGCAGGTCCGTCTTCCTTGAAAACGGTAGCGGCGGTTTCAAGGTACGCCCGATGAAATTCCTATTCCGTCCCATGTCCATGCCAACAAACATGATCACCAGCGGGGGCAAAAGACAAAATTCAACTCTGCGAGTATGGCGCGCGAAGCAGGTTGAGAGTAGCTATGCAAATATGCGAAATCCGCTGTGGGTAGATGGAAAAAATTGAATTTGCCGTCCATAACCCAGAATAGGAAAAAGAGCATCGGAATCGCGAACCCGGCCAGGGCGCATCGTCGCGCCAGTCTGATTGCTGTCATGGCGCATGATTAGCCTACTTGCTTGCCACAAGAAGGCCTTCCGGCTGCCTAAAGGCCCACCCTAGTCCGCCAGTCCCTAGCTCCTGATAAGCGCATCCGCTGCAACTGACTTCCCACCTTCGGTCCAACCCAGGTGCCGCGGCGGTGCGGTCCGTGCTACGCTATTTGTGATGGCTCTCGAATTCAAATGCCCCATTTGCCGTACGCCGGTTAGCTCGGAGACTTCTCCGGAGTTTCCTTTCTGTAGTGAGCGGTGCCGGGTACAGGATCTGGCCAACTGGGCTACTGAGAAGTACGTCGTGTCTGAACCTGCGGCGATGGACGAAGAATCCGCGCCTACGCGCGTTGAAGAATCGCCGTCTGACGTGCCGTTCCGGTCCACGCGCAATGAATCCAAGAACTGAACACAATCCGGATGCGGGCGATTCGCACGCGCAGGCGCCCGCGCAACCACGGCTCGCCTATCTGGTCGCTACGGCTTTCGGTGTTGGGTATCTTCCGGTTTCGCCGGGGACTTTTGGCTCGCTGGTGGGGGTGGTGATCTATGCCGTGGTTTCGTTCGGAATTCCGATCAAGGTGTTTGCTTTTGCAGGCGTAACCTCACCCGGGGTGCTGGCGGGGGGACGGGCGCTTCGAGTCTCGATCACCTGCGTGGTGATCGCGGCGGCGCTGGCTTCTATCGGAGTGTGGGCGGCGAATCGGGTGGTAGCGTTTTCGGGGAAGAAGGATCCGCAGTTCGTGGTCATCGACGAAGTTTCGGGACAATTCCTGGCGTTGTTTTTGGCGCTGGCGCCGGTCAACTGGAAATATTTGCTGCTGGGTTTTATACTTTTCCGAGTGTTCGATATTTGGAAGCCTTCTCCCGCACGGCAAGCCGAATCGCTGCATGCCGGTTGGGGCATTATGGCGGACGACTGGATCGCTGGAATTTATGCGGCGCTGGGCTTATGGTTGGCGCGCGCCGCGGGAATGTAACTTTTGCTGGGCAAACTTCAATTGAAAGCGAATGGGATACCGCGAATCGACGCGGTGCGGCCAGGTGCCGCGCTGCCTGGCGGGGAGATCTCCATTTCCGGCAGCGGATTCGCGAGCCGGAGCCAGGCACGGCCGCACGTGCGATTCGGTCCGGCGCAAGCGTCACTGGTGATGGCCGCCGACAATTTCCTGATCGCGCGCGTCCCGGACGGAGCTGAGGGAGGCGTGGTGCGGGTGAGCATGGGCGCCGCCGAAAGCCAACCGTTTCCGATTTCGCTGGGCGTGCCGATCGCGGATAACTTGCACCCGGTTTCGAATCCGGCGGTGGACAGCGAAGGAAATATCTACGTCACTTACAGCGGACCGCGCGGACAGAAGGTGCCGGTCTCGCTGTACAAAGTAACGCCGGACAATACCGTGAAGCCGTACGTCACCGAGCTGATGAATCCCACCGGGCTGGCCGTCAATCACGACGGGATGCTGTTTGTTTCTTCCCGGTTCGACGGGACGATTCATCGCGTCGCCCCTGACGGGCGCGCGATGCAGTGGATTGAGGGCATGGGGGTGGCGACTGGGCTGGCGTTCGACCGCACTGGAAATCTGTATGTGGGCGATCGCAGCGGGACGATTTTCAAGATTAATCCGGAGCGACAGATATTTGTTTTTGCAACCCTGGAACCCTCCATCTCTGCTTACCACCTGGCGTTTAGTCCGGCTGGGGATTTGTATGTGACCGGGCCCACTACTTCTAGTTTCGATCGGGTGCTGCGGATCAATCCCGCTGGCGAAGTTAGCGTGTTTTTTAAGGGGTTGGGACGGCCGCAGGGCATGGCCTTTGACCGCGGCGGAAATTTGTACGTCGCGGCTTCGCATGCCGGGCATCGCGGACTGGTGCGAATTAATTCGCGGGGTGAAGCCGAGTTGGTTCTGAGCGGGAGCAATGTAGTTGGGTTGGCGCTGCTGGCTTCCAAACGCGCGCTGGTGACTACTACGAATGCGTTGTATGCGCTTGATTGGGATGTGGTTGGGCTTCCGCTGCACGGATAATTTTCCTGTGAAAATTAAATGCGGGACAGGTAGCGTGGGCATGGGTGTGTTTGGAGGCTGTTGCGATTTTCGGGCGGGGGGAGTTCTCAGTGAGTGTGCGCAGATTGGTGCTCGGAGTA
>Ga0182024_10009092_pt1 | contig 20684 bp, 16 predicted proteins | sample P32metaG_FD_120480 | JGI IMG/M metagenome (GOLD analysis project Ga0182024, IMG submission 120480) | Permafrost microbial communities from Stordalen Mire, Sweden - P3-2 metaG (Illumina Assembly) | ecosystem: Environmental > Terrestrial > Soil > Wetlands > Permafrost | place: Sweden: Stordalen...
CGCCCGGACCCCCGCTGTTCTGGCTCGAGCTGCCGAGGACCGCGATTGCCGAAAGCGCAGGCATCGTAGTGAGGTCGGAGTTGGAGATAGCTGCCTGAATATCAAGGTACCCCGCACCGACTTCGAAAATATCGGACTGGAGGTTAAAGCTGGACATGGAGATCCGATCGAAGGCCGTGCTGTATCGCGGCAGCACTTTCTGTGCTGTCTTCATGAGACGCGCTTTCACCTGGTCTGGTGTGAGCGAAGGGTACTGCTGGATAAGGAGCGCCGCCGCGCCCGCTACAACTGGCGTAGCCATGCTGGTCCCGCTCATGCGGAAATAACTGCTCGAGGTTCCGCTGCCGCCGATCTGGTAGTAGGAGTTAGGAACCAGGCCGCCCAGGTCAGTGGTCGCTAGCGTGGAGCCCGGAGACATCAGGGACACAACCCCGTTGCCCGGAGCAACCAGGTCCGGCTTCACGATATGGTCGATCGCCGTCGGCCCCTTCGAGCTGTAGCTGGCGATCTGGTCGTCGGTCCGTGTGGCCGTTCCCATAGCATTCATCGCGCCCACCGTGATGACGTAAGGATCGTTCCCCGGCGCGACGATGGTGCCGTATCCATGCTCGCCCATGGAGTTGTCGCGGCCGTAGTTTCCAGCCGCGGCGACGACCACGATTCCCGCGCGCCAGGCCGCTTCGGCCGCTTGGCACAGCGGATCGAGGGTATAGGTCTCGAACACCGGACGTCCAAGCGAGATATTGATCACCCGGATGTTATAGGTGTTCTTCAAAGTGATGGCTGCATCAATGGCCGCGATCACGCCCGCGTCGTTTCCCGCGCCATTGGCGTCCAGCACGCGGAGATTGATCAGGTTTGCGTTCGGCGCGACGCCCTTCATGGTGCGCTTAAAACCGGGTCCCGTGGAATCCTCACCGTTGCTGCCCACAATGCCGGCGACGTGCGTGCCGTGACCATATTGATCCGACGCATCGAAGCCGCGAACGAAGCTCTGGCTATACACGATACGCGAGCCGCTGCCATCGGCGGTCTGCAAATCGTCGTGTGCATAGATGCCGCTGTCGATCACCGCCACGCCCACGCCGGTGCCGGTGTAGCCGAGGCTCCAGGCGATATTCGCGTTTACCGTCGCGGTCGTAATGTCCAGAGTGCGCTGGGTCACCCGATTGGGCGTGATGTACTTGACGTTGGGATCTGGAATTATCGTCTGAATCTGTGCGCTGGTCAGCGATACCGATACCGCATTAACATACACGTATTGTTTCTGGATCTGGCCGGAGCCGAGCTGCTTTAACTCATTCTTGCTGGGCGCGGTGTTGTACTGCACGATGACATCGATCGGCGTACCCGGGTTGACCGGGACCGGCGCGCCCGGAATGCCCGATGAGTTCGATGGCGTCGGGATCGGCAGATCCGGCGATGTCTTCTGAGCGAAAACGACGCTCGCGGCTGCGATCAGTGTGAAGATTCTTAAGAAATGTTTCATGGCTTTGTTCCGATTCTCCCTCTAGCTTCAATCGCCCCAGACCGCATTGTCGCGAGGGTCCAGTACCCGCGTGAGATGTTGTCTATACTTTTCTTCTGTCGAGACACTTGTGTTCACCATTCAAATTCTCCTGAGTTCGAGTACGCCTCCCTCAAAGCAAGTGGTATGCCGATTTTGTTTGGTTGACCTATAAGACAGTTACCGCTTCTCGACTGAATTGCATGAGACAAACTGTCCCATTCAACTTGAAGAGACTTCTCATCGTGGCCCACAAATGAAACTATGCGAGCCGCTGTACTACGTCAGATTCGTTTGCGCTTGTGATGGGATGGTCGGATCGTCCACCGATACCGATAAATTCCCAGGATCCGCGCTTGGCGCTTCCGACCGCCAGGATTTTTCAGCAGCCCTGACAGCAAACGACTGCTAACCGAGGCGTCAACTGGTACAGCAAATACGTGCTGAAAAAGGCTGTTCCCGCAGCGACCAGCACCATGTCCATTGAACAACAACCCCAACCATAAAACTTCTCGATATCGCTGAAAGGAAAGCGGTTATTTATTGCTGGAGGAGCATTCGAGAGCAGAAAAATTGTTTGGAAGGAAGGGCTCTAAGGTGTCTTTACCGGCTTGTCTCATATACTCACCGGATGCCCGACGACTGAGATTGGGTGGTACGCTTTTGTGAGATGGGTAATAAGGCCCACCGATTGGAGGCTCTAGAATGCATGGACTTCGTTCCGCTCTCTTACCATTACTGGTCTGCGCCGGACTATTTGCGACGTCGGCTTCAGGCGACACGCTGTATGCCGTGTTCGGGAACAGTTTCGGAACTTTAGACCCCACAACCGGAAATTTCACCACGCTCGGAGCGTCTCCAAACGTAATCGGCATGGGTTTCGCACCGAATGGAACCATGTATGCCACGGAATTTGGACCCGGAGTGGATCAAGTCGATCCGTCAAGCGGGAACTTGACCCCCCTTTTTTCAACTTTATATTCAGCAGGCGGGTCCACTGTCGGGAGTGACGGGCTAATCTACGCCTTTAACCAAGATTTTTCGAACGTCAATTTCTATTCCATTAACCCAGTGTCACAAGCGGTGATTTTGATCAGTTCCGGCCTCGGCTTCGCCAGTGATGGGCTGGCGGTTTTTGCCAACGGACTTTTTTACACGGATGCCCGTAATAATATTACCGGAGTCGACACTCTGGAGTCCGTGAATCCTGTCACCGGCGCTACGACCCAGATTGGAACCGGATTCGGATTAAACTCAGGTGCACCAATCCAAATCTTTGCTGGCGCCAACATAAATGGAACAATCTACGCTGGCGGCCCTGTGTCGGATGGGAATCTTTATACTATAAACCTGACAGGACCCCTGGCAGGACGCGCCACGTTGGACGTAGCAACCAACGGCGGAGATGATCTGTTTGCGCTCGCGTCCGTCCCGGAGCCTTCCACGGCAACGCTGGCCGGTGCTGGCATCGCGTTGATCGGCCTGGTAGTCACAGTTCGCCGTCGGCGGCCGAAGTCGTCCTCTTCTTTATCCTAAAAGAGGTCGATCTCGGGCTTACACCAGAAGTGATCCGATCGTACGGGCAGGGTTTTCCCCGTCCGGGAGACGTTCCAGCGCGTCGAAAATCCTGTCGAGCTGCCCCACGGTGAGGCTCTCGATCGGCGTCGCAAGCAGCGTGGTAAGCAGCGTTGCGGTCAAGTGCGGCGCGAGTGTGTGCGTTACGGTTTTTGTTCCTGCGGCGGTTGCGGCAATAATGTCACGACCGCAGGGAGCGATCGTCTCCTGACGCTGACGCCAAAATGATCAGGACCTCACAGTAACGATTTCTCTGCGCCTTGGGTCCCCGGGTCGGCAAGACGAGGTGACCGCCGGTTTATCGGCCCTCATCCACAGCCATGAATGTATTTGCCGTTCGTAGCTCAGGCAAGCGCGGTATCGCCGAGATCAGCCGCTTCGTGTACTCGCTCCGAGGATTCAGAAACACTTCATCGATGGAATCGCACTCCACAATCGCCCCCTCGTGCAATATCGCGACCCGGTGGCAGAGCGACGCCACCGAAGCCAGATCGTGCGATATATAAAGGATTGCGATGCCCCGGCTCCGGTTCAACCGCTTGAACAAGCCGAGAATTTCCGCCTGTGTAATCGTATCGAGCGCGCTGGTCGACTCGTCCGCCAGCAACAGCGCAGGATGATGCATAATCGCCATCGCAATCAGGAACCGCTGCGCCAGTCCTACGCTCAGATTTCTCGGATACTGCCGGAGAAAGCTCTCCTCCGCCGGTAGGCTCACGCTTTCGAGCAGAGGCTTCCAATCCGGCTTGCCCCCTTCATGCGCCCGCCACGCCTCTTCGAGCTGCGAGCCAAGCCTGACATTGGGATTTAACGCCGCCAGCGGACTCTGCGGCACCAGCGCGATCGCTTTCCCGCGCAGCGGCCTCATCTCGCGAGGCTTCAGTTTCAGCAAGTCCCGATTCTGAAACAGAATCTCCCCCGTGCATCGGCCGCCCTTTAGCCCCAGCAATCCCAGAATCGCAAGAGCGACGGTACTCTTTCCTTCTCCGCTGCGTCCTGCCAATCCCATGATTTCGCCGTCCGCGACATCGAGCGATACCTCGTTGAGCACGCGCTTTTCCCCATATTGCACTGAGATTCGCAGCTCGAGAAGCATCATCCGCCCCCGGCGGGTTTCACCGTGAGATGTTCAGCGTCCCAGAACGTGTGCGGGAAAAATGCCGTCGGCTTCACTCCGGTCACCTGTTTCGAGACGGCCGAAAGCGAGTTCGGATTCAGCAGATAGACCACCGGCTCTTGTTCCCGCATAATCTCCTGCACTCGGTCGAAGCTCTTCTTGCGTGCGCGATAGTCGGCCGTCGCCGCCTGCGCCAGCATCAGCCGGTCGATTTCCGCTTCCCACGCGGTTTCCGGTGTTTTCTGCGAAGGATTCCAGGGATGGTTGCTCGCGGAGCTGAGTAGAACGTTCATCAGTTCGCTCGGGTCCGCATCGACGTTCACCAGTCCCAACAGACACGCTTCATAATTCAGCGTGCGGGTCATCCGTTCAATCAAGGAAGGAAAATCGAGCGTGACAATGTTGATTTTGATCCCGAGCTTCCCCAGATCTTCCTGGATCATCGCCGCCATTCTTACGCGCGTCTTGCTGCCGGCGTTCGTAACCAGCGAAAATTCCACCGTGCGACCGCCGCGATCCCGCAGCACGCCGTTCTCGAGCCGGAATCCGTCGTCTGCCAGAAGTTTCGCCGCCGCGGCCGGATCGAATGCCTCCGGACTCAAACCCTGTTTGAACCACAATTTGTTCGAGGGCGCCACCAGACCTGCGGCCGGAGTCGCATGGCCTCGATACACCACCCGGCACAGATCGGCCCTCTGAATCCCCTGCGAAATCGCGTGCCGGAAAGCAGTGGACCGGAACCACTCTTTCGTGTGCTCCGCAATCGGAGCGCGTTGGGCTTGGTTGAACCACAAAAACTCAGAATCGAGCGTGGGCCCCGCGTCTACCGCCGTTCCCGGCGCTTCGGCAGCCAGACGCTCATAAAGATCGGGCGTCAGTTTGTCGATCACGTGAAGCTCCCCGCGCTGGAATCTCAGAAGTTCGAGGTCCCTGTTCTGTTCGATATCGATCCTGATGGTATCGACCACTGGAAGCGGCCGCTTCCAATACGCCGCGTTTCTCTTTAACAGAATCGAAACGCCCGATTTTCGTTCCGCAACCAGAAACGGACCGAGCCCCGAGCCGATCGCAACCTGATCGAAAATGATTTCAATGCTTGCGGTGGGCGCCGGAAATTCCGCAGTCACGGTAAATGGACCTTGCGCGCTGATCTTGACGGTGCCTTTATCGGTCTTAAAAGTGTCCGCAACCGGCGAGTGCAGCGCCGGATCCAGCAGGCGCCGAAACGTTTTCACCACGTCTTCTGAAGTGAACGATTTCACGTCCTGGCGTAACTGAAAAGTGATCTTCGTGCTGTCTTTGGAGACTTTCCATGATGTCGCGAGCTCGGGCTCCGGTTTTTGCGTCAGCCGGTTCACCCGGATCAAAACTCCCTCCGTCAAATACTTGATCGCCTCGGCGGATTCATCGGCCGTCATGAGAGGGTCCGTGGTTTTGGGTTCGTCGTGTAGCGCGAATCGCAATTCTCCGGCGAGGAAGATGAGCAACATCAGCTTCATGCGGAATAATCCTCTCTCTCAAAAACCACTTGAAAGCTTCCCACCACCGCGGCCAGCAGCAGCACCGGCGCCAACAGCCACGGATGTCCGGCGATGCCTCCGCCCTCCAGTTCACGGAGCAGGTTTCCCCACGATGGCAAGGGCTCCATAACGCCCAGCCCCAGCATTCCAAGGGTCGTTTCCGCCAGAACATAGGCGGGAATCGTGATCCAGAGCTGGGCCCATAAAATGGGCATCGCATTCGGAATCAAGTGCTTCCATAGCAACCTCGCTGGTGAAGATCCAGCCGCCCGGGCTTGCAACATGAAATCGGACCGGCTGAGTTTTCGCACCGTTGCCCGAACCACCCTCGCCGGAGCCGCCCAACCTAGCGCGCCAAGCAGCAGAAAGGTGATGGCCACCGAAATTGTAGGTGACACGTTCAGAGGTAAACACGCTCTCACCAGCAGCAATAGAAATAGCCAGGGAAGCGATAAAAACAGGTCCGCGGCTCCCAGAATGACCGTATCCGCCATCCCACCCGCAAGTCCGGCAATACCTCCCAGTGCTGCCGCCGTGACACACGACAAAAGCGCGGCGGCCGTCGCCAGCAATAGCGATACGCGCGTTCCGTAGATTAAGCGAGATAATCTGTCCCGCCCCAAATCGTCGGTGCCAAGCGGGAATTGCCTGGACGGACGCGCGTCCGGCGAATCCCGAAACTGCCGGTCATAGGGCGCCGGCAATGGAGCCAGCGCCGCGAGGACGATGATAACCAAAAAGCCAACAGCCAGCGCCTTCATTTTTCAGAAACCGCCATACTAACCGTAGTCGCAACGGCCACCAGCATCGTCAGATTCACCAGCAACGGAAGATCCCGCGCCATCGCCGCGTTCCAAGCCAGCCGCCCCAACCCCGGAACATCGCAGATCGCCTCAATCGGGATCGTCGCGCCGATGGCCATCGTTACGGAAGTTGCTGCAAGCGCTAGTAGTTGCGGGGAGATTGCCGGGAAAACATGGGCCATCAGGATTTTCGCCTCGCCTACGCCTCGCGCCCGCGCCATTTCGACGTGGAGGGCGCTGTAGGCTTGCCCCAGCAGGTTGTGGGCGAACAGGAAAATTCTCGGCGTCAGAACGATCACCAGGACCAGATAGGATTTTGCGCCTTCCATCAGACAGAGATACGCAATCAGAGCGGTCGGCAAACTTAGGAGCAATCCCGCCAAAACGGAGAAACCCCACCCCCGTCGAGGGATTGCCAAGGCTAAGCCCAAGAACCAGCCTCCGGTGAGCCCAATCGCCAGTTCACGTAAAGTCTCGGGAGCGCGATCGGCGATCAAAGTCGAGATCGGGGCGTTGTTGGATTGCGAATAGCCCAGGTCGCCTCTCGTTAAACCGCGCATATAACGCCATAAAGTGGCTCCAATGTCGCTGTAACGAGCCTTATTCGACCTTAATTCGCGTATACTTTCCTCATTCAGCCGCCGGTCCAGCTCGCGTTCATCGACCATCGTTCCGGGAGCGTACCTGACCAAGAACGCGCAAGACAGGCCTGCGGCTAACACCAGCACGGCAATTCGCGCGATTTGTCGGAACACAGCATGTCTATCGGCGGGGCCGAACATCGGCTGCACTCTTCAGGCCTTTCCGATAATAGAACTGGGGTAAAAGCCTTATTCCGGGTCCGTGTTATCATCTCCGCGAAGATGAAAACAGGATGGGCCGCTTACCGGCGGCTGAAACCGTTCCTTCGTCCGTACTATGCCCGCCTGGGGATGATCCTGGCGATCAGCCTGGTCGCGACCGCTCTCGCGCTGGCACAACCTTATATTTCGAAACTACTGATCGATTCGGGCCTCTTGCGCAAGGACTGGCGCATGCTCCGCTGGACCGCCGCGATGATGTTCCTCGCTACCGTGCTGGGGTTCGCGACGAATATCCTGGCCAGTTACCAATACGTCCGCGTGTCGGCAGGCATGTTGTTCGATATGCGCGTCGCGCTGTATCGCCATTTGCAGACACTATCGCCGCGTTTTTTCGCGAAATGGCGGCTGGGCGATCTGGTCTCGCGCCTGAACACCGATATCGGGGAGGTGCAGCGCGTCTCCGCCGATTCGCTGCTCTCGGTGTTGAACAACATCGTGTTTCTGGTGGGCAGCATCGGGATGATGCTGTACCTGAACTGGCGCCTCTTCCTGGTGAGCGTCACGCTGCTTCCTCTATGCCTGTATATCTTCTATCGCTATCAGCAAAAGCTAACCGCGTTCACACGAGAACTGCGGGAGCGGGCGGCCGACGTTGGGAGCCTGTTCATCGAAACGCTGCTCGGCATGCGCACGGTGGTGGTGTCGAACGCGGGCGAATATGAAAGCGAACGATTCCGCCTGCGCAACAGCGCTTTCGTCCAAACTCTGCTGCGATTACAGATGACATCCTTCCTGATGGGCGGACTCCCCGGCACGATTCTGACCGCCGCGACCGCGCTGGTGTTTCTATATGGCGGGAAGATGGTTATCGATGGACGGATGGAACTGGGATCGCTGGTCGCTTACATGGCGTATCACATGCGATTGTTGACGCCGGTGCAGACGATGATGGGAATGTCGGCCAACCTGGCGACGGCGCGGGTTTCCCTGGATCGGATCTTTGAGATCCTGGACAGTCCGGCAGAAGTTGTCGAGCGGGCGGATGCCGCATCGATGCGCCCTCTGCGCGACCGGATCAGGATCGAGAACGTGGAGCTGACTCACGATCGCGAATCCATATTAAAAGGCGCGTCCTTCGAGATTCCGGCCGGCACATTCTGCGCGATTCTCGGTGCGAGCGGCGCAGGCAAGTCGACGATCGCGGATTTACTGGTCCGGTTCCTCGATCCGGACGGCGGCCGGGTTTTATTCGACGGCGTCGATCTGCGCGAATTCCGTTTAGAAGATGTGCGGCGGGAAATCGTGCTGGTGGATCAATCGCCGCACCTGTTTCACGCTTCGATTGCAGAGAATATCGCGTACGCGAATCCCTCGGCATCCCGCGCGGAAATCGAATCGGCCGCAATCCAAGCCGGGCTGAAGGAATTGATCGACAGGCTTCCCGCAGGCTATGAAACCATCGCCGGGGAGCGCGGACTGGCGCTTTCGGCGGGCGAGCGGCAGAGGGTGGCGCTGGCGCGGGCGCTGCTTCGCAAACCGAGTGTGCTCATCCTAGACGAACCCACCTCGGCACTGGATGCGGAGACGGAGCAAATCATCGCCGAGCAGCTGCGGCAATCGCTCCGCGGGCGAACGGTCGTGATCATTACGCATCGGCCGGCGCTGGCGGCGATCGCGGACCAGATCGTGATGTTGAAGGATGGGAAGACATCGACGGAGATGGCTGAGCCGGCGATTTTTGAGTGAATATGAACCCCGTCAGGATCGCGGTGATCGATAGCGGGGTGAGTGTTCCGCACCCTCACATTGGAACGGTGCGCGGTGGGATCTCGATCGGCGAGGATGGCGAGACTGCTGAGTACGGCGATCGGGTCGGCCACGGTACGGCGGTGATGGCCGCGATCATGGATCACGCTCCCGATGCGGAGTATTTCGCGGTGCGAGTGTTTCAAACATCCCTGAGAACGCGCGTCGAATTCCTGCTGCGGGCGATCGAGTGGTCGATCGAACGGGGTGTGCATCTGATCAATCTGAGCCTGGGGACGGCGAATCCTGGGCACGCGGAGCGATTCGTTGCGCTGATCGCACGGGCGACGGAAGCGGGGACGCTGTTGATTTCGGCTCGCGAGGCGTTGCCGGGCTCGCTTGCCGGCGTGCTCGGGGTGGGATTGGATCGTGATTGCCCGCGCGACCAGTATCGCTGGGTGCGGACGCCGGAAGGAGTCGAGTTCAATGCGTCGGGCTATCCTCGATCGATTCCGGGAGTTCCGCCGGAAGCCAATTTAAACGGAATCAGTTTCGCCGTCGCGAATATGACCGGCTTCGTCGCGCGCGCCTGCCGAGGATTGACGGCTGTCAATTATGCGAGCGTCTGTGCGGAGCTGATCGGTTCCAGCTCGAAGCCACGAAGCCGATAACCGAACTTTATCTCGCTTCCCAGTTCCCGGCGGCACCATTCAGCGCCCTGATCGAGACGACCCAATTCCGCTTCCCACCACTCGCCGGAACGTGCGGCATAAAACTGCCGGCACAATTCGAGATGCTTGAGGAAGCCCGCTAGCAAACGCGCACGATAATGCGCCAGCAAGGCATCGATGTCGCTGTTGCTTTGGGTAGCTTTTATGACAGCGGATGCCAGGATCGCTTCACGGATGGCGTTCCCCACACCATCGCCCGAAATCGGGTCGAAGGCCATCGCCGCCGCGCCACATGCCAGCCAGTTCGTTCCGCACAGGGGATCGCTTATACGCGGATACGCAGGGAATTGCCCTACGGATGCGCCCAGTGATTCAATTTGCGCGCTGACGAGGCGACTGTCACTCAGCAGCTCTGGGGCAGGTCCGCCAACCGATAACAACCAGGCGTCTACGCCGGTGGGCAGGAGAAACAACCAGCCGCGTTCAAGCGATTCGATCCAGCACGCCTCCGGGGCGCAGGTCTCTTTCGATCGGGCGGGCACGGCATGGGCGATACGCGAGCCGAAAGGGTATTCATTCGCCTGGTCGCGAGAAGTGCGGATGGTCCAGTTGGAGTCGCCGTCAAAATTTGGGAGCTCGGCGGGAGGCGGAGGCTGCAAGCGGTCTGTCAATTCGCTTTCGGAGATCACCACGGCAGAGTGAGGAATCTCGACCGGCTCGGCATTCGCGCCCCAGGCGACGATTTTTTTCGAGATTCGCCGCGCTCCCCGAAATATATCATCGCGCTTAAAAACATCCTCGATGAGGGCCTGTGTCGGGTTGCCGATCAATAAGGCCGGGACCTTCGAGCGATTCGTTTTCTCCATCGTCACGCGGTGGCCGGCGGCATTCAGCAAGTGCGCACAACAATTTGCCGCGACACCGTTCCCTAGAATGCTCGTCACAGTATTATTCTAGAGGGAACCATGAGGAACGCATTGATGATCGGGCTGGCCGCTGTTCTGGTAGCGACCATCCCCGCGCAGGCGCAACGAGGCGGTGGCGGGCGGCAGAACCGACCCGCATCCCCCGATGTGGTCTCCGATGAGAAACCCGAGGATGGCATTCCCGTTACCGACGCTTTGACGATCGCGAAATGCGGTGGTTGTCACAAGGCGGACGACAAGAAAAATCTTTCACGCATCTCCTGGGAGCGAACGACGCCGGAGGGCTGGGAAGAGGCCATCAAGCGCATGGTCCGGCTGAACGGCGTGTCGCTGACGCCGCCCGAGGCCCGGTCGATTGTGAAATATTTGAGCACCTATCATGGGTTGGCCCCAGAAGAGGCCAAGCCTGTGATGTACATGGTGGAGCATCGCATTGTCGACGAGGCGGTGCCGAGTGAAGGCGTCCGCACCGCGTGCATGGGCTGCCATCCGATGGGGCGGCCGCTGTCGTGGCGGCGATCGAAAGACGATTGGAAGCTTTTGACGAACCTGCATGTCGCGTTGTATGCGCAAGCCGAGGCGGCGTTCCGCCGGTTCAACTTCGGCGCGGCGGCAGGAGGCCGAGGGGGAGCGCCAGGCGCGGCACCAGAGCCGCCGCAGGCACAGCCGGTGGATGAGGCGTTGGATTTTCTCGGAAAAAATGCGCCTCTTCAGACACCGGAGTGGGCATCCTGGCAAGCCAGGATGCGCGCACCGAAGCTGGCGGGACGGTGGCTGATCTCCGCGTATATTCCAGGCCGGGGAAAGTATTTCGGCGAGCTGGTGGTGGAACCGGGAACAGCGGAGGACGAATTCACGACGCGCGCAAAGCTGACATCGGTAAAAAACGGGTCCGTGATTACGAGAGTGGGACAGGGGCTAGTGTACTCGGGGTATTCATGGCGCGGGCGATCGAGGACGTCCGCCGCGGGAGCGGGGACGGCGCCTGACGATCTCTCGCACGAAATGCGCGAGGCGATGTGGTTCGCGCCCGATCAATCGCGCGCCAATGGACGATGGTTCTGGGGCGAGTACCAGGAATTCGGGTTCGACGTAAAGCTGGAGCGCGCGGCCGCGAGTTCCACGGGGGAGCCCACCTTGCTGGGCATCGATCGTTTTTCGCTGAAGGCCGGCTCCGAGGGCGCGCGCCTGCGATTGTGGGGAGACAATCTACCTGCGCAGATTGCGCCGGCCGATCTGGATTTCGGATCCGGCGTGACCGTGACAAAAATCGTCTCGCACGCGGCGGGCGAAATGACGATCGAGGTGAATGTCGCCCAGAATGCCGTCTCCGGGAAGCGCGATATCGTGCTGCGGCGTTCTGTTCTGGAACGCGCTATCGCAATTTACGATCGCGTCGACTACATTCGGGTGATTCCCGATGCATCGATGGCGCGGCTTGGCAGCGAGACGCATCCGAAAGGCTATCAGCAGCTCGAGGCGATTGGTTATCAGCGCGGCGCGGACGGCAAGCCGCACACGGCCGACGATGTCGATCTCGGCCCGGTGGATGTCGAATGGTCGGTGCAGGAATTCGTGGCCGTGTTTGGCGATGACGACAAGGATTTCGTCGGAACGCTGAGCTCGTCGGGATTTTTTACGCCGGCGTCGGACGGTCCGAATCCAAAGCGGAAGTTCAGCCGCAACAATTATGGCGACGTGTGGGTAGTGGCCACCGCGAAAAATGAAAAGGACAAAGAGGGCAAGCCGCTGGCCGGGCGGTCCTATCTGGTGGTTACAGTTCCGACATATATAAGGTGGGATCAGCCCGAGGTCGAACCGGATGTGCGGCCGACGCCGACGGGGACACACCGATGACGACGGCGACGATAGCCGGTGCCGACGCACGGGTTTACAAAACCGGCGAATTTCATCGATTTGAAGCCGGTGGGCGGGATTTTCTGTACCTGGTGCCGGCGGGCGCCATCTTCGAGCTGGACGACGCCTCGCGAACCGTATTGGATCTGGTGCGCGATGGGCACGTCCCGCACAATCTTCTGATGGATCAGATCGGCGCGGGCGGCGTTCCCGCGAACGAGGCCGGGGAGCTGATCGAAGAGCTGTATCAATCGCGGGCGATCGTCGCGGGAGACACGATTCCCGATCCGCCACAAAATCCACCGGCGGATTTCCCGCTACAGACGCTGGTGCTGAACCTGACCAACCAGTGCAATTTATCGTGTCAATATTGCTACGAATTCGGCGCCGACAAAGTGGCGACACCCGAGGGTAAACCGAAGTTCATGGATTTCGAAACGGCGAAGCAGTCGGTCGCGTTCCTGCTCGAGCAATCGGCCGGAAGGCCCGGCGTCCATATCACCTTTTTCGGCGGTGAGACGCTGATGAATTTCCCGCTGCTGAAACAAGTGGTGACGTATGCCACGGAGCAGGCCACGGCGCAAGGGCGATCGATCGACTTCAGTCTGACCACCAATGCCACGCTGTTGACGCCTGCGATCATCGAATTTCTTTCCGATCACAGCATCGGAGTGACGGTCAGCATGGACGGCCCGGCGGAGCTGCACGATAAGCTGCGCGTATTTGCGAACGGGCGCGGCAGCTACGACATTATCGAGCCGAGGGTTCGCGCGTTAATCGGCGGGCACAAGACCCGGCCCATTACAGCTCGGGTCACGCTGACCGCGGGCGTCACCGATGTGATTCGCATTTATCGCCACTTGAAACAGGACCTGGGATTCCACGAGGTGGGCTTCGCGCCGGTTACGACTTCGCCGGATCGTTTATACGCGATCAACGATAAAGGCATGGACGGGGTGCTCGATCAATTTCACGCGCTGGCGGAGGAGTATCTGGAATACGCGCTCCGTGGCGAAATGCACGGATTTTCAAACGTCAGCGATACGCTTTCGGAGCTGTATCAGGGCGTCAACAAATCGCACCCATGCGGCGCCGGCCTGGGACTGATGGGCGTGGGGCCGTCGGGCGATATTGCGCCGTGCCACCGCTTCGTCGATTCGGATGAGCACGCGCTGGGGCACATTTCTACGGGCATCGACCGAGAAAAGCAATCGGATTTTCTGACGCGCGGCAACATCCATTCGAAGTACGATTGCCACACCTGTTGGGCGAGGCCGCTGTGCGCGGGCGGCTGCCATCACGAAGCGTTCGTGCGCTACGGCGACACGGGGCATCCCAACCTGCATTATTGCGATTGGGTGCGCGATTGGACCGATACCTGTTTACGCATTTATGGCGCGATCGCCGCGCAGAATCCAGGATTCCTTCTAAGATTCGCCGAAAGGAAAGCAACATGAAACATTTGCGAGCCCTGAATAAGAAAGCCCGCCGGATCGACGAGCAGGTGACATTTGCCAATAAGCAGCTAAACGCATCACCGGACGAGGAGAGGAGCGGAGATGTCGTCGCCTTGCAGAATCCGCCGGCAGCGACGCGCCCGCATGTTCCGATGGGATGCACGCTCGCATTTTCGCCGGGCTGGGAAGTGGATTCGGCGGGCGGGACCGCCGGACTTTGTCAGCCAGTGGAGCGGGATATCTACGATTGCTACGTCACGTGCTTCTGGCCGGCGCAAGTACCCGACCATGTCAACAATTATCCGGATTGGGCGAGCAAGTGCGCGGTGGCGACGAAAGACTGGCGCAATCTGGATCTGGTATTTCCATAAACCGTCATGAAAACACTGGTTGTACTGCTATCCTTCGCCTGTGCGATCGGACGCGCCGCGACGTTGTTTATCAGCGCATATCCGAACTCGATTCTGGTATTCGACGAAGCCAAAGGACAGGTGGTGGAGCGCATTACGCTTTCCACAGGTCTGCCGACGGGCATGCGGCTTTCGCAGGATCGCAAGATAATCTACGTCATCACCAACGATCACAGCGGAGTGGAAGTGATCGATGTCGCAACCCGCAAGGTGACGAATCATTTCGTGCTGAACACGGCGGATAAGCACTACCGGTTTTACGCCGGCACGCCCGATCCCGACAATAAAGTTCTATACACGGTGACAACCGAGATCGACAAACAGGCGGATCGTTACGAGATCGGGAAGCCTAAATATACGGTCATCAGCCTGGTTGAGGGAAAAATCACGAAGACGTTCGATCTTCCGAAAGATCAGGAGAATAACGCCAGCTCCCGCTTCGGCGGCGGCTTCGAGGTCTCGCCTGACGGGAAGTATCTTTATCAGTTCGGTCCCACCGTCAATATTCTAAGCACGGAAGATTTCAAAGTGGTCGATAAGATCGACTTGGCCAAGCCGGACCTGCCGGGAATGGAGCAAGTGGGCGTAGGCGGTCTGCTCGATTCGCTCAGCGAGCCGGGCCACCGGATTTCGCTGTTCAATTCCTCGGATCCGGTGGTGCACAGCCGGTTGTTTGGAATCGCGCGGTTCGATTTGAGCACACGTCAATTCGAATTCACTCCCATCGGGCCGCCGCCGAATGGGATGGCGGGGTTGCAGGTTGCTCCGGACAAGAAGAGCGCGTACACGATCGTTTCGAGTGGAGCGCAGGGCAACAAGCGCTGCGAATTCTGGGCGTTCGATCTTCAGAGCACGAAGATCGCGAAGACGGCCGAGGTTCCGTGCCGGACACGATTCAGCTTCGGGATGTCGGGCGATGGGAAGAAGCTGTACATTTACGGCGCCGGATTCGAGATCGAAGTTTATGATGCGGCGACCTTGAAATATGAGAAGACCTGGGACTTGAACCAGGACGTCACGGGTGGCTTGATCGTCCTGCCATCGGAGGCGGGGAGATAGGGCCTGTCTTCAAGGACGGGGGCCATAATGTGGCTTCGGCAGCCCTTCCTCGAGCGCGCCCAGATCCGGCGCCAATCCGGTAAATCCGTCGGTAACATTGTTGAGTACCACGCCGCGATCGACGGCCGCCGAGCCGGCCTTAAGCTCGAAATCGAAATCATCCGCTTGGTATATCCGCTGCACCGTTTTGACATCCTTGGCATCCAGCTTCGGAACGTTTACGAATATGTCATAGTCCACGGAGACGCTGTGCTGGTCCTGATGAGTAGCCCGGCTGTATTCAGCAAGGGTAGCGAATTGGCGCACTTGAAGCGGACGCCCGGCGCTATCGAGCAGGCCGCTATAATCGGCCAAAACATTCCACGGCGGCGAATTCCATTGAAACGAGAATGGCGCTCCCGCGTTGGGACGAAATCCGTTGTAATCGGAGGAACTGTAGTTGGTGTTGGTATTGACGCTGAAGATCGCGGGCCCGGAATTCTCTCCCAGAATCAGGTTGTTTCGCCAATGCACGTTCGCCGAGGACCCGGCGGTGGTCTCCGTCAGAATCGTATTGTTGTAAAACAGCACGCCGGCCGCGCCATTCGTCAGCCTGGTGGATCCTCCGGGCGCGTGATAGGCGATGTTTCGTATCCAGTATATTGGGCCTCCAATCGCCGGCTGATTGCAGAACGGATGCGAAGCCGAGTTGACCATCATGTTTCGCATGACACGAAGGTTGTGCATGCTGCCATCGACCTCGAAGGCGTTGTCGTGAAAGTTCGTCATGTAATTGTTGTAGTAATCGATCGCAACCGGCCGCCGATCCCAGTACTCTTTGGGCGGATACTTCGGACCATCGATCGCATGGGACCCATCCGGATTTCCGTAGGTTTCGATATCGATCCCGTCGTGGAAATTCGCAACGTAATTGTAGGCCACGACATGCCCGGGGCCGTACAGCCTGACAGCCGTATATGAGGCCAGGCGCGGGGGGAATTTCTGGCCATCCACACCATCGAATTGGGCCCAAAAGGTTCCGATCCAGCCAAGGAGATGCTTTGGGTCGTCCCGGCCGATGAAGTAGTTATCGGCGATGTAGAAATCGCTCGAACCCGAGTAGTTGGTGAAAACTCCGAGATTTACATCTTCAAAACGGCATTTTCTTACTGTCAGGCCCTTTGAGCCTGCAATGAACTGGGTGCCAGCCCAAATTCCGATATCGGTATTGCGGATCGTCACGCCTTCAAAGTAGTTGTAGTTCGCCGCCTTGACATTGAAGAGGTTGAAATTGCCATTACCGTCAAATATGACTTCCCCATCGCCGGCGCCTTTGATCACGATCGGCTTGTCGGGCGTGCCATTGGCGGTCAGATAATAAGTCCCTTCGACGGGTGTTGTCGCATTGATCGCGCGATCGCCGGTGTAGTATTCAGGATGATATTTATAGAGCCCGGCGTGCACCAGAATCGTGTCGCCCGCTTTGACCCGCGGCCGTCCGGCGGTCACGGTATCTCCGCCGCCACAGTAGTAGTTATAGGCGCACATGACAGCGTCAAAAGCAGGCTCGATCTTTTTACCTTTGTAATCGGGCGGATAAACGTGAAACGTGTGGCCGCCGGCATAAGGCTTAGGTTCGGGGCGCGTCCGCACCGTCACGGTCTTCGTTACCGTCTTGCCCTTCTGCCCAAGGAAGCCGTCCGGATCGGACATCACAAACCGGGCTTCGTACGTCGTGTCAGATTGCAGATCGAGGATGCTGCCCGCAAACATGTTGGGCGAGACGACGTCAAACACACCTTGGTTCTGGTAGATCCGCTCGCGTTGCAAACGCAGAAGCGGTAAACCCTGCCTCCATTGCGTCTCGCCTTGTTTTCGGTACGACACTTCTACCTGCGAATTGCGATTGTCATCGCCCTCAATCAGCCATTCAAATCCAAGGTTGATGAGGGTAGGATGGTCGACGATAAACTCACCCGGTTTGACTTTGTTCACGTTTTCCGCAGCGGCACGAAAACTCAGCACCGTTACAAGGGAAGCAAGGCAAGTTGTCGAGCACCGGTTTGTATTCTTCATTAGAACTTTTGGGGCTGTTCCTTTGAGTATGGGGCTACAACGTAATCAGCAACAAGACTGTTCGCACATCTATATCCAGGTTATTCTTGAAAAACGCAGGTTTATCAGCCGAGATGCCGGTCGAGAAAGCTGGCTTGGGCTTCGAGCGCTTCCTTCGACTCGGGGAGGGAGAACGAGTACCAGAAAGCGTGCGGCATTGCGTCGAAAACCATCAGTCGAGCGTCCACTCCCGCACGCAGCAGCGCACGATGAAAGTCGACCGTGCCGCTGAGACAGTGGTCGCGAGCTGAGGTCATGCAGAAAGTCGGCGGGAATCCCTTCAGATCCGCGTAAATCGGTGAAAGTACCGGATCCTTGCGATCGTGGTCCGCGACATAAGGATTCATTCCCAGGCCGTTCAGACCGGCGTAGTCCTTGAAGCCCGAGGCGCTGTAGATGTATCTGGAGTCACCATACCGCGCCAGGTCGACGTATCCCGAAAAGAAGCCCAGGACTGCCGGCAGTGGCAGGCCGAGCTTCCGCAACTGGACTGCGGTTTGTGCCCCTAAGACAGCGCCCGCGGAAGTGCCGAAGATACCGATCTTCTTCGGGGAGTGGGTCTTGAGGGCATCCTTGAATATTGCGACACTATCATCGACCGCTGCCGGAAACGGAAACTCCGGCGCCAGCCGGTATTCAACCGCGATCACTCGGGTGCCGGTAAGCGCGGCGATGGGAATGCTCTCGATTGTCGACCCCGAATTGCTCGTAAATCCGCCACCGTGCAAGCTGATGAGAACGCGGTCGCGCTTGTCAGGAGCGCTGTGCTTTGGGGTGAAGATCGTCGCCCTTACTCCAGCAATTGTGGTTTGTTCCGTGTCGACCGGATAAGTGGCGTGCATCCTTTCGAGATTGTCGAGCGCTTCCTTCGTCCCGCTTTGGGGCGCCCACCTGGCGCCGCTCGTCATCAACGCGTATGCTTCCGGGGAAATAGTCTTTGGGACTGGAATCGTTCGCGTGATGTGTACGGTGCCATCGATGTCGATGGCCGTCGAGTAGGCCGCTGGAGCCGTTTGGGCGCGGGTCCTTGCCGCGAACGCTGCGGGCAAGGCAAATAGGGAAGCCAGGGATCTTCTGGTCATGGCTGTTCAGCTTACGTGGCCCACGTAATCCGGCGCGTTTAGCTGAACTTGAAATCCGTCCGGATCGTGAAACTTGAAAGATTCTTTTGAATTGCCGTCCGCGTACGTTAAGTTACGCTTCTTCAACTTCGCGCGCGCCTCGTCGGCGTTGAAGCCGGAAATTCCGAAATCGTAGTGATCGACCGTAGCGATCTTGCTGTCGCCCTGCTCAATGCCAAAGAAGGAGTCTCCGACGCCCAGGATGTGGATCGTGGCCGACTGCTGCTTGAGCGGCATCCCGAAGAATTCCTGGTAGAACCGTGATGTGCGGTGAAGATCGGGGACTTTCACCGTCACGTGGTTTATGGTTACTGCCTTGAGTTCTGTCTCCTTAGGCGCCGCCTGTGCACCGCTGATCAAAGCAGCAATGGAAACCGCAACTTGGCGGCGGCTTAGCATGCCACGCTCGAAGTTACTAAGCAATGTCTCTATGGTTGGTATCATATGTCACTCCTTTCGTTCACCTAGAACACATATTTTAGAGCAAATTGCATCTGGCGCATGCTCCCGTTCGTCGAGGTAATTTGACCTTTCTCAAAACTGGTCGGCTGCGGGCGTCGGCACATGCAGGTTCAACACCGTCATGCCCTGCTTCTTGTCGATATTGGTGAAGTAATGGACGGTATTTTCCGGCACCAGGATATAAGTACCTTTCTTCACGTGATGGGTGACCCCGCCCTCCACCCCGTCGCCCTCCAGGTTGGACGAGTTCCGGCATCTCGGATTCGTCAGTGTCCCGCCCAAGATCAGATCTGCCTCACCGTCCACCACATAGAAGAATTCCGCCATGCGGGTGTGCACCATGGGGGGCGTGGACGATCGACGATATTCCACCGCCACGTGGTGTAGCAGACCGGCCCTCAGCACCACCTGGCCCTTTGCCACCGCTTGGTCGGGCGCGATGATTTTCTTGGACACGCCGACGCGGTCGGCAACTTCGGCATCGTCCGACAGCATGCGGTTCTGCGCATCGCCGGCCGGCGACGGCATCACCGCAACCTTGGCGCACATCTGCCCCTGCGTGGTCTCCTGCGCCGATGCATCCGCGGCGGCGGCGGTCAATAAAGCCAAAGCTAGTAGCGAAGATTTCATGTCGATCCCCCTGCTTGCTGTTGCCGCCCAAAGTGCGTCGCAAGCTCACCTCACCTATCAGAACACGAGCTTAAGGCTGACCTGCGACTGTCGCATGCTTACGTTGGAGTTGAGGCTGGTAATCGTGCCGAAGCCGCCGCTGCCGGGGATTGGGGCACCATTGGTATCCAGATGGTCGGCAGTCAAACCATTACCCGGGCTGCCAAAGTTGGGATGGTTAAAGGTATTGAAGGCATCGAGCCGCAACTGCAGCTTGACTCGTTCGGTGAATCTCATATCCTTCTTGATCGAGGAATCCACACTGAACAATGGCGGGCCGATCACCGTGTTCCGTCCCAGGTTTCCGAACGTGTACTGCGTTTGCAGAGCAAAGGCCTGCACATTAAACCACTCGTTGGGAGTGGGATTGCTGAGCTGCGCTGACTGGCCGGACACCGCATTCGGCCGGTCCATGCTGCTGCTACCGATATTGGATTGATCGTGGCCATCCATGATGTCGACAGGGGAACCCGTGGCCATGGACCAGATCACCGCGAGATCCCACCCGCCGGCGAGGGCGCTGGCCACTCGGCCATTCATGAGCGCGTGGCCTTTTCCGAATGGCAATTGGTAAAGCGTCGAAGCCACAAAGCGCTGCCTCTGGTCGAAGATCGACTGGCCACGCTCGCATGAGATGCAATACGAATTCTGAGCACCGATCTGATCGGTGCCGAGCGTGCGCAGCCCGCTGCCGTCGTCGATCGACTTCGAGTAGGTATAGCCGAGCAGGAAGGTAAAGCCGCTGGACATGCGCCGCGTGAGTCTAGCGGAGAGCCCGTTGTAGTTGGAGTTCACAATGTCAATGTTCTCCACGGTATTGTTGAAGTTCGGCCAGGCTTCGCGGCTGAGTTGTGAGCCCGGTCCGGGCGCCGCAGCGTTAAAATACA
>Ga0182024_10009093_pt1 | contig 20681 bp, 18 predicted proteins | sample P32metaG_FD_120480 | JGI IMG/M metagenome (GOLD analysis project Ga0182024, IMG submission 120480) | Permafrost microbial communities from Stordalen Mire, Sweden - P3-2 metaG (Illumina Assembly) | ecosystem: Environmental > Terrestrial > Soil > Wetlands > Permafrost | place: Sweden: Stordalen...
GATCGCGATCACCGCCTGATCCGCGAAGGTTTGCAGCAGTTGAACTTGGTGCGCGGCGAACGCGCCCGGCTCCTTCCGCGTGGCGGTTATCAGGCCGATCGGCTCCCCAAGGCTCATCAACGGCACGCGCAATATGCTTCGAAATCCGACCAACCGCGCCAATTCACGATTGAAGATGTCGTCGACCTCGGTGTCCACGACCACGGACGCCCGGCCGTCCCGCACCAACGCGAAGGCCGGAAAGTCGCGCAGAGGCCTGGGAGACATCGCTGTCAAGGCTTCCTCGGCGGCTCGATCGATGGGTGTATGCGCCGCCAGGCGCGCCGTGTCGTCGGCGAAGCGCCAGACGGAGGACACGACGCCCCCGATCAGCCGGTTCGCGGTCGTCGCGATCGCCTCGAACACCGGCTGCACGTCCGACGGCGAACTGGCGATGACCTTCAGGATCTCCGCCGTCGCGGTCTGCCGCTCCAGCGCCTCCCGAGTTTCGTTGAACAGCCGCGCGTTCTTCATCGCGATCTCGGCCTGTACGGCGAAGCCCCTCACTATGGCGATCTGCTCGTCCGAGAACGGCCGCAACTCCTGACGCATCAGATTGACTATTCCCACGAGCCGATCGCCTTCGCGAAGCGGCACGCCGAGGAACGTCCTGACGCGGGCGAGTTCGACGCTGGCGACGGTTATGGGAAGGCGGTCGCGGTAAGCTTCCGTCGCCGCGAGGTCTTCAATGTGTAGAAAAGGGCGATCGCGGGCGGCGCGACCGAATATTTGCGCGAGCGACACAGGCGCCCGACTGAGAAACTCGCGATACGGTTCCGGAAGATCGCGCGTGTTGACCGGGCGAACAAGTTCGCCGTCGACGGCCCATAAACCGCCGCAGGCCGCATCGCAGAGGCGCATCGCCTTTTCGACGATCGCATCGAACACGGCCGCGAGTTCGCCGGACGACGAATTGATGGCTTCCAGCACCTCCGCCATCGCCGCCGCGCGCCGCCGCTCGTCGGCGAGTTCCCGATCGCGCTGGGCGAGCGCGTCGATCAGGGCTTCGCGCGTCGGCTCGGGGGCGGGTCTGAGCGCAGGGTTCAAGGAACGCCTCCGGGAAGGACTCGAACCTGTGAATTGTGCATTCTATTGCGTGCAACACAAGCGCCGCCCGTCCGCGCGCCTGCGGCGGCGAGGCCGACAAGATCGTCGAACAGTCGATGATGAACGACCCTTACGATCGCTCGTCGGATTTCGACGATTGAAGTCTGGGTAGCGGTCTCGGGGCGTCTGCCGGCGATCCGGCTCTCCGCCGAACTTGCCGAGCCGCCGCTTTAGTGACATGTTAGCTGGCCGCTGAGATACAGCTCGCCCGAGGCGAGGTCGGCGGCGCAAAGGGAGGATTTCTACCATGAAGGCTTCAAGCCTAGTTTACGGATTTGCGCTCGCGGCGATCCTCGCCGCTAGTCCCGCGCTCGCCGAGCGGAAGACCGTTCCCGGTCCGGCCGCCGATCCCAAGTGCTTCGCGCCCTGGGCCGCCAACACCAAGTTCTTCCAGTTCGACAAGAAGGCCGGCCCCTACCGCGTTGCTTTGGCTAACGGTTTCATCGCCAACACCTGGCGCATTCAGATGATCAAGACGGCCAAAGCCTACGCCGAGCAGCCTGAGGTCAAAGCCAAACTGAAGGAATTCAAGGTCGTCTCGACCGGCGAGGATGTCGCGGCGCAGATCGCGGCGATCAACAACTTCATCGACTCCGGCTATGACGCGATCATCGTCAACGCGCAGAATCCGAAGGCGTTCGGCCCTGTCATCAAGCGCGCGAAAGAGGCCGGCGTCGTTCTCGTCGCGTTCGACAATATCCTCGACACGGAGGATGCGATCGACGTCGACGTCGATCAGAAGGGCCTGGGCGTGCTCTGGGGCGACTGGCTCGTCAAGCACATTCCGAACGGCGGCAAGATTCTCGAGGTGCGCGGCGTCGCCGGCACTTCGGTCGACACCGACCGTCACAATGGCATCCACGAGACGCTCGACAAGTCCGGCAAGAAATGGGACGTGGTCGAGGTCGTCGGCAAGTGGGACGATCCAACCGCGCAGAAGGCGACCGCCGACGCGATCGCGGTGCAAAAGCATTTCGACGGCTTCACCGCGCAGGGCGGCGACACCGGCGTCGTGCAGGCGATGCTCGACGCCAAGCACCCGTTCGAGCCGTTCGGCGGCGAGACCGAGAACGGCTTCCGCAAGTTCTGCGACAAGTATTCCGCTGAGGGGCTGAAGTGCTCGTCGGCGGGAACCGGGCCCGCTCAGGTCGCGGTCGCTATCAAGACGGCGATCGCCGCGCTCGAGGGCGAAGTCGTGCCGCAATCGATCAAGCTGCCGCTCGCGATCGTCGAGGATCCGGACTTCAAGGATGGAGTGAACTTCTACTCCAAACAGTCCGACAACTTCTTCGTCGGCAATTCCTTCCCCACCTGCGGCATCAATTTCGACGCCCGGGAAATCATGAACCAGACCGAAAAGAACCAGTAGAGAGGGCCGCGGCCAATCCCCTGGCCCCTCACCCCGCCTCTCCCCGCGAAGAGGCGGGGAGAGGAGTTCGGGCGCCTTCTTCCCCTCTCCCCGTCCTTAACGGGGAGAGGCCGGGTGAGGGGCGGGGCGAGTTTCCGCCATCGTGCGGGCTTAGCGCGCGAAGCACCGGGAGAAAGAGGCATGAACGACCCGGCGCCGCTGCTCCGCATGGAAGGCGTGTCGAAATCCTACGGCGGGGTGCGAGCGCTGGATGCGGCGGATCTCACGATCTCGGCCGGGCGGGTGCATGCCATTCTCGGCGAGAACGGCGCCGGCAAGTCGACGCTGATCAAGGTGATGTCGGGCGTCGTCGCCCCCGACGGCGGCCGCATGACGATGGAGGGTCGCGATGTCACTTTTGCGACGCCGGCGGCGGCGCAAGCCGCGGGCATCGCCTGCATTTTCCAGGAACTGTCGCTGATCCCCGAACTCAGCGTCGCCGACAACATCCTGATCAATCGGCCGCCGAAGCGGTTCGGCATGATCGATCGGCGCCGGCAGCGCGAGATGGCGGAAGCGGCGTTGGCGAGGGCCGGAGCCACCGACATTCATCCGCGCACGCCGGTGAAGGATCTGCCGCTGTCGCGGCGCCAGATGGTCGAGATCGCCAAGGCGCTGGCGCGCAATCCCCGCATTCTCATCCTCGACGAGGCGACCTCCGCCCTGACCGCGGCCGATGTCGAACGCGTCCTGGCGCTGCTGCGGCGTCTGCGCGACGAAGGGCTCGCGCTCGCCTACATCTCGCATCGCATGCACGAGATCGCCGAGATCGCCGACGATTGCACGATCTTCCGCAACGGTCGCAACGTCGCGACCTACCTCACCGGAACCAAGACCCACGACGAGGTCGTCGAACTGATGATCGGCCGCGAATACCGCCACGTGTTCCCGCCCAAGCCGGCGCCGCGCCTCGTCGAAGGGCCGCCGCGGCTCGAGCTGCGCGGCCTGTCCTGGACGAATCGTCTCACGGACGTATCGTTGAGGGCCGCGGCCGGCGAGATCGTCGGGCTCGGCGGGCTCGACGGCCAGGGCCAACGGGAATTGCTGCTGGCTCTGTTCGGCGCCTTAAGGGGCCTGACCGGCGAAATTCGCATCGAGGGGACGCCGGTCCGGATCGGCAGTCCGAAGCAGGCCAAGAACGAGCGGCTGGGGATGGCGCTGATCCCCGAGGACCGCAAGACCGAGGGGCTGATGCTGCCGATGAGCGTCGGAAACAACCTCTCGTTCGCAGCGCTGGAGAACTATTCCAACCTCGGGTTCATAGATCGATCTGTCGAAGCGGGCGCGATCGACGACATGATCGCGGCGCTGTCAATCCGGGTCGCCAAGGTCGGCTTGCCTGTAGCCTCGCTGTCGGGGGGAAATCAGCAGAAGGTCGTGATCGGCAAATGGTTGATGACGGCGCCGCGCATCATCCTGCTCAACGACCCGACCCGCGGCATCGACGTCGCCACCAAGCAGGAGATTTACGCGCTGTTGCGGCGCCTCGCAGACGCGGGCGCCGCGATCGTGTTCTATTCGACCGATTACGCTGAACTGATCGGCTGTTGCGATCGGGTGCTCGTGATCTACGACGGGCAGGTCAAGCGCACCCTGGTCGGCGACGAGATCACGGAAAAGGCGCTGATCGCCAGCGCGCTCAACCTCGACGTCGGCGCGGAGTCCGGCGAACGATCGCCGAGGCTCGCATCGTGAGGGAATGGCGCTTCTGGCTCGCCGAAAATCGATCGACGCTGGTGGCGTTCGCGATTTTCATCGTGATGTTCTGGATCTACGTTGGCAACCATCCCGCTGGTTTCACGGCGAATGTCGTGCAGACCGCGGCCAACAAGGGCGTGCTGCTCGCGCTTGTGGCGATGGCGCAGACGATGGTCGTGATCACCGCGGGCATCGACCTCTCCGTCGGGATGACCTTCGTGCTGTGCAATTGTCTGGCCTCGCAGCTTCTGGCGGGCGACGCATGGCATACCGGCATCGGCCTCGTGCTCGTGCTCGCGGCGGGCGCGGCTTGCGGCGCGGTCAATGGCCTGCTCGTGATCTTCGGACGGTTGCAGCCGATCGTCGCCACGATCGCGAGCGGCGCGATCTATTTCGGGTTGGCGCTTTGGCTGCGGCCCGACCCCGGCGGCGCGTCGGATTTCAATTCCGATTTCGCCGACCTGTTCACCGGCAAGCTGCCATTCGGGATCCCGGCGAGCCTGGCGACGCTCGCCGCGGTGGCGCTGGTGGTCTGGGTTCCCTTCAGCCGGTCGGCGATCGGCCGTACGGCCTATGCGGTCGGCTCGTCCGAATTGTCGGCGTATATGTCGGGCGCGCCGATCCGCGCCGCGAAATTCCTCGTCTATACGCTGGCGGGCTTGCTGGCCGGTCTCGGCGGCGTCTTTTTGACGTTTCTGACCTATTCGGGCGAGGCCTCGTCGGCCAACGGCGGAACATATACGCTCTATTCGATCGCGGCCGTGGTGCTCGGCGGCGTCTCGCTGTTCGGCGGTTCGGGCAGCGCGATCGGCGCGATCTTCGGCGCGCTCGCGTTCCGGGCGATCGGCGATCTGCTGTTCGTCTTCGACATCGAACCGCTCTGGCAGCCCTTGTTTCAGGGCTTGGTCCTGCTAGCGTCGGTGTCGATCGGCGCGACCCGCCTGATCGGCGTGCGCAACCGCCTCGACCTGTTCGGATAAGCGCTGATGACGAATCGCGGGATTCCCGTTCGAGAGGGCGTATGGGCGCGTTGGCGCGGCCTCGTCGATCCCGCGACTCTGGCGGCGTTCGCGTGCATTCTCGTGCTGCTGTTCGCAGGCAGCCTCTATTCCCAGAGTTTCTTGTCGCCCGAATATCTGCTGCAACAGCTGAAGGTCGCTTCCTTCCTCGGGATCATCGCCACCGGCATGATGATGGTCATTCTGCTCGGCCAGATCGACCTCTCCGCGCCGTGGGCGATCGCCGTCGGGGGCATGATGTCGGCCTCCGCCACGGCTTGGGGGCCGGCGGGACCCTGGATCGCGATCCCGTTCGGCGTCGCTTGCGGCGTCGCGCTCGGACTCGTCAACGGATTCGGCGTCGCGTACCTGCGAATACCCTCGATGATCGTCACGCTCGCCGTCAACGCGGTCGCGCAAGGGCTGATGGTCGTCCACACCGGCGGCTTTTCGCCGCAGGATTCGGCTTCGCCGGCGATGCGTTTCAGCGCGACCGGCGACGTGGTGTTCGGCCTGCCGAATGCGCTGATCGTCTGGGCCGTGATCGGCGGCGGCGCGACGCTGCTGCTCTCGCGCACGACGTTCGGCCGCGCCGTCTACGCGATCGGCAACCGCGAGCGCGCCGCCTACCTCTCCGGCATCGATCCGCAGCGGGTGATCCTGGTCGCGTTCGCGCTCTCCGGGGCGCTGTCGGCATTCGCCGGGGTGTTGCTTGCCGGCTACGCGTCGAAGGCCGCGCAGGCGATGGGCGATCCCTATCTGCTGCCCGCGATTGCCGCTGTCGTGCTCGGGGGCGCCAGCATCCTGGGCGGACGCGGAAACTACCTCGGAACAGTGGCCGGCGTGATCCTCGTGACGCTGCTGCAATCGATCCTGTCCGTAATGCAGATCCCCGAGGCGGGGCGGCAGATTGCGTATGGTCTGGTGATCATCGTGATGCTGCTGTTTTATGGCAGAGGCGCAGCGATACGGGGGTGAGGGGGGCCGGCGAAGCGCAGGTGGACAGGTCCAGAAATTTTTTCTGTTGACGAGATGCCGCTCTGTAGCTACTTTGTAACTACATTCGGGGCGAAATGAACTTCGAATGGGACGAAGAAAAGCGTCGCGGGAATATCGCCAAACACGGTATTGATTTTGCGCGTGCGGCGACAGTCTTCGATGGAAGGCCGTATATCGACCTGCAATCATCGCATCCCGATGAACCGCGCCTTTTGCGCGTCTCCATGTTGGACGGCGTGCTCTGCACGGTGGTCTGGACGATGCGCGTCGGGCTCGCCGTACGGATAATTTCAGTGAGGAGGTCTCGTGATGCCGAGAAAGCGAGACACCATGCACGCCACGTCTAAGGAAATCTTCGCCATGCTGGCGCGCGGGGAAGACGAGACGGATTGGGTGCGGGTGAACGCCAAGACGGAGAAGGATCTCGCCGACGATACGGCGAGCGATCCGGCGTGGGCCGGCATTGACGACGAGTGGGTGAAAAGCGCCGAAGTAGCGAACGGCTTGCTCGCACGGCCGAAGGAAAACAAACGGCAGGTCACGATGCGCTTCGACGCCGACGTGCTCGAATTCTTCAAGACGGGCGGGAGGGGTTGGCAGGGCCGCATGAACGCGGTGCTACGTAGTTTTATGGAACGGCGACATGGGTGATCCCTGCGAATTTGAGCCGTGATCGGCGGCGGCGCCACGATATTGCCGAGGCGCACGACGTTCGGCGGGGCGGTCTACCGATCGCCAATCGGGACCGCGCCGCCTATCTTCCCGGCATCGACCCGTATTGCTGGTGGCGGCGGAACATATTTCCAGGTGCACAAGGTAGGGTTTCCCTCATGTCGGGAATGCCGGAAATAAACACGGCGTCGTTTTGAAAATTAACGTAGCCGCAGAAAATATACTCGTTCCAGTGGTTGGGCGATGGGCCGTGTTTCATCAGGAAGGCGTGCGCGTCCATTCCGCGGGGAAGGCGCTTGCCGCCCATGCGTGCGATCTCGCGCGCCAGATAGGCCGAGAGCATTCTTTCTGTCGTGTCGACCAAAACGTAAGGCGTGGTCATCACGACATGATACGTCGCCAGACTATGGCTCGGCGCTATGAGCCGCGTGAACCATATCTGGCCTTCCTTGCCCACGTAACCCGAGGTCGAGTGACAGCGCTTGATCTCACTCGTGCCGATTTCGCGCAAGCAGACGAATCGATCCTCGATCTCGCAATGTACGTAAAAGCCCATCCGCGAATTTTGCATCACATTGATCGCGTCCATGAGCCAGCCTTGGAAAGATACTTCTCTGGCTAGGCGTTGTAGGCATGTACCGATGGTTTCGTGGCTTTGACCGAACAGGACATCAAAGAAAGCCCACATGGTAAAATAGCTGATCGTGACCGGACTCATCGGAGGAAAGCCAGGAATATACTCGTCTTCCGCTTTTCCGACCGTGCGGGCGTATTGACGGAGTTCCTTTAAGACACTCATTTCTTCAGCCATGAGCGAAGCAAAATTCTGCGCATATATGAAAACCGCATGCGCGGGGTCGCGTCCCTTGGCCAACAGTTCTCCGAGTCGGTTTTCATCGAGATGCGCCTCTTCGAGGGATGCCTTTGTGGCTCGATAAGCCGACAAGTCTACGACACCGCTTCGCTCTTGCGAAAAGATGACCTTGGCTATTTTGTCGGCGGTGGTTCCCACTCTGAAGCACTCCGCGTTTCGTGTTTCCTTGACGCTGTCGCGCGTGCGTCGCATTGCTGATTCATGGTCACTCTGCAATACCCTCGACGCTGAACCCCCAACATTCGTGCGAGCCTTCGGCCCGTACGCCGCATGGTTCGACCTCCGCGCAGAGACTGATATTGATCTTCATCGACGGCGAAGCTGGAACGACCGGCCTGCAAATTCGCGAGCAGCTCGCGGGATTTGCTCGGGGTCGCGTTTCTCAGCCTGCCTGCGCAGGCGCGCAAGGACGTCGATGCCGAGCACGAATTGCCGGGACAAGTCGATCTGACGATCCTCTGCCTGCCGGACGCCGCGGCGAAGCAGGTCGCCGCGCTGATCGTCGCGATGGGCGCTCCGCGCGGCGGCCGGCTGGACCTCTGGCTTTCCCGAATTGGCGACGGGGCAGGGCGCCGCGACCGCCAACGCCGCCAAGGTGACCAACCCCGGCTGACGCGCCATCGGCGCGACCGCACCGCTGGGGCCGCGGACGGACGCGGGCCTCATCCCGAAGGTCGCGCCGATCACGATAGTCCACGTCACCGCAATCGGGTGATCCGAAGCGACGGGCGGGGAGAGCACACATTCACCGGCTCGCGGCGCCGGCGCCGCGCCCTTACAGCGTTGGGACCGACTTCCGGTCGGCCAGCACGACTGGCTTTGCCGAATAGCTGAACTTGTCCCCTTGTTTCAAGTCGCCGTTTTTATCGACTTCGGCGGTTACGCCAGAGATGGTATTGTGATCGATCGTCAGCGTCAGAAAACCCCAAGCCGTCGAGTTTGCGTATTTCAGCACCGCGCCGGTGTCCGGGGCTTTGTCGCCGGGAGCGGAATGGACCGAATGCAGGTTGTGATAGCCGCCATTGCCGTTGACGATGAACGGCGTCGGCCCGCCCGGGGCGATCGCCTGCTCGATCCGCTGGTAGTCATGGACATGGCCGGAGAGCACGAGATTGGGAACGCGGCCGGTGTCGCGAATCGCGTTCTCGAGCACGTCGGCCATCTTCGAACTGCCGCTATGGTAGGTGTCGAAGGAATAGATCGGATGGTGCAGCGCCAATATGAGCGCGCGATCGTCCGGCGCCGTCGCGAATTCGTTGGTGAGCCATTGCTGTTGCGTCGAATCGATCGAGCCGTGCTCGGGCACGTTCGTATACATGCCGATGATCGTCGCGAATTGCGTTTCGAGCGTCCAATAGACGTTGGGAAGGTCGAGCTGAACGCGCGGCGCGTCCTTGGAGATCGGATCGACGTCCGGATGCTCCTGCATGAAATACTCGACCCAGCCGTCGAGCGAGGTCTGCGCCGTAGGGTCGTCGACTTCGCCGTCATGATTGCCGGGAATGGCCAAAATCGGGATATCGTAATGAGCATAGGGCTCGTAGAACTGAGCGTAATAGTCGTCCCGGTCACCGGTAAAGTAGACGACGTCTCCGACATGGTAACAGAATTGCGGCTTACCATTCTTCGGGTTGGTCAGGTCGTCGACCATATGTTCCGCGACATTGCTCTGCCGCGAGCCGTCTTGAACGCCGCCGGTGTCGCCGACGATATGGAACACCATCTTCTTGGCGGCCTTGATCGCGTTGGCGACATCGGGAAAATTGCCCGCGAGATCGTAGTGATAAGGCGCCAGACCGAGGGGTCGCGGCAGCTGCTGGAAGCTGGTGTTGCGATGGGTGACGGGATCGAGCGGGCTGACGCCCTTATGCGCCTGCGAGTGTTTGGCCGCGGGGCGCGGGCGAACTTCGCTGCGTTGCAGGGTCGATTTTACAGGATATCTCATGACGCTTCCCCTTTTCTTCGAGCGCCTGGAGAAAAGCAGGCGCTCCGTCGATACACGCACTCAGTTCAAGCAAAAGTTGCCGGGGCTACCATTTTGGGTCGCCTGCAGACGACATGGGCGGCTTAGGTAGCGCACCAGGTCTCAGTCCCAAAGACGAAGATGCCGACCTGGAATCAATGATAAACGCAAAGTGTCTGTGGTTATGGTACTGGAGGCCGCGGCGAACCCTCCAAAGGCAACGCCGCCAATTAATTGAATCAACTCCCAGCTACGTTCCGCCGAAGGCCCTCAGGAAACCGGCCGTCGGAATGAAGCACAAATTTTGGGACGCCGCCAAAGTCAGACGCGCTAAAATGGCGATTCCGGCTTCCAAGGCGGCAGCGACCGCCGCAGAGAACTCGATCAGCAACATAAAAATAGAAACGAGGGAGTGTCAACTGTATTCACCGGGGCTGACGCGCTTGGTAACTTCTGTGTCTTAGGGGACTTGCACCTCCTCCTCACCGGCCTCCCGGCGCCTACAGTCAACGAAATTTGGCCGTCGCGCGTCTCTTGACCCCGTCGATTCTCTGTCGCATGGCTCCTTTATGATCACTCTACGATACCGCCGACGTTGAACCCATATTCCCGCGCGAGCCTCCGGCCCGCGCGTCCGGTTCGACTCGAGCTCAGAGACTGACATGACCATCAAAATCTTCATCGACGGCGAAGCCGGAACGACCGGTCTGCAAATCCGTGAAAAGCTCTCCGGAATCGCGGGCGTCGAGCTGCTCAGCCTGCCGGCGCAGGCTCGCAAGGACGCCGGGGCCAAGCGGGAACTGCTGGCACAAGTCGATCTGACGATCCTCTGCCTGCCCGACGCCGCGGCAAAGGAAGCCGTCGCTTTGCTCGATGCGATGGGCGAGCGCGCTCCGCGCGTCATCGACGCCTCGAGCGCGCACCGCGTCGCGCCGGACTGGACCTACGGCTTTCCCGAGCTGGCGCCGGGGCAGGGCGCCGCGATCGCCAACGCCGCCAAGGTGACCAACCCCGGCTGTCACGCCACCGGCGCGATCGCGTTGTTGCGGCCGCTGACGGACGCGGGCCTCATCCCGAAGGACGCGCCGATCACGATCGGGTCGGTCAGCGGCTATTCCGGCGGCGGCAAGACGATGATCGCGGATTTCGAGAGCGGCCGCGCACCCGCCTTCGAGCTCTACGGCCTTGCCCTCGAGCACAAGCACATCCCGGAAATCCAGGCCTATTCGGGCCTGACTTTGCGTCCGTTGTTCGTGCCCTCGGTCGGCAACTTCCGACAGGGCATGCTGGTGAGCGTCCCGCTTTTCCTCGACGCGTTGCCGGCGCGGCCGAACGGGGCCGATCTACGCGCGGCGCTCGCCCGCCATTATCAGGGGCGTCGCTATGTCAAAGTCGCCAGCGAGACCGAAACGGCGGCTCAACCGCGACTCGAGCCGGAGTCGCTAAACGGCTCCAACGAAATGCAGATCTGTGTCTTTGTGAACGAAGCTCGACGGCAGGCGGTGCTGGTCGCCAAGCTCGACAATCTCGGCAAGGGCGCCTCGGGAGCGGCGGTGCAGAACCTGGCGCTGATGACGGGGCTCTCCGCGGACTGAGAGACGCTTGCCAGCGCCCATCGGACGCTGCGCCTGCTCCAAAATTTGTCAGCGATCCTCGGGGAGGCTGGGTTTGCGGCCTGCGACCAGATAGCCGATACCCCCTCCCGCGCCGGAGTATGTCCGGTTCGCGATGGCTTTGTCGAACTCGGAGCTGTCGCCGTGGCCGATGGCGACGGACCAAAGCGCCTCGAACTCCCCGGCGGCGCCTTTGCCCGCAAGGAAATAGCGGTGCGTATCCTCGCGACTCCATATCCAGAAGTCGCGGTCGTTGTGATCGGCGCGCTCTTCGAGCACCGCGCGCTGCTCGGGACTGTCGTAGGGCGGCACGAACGCGTTGGCCTTGTCGTTCAAATAGACGCGGATATCGACGAGGCCATTTTCGGCGAAGAGGCCAGGGACGAGATCTCCGATTGAATTGGCGCCCTCGCCCAGGGCGGCCTTACCGCGCTCGCAGATGAGCTGGAGGCGTGCGCGAGCGATTATTTCGTCTACTGGATCGTGGAAAGTGATCGAATCGAACGTGAGGGCGCCCGCGATATTGTTGGGCTCCGACGCGAGAACGAGGCCGCACGGCCGCACGACGCGGATCATCTCTCTGATCGCCGCAGCGGGATCGGGCAGGTGGATCAGAAGGGTCTGGCAGGTCACGAGGTCGAAACTCGCCTCCGCGAACGGCAGCTTTTCCGCGACGGAGACCTGGTAGCCGAAGCGGTCGGCGAGCCCGAGAGCGGCAGCGCGAAGGCGCGCCTTTTCGACCCACAGCGGATCGCGATCGACGCCTTGCACCCGGGCGCCGCTCGGCAATATGTGCGCCAACAGCCGGCCCCAATGGCCGACGCCGCAGCCGACATCGAGCGCGTCGGAAACGCGATCGAACGAAAGCCGCTTGCCGATCAGCTCGAGAAAGTCGGCGTTCCACCAATAATCGCGCGAATCGCCGAAATATTCGGCCGAGTGGGATTCCAGCGTACGAAATTCGTTGGCCATGACAGCTCCCGTCGGGTCTGCCGACAGGCTAGCGAACCTCCGCGACGACGACAAAGGTTTTGTCCCTCGGGGAAGGGTCGACGTCCTCGATCTGGCGTCGCGGCCTGGGCGTCTACCGCGCTCGGCGCCGGCCGCGCTCAGCGAGGGCGGCTGGATGGTCCCGGGTCGAGAAACTTGACCATCAAAATCTCGTCCTGATAACCAGACGCGCTCTTCAGCGCGCGCGGCGCCGTTCCGTAGCGGACGAAGCCGGATTGCTCGTAGAGCGCGAGCGCCGCCATATTCCCCGCCGCGACCTCGAGCGTGACCTGTTCGAAACGGTCGCTCGCCGCGATGAGAAGGGCGTCCAACAGCAACCGCGCGGCGCCCAGCCGCCGCGCGTCCGGCCGCACGAACATCCCCCAGAGAAATCCGCGGTGGCGCCCTTTCGGGCCCAGTCGCGGCGCGATGCCCGCGACGCCGACGATGCGGTCCTGGTGATAGGCGGCGTAGACGACCGAGGCTTCGAGCCTTTCGGCAAAGGCTTCCGGCGGGCGCGTCGCCTCGATCTCATAGGTCGATGAAAAAGCCTCGGGCGCGCTTGCCAACGCCGCGAGACGTATCCCGCGGTAGTCCGCCGCATCCCCGGCGGCAAGACGCCGTATTTCGAAGGCTAGAGACATAGGGCCGTCCTCGCCCGCTAGCGCGCGCGCAGAACCCCGAACGCGGCCCGCGCGATCGTCTCGACGATCGCGCCGATCGCGTAGGCGAGGACCGCGCAGAACAGCGTCGCCGCGACAACCTCGCGCAAATTGTCGCCGGACAGATTGACCGAGCCGAACACCTCGAGGATCGTCAGGGTGTAGGGCAGCGCGACGAACATGATCGGCGCATCAGCGAGAAACTGGCCGGCATTCTCGCGGTAGATGAAGTACGCGGCGACGAACGCGAGCACATAAACCGCCGCGAGCGCCGCGCCCGTCGTTGATTTCAATGCCCGCATCTCGCCTCGATCCTATTCGCCCCAGGCGACGACCCGCTGCGCCTGCTCTCCCAAGCCTTCTATCCCGAGCGAGATCGTGTCGCCCGCCTTCAGAAATCGCGGCGGTTTCTTGCCGCTGCCGACCCCGGGCGGGGTACCCGTCGTGATGACGTCGCCGGGTTCGAGAATCATGAATTGCGAGATGTAGGAGACCAGCGTCTTGACGCCGAAGATCATCGTCGCGGTGGCCCCGCTCTGCATCCGCTCGCCGTTGACATTGAGCCACATCGAAAGTTTCTGCGGGTCGGCGATTTCGTCCGCCGTCGTCAACCAGGGGCCGAGCGGGCCGAATGTCGGACAGCCCTTGCCCTTCATCCATTGCCCGGTGCCCTCGAGCTGATAGGTGCGCTCGGACACGTCGTTGCAGATGCAATAGCCCGCGACATGGCGGAGCGCGTCTCGCTCCGCGACGTAGGAGGCGCGGCTGCCGATCACGATCGCCAGCTCCACCTCCCAATCGGTCTTCACCGAACCCTTGGGAATGACGACGTCGTCGTTGGGCCCTACGATGCACGAGGGCGCCTTGTTGAAGAGAATCGGCTCTTTCGGAATCGGCATGTTCGATTCGGCGGCGTGATCGGCGTAGTTCAGACCGACTGCGACGAAATTGCCGACCTTGCCGACACAGGCGCCCAGCCGCGGCGGCTTGCCCCGAACCAGAGGAAGCGATTCGGGTTCGATCTTGCCTAGGCGAGCCAAGCTCTTGGGCAAAAGCGCGTCACCGGCAATGTCGGCGACGACGTCGGTGAGGTCGCGGAGCTTGCCGGTCGAATCGATCAGGCCGGGCTTCTCCTTGCCGAGTTTACCGTAACGTACCAGCTTCATGGTGCTTCCCCCAGTTTCTCGAGATCGCGCGGTTTTTCGGGCGCTTCGCCGTCGATTCATCTCCTACCCGATTCTGCCGTGGACGAAAACCGCCGTTGGATCGCGTCGAGCTGGTTTGCGGCCACATTTTGGTGAGTATTCGTACTCATGGACATTTCGGCTCTTTGTCGGCATGTTGCGGATCTGAGATCGCTCTTGGACAGCAATTCGGCTAAGTGGATATCGTTTTTATATGATATGCGACGCGACGCAGAAGCCGGGGCTCGAAGAAAGCAATTACGTTGCGTTACGCCGCGAACCAAGCGCCGCTCGGAGGTCGCACTCACGCCCTATTTCTTGTGCTGCTTAAATTTAAGCTCTTGACGGAATGAATACGAAAATGTTGAAAAGCGTTCCAGTTCAAATGCGAAGGCCTGCGGACCGCTGGGGCGAGATGGTCCTGCAGTCCAATTCTCTTCGTCATATTCACCTAGAGAATCTGCGCTCGTAAATCGGTAGATTTCTAACTTCTGACGATCGCGCAAATTTTCAAGTTACGAAAAGATCAAATCATGTCCAATCCAGAAAGAATAGCATTGTTCATCGACGGCGCGAATCTTTACGCGAGCGCCAAGTCACTTGGTTTTGATATCGACTACAAGCGGTTATTGAAAGAATTCCAGGCCAAGGGCCGCCTGATTCGAGCTTTCTATTATACGGCGCTGGTCGACGACCAGGAGTATTCCTCGATTCGCCCGCTGGTGGATTGGCTCGATTATAACGGCTACGCGGTCGTCACCAAACCGGCGAAAGAGTTCGTGGATTCGACGGGTCGCCGCAAGGTGAAGGGAAACATGGACATCGAACTCGCCGTCGCGGCGATGGAGATGGCGTCGCACATGGACCATATGGTGCTGTTTTCCGGCGATGGCGACTTTCGTTCGCTCGTGGAGGCTGTCCAGCGCAAGGGCGTGCGCGTTTCCGTCGTTTCGACGGTGTCGACGCAACCCTCGATGGTCGCGGACGAATTGCGTCGCCAGGCCGACGAATTCGTCGATCTCACTTCGCTGATGCCTCGAATCGGACGCGATCCGGCCGAACGTGGAGTGCGTTCGCCGGATCCGCGGCGCGCGGCTCACGCATCTTACGCCGCCAACACCCAGCCCGTCGAGGATTTGGCCCGCGACTGAGCGTCGCCGCTCGAGCCGGCGCGCGCTATTTCGGAACGCTCGCGATGGCGTTTGACGCCGGTCCGCCGCCCGACTGTCAGATCTGTCCGCGTTTGGCGCGATATCGCGCGGACAACCGCGCCGAGCATCCCGAATGGTCGAACGCGCCGGTCGCGTCGTTCGGCGACCCGAATGCGCGTCTCCTGATCGTCGGACTCGCGCCCGGCGTGCGCGGGGCGAACCGCACGGGGCGTCCGTTCACGGGCGACTATGCCGGCGATCTGCTCTACGCGACCTTGAGCGACCTCAATTTTGCCGTGGGCGTCTACGATAGGCGTCCCGACGACGGACTGGAGCTCAGGGATTGCGCGATCGCCAACGCGGTGCGGTGCGTTCCCCCGCAGAACAAGCCGACCCCGGAAGAAATCGCGTCGTGCCGTCCCTTTCTAGCCGGCGCCATCAGGGCGCTGCCGCGACTGCGCGCGATCGTGGCGCTCGGCCGAATCGCGCATGAAAGCACGCTGCGAGCGCTGGCGCGTCGGCTCGCCGCGCATCCCTTCGCGCACGGCGCCAGGCACGACCTCGGGGCTGGCGCTCCCGTCGTCTTCGACAGCTATCATTGCTCGCGCTACAACACGAACACGGGCGTGCTGACGACCGAGATGTTCCGCGAAGTTTTCGCGGCGGCTCGCGACTTTTTGAACGCGGCGCCGACGCCGGCGGAATAGGGCGCGCTTTACCCGATCGCGTGCGCGGGGGTCCGCTCCGTGGCGCCGCGCGGCGCGGCGCGCATATATTGCGCCGGCCATGATACGGTCTCGCCCAGCGCCTGCGCCGCGTGAAGCGGCCAGTAGGGGTCACGCAGCAGTTCGCGCGCGAGCAGAACCAGATCGGCCGCGCCGTTGCGGATGATCTGATCGGCTTGGGCGGGCGCGGTGATCATGCCGACGGCGGCGGTCGCGATTTCGGCCTCGCGACGGATCCGCGCCGCGAAGGGAACCTGATAGCCTGGGCCGATCGGGATCTCCGCCTTCTCGACGTTGCCGCCCGAGGAGCAGTCGATCGCATCGACGCCGAGCCCCCGCAGTTCGCGCGCGAGCGCGATCGATTGCTCGAGATCCCAGCCGCCTTCCGTCCAATCGGTCGAGGATATCCGCACGAGAACGGGACAGCTGTCGGGCAGCGCCCCGCGTATTGCGGCGACGGTTTCGCGCAGCATGCGCGTGCGGTTTTCGAACGAGCCGCCATAGGCGTCGGCGCGGTGGTTGCTCAGCGGCGAATAGAATTCGTGCATGAGGTAGCCGTGCGCGGCGTGCAACTCGATCACGCGGAAACCCGCTGCGTACGCCCTCTCCGCGGCCGTCGCGAACGTCTGCTGCAATTGGCCGATGCGCGCGACGCTCAATTCCGTGGGAACCCAAAAATTGTCGGCGAAGGGCTCGGGGCTCGGCGCCAGGGGCCGCCAGCCTCCGAGCGCCTCGGGCACGGCGCCTTGCCCGGACCATGGCCGATAAACTCCGCCCTTGCGGCCGGCATGCGCGAGCTGAATCCCCGCGATCGCGCCTTGTCCATCGATGAAATGCGCAATTCGCTCCAGCGGCTCGAAATGCTTCTCGCTCCAGACCCCGAGATCCTGCGGCGAGATTCTGCCTTCCGGCGTGACCGCCGCGGCCTCGGTGAACACGAGCCCGGCGCCGCCGACCGCGCGCGAGCCCAAATGTGCGAAATGCCAGTCGTTGGCATAGCCGTCGACGCAGGAATATTCGCACATCGGCGAAACGCCGATGCGGTTGGAGAGCTTCACTCCCCGCAGTTTGAGGTCGCTGAACAGATGCGGCATGGCGGATAGCCTCGTCCACGTGCGGGAATCGTTAATGGTTCGTCGAGCGTCGGCCCGCCGGGCGGATCGCGGTCCTATTGATCGAGCGTCTCGCCTGCGGCCTCAGGCCGGCGACAGGACATGAATCGCACGGCTCGCAAGCATGTCCTTTGTCGCCTTGCCGAAAGCGACCATATGGGGAGCGAGGCGATGCGCCTCCAGCGCGCCCATGTCTTCCCAGGTTTCTATGATGACCACCGTGTCGGGGCCCATCTTGGCCGGGGACCCTTCCACGTCGACCACGGGCATATATTCGATGCAGCCTTTTTCCTGCAGCACGGCAGGGATGTTCGCCTTGAAGAGCGCGATGAAGTCTTCCCGGTTTCCCGGCTTGGCGGTGAGGATGGCGACAACGCGAATCATGGAAATTCCTTGCGTGCGAAGAGAGATCTGGCGTGCGACGAGGGATTTAGAGCTTGAGCCCTGGGCGAGGGAATGACACGATCGACGGAAATTGCCAAAGCATTTTTCACCCGGGGCCGGCGCTTGCGCTTCGGCGCGGGCGAGCCAATCTATTCGCAACGGCGTTATTTGCCAGGAGAACCGGGGATGGCCACGCCCGATGATCGCGCGCCGCTCGCGCCGAAGGAATCCAGCGCTGAGATCGACGCCTTCGTCGAGGCGGCGCGGCGGGTTCCCGCGCCGGGATCGGGACACCGCGGCAGGTTGATATTCGCATTGGACGCGACCATGAGCCGCCAGGCGACCTGGGACCTCGCGCAGAGCCTCCAGGGGCGGATGTTCGAGGCCGCCGCCGGGGTCGGCGGCCTGGACGTGCAACTGGTCTATTTCCGGGGCATGGGCGAATGCCGCGCCTCCCGGTTTGTTTCAGGCGGGCAGGGCCTCGCCGCCCTGATGAGCGGGATATCGGTGCGCGGCGGCACGACCCAATTGCGCAAGGTGCTCGTTCACGCGAGGGACGAGGCCAAGGCGGCCAAGGTCGGCGCGCTGGTGTTCGTCGGCGACGCGATGGAAGAGGGCCTCGACGAAGTTTTGCAAGTCGCCGGTGAACTCGCGCTCGCCGGCGTCAAAGCCTTCCTGTTCCAGGAAGGCGGCGACCTGACGGCGCGGCGCGCATTTCAAGAAATAGCGCGCTTGACCGGTGGGGCGTATGGCGCTTTCGACGCCGGCGCCGCGGCGCGGCTGGAGGCCCTGTTGCGCGCCGCCGCGGCCTATGCCGCGGGCGGTCGCGCCGCGCTGGAGGCGCTCGCGCGCCGGGATGCGCAAGCGCGGCCGTTGCTGGAACAGATGCGCGGGGGATGAAATCGGCGTAAACGGGGAGAATTCACCTCCCCGCTTTCGCGGGGAGGGTAGAAGAGCTGCCGCCGTCGTAGTTTTCTGTTGTTGAGAGATTCTCCCCATGCCGGCCTTGATAGCGGGTTTGTTCGCGCTCTTTTTGATCCTGTCCGCGATCAAGCAATTTGGTCGGCTCAGCCCCGCCAATGCGGCTCGGATCGTTCGCAGGGGACGCGTCGCGCTCGGCGTCCTCGGCGTGCTGCTGTTGGTCTTGCGTGGCCAGTTCGGCCTCGCAGGCGCGCTCGCCAGCATCTTGCTGGGGTTCGCGGCCAGGGGACAGGGCAATCCGTTCGCCAGCGCGTTTCGCGCGGCCGGTTTCGGGCCGAAAGCGGCGCGGGTGTCAGCCGCCCGTTCGGCCACGATCGAGGTGCGACTCGACCTGGACACCGGGGCGATTAGCGGGTCGGTATTCACGGGCCCCTATCAGGGTCGCGCGCTGTCCTCGTTCGACCGGCCTGAATGCCTCCAACTGCTCGAAATTTGCGAGCGCGACGATCCCGAGGGCGCCCGGCTGTTAGAGACTTATCTCGACCGCCGGTTTTCCGGTTGGCGTGAGGCAGACGAGGGTCAGACTCAGGCGCGGCGGAGCGCTGGCGGGTCTGGAGCGATGACGCGCGACGAAGCGTATGAAGTGCTGGGCCTGCCGAAGGGCGCGGACGCCGAGGAAATCATTCGCGCCCACCGCGCTCTGATGAAAAAGCTTCACCCAGATCATGGCGGCTCGACCGCTTTGGCCGCGCGGGTCAATCAGGCCAAGGACGTTTTGCTGGACCGACATGGCTGACACTCAACTCAACTCAACTCAACTCAACTCAACTCGACTCGACTCGACTCTACGAAACGCTTGGCGAACGCGGAATTCCGGCGCCCCAATATCAGTCGTGGGTCGTGAAACAGGTGAAGCCGCTGCGCTTGAGCGATCGGCAGGCCTGTTCGGCCGACGCGGCGTCGAGGCCGGCGAAGCGGGCGCGGTAGACGAAGCCCTCGCCCCTCTTCACCTTTTCCATGACGGACTTCGCCGAGGCCAGGGTCGAGCGATTCTGGGCGCGGGCGCGGATCAGGAGATCGTTCGTCTTGCTGGCGTCCTCTGAGGCGCCGATCTGGACCACCCAGCCGGCCCTGCCGTCGACGTGCGCGTCCTCTGCTCGGACGATGCGGGTCTCTTCGACGCGTGCGTCCTGCCGACGATTCAGTGCGGGAACGGGCGCGGCGGCGGTGAGCTTCTTGGTCGCCGGCTGTTCTTTGCCGATCAGCGTGTCCCTGGCGGTTGCGGGCGCCGCGGCAGGCCCCTTGACCCAACCCAAATTTTTCGGATCGACGGGGACGGTTCGCTCGATGCGCGCCGGTTCGGAGACGGCGGCGCGCTCGAAACGCGGCGGCTCGGTTGCGACGACCGGCGTCACCGTCGGGCGCGCGACGATTTTGGGAACGATGGGCGCGCGCGGCGCGACATCTTCGTCCTCATCCGTAGTGTTGTCGCCTTCGCCCATTGCTTCCGGCATCGGGCGCGCGGGGGGCGGGGGCGCATTGACAGCGACGACAGTCGTCGAGCGGCCGCCTTGTACGACGAGCGGCGCTACGAACTTGGCGGCGTTCGCCGGCGGCGGCTCGTTGTCTGCGATCATCGTCGCGGTGTGACCGCCGGTCGAAGCTTCGGCGATGTGGTCGGCGATCAGTTGCTCCATCATGCGATCACGAGCGCCCCCGGTGCGTCCGCCCATGACCACCGCCACGAGTGAACGGCCGTCGCGATGCACCGAAGTCAGCAGATTGAAGCCGGAGGCGCGGGTATAGCCCGTCTTGATGCCGTCGACGCCGTCGACGCGACCCAGGAGGTGATTGTGATTGCCGATGATCTCGCCGGCATAGTCGAACTCGTGCGTCGAGAAATAATGAAAATATTTGGGAAAGCGTTCCTCGGTCGCGCGCGCGAGCACCGTCAGGTCGCGCGCCGTGGTTATCTGTTCATCGTTCGGCAGGCCCGAGGCGTTGCGATAGATCGTGCGCGACATCCCGAGCGCATGGGCCTTCCGCGTCATCATCTCTGCGAAGCGGGACTCGTCCCCGCCGATCGCCTCCGCGATCGCCACCGCCACGTCATTGGCCGAGCGCGTCACGACCGCCTTGATCGCTTCGTCGGCGGAAAGGCTGTCGCCCGCGGAAATGCCC
>Ga0182024_10009094_pt1 | contig 20679 bp, 15 predicted proteins | sample P32metaG_FD_120480 | JGI IMG/M metagenome (GOLD analysis project Ga0182024, IMG submission 120480) | Permafrost microbial communities from Stordalen Mire, Sweden - P3-2 metaG (Illumina Assembly) | ecosystem: Environmental > Terrestrial > Soil > Wetlands > Permafrost | place: Sweden: Stordalen...
CGGATAATGTGATCGCGAATGGCCAGGACCGGGCGGGTTGGGAAGCTACCATCACGAAGATGGCGGGGTTCGGGGCGGTTGGCACGGACGATGAGTTCACGGAGATTCTGGATTATTTGGTGAAGAGTTTTCCGGCGGGGTCTGGTGGGCCGGTCAATGTGAACAAGTCTACGGCTGCGCAAATGGAGAGTGGTTTGGGGTTGACGGCTGCGGAGGCGGAGGCGGTTGTTGATTACCGGAAGAAGAATGGGGATTTTAAGTCTATTGATGACTTGAAGAAGGTTCCTGATGTGGATGCGAAGAAGCTGGATGCCAAGAAGGACCGGGTGGTTTTTTAATGCACGTGGGACTTATCCGGTAACTCCGATCGAGCCGAAAAGCTTTCAGTGTAGGGCCGTGGTTCTTCTTGAGGGATTAGTCCCCCCGGGATTTAGGGTAGGGTCTTAAGCCAGACGTTGCGGTGTGAGATCTTTACGACGCCTCCACCTTCTATTTCGAAGCCGATTAGGCCCTTCGATTGGCTGAAAGTTGGATCGGTGTCGACCAGAACTGCCATCACATGGCCGTTTACGATGTGGATGAGCGTGTTTCCATCTGCGATCACTTCGTACTGGTTCCAGTCGCCGATTCTGATGTAGGACTTGAGTTCGTCCGAGCTTCCTAACGTGCCCAGCAGCCGTGGCTTTTTGCCTTGGTCGGTCTGGACCATCTGGCCGCGCCAGGCGACAATCCCGCGAGTGGTGCCTTGCTCGTAAAGCTGGCCGGTGTATTTGTTGGCGTAATCGAAGTCCGCTTGATAGCCCTTCATGTTCCACTTGGGATATTTCACCGTCTGCCCCGCGGGCGGGGGAACGTTGAGGCTTCGATACTGGATGCCACCATTGGCGCCGGCGCCCTCAAGCTTCATCTCTACTTTGAGTTCGAAGTTGGATGGCTGGCCTCCGCGCCACATGATGTTGGTTGTGCCCGAAGGATGCTCCGGACTGGATTCAGCTACGAGGCTGCCGTCTTCCACGTGCCATACTTCGGGAGACCCATCCCAGCCGTGCAGGGTTTTGCCATCGAAGATCTGCGTCCATCCTTCATGATCGTTGAAGTCGATGGGTTCCGGCTGAGTGAAGCCTCCGCCGGCATGACGGGGCGGCGCCTGGTACGCATGCGATGAATAAATGAGCAGGAAACAGATGGCAGCGATGATCGGCAGTCTTACATAGTTGGGTGACATGCTTTTTTCCTTCCAGCCGTGCCGTATGGCAAGGTCTAATCCCAGCCGTGGGCGTTGCGTACCGCGATCAAGGTCCCCAGTATGTCGTTCCAGGTCTTTGGCGCCAGCATGGTGGAGTTGGGGAACATGCAGCCATCCCAACAGATGTGCTGATAGGCCCGGGTCGGCGTCCCGTCCTCATTTCGCATCCAGAGACCAGCGACGGCGACGATGTCCATCTTGCCTTTTGGATCGCCGGCCACACAGTGGCGGCCGGTCTTATCGTGCGACCCGGAGCCACTTACGGTCCCGTCGTTCTGGGCTACATGGAAGTCGATGGTCCAGGACCGCAGAGCATGGGTCACTTTTCGTAGGGCATCCATCAGAACACCCTGCTGCGACCAATCAAAATCCTCGGGTAGCAGTCGATCTTCGGGGGCGTTGTAGCCGAGCGTGTACAGAAGAGAATGGGCCATGTCCGCTTGAAAGCCCAGTGTCTTCGGCCGATTTACCAACTCCAGCAGCTCGACCATGCGCTTCCAGCTATGCATTCCTCCCCAGCAGATTTCTCCCTCAGCGGCGAGGCGTTCGCCATGGTCTTCGGCAATGATGCAGGCTTCTGAGAAGGTCTGGGCGATGCGCTTGGTGTTGGCAGTGGGATCTTTGGCCCATTCCGCCGGAGACGCTGCGGAATCAATGCGGATGACCCCATAGCGGCGAATGCCAAGCTCGCGCAGCTTTCTACCGATGGCACAGGCTTTTTTCACCTGGGTAAGAAAGCCTGCCCGCTCCTGCTCGGAGCCCATCGCGGAGCCACCACCGGTAGGAGGCCAGACAGGGGCGACGAGCGAGCCCACAACCAGATGCCGCCTGGTGATGCTGTCCGCAAGGCGCTTCAGATCGTCATCCGTGGAGTCGATGCTGGTGTGGGGCAACGATAAAAACAAATCGACGCCATCGAAGCGGACGCCATTTACCTCGGCCTGCGCGGTCAGGTCGAGCATGGTTTCGAGCTCGATGAATGGTTCCGAGTCCGGGCCCTTACCGACGAGCCCGGGCCACATTGCGTTGTGAATTGCCGGGTGCTGGTGCTGATTGGCTTTGGTCACAGGGTTTATTTCCGTAACAGTGGTTGTGCATCCGGATTACCAGGTCCGAAATGCTTGAGCATGACGAGCGGATCGGATGCGCTCGGATTTTCGATGCGCACCCCTTCTTTAGCGACATCTGCGGTGACGAATACCTCGTCCTCCGTCATCTCTCCGAAGCGGATCATGGAGGGAGTCGACACTGCGTGCTGGCCCATGGTTCCATAGCCCTGGGTCACGATCACGCCGTAAGCCGCGCTGTCTTTGATGGTGACGGCCCGTTTGGGCAGCACCGTCAGCTCCTTGGCCGAGTAGTAGGGCGTGCCGTAGGTGATCCATTTCTCGATGTAACCATCGGCCGCCGATCCCTCCACCGGGTTTACCGGCCGCGGGAAGGTTTTGTTGCTCTCGGCGAAGCGGGGATTCACATTGGACTCCCAATCGAGCATGCTGATGAGGAAATCGAGGTCCTTGTTGCGTTCCGCGGGGACATCCTTGGTGAGCAGTTCCCAACCTACGATGCGTCCTTCCACCTCAGACTGGAACATGGCAAACACATCGCTGTTGACCTGCGGCTCGTAGGTGACCAGCGACCCGGGAGCATGAAGGATGCCGGGGTCGACCTGCCAACCCGCGCCTGGTTCCAGACGATAGGCTCGCGCATAAAAAAGAATTCCGTTGTCGCCCTGGTTCCATTTTTCCAGGCAGCGGCGGATATCTTCTTTGGTTGTGCCCGGCTCCAGGCCCATGTAGGTGTGGGGAAAATTGTTCTGTATCTGGTTGTATTGCGGAGGAAAGTAATAAGCTTCCGGTTTTCCCTTTTGTCCCACCAGCTTGGCGAATGGATCGCTCTGGTGCATGTGGTGGGGGATGGGGCCCATGTTGTCAAAAAACTTGCATAGCAAATTCCATCCGCCTTCACGCTGCATCACGTCGGCGCCGAGCAACAGGTCCCCGGCGGCTTCAACCGCCTCTTTGAGCAGGAACTTGCCGCCGCTTTTGGGCCGGACGTAACTGAGCCCTTCGTCAGGCAGAGTGTGGGGTCCGTTCGAAGCTTTCGTGGTCGAAGAAAACCAGCGTTCGTTGATGCCACCGCGATGGCCACCGAAGGCGTAAAGATCGTCCGGGTGAAGCTTGAGCCTGCGCCCTGGAATCATGAAGGACCGCGGAACCCAACAGGGTTCCAATCTTAGAATGCCGTTGCCTGCGTCGATTACTTCCTTAACCTGGGATCTGCTGCGCATTGCTTGCCCTTCCTGGATTGCGACCGACGACCCTAGTGCTCCAGCGGGATTCCGAAGGAATAGAGGGTGTTGTCGTGCGTAGTAAAAAACACATGGCCGTCGCCGACAGACAGGCCGGCCAGATGACTATAAGTTTGGATGGCGTCTCCGCTTGCATACAGTTGTTTGCCGGTGGCGGCATCGAGAGCGTACAGGGTAGCGTGGGTGGAAGCACTGCCGCCTTCGAGCGCAAACACCACGCCGTTGGCAATGACCGGGGGCGCCGGGTTGTTGAGATCGCGCGAGATCCAGGCCGGGGTCAGCACCGTATGCCCGTCCTTTTCTTCCACCTTGAACGCCACGATGCTGCCGTGCGTCGCAGGGCCATTGTTGCCGGCAAACTTCACATCCGCTTCCGCGGGACCAGTGACAGAGGCCAATACCCAGAAGGCACCGGATGTATCCTGCCAAGTAGCCAGGCCTTCCCACGCGCCACGCTTCGCTCCTTTGCTGAGCTTGCCCGTCTGCGCCAGCGGAGTGTGGTGGTCGGCTCCGCCTAATGAGGCGCTGTCTAACAAGACAAGACTGCCGTCTCCTCCAGGAGCGGCAATCAGCTCCTTTTCTTTATAGATGAAGGCCACTGGACTGGCGTTCAACTGCTTCCCACTCGAAGAGGGTGTATACCAGTCCTTTACCTTCAGATCTTTGGCGCTAAGCGCGACCACGCTGTTGGCATACACGGGGGCGACCGCAGGCCCGCTTCCGGTGACAACGTAGGCTGTGCCGTCTCGTCCGATTGCGGGGCCCGATAAACCAGCCAGGCTTATTTTTTGAGTCTTGTAGCTGTTCACGGTGTAGTCCGGAGTGTTCAAGTCGATGGACCAGACCGCGTTGGGCACATTGTGGCAACCGGATCCGGTTGCCGTATACACCACCTTGTCGTTCATATTCAGGCCGAAGGAGCTTCCGTTCTGGGGGGCAAGAAACTTCACCGGCGGAGCGAAGTCGAGGCCGGTAGCCATGATCTGTTCGTGAATGTAACCATCACTGGTCACAATGTAGACTCCGCGCAGACCGAAATATCCGCCGCCGGCCGCAACGCCTACACGACGCTGGGCACGCGGTAGCGGTTCGTCCGGAGGACGTGGTGGAGGCGGCGCAGCGCCCGCCGGCCTGGCGGCAGGCCGGGCACCGAAATGAATGACCTGGGGGGGCTCGGCAACTACCTGAATATTGCCACACGCCTGGTGTCCGGATGAGGGCTCGAACGCCTTTTGCCAAACCAGCTCTCCCAGCTCAGAGTCCACGGCATATAAAGTATTTGCATCGGCCAAGAGGGCTAAATCCTTGAACCCGCGGCCGGTGATCAAACCAGGATAAAGAAGCGGTTCGCTGAAGGAGGAAGATTTCGCCGGTCCTTTGCCCAGCTTGAGCTTCCACAGAAATTTGAAATCTTTGGCTACCGTATCGGTGGTGATCTCCGTTTCGGCCTTCTGCCAGTTGTTATGTGCCGAATCCTGATCGGAGATGGGCCAGAATCCACGAGGTGGGCCCTGGGCGCGCGCTACGCCCGATAGTAAGAATGCGCCCGCGAGACAAAGCGCCACCGGCTGTAGGAGAAATCTCATAGAGTCTTTCACTCCAGACCAAAGCAGTAAATTGTGCCGTCGAAGGTGCCAAAGATCACGCGTCCCCCGGCGACGGCAATGCCGGCCTGGTGCAGGAAAGAAGTGATCTGATCTCCACTGGAATACAGTTCCTTGCCGGTGATTGCATCGAGCGCATACAGCTTGGCTGGGATGGAACGCTTGACTCGTTCTTCGAAGCTATAAAGCCCGCCGTCCTCGTCGTTTGCCTGCGCGGTGAATTCGCCTGCAGCGAGGACATAGACCACGCCATTGGCCACCACCGGAGGCTCGGCGCTCATCATGTCACGGGACAACCAGGCTGGTGTCAGCTCCGTCTTTCCACCCGTGTCCGTAACTTTGAGCGCGATCACGCCCCCGTTGGGAGTAGGGCCGTAGCTGGTGGGAAAGTCCACCGCAACGGGGCCGCCTATCGGCGCCAGCACCCAGCTCGTGCCATCCTTTCCTTCCCAGCTGGCAAAACTGCCCCAGGTACCTTCGGTCTGAAAGTTCACGTTTTTGTTGGAAACGAGTGGGGTGCGATACAGCGGAGTCTCGTGGTTTGGCCCGCCAAGCGATTTGCTGTCCATCAGAAAATAGCGGCCTTCTTTGCCGGAGCCGACCAGGAGATCCCTGCCTTGGTAGCGGAAGACTACCGGAGTGGTGTTCATGTCCAGGTCTCGCTTGGTCAGCCAGGCGTGGTTGGTGGGTGTGTAGTAGTCCTTGAGAGTCAGTTGATCGTCGGCCGAAGTATAAGCCTGCACGGTAGTCGATAATTTGCCGGTTGCGACGTCGTAGACCCCGTCTCCGGTTTCGAAATAGATGGTGCCATCGTTGCCGATCGCGGGACCGGCAGTGCCGAAGATTCCTCCCTGCCCGGGAGTGGAAGAGAATGCTTTTTTGGCGGTGAGATCTACGGCGTACAACTCATTAGGAACGCCATGACAGGCTTGCCCGGTCACGGTGTAGACCACGTTGTTCAACAGATTCAGGCCATAGGCCTTGCCGTAGACCCCGGGCAGCATCTGTATGGGCGCGTCTTTCTCCTCGCCGGTGGCCGGGTCCATGATGTGCAGATAGCCATCATTGGAGAGAACGTAGACGAACCGCTGGGCTGCCGTTGCCGGCGTAACCACGGGGGTTGCGGTCAACGCATTGTTGCAAATAAAGCCGGCACCCTCCCCTGGCTCCTGGGGCTTGTCGGACGACCACTTCAGGTCCTTCTGCCATACCAAAGAGCCCTTATCTACATCGATGGCGAAGACAGCGTCTGAGCTGCCGGCAAAAATTGCCAGCGTCTTAGCGCCTGCGGCGGTGTGCACGCCCGCGACGATCACCGGCTCGCGAAAGGATTGCATGCCCATTGACTTGTTATCGGTCTTGAGCTTCCAGAGCAGCCGGAGGTTCTTAGCGTTATCGACGGTTAATTTGGTTTCGTTTCTTTGCCAGCCGTCGCGCTGCTGGTCGAAGCTGCCGGTAGGCCACTCCGCGGCCTCGGTTGACTGGCCCAAGGCGACGTGCAGCGCGGAAGCGCTCACGCTCAAGAACAGCACAAAAGAAAGCAGCTTCACGCTGGAAACACTACCAATAAGGAAACGCGGTGTCAAAGCATCGCCCCTGGGAGGGCGTCTCCGCGGTCGTTTATGATCGCCTTAGTGATTCCATTGGAGGAAGCATGTCCACAGCCGCCAATTATCCGGCCGTCTTCACCTCCCGCCACCCCTCCGCGATCCCCTGGTACATCTGGCTTGGCGTTGTGGCGATCACGTCCTCTTCGATCGGGGGTGCCTGGGATGTCTCCTGGCACCGGTCCATCGGACGCGATACTTTCTGGACCCCCGCACACATGGCCATCTACGCCTGCGGTGTGCTCGCCGGCATCATCTGCAGCTGGCTGATCGCGAAAAGCACGTTTGGCCGCGACCCGGAGCTGAGGGCTACGTCGGTCAGCGTTTTTGGGCTTCGCGCCCCACTGGGTATTTTCCTCGCCGGATGGGGCTGCGTCGCGGTGCTCACCTCGGCTCCCTTCGACAACTGGTGGCATAACGCCTACGGTCTCGACGTCAAGATTGTCAGCCCGCCCCACGCCCTGCTCATTCTGGGTCTCCGCGGGATTTCGACCGGCGTGATGTTCCTCATCCTCGCCGCCATGAACCGTGCCGCCGAAAACGATGAGGCCACCTTCAAGCGGCTCCAACTGCTACTTGTTTACGTTGGGGGACTGGCGATCGTGGGCCAGATGTTCTTTGTGCAGGAGTACACCTGGGACGTAAAACTCCATCAGGCGGCTGCTTACATTGCGATGGGGATCGGCTTGCCGGTGATCTTCGCCGCCCTTTCCCAGGCGTCCCGATCGCGCTGGGCGGCCACTTCGATGGCTGCCGTTTACACCGTTTTTATCATCGCCGAAATACTCATTCTGCCGCTCTTCCCCGCCCAGCCGAAGCTCGGCCCGGTGTTCAATCCCGTCACCCACATGATTCCGGCCAAGTTTCCGATCCTTATCCTGGTTCCAGCTCTGGCTCTGGATCTGCTTTGGCAGCGGGTGAAGAACTGGAAACCGTGGCAGATTGCATTGGTGTCGGGTGTCGTTTTCGTCGCTGTGCTTACGGCGGTCGAGTGGCCCTTTGCCAACTTCCTGCTTTCTGACGCCAGCAAGAATCGTTTCTTCGGCACCATTTATTTCGATTACAATTCGCGCCCTACAAGCTGGGACCGCATGCGGCAGTGGTTCTCCCCCGATCATGGGGTTGCCCTTTACACCGGCCTATTGAGAGCTGCTGTCTATGCTTCGATTTCTACTTGGATCGGCCTCCTGTTCGGCCGCTGGATGCGCGGTGTGCGGCGATGAAGGGGGTACGACGGCTGAGGTTGTTTGCGCTTTTTATGTCGTTTGCACTCGCCCTGCCCGCTGACGCTCACATCGGCAGCAAAGACGTTTATGAGGAGGTGCAGGCTGGACCGTACAAGCTCTTCGTCACTATCCGCACGCCCAATGTCATTCCAGGCGTGGCTACCATTGAGGTCCGAAGTTCCGGCGCGACGGTTAGTTCTATACGCATCACGCCTACGCCACTGACCGGCGAAGCCTCGAAGCACCCGCCCACATCGGACGCCATGCGGCCCTCTGCCGCTGACCCTGCTTTCTTCACCGGGTCGCTTTGGTTGATGGCTTCCGGCTCATGGCAGGTCCACTTCGAGGTCGACGGGGCCCCAGGCAAGGCGAGTACCAGCGTACCGGTTTCGGCCATGCCTCTTTCGATTCTTCCCATGCAGCGCTCGCTGGGCATCACACTTGCGCTACTAGGCATTCTGCTGGTCATCGGAATTGCGGGCATCGCGGCTGGTGCAGTGGGCCAGTCGCGCCTCGATCCGGGTTCGACTCCGAACCCGACCGCGCGCCGCCGGGCACTCGTCGCCGGGGTCTCCACTCTCGCGGTTACTCTCCTGCTGGTGTATGGTGGTTACAAATGGTGGAATCTTGAAGCCGCGGCCTACGCCGCGGACATTTACCATCCGCTGAGCCTTAGGCCAAAGCTCCTGGGCAACACTCTTGACCTCGAGATCGGCCTCTACACCACAGACGCGATGCACACGTTCAAGTGGCGCTCCAACGACGACCTGCTGCCCGATCACGGCCACGTGATGCACCTCTACGCCATTCGACAGCCGGGCATGGATGCCGCCTTCCACCTGCATCCTGCGGTGGCCTCCCCCGGCCATTTGCGGATGACGCTCCCCTCTATGCCTCCGGGTACGTATCGGCTTTACGCGGATATCGTCCACGCTAACGGTTTCCCTGAGACTCTCACCGCAGACCTGGTTGTTCCAGCGGATCTGGCACCTGCTCCCCTCGCGCCGGAAGACGCCTCCGCTGCGCCCCCTGCAGTGTCTCTGGTTGCGCTTGGAGCGGCCTACAAGCTGCCCGACGGCTACACCATGGTTTGGGACCGGCCCCAGGATCTGAGCGCGAATACGGCCTATGCGTTTCGCTTCCGTTTGTTCGACGGCGCAGGCCAGCCCGCGGGAGATGTGCGGCCCTACCTGGGGATGGCGGGACACGCGGCCTTCGTCAAGACCGATGGGACGGTGTTTGCTCACACGCACCCTGAGGGCTCCGCTGCGATGCAGGCCATGATGCTGGCGAACGGCAGTTCAGGGGAGATGGCGGATACCAACGCCATCGGCGGCATGGACATGGCCGGGGCTGCGGAACACATTCCGCCTACCGTGGACTTCCCTTATGGTTTTCCCTCGCCTGGGCGTTATCGCATTTTCATCCAAATGAAGCACGGGGACACGGTCGAGACGGGTGTCTTCGATGCAGATGTTCACTGACCGGCAAGCGTGGTACGCAGACACTAAGAGCCCTCATTGACCGACGGTGCGGCACGGCTAAACAGGCTGCGGGAAAAAGGATGATTTGTACAGAGAGGAAAGGAAGAACGTACCTCAGGGCCTTAAAGGCCGAATGATTTTGCTGGGTTTATGTACGGGCTAAAAGCCCGTACTACCCAGGACTCACGTCCTGGCTACTCTCAGGCATATCTGTCCAAATTAGTTTTTCGCGGCAGTTCGGTTCTACATTCATCGGCGATAGCACTGCACGGGAGCGCAACCCCACACTTTGTCATCCCGCCTGCCCCGGCGAGCCGTGGGAGCGAAGGCGAGGGATCGGCGGATGCTCCCTGTTGCTGTCGGTTTGGCAACCTGCTTTCGTTCGCTCCCGCTCCTCTCGAATCTTTTCAACAAACTACGTAGCCTAACCGGTCTCGTCTTCCGCTAATTTGGACAGCTATGAAGTTCAGATGACTCTCAGGCGTCCCTGCGGGACTCAGTTGGGAAATGAGGGTTCTCAGGGCGACGTTAGAGCGCGGCGTATTCTTTTTTGGCCGCTTGCAGCATGGGCAGATCTGCATCTGCGTTCTTCCAAGTGGTAAAGAAGGCCTCGTAAGCTTCTTTCGCCTCTGCCTTATCGCCGCCCATGGCGTAAGCCCGCGCCAAACCCAGTTGCGCCTGGGCATAAAAGGGCGCTGTTGTTTGCAGGTTGCCGCCAGGAGACTGGGTCGTAAATCGAAAGGCATTCGCGGCCTGGGTTGCGTCATGCAGCTGCAGATATGCCAGGCCTTGCACATAGGCTGATGGATAAATCAGGGCAAACGCCTTGGCCGGTTCTGCATCATCGATCGCTTCTCGCGGCTGTCCCGCAGAAAGAGCGACAAACGCCTTCGCCAGAGGGATAAAGACTCGCTGAATCAGCGTGTCGTCGGGGAACTTTTTGCTTAGGTCCTGGGCCATGGACCCAACCAGTTTGCTATTACCGCAGATGCCCGCCGTGAGCACAGCAAAGGACTGCGTCTGCCTGCTTTTGTCCAGAGCCAAGGCCTTTTGCACCGCTTCATCATTGCCCTCGCACAAGCCCGCGAAACCGCGACTGGCCGCGTTGGTCAAAGTGGCATTCGCCTGTACGTCGGGAGCCTTTGCCAGCCCCGCTTGCTCGTAGACCCGCTGCGTGGTGGTTGCCGCCTGGCGGTATTCGCCGGAGAAAAGCTGCGTACCAGCCAGAGCCTGGGTGGCCAGAAATTCATCCGGCTGGCCCGCTGCCAGGGTCATCATCCTCTGCACTTCATTAGGCTCGCCCAAGAGAAAATAAGTCTGCAGCCGCACGGTACGGTCGGGCGTGCTGGTGTTAATGCCCAGCTTGTCGGCGCGGTCCATTTCAGCACGGGCATCATTCATCCGATTTAAGCCGATGTAGGCGCTCAACAGGTTTTCGGCCGCAATCGAGTCTTCCGGCTGCATCTGTACCGCCTTCTCTGCGAAGGGGAGAGCCTTCGCGAAGTCGCCTAAGGCGGTATACGCCGCGGTGATGTTGATGTAGTTATCAATCTGGGTGGGGTAGGTCTGGATAGACTCCTGCAGCGCTTCCACCACCTTGGGCATGTCGCCAGTAACATTCTGGTAGTAGTGGCCGGTGATGTAGAGCCGCTCCCGCTCGCTCACAGTCTTCGAAAGCGCATAAGCCTTGGCAAAGTACTTGTCGGCCTTCGCAACCTGATTGGTGTTGATGTAGACCACGCCAAGCCGCGCATAGGCCATGGCAAAGTTGGGGTCGAGCTCTATCGCGCGAAGATAGTGACCTTCGGCCTCAGGAATGTCGCGGGCACTCACGTGGGCTTTATCTCCCAGCGCGTAGGCCCGAAACGCTTCCAGCGACGTCGTTGTCGCCTGGCCAAAAGGAGTGTCGAGCTTCTTGATGCTTTCCAGGTCCTCCCCCAGCTTGCCGCGAATGGCCGCGGCCGCTTTGCCCAGCGCATCCAGCACGTGCTCTTTGTCGGGGGCCTGGGCCTGCTCGCTGATAATTTCATCTCCGGTGGCGGTATTTTGCGCGGTCAGAGTAACCACATACTCCTTGCCTAAGTTGGCGATGGTTCCGGTGAGGATGGCCTTCACTCCCTCACGCACGCCGATCTCCCGCGCAATCTCCGGCGTCACCGTGGTGCCCTCTGGCTTGCCCAGGTATTTCACGCTCTGCGCCAGGTGTTGCTGGCTGACGATATTGATCACCGGCGACTGCTCCAGTTCGATTTGCAACGCCTGGTTCAGTGTGGTATCAAACACCGGGTCGCCGGTGTGGTTGATGAAGTCGGCCAGGATGATCGAGTCCTTGGCGGCCTTGGATGCGGTACCGGCGGCGCTCTCCCCGGCTGGGGGCGAGGGGCGGAATTTCCACCATGCCAGGCCACCTGCGGCCAGCGCCAGCAGTATGACGGCAGCAATCGCCCCAGGCCATTTTCGTCCATTCGCGCTGGCCACCGCTGCCCTGCCGGATTGCGGATCTAGCCCATCGAGCGCTTCCTGCAACTGCTCGGCAGTGGCATACCGTTGCGCGGGATCCTTGGCCAGTAGTTTGGCCACGATGGGATCCAGCTTCTTCGGCATCGATGGGTTGACCGTGCTAACTGGCGGCGGATTCTCGCGCAGCAGCGCGGCGAACACTTCTGCAGTGGAACCACCGGCGAAGGGCGTCTTCCCGGTCGCCATTTCGTAAATCACTGTTCCCAGGCTGAACAGATCGGTGCGCGCATCCAGCGGCTCACCCTTTGCCTGCTCCGGGGACATGTAGGCCACGGTCCCCACGGCCGAGCCGGGACTAGTGAGTTCCATGGTCGCCGTACCTGGCCCGACCGCTGTCTCATCCGAACTGCCGCCGCCTGGAAGATCGTAGGTACGTGACTCCGTCACTGCCACCCCGGGCTGCTTCTTCGCCAGCCCGAAGTCAAGAATTTTGATCAGCCGCTTACCCCGGCCGGCATCGACGACAAACAGGTTCGCTGGTTTAATGTCCCGGTGGATGATCCCCTTGGCGTGGGCTGCCGCCAGGGCAGACGCTGCCTGCTGGCTGAACGAAATCACCTCGTCCGGCGGCAATCCCTTTCCGCCCATCTTGGCCAGGTAATGCTTCAGCGTCTCGCCCCGCAGCAGCTCCATGACCAAGTACGGCCGGCCATCGTGCTCGCCGGTGTCATGGATAGAGCACACGTTGGGATGGTTCAGGGTGGCGGACGAACGAGCCTCGCGAAGAAAGCGCTCATGCGAGACGTGGGAATTGGGCGTCCCGTGTACAGGCGTTACAGGAGAAGGCGATCCACTGCCAACTCCCGTGATGAGATACGTTTCGGAAACCAGCTTTAGCGCGACTTCGCGCTCCAGGCGTGTATCGAGGGCACGATACACCTCGCCCATTCCCCCCGAACCGATCTTCTCGATCAGGCGGTACGGACCAAACTGTGTTCCTTCTGCGATCGTCATCGTACCTGGCTTACACCGCAGATCACGCGGGCTGAATATTGTGCCAGCAGTCTATCAGTGCTAACAAGAGAATGACTTATCATTCGTTTCCCGGGCCTAAGCCTGCTTTGGCTGGCCATCCTCTCGTGGAGCCAGGATTCGATCGCCTTCAAGAGCCAGGATCCCGGCTCGGGGTTCGTGGAGGTCGGCGGAAACTGACATTTCCGCACCGGGTGATCTTGCCTGGGCCCAGCCAGGCCGCCTGTGCCTTCGGGCAGGAGGACGACATCACGGTCTTGTCGATCCGCCGGCTGGCTGCTGCTGAGGAGCCGGCCGAAGCGCGGATGAACCTTACAGCGCAGATCGCGGCCGTATAGCAAGCGCGGAATCTACCGGGACGCCAATCGCTCCTTCACCTGGTCAGAGAGCTGCTTGACCTGCTCCTGGGTGATGCGAGCCTCGCCGTCGAGAACCACCAATAGGCTCCCGTCACCAGCGTCTTTGAACTCGGCATTCTGGATGGTGACATAACCCTGCACCGCGGGAGGCAGCGTCGCAGCCAGGTTCGTGCCTTTGTGCAATGCGGAGAGGATGGAGCTGCGGACCTTTTCGCGTATCGCATCGCCAAGTGCTCCGGAACGGAGCAGTTCGCCCAGAGAACCGTCTGCTTGAATTTCACCCACTTCCGGTTGCAGTTGTAGCTCCGTACTATCCTTGTCAATCACGGGCGTGAGCTTGATCGGCACCTGTGCGTCGCCCCCCAACAATTTTTTGGCTGCCTGTTTGCCCAACACCTTAACGCAAGCCCAACGTTCCACATGCAGCTGAACCACGGCGATACTCGCGGGCTCAGCAGGCTTAAGGGTTGCATTCTGAATTGCGATGCGCTCCCCGCAGCGGTCATCCTTATCGAGCTGTGAGCTCAGAAGGCTAGTCAGGTTGCGCTGCAGGTCAGAGAGGTCGCCCGTGAGCTGGAGATTTAATATCCTCAAATTGCGATCTCTGGACGATAACGTCAGAATCGCCGAGGCCGTAATCGTGATGGGCTGGTCTTTGACATCAAGCGGTATTTTCACCGGAGGAATTTTGAAGACAGCGTTCTGCGCAGTTACCACTAGAGGAAAGGCTACGATGACAAGGAGCAAAGCCAACGCCAGGGGACCGCGCGGTTTGCGCCTGTTGGGGGCCGGAAGAGACGGGGAGCACGGATTCATGAATGCGGGACGAAAACAACCTATGAACCTTGGACGTATTCTGGCTACTCGAGGTTTCGCTCAGGATCTTAAGAAGACGCGAGCTCTCTCCTGGTATATGATCCTGGTGCTTGGCGTGTTCACTGCACCTGCTTTCGCCGGCAGCAACACTGCACAAGACGCCATGAGCCACGACCTACTCGAGGTCACTGTCCCACAGCTCGAGCAGATGTATCGCGACCACAAATACACCGTTACCCAGGTAGTGCAGTGGTACCTGGCGCGCATTGCTAAGTACAACGGGATCTATCGAGCAGTGCAGAACGTCGATGCCGCGGGAGCACTGGCCACGGCCGCCCGCGAGGATGCGGAAGCCAAGGCGGGCGGCAGCAGCTACCAGCGCGGCCCATTGTGGGGCGTGCCCATTGTTACTAAAGCGAACACCTCGGTAAAGGGCCTGGTCACCACTGACGGCTGGCAGGGCTACAAGATCCCGGGACACGAGCTGATCGCGCCTAAGGACGCGACCATTGTCGCCAGGCTGCGGGGTGCGGGCGCCATCATCATTGGACAAACCAACATGCCGGACTTCGCCGCCAGCGATACGAACCGCAGCACCGCCTTCGGCCGCACCGGCAACGCCTACGATGTGCGCTTTAGCCCCGGAGGTTCTTCCGGGGGCACGGTCACGGCCGTCACCGCAAACTTTGCCGTCCTGGGCAATGGAACCGACACGGGCAATTCGATCCGTATGCCGGCTGCCACCAGCTCGGTGGTTGGCGTATTTCCCACGCGCGGCCTGGTCAGTATCGCCGGCATCGCCCCGCTGGACTGGCTGCTCGACAACACCGGGCCGATCGCTCGCGATGTAACCGATGCCGCCATCGCGCTGGGGGTGATGGCGGGAGAAGATCTGCTTGATCCCCGCACCCGCGGGTCTTCTGCGCTGGCCCAGCCCTCTTCCTACACCACCTACCTGAAGACGGACGCCCTGAAAGGAAAACGCTTCGGCGTGCCCTCCTTCATTCTTGAAGGAGCGGGCATTCCCTTCCAGGGCATACCGGCGGCGGAGCCGGCAAACATGGCCGCGGAAGATAGGGTGGCCGCTGGCATCCCGCTGCGTCCGGAAACGCGGGAAGCATTCATGAAGGCTATCGAAGGGCTGCGCGCCGCCGGTGCGACCGTGGTCTTCGACGATTCCATTCTCCCCGACAGCTTCGCGGAAACGGCCTCGCGCATTTGTACTCTTCCCTACATCAGTGAGGGAACAGAAAGCTTTCTCGCCGAATATGGTCCCGCGCAGTACCGCTCGATCGAAGATTATGAACGCGTCATAGGATCTGCGTTACCGCCTGAAATCATCGACAAGGCGGACGACCACAACGGCCGGCCACGGATGAAGCAGGTGAACCTGGAAACCGATCCCCAGGCGGACGCCAACTTCCGGGCCCCACGCCGCAAGACCCTGGAAGCGTATACCGCAACCCTCGACCGGCTGCATCTCGATGGCTTCGTCTATCCGGCAACGCAGATGCCGCCGCCGGACGAGACCATGCCCCAGGACGATAAAATCAGTGGCGGCCCGCACAGCGATACCAGTTGGGTGAACATGCTCGGCGTTCCCGCTGTGGTCGTGCCGGGTGGCTTTTACCCCGATGGTTTGCCGTATGGTTTGGAGATTTCAGCCCGGGCATGGAAAGACGGCGACTTGCTCGGGTGGGCGTACGCCTACGAACAAGCCACCAGGCACCGCCGCCCTCCCGTATTGGTGGAACAGGGGCTGCTGCCGAATGCGCGATAAGGATTAGGCCGAACCCTTAGGCGGCCAAGTAATCTGCCCCGTGTGCTTATAGGCGAGATTGGCAATGTGGCCGGCACGCGCGGCGGCAATCCCGGTTTCGACCGGCGCGTTCGGTTCCTTGCGCGACTTGACGCACTCAAAGAAATTCTGCACGTGGTCGATGGTTCCGTCGCGGAAGCTATCCTCGCTGAGAATCGGGTTTTGCCCGGCCTGCAGGCCCTCGCGATAAACTCCGAAGCCGCTGCGGTCGAGCTTTATTGTTGCCTGGTCGCCGCGGAATTCAAGGCCGCCGTCGTCGATGGAGGAGCTCATCATGCCCTCATACACTACGTCGAAGCCCGGGTAGCGGAACGCCGCCTGCAGCGTGTCGGGGCAGTCCCACTCTTCAAATATGTATTTGTCGCCCAGCATCTGGGCAACCTTTGGCGTATCGCTCTTCATCGCCCAGTGCGCCACATCGATCCAGTGGGTGAACAAATCAGTCATGCCGCCGCCGCCAAAGTTCCAGAACCAGCGCCAGCGGTAATACTTCTCTTCGCTGAACGGCTGATCCGGAGCACCTCCCAGCCACATTTTCCAATCCAGTGCCTGGACATCGATGGGCTTGGGCGTCCAGGTTGCCTGGTTATAGTTTTGCCACCAAAAGGTTCTTACCTGGGTCACGCGCCCCAGGCTCCCGCCCTGAATCAGATCGACCGCGTTGCGAAAATGGGTCCAGCTGCGCTGCTGCATGCCACACTGCAGAACCTGCTTGCTGGAGCGAACGGCTTTGGCCAGTGTGGCCCCTTCCTCGATGGTGTGGGTAACGGGTTTTTCCAGGTAGACGTCTTTGCCGGCGGCCAGGGCATCACAAGCCATGCGCACATGCCAGTGGTCCGGGGCCGCAATGAGCACGGCATCGATATCTTTCGCTAACACCTCGTGATAATCGAGATGCGTGGTGGCGATGCCGTTGGACCGTTCCTTCACTTCATCGCGGCGCGGCCCATACACGTCACTCACAGCCACAATCTGGTAAGGGACGGCGGATTTGTCGGCAGAATCGAGGATGGTTCTCATCCTGCCCCCGGCTCCGATCACGCCGACGCGAAGGGTGTCGTTTGCACCAAGAACTCTGGTCGAGGCAAGGGCAGTCATTCCACTTGCAATAATGAAGCTGCGGCGATTAGGCGTAAATGGCATTGGATCCCCGTCAATTTGTTCCCGACGATCTTACCAGTGAATTACAAACCCTGTCTTGATTTGAGGCAGCGGGAAGGCCTATAACAGACCCTGTCAAAACCAGGAAACTGGGCCCGGGAGACCGGGGTGACAGGGGGATTTCTATGAATGCAACGCGGCGTTCTCTGCTGCAGGCAATTCCGATGCTGGCGGCCTCTTCGGCATTCGCGTCCGACGGCCCTGCGATCGGCTCTTTCGTCAAGCCTTATAGCGAATTGCCGGTAAAGCAAAGCGGGCAAAACGAATCCAGGCCAATTCTTGACGGAGTCACCCACACCGGGGAGCACCTTGAAGTGCACGAGACCATTCTCGCTCCGGGAAGCGAGCCGCATCCACCCCACCGCCATGTGCACGAGGAACTCTTTCTGCTGATGAAAGGCTCCGTCGCGGTGACCATTGAGGGTAAGACAACGGTCATCGGACCTGGATCCGCGGCATTCGTCCACTCCAATGAATTGCACGGCGTTCACAATCCGGGACCGGAAAAGGCGCAGTACTTCGTGGTGGCTGTAGGTTCATAAGGGGGATCGATGCAGGCAAAGTGGAACCTGATGATGCTGGCTGCGCTCGGCTGCAGCACGGCCCTCGCGGGCGCAAAAGACTTGACCATTCACCTCAATGGCTCACAACCGGTTTCGCGCAAGACCGTGCAGTACCAATGCGACGCTAAGGCTGCTGCCATCGGTCTTCCCGAAACTGCATTTCCGGTCGAATATATTAACGGGGCAGGAAACAGCCTGGCGATTGTGCCTATTCATGGAACGTCGTTGATCTTTGCCAACGTCGTCTCCGGCTCCGGGGCACGCTATGCCGCCGGGCAATATATCTGGTGGGAAGCGGGCGGGTCCGTGACTCTCTACTCCGATTCGATCGCCGGCAAGATGCAGTCCGCATGTCATCCAGCGAAGTAACGTGAAAACTCTAAGCAATTTCACCGATCGACAAAATATATCGGTTCGAGTATCGGCGCTGTCGCCAGGCGATGCGGCGCGCTGGGGCTCTATGTCCGCTCATCAGATGGTGTGTCATCTGGATGACTCCTACAAGGTTGGATTAGGAGAGAAGTATGCCAGCCCGGCGAGCGGCTACTTGCAACGAACACTGGTCAAGTGGTTGGCGTTAGAGATGCCATTGCCGTGGATGAAGGGGGTGCCCACCCGGCCGGAGATTGAACTGGGCAAAGGCGGTTCTCTTCCGCTTGATTTCGGCCAGGATCTTCGCTCGTTACTCTTCACCCTGGATCGGTTCTGCGATGCCTTGCCCAGGCCCTGTGTGCCGCACCCGATCTTCCGGGAAATGAAAGCGGAGGACTGGATGCGGTGGGGATATCTGCACGCCGATCATCACCTTCGCCAGTTTGGCCGATGAATGCTGCACCTGCTGTCCCATCCGCTCGTAGTGGTCGCCGCGCTGCTGACGCTTGTCCCATATTTCTCCGCGGCATTCTGCCCGCGCAGTCTGGAGCTGGCCCGCCGACTGCCCGTTAGGATACGTATTCTGGCGCCGGCCCTGCTCGGTCTTCCCTACGCGCTTGTCTCGTTGTCGACCGGCCTTTTTCGCTGGCCCTGGCTTGCCCTCTACACGCTGCTGCCAGTGGGCATCAGCCTGCTGCTCTACGAAGCAAGCCTGGCGGACCCGGCGCAGCGGGGAGGGTGGCGCGACTTTCTTGTCCTTATCTCGCTCGGTCTCGCCGTTGACTTACGCTGGTTCGAGCCTGCATGGGGCCCGGGTCTTGCCGTCTTCAATAAAATGCTGCTGTTGGATGCAGGCATCTACGGTTTTCTTGCCATCCGGCAGCTGCGCCAGGTTGGCTTCGACCTTCGTCTGCGCCTGCATGACGTCGGCGTTGGCATGTTTGCGCTGGCCGCGTATACCCCCATCGCTGTCACCATTGGACTGTTCCTCGGCTTTCTCCATTTCCATGCCCTCATCCCTTCGGGCTGGCGTGCGCTGCTCGCATGGCTGTTCAGCTTCTTTTTTGTCGCCGTACCGGAAGAGCTTTTCTTTCGCGGCTGGATGCAAAATCTTCTTGAGCGTCGGGTTGGGGCGGCGCGGGCGTTGCTCATCACCGCGACCTTGTTTGGTCTCTCGCACTTCAACAAGCGGGCCACGATATTCAATTGGCGCTATGTCCTGCTGGCGGCTCTGGCCGGCATCTTCTACGGCCTGGCCTGGCGTCAGGAGCGCCGGGTCGGTGCGTCCGCTATCACCCATGCGTCGGTGGATACGATCTGGGGAATCTGGTTGCGATGAGGATGATAGCGGTAGTAGCCGATGCCCACCCGCATGTGGTGCTGGATTGAGTCTGGCACAATCACTGCGACACAAAGCCCCAGGATCCCGTGGGCGAGGCCCAGGGTATAGATATTCCGGTAGCGCAAGAACAGTACGCAGGCGGCGATTCCCCACACCAGGGTGACCGGCGTCAGCACCGGATTAGGCAGGTGAGCGAGTGAGAATAAGCCTGCTGCGGCCACGACCGGCGCCACCTTGCCCGGCAGTAATCGCATCAAACGGACCAGGAAATAGATCTGCAGCAAAAACTGTTGCATAACCGCCCATATCAGATATCCCCAAACATGGGAGATCAACGGAGTGGGACCATGGAACCGATGCAGCGAGTGCAGCCTGCTCGCCGTGTAGACGGCCAGGCATGCGAGTATTGCTGCCACACCCACCACCCAGAGAGACCGGATCAGCCCGGGGAGCCCAAGGCCCAGGGCTTTCCATGTCGGGCGCCCCATCCACGTGGTCACCACAATCCACGTGATGGCGATCCAATAAAACCACCTCTGCCAGGGATTCACGGTCCAGATCGCTGCCAGGATCAGGCCATAGCCCACGCAGAACTCAAGCATGTCCCGCCTAAAAGACGGATCTCCTTCTGTTGTCATGACCGAATCTTTCGTACGGCACCCCTCAGATTCAAGTCTACCTTCGCCAGACCCTCCGACCTCGCTATGACACAGACTCCTCCGGGACTGAGTTTGAGGTTCTCACGCACCCTCTTTGCCCGCTCGTAAGGCCAAAAAACGCCACTCGGCTTCGAGTGGCGTTTTCTACCTGAGCGATGGCGCTGCGCGTTACGGCTCCCGGCGGCTGTTCTTGCTGGTTCATCGGCAGTCGTCCCTGTGAGTCCATCCTCACCAGTAATTTCTGCTACCAAGTCTTCTTGACCTGCTTCGCATCAGGTCGCCGGGCACGATCTCTATGTCCGAACCCGATGCAATCTGAACCCCTTCGTCTAATCGTTCCCAGCACGGCGCATGATGCGAGACGAAAAGAAGAAAGTACCTCGGGGCCAAAAGTGTCTGCGTGAGAACCGAAAAGAACCGCAGATCTCGACCGGAGCGTAGTGGTCGTGGGCCTGCGGCCCGCCCAAGGTGATGAAAAGCGCCTTCTGTCCAGCAACCACTTTCTATGGAAGCTTCGCCCTTCCCTTTGTCATCCCGACCCGGATTTCCTGCCGCGCGGCACTGGACAAGATTGCGTGTGCGCCTTTCTCTTAAGGAAAGGCGCATGAGGTCCGTCAA
>Ga0182024_10009095_pt1 | contig 20679 bp, 16 predicted proteins | sample P32metaG_FD_120480 | JGI IMG/M metagenome (GOLD analysis project Ga0182024, IMG submission 120480) | Permafrost microbial communities from Stordalen Mire, Sweden - P3-2 metaG (Illumina Assembly) | ecosystem: Environmental > Terrestrial > Soil > Wetlands > Permafrost | place: Sweden: Stordalen...
GTGTACATCAGATCGCTCGAGACAATGCCGAGCAGGAAACGCAGCTCGAAAACGTTCCAGGAATCCTGGCCGAGGATCATGAGCGATGAACCCGGCCGCAGCAGCGGATAGCACTCCCGCGTGATGGTCTTGATCAGTGTGGATTTGCCGCAGCCGTTCGGCCCGATGATGGCCACGTGCTCGCCGGCTTCGATGCGGAGTGAAATGGAATCGAGCACCACCTTCTCCCCGCGCATGACCGAAATGTTCCGGAAATCGAGCAGCGCGGGGCTGGGGTGTGCGGCGTCGTGAGCCTCTGCCACCCGGACTACTTATGCGCCAGACGGCTGCAAACTTCGCCGGCGCCAAGCGTGTCCACCTTGCCCTGCTCCATGTAAACGATCTTGCCGGTCTTATCGATGATAAAAGTGACGCGGGTGTCCATGGCGCGTTCGGGGTTGAATACACCATAGGTCATGGAAACCTTACGGTCCACGAAATCGCTCAGCATCGGGAACGCTACTCCCAGCTTCTCGGCAAAGGCCGCTTGCGAGGGTGTGTTGTCGGTGCTCACACCGAAAACCTGCGTGTCGGTTCCTTCAAACTTCGCCAGGTCGAGCTGGTAGGCTGTCATTTCCTTGGTGCAGCCCGCGGTGAATGCGCCGGGGAAGAACGCGAGCACAACATTCTTCTTGCCCTCGTAGTCGGAGAGCTTTATTTTGCCTCCGGTGGTGGCGGGCAGCGTGAAATCGGGCGCCTGATCGCCCACCTTCAAGGTGGAAGTCGAGTTAATGGGACCAGCCGGTGGCTGCTGCTTGGGAGCCTGAGCGCAAAGGACGGTGGCGAGAACGGCGGGAATCGCCAATAGGTTGAGTAGTCGCACGGTGTTCTCCTCTTCAGTTGAGTCTACTACAGCCATAGAAACAAAAAGGCGGACAGGCTCGAAAACCTGTCCGCCCTCACTGGAGAAAGAAACGATTACGCAGCGTGATCGATGCGATGCAGCTTGGCGGCGTCCATGCGCTCGCCCAGTTGCGGGATGGCGATGCGCAACACGTCCTGGATGCGCTCGGCCGGGTGGAACTGCATCTCCTGGCGAACTTGCTCGGGCAGCTCGCGGAGGTCTTTAACGTTGGCTTTGGGCAGAATCACGTCGTGGATTCCGGCCCGCCGCGCGGCCAAAACCTTTTCCTTGATGCCGCCGATCGGCAGCACCAGTCCCGTTAGCGTGATTTCGCCCGTCATCGCGACATCGCTTCGCGCGGGAAGATTCGTGTACAGCGACGTAAGAGCCGTCGCCATGGTGACGCCGGCCGACGGACCGTCCTTCGGAATGGCTCCCGCCGGCACGTGAACGTGCACGCCGTCGTTCTTAAAGAGTTTCGGGTCGATATCGAACTCCGCCGCATGCGACCAAATGTAGCTCTGGGCCGCCTTGGCCGACTCCTGCATCACTTCGCCGAGCTGTCCCGTGAGCGTCAGACCTTTGCCGTCCGGTAGCAGCGTGCCCTCAATATAGAGGACATCGCCGCCGGTTTCGGTCCAAGCCAGGCCAGTCGCGACTCCGGGAGGTAGTTCGCGACGCGCTTCTTCCTGATTGAACGGCTCAGGACCGAGCATATCGGCTAGACCGTCGGGCGTCACGTTCAGGCATTCCGTGTGACCTTCGGCGAATCGCAGCGCTATTTTTCGCGCCACCCGCCCGATGGCTCGCTCCAATCTTCGAAGTCCCGCCTCGCGCGTGTAGCCGGAGATGATCTTCTTGATCGTTTCATCCGGAAGCGCGCACTGCTCGGCCGTCAGCCCGGTTTCTTTGAGCTGTTTCGGAACCAGATAGCGCTTCGCGATTTCGAGCTTCTCTTCTTCGCTGTAGCCCGGAAGCCGCAGGACCTCCATACGGTCAAGCAACGGCTGCGGAATGGTATCGAGCGCATTGGCGGTGGTGACGAACAGGACCTTCGACAAGTCGAACGGCAGATCCAGATAGTTATCGCGGAAGCTCTTGTTCTGTTCCGGATCCAGGATCTCGAGCAGCGCGTGCGCGGGGTCGCCCCGGAAGTCGCGGCCGAGCTTGTCCACTTCATCCAACATCAAGACCGGATTGTTGGCTCCGGCTCGCCGCATGGCCTGAATGAGACGGCCCGGCAATGCGCCAATATAGGTTCGGCGGTGGCCGCGCAATTCGGCCTCATCATGCAATCCGCCCAAGCTCATGCGCTCGAACTTGCGGTTCAGCGCTCGCGCGATGGATTGTCCGAGCGAGGTCTTGCCGACGCCGGGAGCGCCCACCAGGCAGAGAATCGGCGCTTTGGCGTTGGGGTTCAGCTTCAGCACGCCCAGATGCTCGAGGATGCGCTCCTTCACGTCCTTCAAGCCGAAGTGGTCTTCATCGAGCACTTGGCGCGCCCGCGCGATGTCGAGCGCATCTTCGGTGCTCTTGCGCCAAGGCAGTTCGAGCACGTAATCCAGATAAGTCCGGATCACGTTGTAGTCCGGCGCGCCCGGAGGAAGCTTCTCCAGCCGGTCCAATTCGCGGATGGCTTCCTTGAGGATCTCTTCCGGCAGGTCGGCTTTTTCTAACCGCTCGCGGAGTTGCTGGGCCTCGGCCTGCTCGCCGCTTTTTTCGCCCAGCTCCTGCTGGATGGCTCGCATTTGCTGGCGGAGCAGGTAGTCGCGCTGCTCCTTGGTCATTTCTGTGCGCGCTTCGGTGTTGATCTTGTTGCGAAGCTCCAGCACCTGCACCTCGTGCGTCAGGTAGCGGTGCATCATCCGCAGAGCTTCCAGCTGCGTGGGCGCTTCGAGCAGCGATTGCGATTTTTCGGATTCCAGGCTGAACATGGAAGCCAGCACGAAGCACAACCGCATGGGATCTTCGTTGGAGGACAGCAAACCTCTGAGCTCCTGGGGAGCGCCCGGTTGGGCCAGCGTGAGCGCTTCTCCAGCCAGCTCCGCTAATGCCCCCTGCAGCGCTTCCACCTCCGATTCCTTATCTTGAGGCAGTGGCAGAGGAGTAACGCGGGCCTTCAGGAACGGCTCGGAGTTATCCACCTTCAATAGCGCGACGCGCTCCAGCCCCAGAACGAGCAGTTCGAGATGCCCCTCGTTGGCGCGGGTCATCTTGCGGATAACAGCCTTGGTGCCAATGGGATACAGGTCGTTCTGACCCGGAGAATCCTGGTTGGGATCGCGCTGGGCAAATACAACAATTTCTTTAGATTCAGTAGTTAGCGCCGCTTCCACGGCTGCGATGGAGGCCGGGCGTCCGGCCGACAAAGGCATCATCAGGTAGGGGAAAAGCACGGCGCTCTTCAACGGCAACAACGGCAAAGCGGAAACGACGGGTTCGTCGGACATATTCTCCTCCACGGACTTCTACACGTTAGATGCGCGAACAGCAAAAAAGAAGCAGGCTCGCGCGAACTACTGTCAGCGAACCTGCTTCTCGGGGACTCAACCCCGCGTTGGAACCGCTCCGGTTACTTGTTTGGGACGACTACAAACTGAGTCCCTTGCCCACGTTTAACCAGAAGCAGTGTCGAATCACGGGAAGATCCCTCGCGAACGGCTCGATTGAAATCGGCCACATTGTTAACAGCATTATGATTGACCTGCATGATCACATCACCTTGCTGGAGACCGGCTAGAGCCGCAGGCGAATCGTCATCGACGTTGGTGATGGCGACGCCCATGGTGTTGTCGGGCAGTTGGAGCTCACGGCGCAGGTCGCCGCTCAGCGCCTGGACCGAGACGCCGCGCAGCGCGCCTTTTTCGCCGCCACCCGGCAGGTTCCGGCCTTCACCGGCTTCACGGTTCTCAGCTTCCAGGTTGAACTCGCCCAGAGTAACCGCGACATCCATATTCTGACCGTTGCGGTTTATTTTCAGATGGACGGTGGTGTTAGGAGCAAAACCCGCGACCTGCAGGCGGAACGTATTGACATCCTGGATGGAATCGCCATTGACGGCCGTGATCACGTCGCCTACCCTGAGGCCGGCGTGCTCGGCCGGGCTATTGGGCTCCACTTGAGCGATCGCTACGCCATGGCCGTTCGGCATGTTGAAGGCTCTGGCCATATCGGGCGTCAGTTCCTGCGGCAGGATGCCCATGTAGCCGCGGGTCACCTTACCGGTCTTCAGGATCTGATCCATGATGTTGCGCGCGAGATTGGCGGGAATCGCGAAACCGATGCCCTGGTTGCCGCCCGTCTCACCCGAAAGGATGGCGGTGTTGATGCCAACCAGGTCGCCGCGGGTATCGATGAGCGCTCCGCCCGAGTTACCGCGGTTGATAGCGGCATCGGTCTGGATGAAATCTTCGTAGCGCTCGATGCCGAGGCCGGCGCGTCCCTTGGCGCTAATGATGCCCATGGTGACAGTCTGGCCAAGACCGAAGGGTTCGCCAATGGCCAGGACCACATCGCCTACTTCAGCCTTGCCCGAATCGGCGAAGGGCAGGGTCGCGAGACCGCGCTTGTCTATCTTGAGCACGGCAACGTCGGTGTACTTGTCGGCGCCGACGACCTTGGCGGGATATTCTTCTTTGTTAGCGAACGACACCTTGACGTCGGTGGCGCCGTCGACCACGTGATCGTTGGTGAGGATGTAACCGTCCGGGCTGACAACCACCCCCGAGCCGAGACTGGTGGCCCGCTGCGAGCGAGGTTGCTGCTGCTGCGGCCCGTTCGGCATCCGGCCGCCGAAGAATTGGCGGAACAAAGGATCGTCAAAAAATCCGCTGGGAGTTCCTCCTTCGGACTTGACGACCTTGGAAGATGAGATATTGACGACCGCCGGCATGGCCCGCTTCACGACCGGAGCGAACGTGGTGAATGGTCCTGGTTCAGTGGTGGCCGCGTGCGCGGTGTCGACGAAAACAGGGATACGGCGGGTGCCGGTCAAATTCATGGCCAGCGCGCCAACCAAAATAGCAATCACAGCTAGCAGAACAGCCTGAGATGTTCGGATGTGACCTTTCATAGTGTTTAAGCTTCCTTTAGAGCCGCTTCCCGTTCGCGGCCGCGTGTTTTTTGAGATTCAAAAGTCAAGTTCCCGCTGGGATCGAGGTCCACTCGCACGGTCTGACCGTCGCGCACCTCGCCCCCCAGGATTTTGCGCGCCATGGGCGTTTCAATTTCGCGCTGGATGGCCCGTTTCAATGGACGGGCGCCGTAGGTAGGATCGTAGCCCGAGCGCACCAGATGACCGCGCGCACGATCCGTCAATTCGATCTCGATATTGCGGTCCGCCAGACGCTTGCGGAGCCCATTCAACTGGATTTCAACGATCTGCTTCAGGTGCTCTTCGGAGAGCGAGTGGAACACAATGATTTCATCCACCCGATTTAGAAATTCAGGCCGGAAGTGGTGCCGAAGCTCATCCAAAACCGCGTCCTTCATGCGGCTGTAGCCATCGCCCGCGAACGTACCCCGATACTCAAGAATGCGGTGGCTCCCGATATTGGACGTCATGATCACAATCGTGTTCTTGAAGTCGACCGTGCGGCCCTGCCCATCCGTCAAACGTCCGTCGTCCAGGATTTGCAGGAGCACATTAAATACGTCACTGTGGGCTTTTTCTATTTCGTCGAAAAGCACCACACAGTATGGACGGCGGCGGACCAATTCCGTTAGCTGCCCACCTTCTTCGTAACCTACGTAACCGGGAGGCGCTCCGAGAAGCCGGGCCACGGTATGTTTTTCCTGGTACTCGGACATATCGATGCGCACCATAGCGCGTTCATCGTCAAAGAGAAACTCGGCCAGCGCGCGGGCCAGCTCGGTTTTGCCGACGCCCGTCGGTCCTAAGAAGATGAAACTGCCGATCGGACGGTTAGGATCTTTTAATCCCGAGCGGGCCCGCATCACGGCCTCAGAAACGGCTGCCACCGCTTCATCCTGTCCGATCACTCGTTTGTGCAACTCGTCTTCCAGGTGCAACAGCTTTTGCATTTCACCTTCGAGTAGCTTGGAGACCGGAACACCGGTCCAACGGCTGACCACCTGGGCGATGTCTTCCTCGTCCACTTCTTCTTTGAGGAGGCGCTTGCCGGACTGCTTTTCGGCCAGGCGCGACTCTTCGGCTCGAAGCTGACTTTCGAGCTGGGTGAGCTTGCCGTATTTGAGCTCGGCGGCGCGATTGAGGTCATACTGGCGCTCGGCCTTTTCGATATCGAGCTTGGTTTGCTCCATCTGCTCGCGTAGCGCACGCAGACGCTGTACCGCTTCCTTTTCGGCCTGCCACTGGGCTTGGAGCGCGCTCGAATCCGATTTCAGATCGGCGATCTCCTTTTCTATCTTTTTCAGCCGGTCTTTGGAGGCGACGTCGGATTCCTTCTTGAGCGCCTCGCGCTCGATTTCGAGCTGCATGCTGCGGCGGAGGATCTCGTCGAGCTCCGCGGGCATGGAATCGATCTCGGTGCGAAGCTTGGCTGCGGCCTCGTCCACCAGGTCGATGGCTTTGTCGGGCAGGAACCGGTCGCTGATATAGCGGTTGGAAAGGATCGCAGCGGCCACTAGCGCGGAATCCTTGATTCGAACGCCGTGATGAATTTCGTAGCGCTCGCGCAGGCCGCGCAGAATGGAGATGGTGTCTTCCACGCTCGGCTGATCGACGTAGACGGTTTGAAAGCGGCGCTCGAGAGCGGCGTCCTTTTCGACATATTTTCGATATTCGTCGAGCGTGGTCGCGCCGATGCAGTGCAGTTCGCCGCGCGCCAGCATGGGCTTTAGCAAATTGCCCGCGTCCATGGCGCCTTCGGCCTTTCCCGCGCCGACTACGGTGTGCAATTCGTCGATAAAGAGGATGACCTGTCCCTCGGAGGATTGGACCTCCTTGAGGACGGCTTTCAGACGCTCTTCGAACTCGCCGCGGAATTTCGCTCCTGCGATCAGCGCGCCCATGTCGAGCGAAACTACTCGCTTTTCCTTTAGACCTTCGGGGACGTCGCCGCGGACGATCCGGCCGGCCAAGCCTTCGACGATGGCCGTCTTTCCGACGCCCGGCTCGCCAATGAGCACCGGGTTGTTCTTGGTGCGGCGCGAAAGCACTTGAATGACGCGGCGAATCTCTTCGTCGCGCCCGATCACGGGATCGAGCTTGCCCTGCGAGGCAAGCTGGGTCAGATCGCGGCCGTATTTTTCCAGCGCTTCGTAGGTCGCCTCGGGGTTCTGGCTGGTGACGCGCTGGCTACCGCGAACCTCTTGCAAGGCACGCATCAAGCGCTCGCGAGTGATTCCGAATTCGCGGAAGATCTTGCCGGTTGCGCCTTGATCTTCGGTGGCGGCGAGCAGGACATGCTCGACGGATACGAATTCGTCCTTGAGGCGCTTGGCTTCGTTTTCGGCTTGGGTGAGTAGTTTTGTGATGCGCGGGGTGACATAGACCTGGTCTGGCCCGCCCGAAGTGCCCGAAACTTTGGGGAGCTTATTGATCTCCTGCTGGATCCGATTTTTTAGCGCATCCACCTGAATGTCGGCTTTGTGCAGGATGGAGGGGGCTAAACCGCCGTCTTGCTGGAGCAAAGCCAGCATCAGATGTTCGGTATCCACTTGCTGGTTTCCGTGCTGGATGGCGATGGACTGGGCGGCCTGGACGGCCTCCTGCATTTTTTCGGTGAATCGGTTGAAATCCATGGGTTTACCTGAACCTTAGTGTCTTACTGTCAACTGATATGATGATAGCACCAATAGGCACGACTCACAAGACTACTATTCAATTCGATGCGCTTTGGGAGAGAACCAGATCGCAAAAGATAAACCCATCACGATCAACTACTTCCGCAGTTTTGATAGGAATCGGCCGCTTGAACATGGGCCCGGCGTAGACAAAGGAGTGAAACTCGCCGTTCTCGCCGCAAGGATCGATCGTGGACGGCAGATCGGCCAGAAAACTCAAATCGAACCCACGCCCGGCGAACTCGCGCGGGAGCGTCTTGGGGTCGACGCAAGTGATCTTGGCGCGCAGGCCTGCGGCGAGCATGTCGCGGGCGAGCTGATCGGTGGGGAGGCCCCAGACTGGGAAAAGCGGCTCGAGGCCCGTTCCGGACAATTGGCGCTCGCGATAGGCGCGGATGTCGGTGAGAAACAGATCGCCGAAAGCCATCGCTTGTACGCCTTCGGACACAGCGCGAGTGCAGAGGTCGCGCATGCGGGCCTCATACTGGTCGTTCGAACAGGGCCAAGGGAGCGGAACGGTCCACAGCGGAATGCCGGCGGAGGCGGCCTGCAACTCCAGAAGCTCGCGCCGGACGGCGTGCATCGCGACGCGGTCGAACTGCTGGTTCAAGGTGGTGACGAGGGCGACGACTTCGATGGCGGGATCTTGCCGCAGCAGATAGAGCGACCAGGCACTGTCCTTGCCGCTGCTCCACGAAAGAGCGACGCGCTTAGGCCGCGATGGGGACACGTTCCTGAGCCGCGATGGTGCGGGTCAGCCAGGCGTGCAGGCCGAATAGAATGGCGGTATAGAGGAGATCGCTGGCAAGCGTCCAGCCGAAGAACGGGATGGCGGCGATGTAGCAGTCGGCCAGTCCTGCGGCAGTGTGCGGATATCTTTGAGACCACAACCAACTGGGAAAGTTGCTCAACAAATAAAATTGGAAACTGCCCAGGAGGGCGAACGCGGCAATTCGAGGAATATTCTCGGTTGCGCGGAGTTGGCGGCCGAGCCACACCGCAATCATAAAGCTGGCGTAAATGAAGATCTGGGCGCGCGAATGGGATGGCACGCCATAAAAGCCGCTCAAGATCGGATCGGTGATGGCCATCAGCACCAGCGGCACCAAATACGCTTGCCAGCCGCGGAGCCGCGCCCCCGCAAACAGGCTGGTGGCGCCAACGGGCGCGAAATTGGGCGGGTGAGGCAACAGGCGTGCAATCGCACCCAAGACCGTCAAAGACAGAGCCACGGGCCGCCAATTCTTGTCCATCTCTCCAGATTCTAGCACTGCAGCTTATAGACGATGGAGAGCGCGGCGCGTTATAGTGCAAGCAAGTCCGTGCAGTTTCGGTACGCAGTAATCGTTCTTTTCACACTGCGGTTGTGTGCAGCCGAGGTGATTCTGAACGGCCGCGTGGAAGACGAGGACAGCGCGCCGGTTGGAGCGGCGGAACTTTCGATCCGGCCCACCGGACAAGCTTCCACGGCGCTGCAGCCCCTGCAAGCCGAAACCGATGTGAGCGGCACTTTCCGGCTGATAGCCCCCGAGCCAGGCTCGTATCTCGTTACGGTCACGAAGGCCGGATTCTTCCCGGTGACGGACCGGCCCGCCGATCTGAAGGAAGGCTCGAACGAGCTGGTGTTGACGCTCAACCACATCCGCAATACGTCGCAGTCCGTGAACGTGAGCTCGGCGCCGTCGCCGATCGATGTCGAACAGACCGAGGGCAAACGCACCTTGAGCGGGCCGCAGATTTTTGAAGTCCCTTACCCCGCTACTCACGATTTGCGAAATGCCCTGACGGTTTTGCCGGGTGTGATCCAAGATCCGGCCGGCGGTCTGCATTTCGATGGCGGCGCGGAAAACCAGGTGCAATATATGCTGAACGGCTTCAATCTCAGCGATCCGCTGACGGGGACGTTCAGCTCACATCTCCCGATAGATGGGGTGCAGTCGGTCGATTTTCTGAACGGCCGCTATTCGCCTGAGTATGGGAAAGGCTCGTCCGGGGCCTTGGCCATTCGAACTGAATCCGGCGACGACACGTGGCGCTATTCGGGCACGAACTTCATTCCGGGCCTCGATACAAGCGGGGGCCTGCATCTGGGCGCGTACACGCCGCGCGTAACCTTTTCAGGTCCGATCGTGAAGGACCGAGCCTGGTTCTCCGACACAGTGGACGGCAACTACAATCAACTGTACGTGCCGAGTTTGCCCAGCGGCCAAAACACCAGGACGAGCATTGGCGCGAGCGATCTTCTGCACACGCAGGTGAACCTTACACCCGCCAATATCCTGGTGGGAGATTTTTTATTCAATTTCACCAACGCCCCCAATTCCGGGCTGGGCGCGCTGACGCCGATTCCCACTACCTTCGACCTGCGGAACCGCGAGTGGTTTTTTAGTTTAAAGGACCAGATCTATCTCGCGCACGGAATGCTTTTGGAATATGGATTCGCAGATCTGCGCAGCTTCGCGCGGCAAATTCCGCAAGGTCAGGAACTATATGTCTTGACGCCGAATGGCGCCGAAGGCAATTACTTCGTGGATTCAACCGAGCATTCGGAAAGAAAGCAATTCTTGTCGAACCTGTTTCTGCCCGCCTTTCACTGGATGGGCACGCACCAGATAAAAACTGGCGTCGATCTGGATCGCCTGGACTACTCGCAAGACACCCGCCGCACGGGCTTCGAAGATTTAAGCGTGACCGGCGCCTTGCTGCGCCAAGTGACCTTTGCTGGAAGCGGCGTCCTTTCGCGTCCCAGCTTGGAAACTTCTTCCTATATTCAAGACACCTGGAAGGTGCGCTCAAATCTGGTTGTTCAGGCCGGTGTTCGCCAGGATTGGGACGAATTAGTTCGCGAAACGGTGCTGTCGCCGCGAGTGTCGGCTTCGTACGCCCCGTTCGGATCGAAGACCACCAAGATCGCAGGCGGGTACGCTGTCATTTACGACACGGCCACACCGCAGGTATTCAGCCGGCCCCAGGATCAATACTCGCTCACGACGCTTTTTAATCCCGACGGAAGCATTCTGAGCGGGCCGGCCGCCACCGTGTTCACGTTCGGACCGAATCTGAAAATGCCCCGCTATCAGAACTGGAGCCTGGGCATCGAACAGTTGCTCCCGGCAAAGATATTGCTCAGCGTGAACCTTTTGCGGAGACGAAGCGACGATGCGCTCACCTACCAAAATGTGCTGAATCTCAATGCGCCGCCCCCGCCGTCTCTTGTGGCGCAGTTCCACACTACCGATTTCCAGAGTATTTACCAGTTGCAGAGCACCGGCCGGGATCAATACGACTCGGCCGAAATTCGCGTCCATCAGCCGTTTGGGAAGGGGTATGAGTGGATGGCCAGCTACACGCGCTCGCGCGCCTATTCAAGTTCCGTCGTGGATATTAGCGTGGACCAGCCCACCGTGGTCACCAATGACGCGGGCCGGCTGCCGTGGGATGCGCCGAACCGCTTCTTAAGCTGGGGTTATTTGCCAACGCCATTCCAGAACTGGGCCATCGCCTATCTATTCGAGATGCGCAGCGGATTCCCGTTTTCCGTGGTCGACCAGGTTGGCACCGTGGCTGGAGCGCCGGACTCGGATCGGTACCCCCGGTATGAAAATTTGAATTTGCACGTGGAATGGACCACGCACGCGTTCGGGTACCGGTTCGCGCTGCGCGGCGGGTTCAATAACATTACGAATCACAACAACTACACGGTGGTAAATAGCACGGTCGGGTCGCCGAATTTCCTGCTGTTCTACGGCAGCACGGGCCGGCACTTCGTGTTGCGCATCCGCTGGCTGGGACGAGTGAACGGTTCGTGACGTTCTAGGCGGCGCGAGCTTTCAGAAACGAGGCGATCTTCCGGTCGGTTTCCCCGATATGATGCGTCAGCCATTCTTTTAAGAACTGCAGCAGGTCGACACTCATGGCTGCGCGCCCGCGTTCGAAGTCCTTTTGAAACTTTATGACTTGCGACGTCAGCCCATCGTGGGCGGCTTTGTGAACGGCGTAATCGGGATATTGATGCGCCTGCATGAGGCGCTCTTCGGTCGCAAAATGCGCCTTGGTGTAGGCGACCAGACTGCCTAGGATCTTGCCGAGGATTTCTTTGCCTTTTCCGGCCAGCATGGCGGCGTGCAGCTCATCGGCGAGCTCAAACAGCCGCTTGTGCTGCTCATCAATCTGCGGATAGCCAACGCTGTACTCTTGCTGCCACTGGAACATGCTCATGTAGTTCATATCGGGCAGAGGAGCGTAAGTGAGAGAACAAAACAGGTTGGCTGTCGTGATCAGCCAACCTGGTGAGCGCTGGAGAAAAGGCGCGGGAGAAGTATTTATTGATTGGGCCGCTGGCGGAATCCGCGGCCTTGCTGCAGCGTCAAACCCGCCGGGAGCGTGAACAGGCTGGGATCGGGCACAGCCGTGGAGACGTTCGAGAGCTGATAACTCGACTTGCCCAGGCGCGGATCGTCGCTCGATCTTTGCAGCACAATCTGCAAATCGGGCGAGCGCCAGGTGGTGGAGTTAACTACGATGGGCTGCGAGTTGCCGATCTGGCCGGCCGGAATGGTCCGGACGCTCTGGGTACCTTGAGCCATGAGACCGGTGCCCGGGATCGGCTGGGTTCCCAGATCGGTGGTTTGTAACTCACCGGAATTGGACAGCCCAGGACGGCGCGCCGAGGGCCGTGCAGCGTTGGAAGGCGGCGCTTTGAACGTGAACTGCTGGTAGGTGCTGCTAGCTGTGTTGATGCGGTATTCAACGCCCGCCGCCGGGTCGCGAATGACCACGATGGTCGGCGTGGCGCTGCAGGTCGACGAGTTGGGCGTTTCCTCTTGCCGCGTTCGACCGGAGCTGTCGCGATAAACCTTGGTGCAGGTCGATTGGGTAATCACGTTTCCATTGGCTAGCGTCCGGGTAGAGGTGGAAACGCCCACGCCGGAATAAGGCTGGCCGGTGACTACCGGGCCACCCCCGAGGCCGAAGCCGGGCCGTCCAAAACCCCCGCCTGGTCCGCCGAACTCCCGACGTCCAGGACCCTGAGCCAGTGCGATTGTGCTCAGAGCTAGAAATGCCATAACACTGGTGCTAACCGTAGTAACGCGCATAATTAAACTCAACCTCGTTGTGGTCTATCCCATAAGATAATTACCACGAAAACGGCAAAAAGTTCCCAAGAAAGACCAGGACGGCTAGGCGTTTAGCGCGCAGCCAGGGCCGGTTTCCTTGGTGGCGTGGCTTAACATGGTTCTGTGGCGCCTTGGTTTAGAGAGCTAAAGGTGAGCTGGATCTTGACCTTTTTGCTCGCGGTAGCGATTGCGCGACTGTGGCTGGTGCCGCTGCCCTCGAGTTTCTGGGTGGACGAGATGGTGACGGCTTTTGTGGTGCATTACGGTCCCACGCATCCGTCGTTGAGCGTTGCACCGCAAGTGACGGCGACTGTGTACTACGGGCTTCCGCGAGCCTCCGAGGCGCTATTCGGGTTCTCGGAAATCGCCTATCGCCTGCCGTCGGTGGTGCTGATGGGCCTGGCGCTGTTCTTGATCGCTAGCCTGGCTCGACGGCTGATCCACCCCCAGGCGGCATGGTTCGCGGTGTTCGCCTGTCTGGCATTGCGCGCTTTCAACTATCAGGCCGCTGACGCCAGGCCGTACGCCCTGGGTACCTGCGTCGCCGCAGCCAGTCTGTTATTTCTGGTGCGCTGGCTGGACACAGCGCGGTGGGTTGACGGCCTGTTGTTCGTGCTGTTCGGGGCACTGCTGTGGCGTGTCCACTTGATCTACTGGCCCTTTTATCTGGTTCTGGCGGGATACGCCGGCATTCGGCTCGTGCGCGGGGAAACCATTGCCGGATGGCGCCAGGCCGGTGTTCTATTCGGGCTGCTGGGCGTCGCGCTGATCCCCGTGCTCAGGAACGCGCTGGCGATCGGCGAGGAGGCGAAAGCGCACGTCATTGTGGCGATGCCTTCACTCAATGATCTTCGAGGCGCGTTAAAGCTCACTCTGATCGTTCAATGTGCTGCGCTGGCCTTCGGGCTGACCTGGTTGTGCCGCTGGAAGCGCAGCCGGGAGCTGCCGCGGCTTTCCTCGCTGGTCTTAATTTTAGGATGGTGGCTGTGCCAGCCGATCGGCCTTTACCTCTATTCCGAGATCACGGGCAACAGCGTGTTCGTGCCGCGGTATGTGTCGCTGGCATTACCTGGCGCAGCGTTGACGGCAACTTTAATGGCGGGGTATTTTCTGACGGCCGAACGGTGGAAGACAGCGTCGCTGGTGTTGGCTGCGGGAGTGCTGATCCTGGTGGGACAGTGGCGCGATCCCCTGCCGCGGCATGATCGGTCCGACTGGCGAACGGCCGCGCAAACGGTGAATCAATGGACGCTCGGCTCCGATACGCCCGTGATTTGCCCCAGTCCCTTCATCGAAGCCAAGCCGCCCGTGTGGAGGCCCGATTATCAGCTTCCCGGCTTCCTTTATTCGCATTTGCCGGTGTACCGCCTCACTGGAACGCCGTATTTCTTTCCGTTCGAATACTCGCCGGAAGCGGAGCGGTACGCTGCCGAATTATCGGCCAGCACGCTGGTTTTTGCGCCGCGCTTTCTGATTTATGGCGGCGACCGCAACGTTCGCAACTGGCGCGAGTGGTTTGCTCGCAGGCCTGAGTTCAGCACCTGGCCGAACCGTTTGGTTGGTCCGTTTGGCGACGTAGAGGTCGCGCTGTTCGAGAATCCCAGGTTCACCTCGCTCGCTAGTGCTTTTTGAGCGATTCGTTTTTGAGTGAGGCCGCCACTTTTGCACCGTATTCCTTGGCTTTTGCAAGCACCTGAGCGGAATCGAGGGTGAGCGAACGGCCATCGCGCACGATCGGTTTTCCGTTGACCATCGCGTCCTCGACGTCCGAGCCTTTAAGCGCGTAAACGATCTGGGAATAGACGTTGTAGAGCGGAACGGCGTGAGGCCGGTCGAGCCGCACGGTGATGAGATCGGCACGCTTTCCGGTTTCGAGCGAGCCGATTTCCTTGTCGATCCCCGCAACCCGCGCGCCCAGGATGGTAGCCATCGCGATCGCTTGCTCGGCAGGAAGCACGGTAGGATCGCGCGTGGTGACTTTCTGCAGATCGGCAGCGAGGTTCATTTCTTCCATGAGATCGAAATCGTTGTTGCTGCCGGCGGGTCCATCAGTGCCAAGTCCAACCGGGATCCCGAGGCTGAGAAGCTTCACCACCGGGGCGACGCCGCTCGCGAGCTTCATGTTGCTCGAAGGGCAATGAGCCACGCCAACGCCGCGCGCTTTGAGGATCTGCATGTCGGCGTCATCCAGCCACACGCCGTGCGCCGCAATGGTTGGGCCGTTGAGCACGCCGAGCTTATCCAACAAACGCGTGGGACTCATGCCGCGCGTGCGCTGCGCGTCGTCGTTCTCGGTCTTGGTCTCCGATAGATGAATGACTAACGGCTCCTTGAATCGGTTGGCAAGCTGGCGGGCCGCCTGCAAATCGGCGTCGTTATTGGTGTAGATCGCGTGGGGGGCAACGGCCGGCGTGATCAACGGATCGCCTTTGTACTGCTGTATGAATTTTTCGGTGAATCGCAGGGCATCTTTCGGAGTTGCCGCGTCGGGCGATTTGAATTTGAGGATTGTTTCGCCGAGCACGCCGCGCATCCCTGCTTCTTTGGTGGCCTCGGCGACGCGGTCCTCGAAATAATACATGTCGACAAAGGTCGTCGTGCCGGAGAGCATCATTTCCAGACACGCCAAGCGCGTGCCCCACAGCACGAAATCGGGGGTGACGTTCATGGCTTCCGCGGGGAAGATGTACTTTTCGAGCCAGTCCTGAAGTTTTAAGTCGTCGGCTATGCCGCGCAACAGCGACATGGCGGCGTGAGTGTGGGTATTTATCAGGCCCGGCATAATGAGTGCCTCGGGCCGGTCCAGGCGATGACTGGCTTGAAAACGCCGTTCGATGTCGGCGCGATTACCCACCGCGAGGATGCGCTCGCCGCGAATTGCGACCGCGCCGTCGTTTATCAAATGGCGCTGCGCGTCCATGGTGACAACGTAGCGGGCGGTGTAGATCCAGTCGGCCGGTTCGGCGATAACGCCCGGAACAATGGCGGCTAGGAAAAGGACCGCGGCGAGCAAGCGCTTACTACAGGTACGAAGCATCGAACGGCCTCGGGAATAGATCCTTCAAGCGCAACGTTTCCATCTTGCCCTTGAGATTAACAAGCGTCAGCTCGATGTCGCCGCAAAACTCCCAAAGAATTTGGCGGCAGGCGCCGCAGGGCGGAGTGAGAACGTCGGTGTCGGCCGCGACGGCGATGCGTCCGAATTTTTGCGCGCCCTCTGATACTGCCTTGAACACCGCGACCCGCTCGGCGCATAGGGTCAGGCCATAAGTTGCATTTTCGATATTGCAGCCGGTGAAGATCCGGCCGGCTTCGTCCTCCAGGGCCGCGCCGACTTTGAAATTCGAGAAGGGAGCGCGCGCGTTGTGTCGAGCGGCGAGCGCGGCCCGGGCTAGGTCCGTCATAACCTGGGCAGCAGCGCTTTTAAAAAACGAACCAGCGTGTCGCGCACGCGCTGGCCGGTTTCCAGAACCTCTTCGTGACTGATTTTTTGCTCTAGAATCCCGGCGGCCATGTTTGTAACGCACGAGATCGCGAGCGCGCGCATCCCGAGATAATTGGCCATGATTACTTCTGGCACCGTGGACATCCCTACCAAATCCGCGCCGATGGCCCGAAGGTAGCGAATCTCGGCGGGCGTTTCATAACTGGGGCCGGGGACGGCGGCGTACACGCCCTCGGGCAAAGGGATCTCCAGCTTGGCGGCCACCTGGTGGGCAATCTCCCGGTAGCCGGACGAATACGCCTCCGTCATGTCGGGAAAGCGCGGGCCGAGAGAATCGTCGTTGGGTCCGATCAGCGGGTTCGATCCTTGCAGGTTGATGTGATCGGAGATCAGCACCAGCGCGCCTTGGCTATAGAAGGTGTTGATGCCGCCAGCAGCGTTCGTGAACACGATGGAACGCACGCCCAATTGATGCAGGACGCGAACTCCCAGGGTCACTTGCGCCGGCGTGTAGCCCTCGTAAAGATGGCTGCGGCCCGCCATCACCGCGACGTCTTTGTCCTCGAGCTGACCCAATACCAGCTTGCCTGCGTGACCCACTGCGGTAGATACAGGCCAGCCCGGAATATCAGCGTAGGGAACCTCGATGCGATCGGCCAGCTCATCCGCGAAGCCACCTAATCCGCTGCCGAGCACCACGCCGATGCGGGGTTCGCGATCGGTTTTACGCCGAATGTACTGGACCGCTTCCTGCATTACAAGAACATGCCGGCGATACAAGCCGACATGAAGTTCGCCATGGTTCCCGCGAGCATGGCCTTCACTCCCAGCCGTGCCAGATCCGACTTACGATTGGGAGCCAGCCCGCCGATGCCGCCGATCTGAATGGCGATGGAGCTGAAGTTCGCGAAGCCGCACAGCGCATACGTGGCGATGGTGAAGGAGCGCGGATCAAGCTGCGGCTTCATCGGACCAAGCTGCTGAAATGCGATGAATTCGTTGAGCACCATGCGCGTACCCAGGAGATTTCCGATTGAGCGGCAATCGTGGTAGGTGACGCCCAGCAGCCAGGCCACCGGCGCAAACACATATCCGAAGATCTGTTCGAGCGAGGTGTGGAAGTAGCTGAGAATGCCGTTGAGCATCGCGATGAGCGCGATAAACGCGATGAGCATGGCCGCGATGTTCAGCGCCAGATGAAGCCCGTCGCTGGCGCCGCGCGCTGCCGCGTCAATGATGTTGATGCCGGGTCTTTCGATCACAATTCGCACCCCGCCCGTGGTAGCGGGCTTGTCCACCTCGGGCATCAGGACCTTCGCCAGCATGATGGTGGCGGGCGCAGTCATAATGACGGCCGTGAGCAAGTGCCGGATTTCGACGTGCGCCATCAATACGTACGCCGCCATCACCGCGCCGGAGACGTGCGCCATGCCGCTGGTCATTACGGTGAACAGCTCGGACTCGGTCATCCCGGCCAGAAACGGCTTGATGGTCAGCGGGGCTTCGGTCTGGCCCATGAAGATGCTGGCCGCGACGTTGGTGGATTCGGCGCCGCTAGCGCCCATCACCCTTTGCATCACGATCGCCATGCCGCGTACAAAAATCTGCATGATCCCCAAATAGTAAAGGATGGTGAACAGGCTAGAGATGAAAATAACGATCGGCAAAACTTGAAACGCAAAGACCACCGGCTGGCTGCCTCCGAGCTGATCGCCAAAGACGAACTTGCTGCCGGCCAGGGAATAATTGATCAAAGCATTCACTTTTTCGCTGATTGCCTGGAAGGCGCCCGCTACCGGCGTGCGCAGCACGATGAACGCGAAAGTGAGCTGCAAGCCCACGCCCCACAGGATCACCGAAGGCTTTATAGCGCGCTTGTGTTTGGAGAAGAGCGCAGCGACTGACAGGATTGCGAGCAGGCCCAGGAGTCCGGTAAAGCGACCCATGAACGGATCAGCTTACCACTTCCAGGATTAACTCGCGCTCTTCGGGAGGCGTGGCGGAAATGCGGAACGCGTCCTCCACTTGCTCGGCCGCCTCATCGACGTGCTCGTCGCTGGTGTAATAGACGCGGCACAGCACGGCGCCGGCATCCACCTTCTGGCCGACCTTGACTTCCAGAATGACGCCGACGGCCGGGTCGATGGTGTCTTCTTTCAAGTTGCGCCCGGCTCCGATTTTCGCCGACGCCATGCCGATGTCTTCGGCCGCGATGGCGCTCACATAGCCGGACCGGGGCGAGGTGATCTCGCGCGCGCCGGTGGCGTTGGGCAGCAGGTCGAACCGGTCCAGCACCTGCGGATTGCCGCCCTGCGCCTCGATGACCTCTTTGAATTTGCGGTAGCCGGAGCCATCCAGCAGCTTTTGCTGCGCCAGCTCGCGAGCTTCATCCAGCGCAGGCACGATCTTCGCGAGGAAAATCATACGCGCGGCAAGCTCGAGGGAAATGCGCGTCAGGTCGGTGGGACCGGCGTTCTGCAAGGTCTGCGAAACTTCCATCACCTCGAGCGCGTTTCCGACCGCGTAGCCCAGCGGCTGATTCATGTCGGTGATGAGCGCTTGCACGCGCTTGTCCATGCGCCGTCCGATGCCTACCATCATCTGCGCCAGACGGCGGGCGTCCACTTGCCGTTTCATGAAGGCGCCGTTGCCTACCTTGACGTCCAGCACGATCGCATCCAGGCCGACCGCCAGCTTTTTGGACATGATGGAGGAAGCGATCAGCGGAATCGATTCCACGGTCGCAGTGGCATCGCGCAGCGCGTACAGCTTGCCATCGGCGGGTGCGATCTCGGCGGTCTGGCCGATAAAAGCCAAGCCAATCTTCCTTAATTGTTCCCGGAACTCATCGATACTCAGCTCGGTGCGAAAGCCCGGAATGGATTCGAGCTTATCGAGCGTTCCGCCGGTGTGGCCCAAGCCGCGGCCCGAAATCATGGGGACCACAACGCCCGCCGAAGCCGCCAATGGCGCGGAGATCAAGCTGGTCTTGTCGCCCACGCCGCCGGTGGAATGCTTGTCTACTTTGAGACCGGGAATGGAACTCAGGTCAACCGTTTCGCCCGAGCGCATCATATATTCGGTCAGCGCGCTGACTTCGCGATCTGACATCGAAGAGAAGAACACGGCCATCAGAAATGCGGACATTTGATAATCCGGAATTTCGTTCTGGCAGTAGCCAGTGACTAACGCGCAGATTTCTTCCGGCGATAGTTCTTCCCCATCACGTTTTCGGTGGATCAAATCGACGGTTCGCATTATAAGTCCTTCAGCGTAACATCTTATGTATTTGAAAGTAAAGGATTCTTTTAGCCGCATCGACCCGGATGCGGCGGCCGTCTTATGAAGTATGACACGAGTGCGCTATCGGCTCGCTGCCTGCTTCACGATCCTCTTGGCGAGTGCTCCCTGCGTATTTGCAAGACTCGCGCAGGGAACCTCCGATGCGTTTGATCGTTACGTGGAGCAGGCCGAGGCTCGAATGAAAAGCAACCTTACGCCCATGCATTTTCTGCGGGCGGATTCAAGGCCGGAGTTGAAATCCAGAGTGCGGGACGGGGGATGGATCATCGAACCAGCCGCATCCGAGCACGGCCCGGAGCAGAAGATCCCTGGGGGGATGATCCAGGATTGGGTCGGGATGCTGTTCATCCCGGGCGCCAGTATCGATCGAGTCAAAGCGGCGCTCGAAGATTATGGGAATTACAAAAATTTCTACAAGCCCGAGGTCATCGATTCCAAGACGCTGGCTCACGCTGGCGACGAATACGATGTTTTTCTGCGGCTGCGGGAAAGACAGCTCCTCACCGTGGTTTTGAACACTACCTACCACGTTCGTTACGCCATGTTCGATCCCTCGCGGATGTATGTAATCTCGCGATCCACGCGGATTGCAGAAGTACAGGACCCGGATCAATCCTATACCGAAGAACTGCCGGCCGGTGACGACAACGGTTTTTTGTGGCGCCTCAATTCCTACTGGCGCTTCGAAGCGGCCGACGGAGGCGTGTATGCCGAATGCGAAGGGATCTCACTTTCGCGTGACGTGCCCCTGGGGCTGGGCTGGATGATCAAAGGATTCCTCGAAAAATTTCCGAAGGACTCCATGTTGAACACCCTGCGCGGCACCCGGAAGGCAGTGGAGCAGCACGGCGCCAGTTCTTCATCGCCTGGGTGCTGAGTTTACCACAGCAGCTTCATTCCCAATTGAATCTGGCGCGACGTGGTTGAAGTGCTTGTGATCACGCCCGCGGTGGGCGAGAGAGCGGGAGTGAAAACCACCGCGTTGGGCGTATTGAAGTTCGCCCGATTCAGGATGTTGAACAGCTCCGCCCGGAACTGGAGGTTAAGTCGTTCGTGAATCCGCGTGTCCTTGAGAAAAGAAAGGTCCCAGGTAGCCAGGCCCGGCCCGATGAGAGTATCTCTGCCCAGGTTTCCGTAAAATCCGCTGCTGGCCGGAGGGGCCA
>Ga0182024_10009096_pt1 | contig 20679 bp, 17 predicted proteins | sample P32metaG_FD_120480 | JGI IMG/M metagenome (GOLD analysis project Ga0182024, IMG submission 120480) | Permafrost microbial communities from Stordalen Mire, Sweden - P3-2 metaG (Illumina Assembly) | ecosystem: Environmental > Terrestrial > Soil > Wetlands > Permafrost | place: Sweden: Stordalen...
CAACACCCACGCCAACCCCGACACCGACACCCACGCCAACTCCGACACCCACTCCAACCCCGACACCCACTCCGACTCCAACTCCAACACCCACGCCGACTCCGACTCCAACACCCACTCCAACACCGACGCCCACTCCGACTCCAACACCGACGCCCACTCCGACTCCAACTCCTACGCCAACTGCGACGCCGCAGGACTTGAAGGCTACCGACGGGGCGAGCTCGGTTACCATTACATGGCAAGAGAACGTGGCGGCGCAAGGCTTCAACGTCTATCGCTGCACGTCGCCGAATGGCCCGTTCACTCTGCAGAATACGTCTGGTTTGCTCACGTCGAAACAATACGTTGATACGAACGTGACCGCGGGGCAAACATACTACTATGAAGTCTCGGCCATCGTGGATGGGGACGAATCACTGCCCGGGCTTATCAGCATCACCCATCAATAGGCGGATGCCGCCGGGACCCGTTCCCGGGATTGAAGTCGCGTTCCGATTGACGAATGGAAACGTGACGAATGACGATGCACCGTCTGCACCGGTGCATCGCTTGGCCTGTAGGGCCTCCCCAAAATCCCGGCACGCCCTTTGCGATCCGGTGGACAAGCGAGGGTGCCGCCGGCACAATCGCCGGCGAGATGAATACAAGAACAACCAGCCGGTATGTTGCAGCCATCGCGCTCTGGGTGTTAGCCGTTTGCCCGGCGCTGGCCAGGGCTCAGGCACCTGGTGAGGCCATGTTGGAGAACCGGGCGCTGCGCATGGTCGCCGTTCCAGGCCAGCCGGGCGTGGCGGTATATCTCAAGTCCGAGGCGGCGACCAAGCGCATGGAACTGGCGCTCCTGGCCAAAGGCGCCGGCCAGAGCGAGCCGATCAGCAAGGCCGAAGTGGTGAAGAGCCAGTCCGGCCGGAGCGTCTTGCAGGTCAGCGCGGGGGCCGCCGAGGCGGAGTTCTCGCTTGGCGCCGAAGGCTACGTCAAGATCAACCCCGGCAAGGACGCGGCCAGCGTCGAAGTCAGGACCGCAGCGCGCTATGCCGTTCTGCCTGATTTCTTCGCCGATGACGTGGTCTTCGATCCGGTGCACCTGGCCATGCCCTCGCTCACCGTGCCGGCGGAGAACTTCCTCCTGCAGTTCATCGAAGGCGGCAACGCCATCGTGATGTGCGACTGGCCAGGCCGGCTGAAACAGAGCCAGGAGAAAGACGCAACGGCCGCCAAGGAACAACAGGAGGGCAACGAGCCGCAGGTGGACCTGGTCTTTGCCGGCCAGGGCACCGCGCGACGTGTCGCGGCGGCCCGGATCGAGTTCCAGGACAAGCCGGTTTACGCCGGCATCCTCGAGCGCAAGGGCATCTGGCGGGACGAGGACGCGACCGCACTGCCAACGTACACGCCGACGCCCATCGACTGGAAGCGGCCCTTCGAGGCCCGGTGGCGCGGCGACTTCATCGTCGCCCAGGGCCAGCGCCTCGCTGACTGGCCGACGCGCAACCAGTCTTTCGACTTCAAGAGTACCGGCAACGCGCAGAGCGGCACCGACCCCCTCGACGCGCGCTTCACCGCCGCCACCAGCAGCAAAAGGTCGGCGGACTGGTGGGACCACGGCGTCACGTGGTGGGAGAAAGGCGACGCCGACGCCCCGCAGATCTGGCAGGAATCGCTCGCCGCCTTCTTCATCTACCCCGCGGTGTTCAAAGGCGATGAGGTGCGGCTGTGCCTCTATGCCGACAAGGGCAAACGCAAACAACCCCACGTCTATGAACACGTAATCATCTATCCGCTGGGCCGCGTCACCGCGACTCCATTGAATGTCTTCACGCCGATCGACCTGATGCGCGAGACGCTGGGCCAGGGCCCCTGCGAATACATCCTGGACGTGGCCGGCATCAAGCCCCGCCAGCCGGGCGGCGACCGCCCGACCCTGGCCTACGCCACCTGCGGCCTGTGGGACTCCCACATCGAGCCGATCGTCGAGCAACTCAAGAAAAAGCCCGACGGCGGCTATGAGCCGCTCGATGAGAAGACGAAAACGCACCTGGTCCAGGCGCTGGAGGACATGTGGTATTTCGTGCACGCCGTCCACGACCGGATTCGCGAGTACAAGAAGTGGGGGGCCGACATGGACGCGTTCTGCAAGGATGAGTCGGCCAAAAGCGCCGCGGTCAAGGCGATCGCCGACCAGACGCTGGCACAACTGGACAAACTCAATTCCGACATCGCCCGGCACAAGTTCGAAGGGCCTGGAAGCGAGGCCTATTGGAAGGACCGCATCCCGGAACTGATCGAGATGGTCAAGGCGGACAACTACGCCGACGTGGCCAGCGTCAAGAAGATCCGCGACCTGGGCGACCAGCAGGACGAGCGCGTCTCGCGGTGCCGGCAGTACGTCAAGGCCATGCTGCAGGAGACGGTCTTCCAGGACAGCAGCGACGCCGCCGCCCGCGCCTTCGCTGCCGAGGTGCGGGACCGATGCCATCAGATGCTGCGGAACCAGCATCCGAAAGAAGGGTTTTAAGAGGTGAAAATGACTCGCACTCTGCAGGAATTCGGCTTAGATCAATTATCTCCCGAGGACCGGCTCGAGATTGCTGAGGCAATCTGGGAGAGCGTCGCTCGGGAAGTTGAAGAAGCACCACTCCCGCCAATTCAGCGAGCGGAGTTGGAGCGCCGTCTGGCAGACAGCATCGCCCGACCGGAAGCGGTCACTCCGTGGGAGCAAGTCTTGGAGCAGGCCTTGGCAAGGGCACGGCGGTGAGTGTCCCCATCTGAAAGGACGCTGAAAGTGAACGACCTCAACGTCGAAGCCAGCCCGGCGGCCCCTGGAAGCACCCCTTCCGCAAAGAAACACTCGCCACGCACCGCCATCCTCGGCCTATCGGCCGCTCTGCTACTGGCCGGCGGGGTAGTGCTCTGGCTGCACAACCGCCCGACCGCCGCCCCCAACCTCCCGGCCAGCCAAGCCCTGCGGCCCACCTCCGGCGGCGAGTTGCTCCTGGTCCCCGCGGGCCAGTTCACCATGGGGCAGCCAGGGGGCCAGCCGGACGAAGCGCCGCATGCCGTCTCCATCGCTTCGTTCTACATGGACCGCGATCTCGTGACGCAGGAGTTGTACGAGAAAACCATGGGGGCCAATCCATCGAAGCAGAAAGGGGCACAGAACCCCGTCGAGCGGATCCAATGGACCGACGCCGCACGGTTCTGCAACAAGTGCTCGCAGCTCGACGGCCTCACCCCGTGCTACGACTTGCAAACGTGGGAGTGCCGCTTTGACGCCGACGGCTACCGCCTGCCGACCGAGGCCGAGTGGGAATACGCCTGCCGCGCCGGCAGCTCCACCCGGTATTTCTACGGCGATGACCCGGCCAGCGCCCGGCAATACGCCTGGTGCAAGCCGGAGTCCGAGGGTACCGCCCACCCCGTCGGCCGCAAGCTCCCCAACGCTTGGGGCCTGGACGATATGCTCGGCAACGTCTGGGAATGGTGCAATGACTGGTATAGCGACGCCTACTACCAGCAGGGCCCCAGCCGCGATCCGCGCGGCCCTGCCAGCGGAAAGCAGAGGGTCCTCCGCGGCGGGGCGTGGGATTGCACGGCTGAGACATGCACTGCCGCCCGCCGTTCCAAAGAGTTCCCATTCTTCACCGACGCCTGCTTCGGCGCGGATACCTACGGCTTTCGGCGGGTGCGAAATGTGGCGGCAATGCCGACGGTCTCGTCCGCCGGCCCGCAGACCAGGCCGACTGCGGTAGCCGTAAATCCAACCAGCAATCCCTCCGCGAATGCTGTGACTGCCGCACCCGGCAATCCTGCACCCGCGTCGCCAGGCGGCAAATTGCAGGCCTCGCAGTTGAAGGGAACCATCATCTTCGTTTCCGACCGCAGCGGCACGCTCAACATCTGGAGCATGAAAGCCGACGGCAGCAACCAGAAGCCTTTAACCAGCGATACCGACCCCCATGCCGATCCGCGCTTCTCGCCCGATGGGCGAAGCATCATCTACACGATCCTTCACGGCGGCTTCCCCGAAGTCTGGGTGATGAATCGCGACGGCTCAAGCCCGCACAAGATAACGCCCGGCAGCCAGGCCGATTGGTCCCCCGACGGCAAACAGATCGCCTTCATCCGCGACAACCAGGTGTGGGTCAGGGACCTGGCCGCAGCGGACGAACACCGCATCACGCCCCCGGCGTGGGAGCGCTGCGGCGTGCCCGCCTGGAGCCCGAGCGGCAAGCAGGTGGCGGTCGCCAGCCGCCATACCGGCGCCGTCAACATCTATCTGCTCAGCCTCGACGGAAAACAAATCGCTCCGCTCGGCACCGAGGAGGAAAGTTGCACCCCGCGCTGGAGCCGGGACGGCCAGCGCCTCCTCTGCCAGACCGTCAAGGGCCACGTTCATCAGGTAGGCGCCGACGGCCGCAACTGGGAGCAGGAAACGGCAGGCGCCGACGTTCAACACGAGGCCCAATACTCGCCCGACGGCTCGACGTTCGTCTTCTGCCGCGCCCCCTCCTCAGAAGGCCCATGGCAAATCTGCGTCGGCCGCCTGGGCGATGAGGACATGGACTTCCTCCAACTCACGACCGAAGGCTCAAACCTGCAACCGGATTGGCATGCCGATGAGGACCTGCCGGCTGCGCCGCCGCGTTAACGACGCCCATCCCATGCTGCCCGGACAGCCAAGCCGCACGGCATTGGGTGCCGCCCGTCACCGGGCGGCCCATCAGGTCTTGGAGCGCGGCGCCATTTTCAACGATCGGCTGACCGTGCGCATTCTGGGACCGGACGCCGAAGCAACATTGCGTGATGCGGAAAGCGACCCCTCCAGGCGAATCTTGCGGCTGTTCATTGCCGCGAGGTCCCGAATCGCTGAGGACGCTTTGGCGGCTGCGGTCACGCGTGGCGTCCGCCAGTTGGTGGTGCTTGGGGCAGGTCTGCACACCTACCGCCATGTCCGACATGGGTGCGAATATTGTACCGACGACGACGGTGGTTTTCCCCGCTCGAGTGCCGCCGGTGCCCTCACCGGCGGAACTTCGTCAGCGACCGAAAACCGCCGGTGGGGGACGTGCGGCACCGGCGGCACTTGGAGTGGACGACACCAAGCGCCGTGGGAACCTTCCCTGTCCCTCCGCGAATGCGAGAGCAGATGATAGTTGGAAATGCGGGAAATCCGCGGTTCGTTCCCTGGCGCTGGTCTTCTCCTTCCTCTCTTTGGCCTTTGTGCTCTTCGCGGGAAATCTTTGCGCCCGGCTTCGGATGGACGTTACGTATAGTGAATTGTGTTCGATCCCAGCATGGCGCGGCGGTCGTACGCGGCAATCGCCGCATTCCTGTTGCTTCAGGCCGCTCCGGCATTGGCCGGCATCTCTGCCGCGCCGCCGTATGCAGTATTGTCCCCCGATGGCACACGCGTCCTGGTGATGATGACGCCTTTCCTGGACTGGGACATTGGACACGACACGGCGGTGCTGCCTTCCGGCCAGGTCAATATTCGGCAAACCTTTCCAACGTCCGGCTGTTACGACGCGGGCACGCTCGAGCCCATCTGGCAAGTCAATTGGTACGCATTGCCAAAGGACCTTCGATATTCGTCCGACTTCTCCCATATCGCGCGGCGGAACCGATTTGCGTTCACCCGAAGCCCCGCGATTTGGTTCTACCACGACGGAAAGCTCGCTCGTCAGTACAGTCTGGACCAACTTCTTGTCGCACTGCGGAATCGCAGGCTCTTTAACTTTACTTCGGGCGACTGGCACTTCACCTGGTACGATCCCCGCAAATTCGAACTTGACGGTGATGAACTCAGGCTCTCCACGGACACGAGAGTGTTCTACTTGTATGGGTACGGGTTCAATCTGGGATGGCATGAAGACTATCGCTTCAACCTCGTGACCGGCGAGATGACTGACCGGCACATGGGCGGGATCGGGCGCGCCCTCACCATGCTTGTCGCTCTGCCCCTGGCGTTTCTCCTGGTCATGGCTGAAACGTGCCGCAGGTCTATCCGGTACGTTCGCGGCCGTTTGCGAAATACGGTCGGATTCCCTGTTTCGCCGATGCTGTAGATCGACGCCTTCCTTGCTACAATACTCCAAAAGGAGAATGCGGTGCCGCTACGCGATCATTTTCGCTCGCCTTTGGACGATGTCCATTCCTGGGACGAACTTCACGGCATGTGGCCGGCGATGATCGTCCGGGAACTGGTCAATATTCTGCCGGAACCCTATTTCGCGGCTCCCGGTGTTCACCTCGGGACGCTCTACCAGGTCGATGTCGGTACGTACCGCAGGCCCACGGTCGACGAGAGCATCTGCGATGCCGCCAAAGGTGGAGTGGCTATCGCGGCTTATGCGCCGCCGAAGCCAACGCTGACACTGGAACCGCAATTGCCGGACCAGGATGTTTACGAGGTTCGCATCTACGACAGCCGGCGCAGACGGCACCTCGTGGCGGCCATCGAACTCGTCAGTCCCTCGAACAAGGATCGCCCCGAAACCCGGGCAACCTTCGTTGCCAAAATGGCGACGCTGCTGAGAAACAACATCTGCGTGTCGATCATTGATGTTGTCAGCACGTGCGACTTCAACCTGTATGCCGACTTGATGAGCTTCCTCCACGGCGTCGATCCGGCCCTGGGAAGCGATCCTCCCCCGATATACGCCGCCACACTTCGCATGCGCAACGAAGATCGCCGCCGCATGATGGACAACTGGTATCACCCGCTTGCCATCGGCCAGCCTCTGCCGACGCTTCCGATCTGGCTCAAGGAAACCTGGGCCATCTCGCTCGATCTGGAATCGAGCTACGAAGAAACGTGCCGCACCCTGCGCATCCGGTGAAAAGCGCCATGCAATCCGGCGAAGCATACGAGAGGGCAGGATCCGAAGTGCCGGTGCCCTCACCGGCGGGTTTCGGTCGTCCACAGGGCTCCGCCGGTGAGGGCACGTGAGGGCACCGGCGGCACCTGAAGCGAACAATGCCGGCGACGCTACCGGAACTCTCCTGTCACCCGTCACCCGTGCGTCGCAGTTGCCAAGCTGCGGCGTCCTGGGTACAACGCCGATGACGCTCATTGGTAAGGGTCGATGTGGGGAATCCCCTGCAAAGGAACACGGTCCCTGTCAAGGAGATCCAGTGCGAAAAACGCTTGCCTCCACCGCAATCGCTGCGATTATCGCGCTCGTGCTGGCGTGCTTCGCCCGGGCTGACGATCAGCCCGGGCCGAGCGATGAAGCAGTGAGCCTGGCCCGCCAACTGAGCGATGCCGTGCGCCGTGAGGATGCCGCCGCCGTCGAAGACCTGCTCGATACCGACGCTCTATTCAACCGCCTTTCCGCCGGAGTCAAGGCTTCGGCAGGGTTTCAAGCCGGCTTCAGGCGGACGTTCCCGGCACACGTCCACGAGATTACCGGTGCCATTGTCAAAGCCGGCAGCGACTATCACTTGCTCCGCGTTCGCCAGGTCAACGGTGAGTGGTACATCCTCTTTCGGGTCCTGCAAAAGGGGGGTGGTATGAACTATCACGACTGGATTGCCGCTAAGGACCAGCAGGGCAATCTCAAATTGCAGGACGTGTACGTCGCCATCTCCGGCGAATTGATCAGTCAGTCCATGCACCGCGTCTATGTTCAGGGCGCACTTGCGGCTAATCCCGGATTGTTGGACCGCCTTTCCGGAAAGGACAAAGAACTCGCCGCCAATCTCAAAAGCATGGCGGGGATCGCACAGGATTGGAAGAAGGCGCAATACCAACAGGTGCTCAACGATTACAAAGCGTTCCCGGCATCGCTGCAGGAAGATAAGAATTACATGGTTTTGCGACTTCTGGCCGCGGAAAAGCTCCTAAAGCAGTCGCCGCAGGAATACAGCGCCGCCATGGCCGACTACAAGCGGTTGTTCCCCGCCGATCCTTCCGTCGACCTCGACTGCATGGACGCGCTGTTTGAGACGAAAGAGTTCGCCGACGCCCGCCAGTCCATCGACCGGCTCGAGACATTCACCGGCGGCGACCCGTATCTGCTCGTCCTTCGCGGCAACACGTATAAACTCGAGGGCGGCAACGACAACCTCCTCCTGGCAAAACAATCCTATCAAAAAGCCCTCGAAGAGGAGCCCGGCCTCGCTAAAGCCTATTGGGCCCTGGTTTCACTCTCTCTTGAAACCCAACACTACGACGAAACCGCGGCGTTACTGACCCAGATCCGCCAGAAGCTTCATATAAAGATCAATGACTTGACAAAACTCCCGACATATGCGGGGTTTGTCAAATCGGACGCTTATAAGAAATGGATTGCCAATCAGACCGCCGACACACCAGCGCAGTGAGCAAGGGCTTGCTTCCCGGAGTAGTCGTATGGGCTGATCTCGACCGCGTCGGCGGGAACAGGGGTGGCCGGCTATGGACGTGACATCGGAGACCGGTGGCGCCGACGTGCAACACGAGGCCAAATACTCGCCCGACGGCTCGACGTTCGTCTTCTGCCGCGCCCCCTCGTCAGAAGGCCCATGGCAAATCTGCGTCAGCCGCCTGGGCGATGAGGACATGGACTTCCTCCAACTCACGACCGAAGGCTCAAACCTGCAACCGGATTGGCATGCCGATGAGGAACTTCCCGCTGCAGCCCCGCGATAGGCCTTAGGATCGGGAAACCCAGAACTCGCCTCCAAATCTGCACGCAGTTGCCCGCACTGCTGGAGCGAAGAGATTTGAAGCGGAGACTCATGAGCGGGCCTCTTGATCAAGTGCGAAGCCGTTTCTTCCAAACTCGAAGCAGCTCCTCGCAGCCGCGCGTGAAATCCTTTCTGAAGTCGATGAGTTGAAATTGCGGGAGCGTCCAGGACAATTTACGGTATTCACAATCCCTCATCAGGATCGGAATGATGCGGTATTGGTAGCGTTTTTCAATCAACGCGTAGTTCAATTCACGTTTCACCCACATGGATTCGACCGAATGCGGCGTGAGGAGCACCATGAACCATCCGCAACGCTCGAGCGCCTGCCCTATTTCGTCCTGCCACCTCTGGGCACCGCGGATGTGATGGGGACTGAACCAAACCGGAACGCCATGGGCCACGAGACAATCTCGTAGCTTGCGCGCCGTAACGTGGTCCTGGCTCGTGTGAAAGGAACACCTCACGCATGCGCGTGACTCACCTGCCGAATGTCCTTCACGACCTGCCGAAATTCCCTGGCGGAGCCGACCTGGCGATGGGGCAGCTTCAGGAGAATCCACGGCACATCCTTGCCCGCCGTCATTGTTGGTCCGACAAAGACTGAAAAAACACGGTCCGCATATTTCTCTGAACCGATAGCGAACTCGACGTTTTGCCGGAGAGAGTCGGACTCGAAGGCCCGGGGAGTGAGTAGGAAAACCATCAATTCCGAGTCATCCAGCGCTTTTGCGACTTTTTTTGCCCAGTTCTCTCCCGGGGAAATCTGATCCTCGGGAGTCCAAACCGAGAACCCGTCGTTCTCGAGCAGCGCCCGCAGATCGCGAGCCAGATCGTCATCCTTTCGAGCGTGACTCAGGAAAACCTTCATGGCTGGATTGTACCCGCAGACCGTGACGATGGCGAATGACTTGGCGACCGACGACCGACGACCGACCAATTGAGCCGGAAGCGAGGCTCGTGGGCAATTGACCGATACATCCGCGCCCCTAATCGCGCTTTCTCGATCGAAGTGGTTATGATACTTCCAGCCCGAAGGGGGAACGGCGAGCAAGATGAGCCACGAGATCTACTACACCTCCGCCCCTGAAGGCGTGCGGCCCGGCCAGCAGGGTTTCTGCACCGTGGCCACCTCCGCGGGCATCCCCAAGCCGCTGTGGGACCGGCTGGAGTCGGTCAGCGGCTACCGGCATCCGTTTGGGGCGGCGCCGGGGCGGAGCCCGGTCGCCTGGGCGCATTGGCTCATGGAAGTCGGCGGGCGGGAGGTCAGCGTCTTGTCGCGCCTGTGCGACTCGGGGCTGGATTACACGCAGCGGACCAACGCATTTGCCCACCACCTGGCGCTGGAGGCGGAAGAGCGGGCGGCGGCCGGCCCCGCCTGGATGCTTCGCCAGGACGGCGTCATGGCCCGGCAATGGGACGGCCGGGTCGGGGCCATCACGCGTACCCTGCGGCTGCCCAAAGGCGATTCACCGCCCGCCCCATGCGGTGCTTGGCAGCGGATGACCGGCGACGCCGGTTGGGCGGGCGTGCTGGCCGAGACCGCCGTCAGCAAGGCCCGCAAGCCGGTCTGCATCCTGTTCAATGCCGGCTTTGACGTGCTGCCGCTGATCGCCGAGGCGATCGCCTTGCTGCCGCCGCGGCTGCGCTGGCAGGCCACGTTCAATACATATTTCACCAGCGCGCCCGGGACGGCGGTGTGCGCCTGGCGCTGCTGCCTGGCCAATTCACCGGCGGCGCAGGAGGCGGTCCGCCGGGCAGGCGGGTTGCTGGTGCTGGACCTGACCAACCCAGACCTGGGCGCGCCGCCCGCCGGGCCATGGGTGGACGCCGCCCGCTCCGGTCGGAGCGGTGCCGCCGATGTCGCGCCGACAACCACGACAACGATTACCCGTAAGCCTGCCCCAAGGCCGGCCGGTCGGCTGCGCCCGCCGGAACTGGTCCCGCTGGCCAGCGTCAGGCCACCTCCCATTCCCGCGCTGGCGACATTGGCGTCGCATTCTATAGAAGCAGTGGAGGAGGTCCCCGCCGCAGTGCTTCCAACCATTACCCCAGCCGACGAGGCGCGGCCGGTGGAAGTGCCGTGGGAAGGGCCCAGCCGCAAGCCGCGCCGATTGTGGATCATGGGGGTATGCGCCGTGGCGATCGGATTTATCGGGGTTGGTACATGGCTTCGGCTTAGTGCCGACCGGGACAGCGGCACTCACTTGATACAAGCGCCCCCGCCAACGACAGCGCCTGCGGTGGCATCGGTGGAGAACCCGCCGCCGAGCTGGCCATACGACCAAACGACAGGCCCTTCGACTCCGCTCAGGACGGGCCCGACAACGCACGACGATCATCCCGGCAAGAATGACGGGGGCACCGTGACGAACGTGGCGCCCGCGCATCAGGCCTCGAGCAGTGTGCCCGCGCCGACCCCGCCGTTAGTCGCGCCTCAACCGGCGCCGGCAACCAGCCCCACGGTCGCGGCCCCGCCGCCCTCGCCGACATCAGCGCCTGCGCCACCGCCGCCGGCACCCGAGCCGGTCGCTTCCACGCCGCTGGTATTGGGCGATCCCTTGAAACCACCGGTTGCCGGCGCCGGCGTTCGCGACCCGGCCCAGTCGTTCACCGTGCCCGCCGAAGCGCTGCCCAATGCCCGCAAGCTCGCCGGCATGCAGGTACTGCTGCCAGGCCGGCAGACCAGTTATGCCTTGAATACCGATGACCTGTCGGGCACGCTGAACGTGAAGGCCGACGCGAACAAGACGCTGCGGCAAACCCTGGTCTGGCACGATGCCGCCAACCCCGGCCTGGCGCTGGAAGTGGCCACTGTGGTGTTGGACCCGGCCCGGAACTCGGCGTCGCTGCAAGTGAGTTGGAAGACGGCCACGTTGATCAAACGCCCGGCCGTGACGGCGCTGGCCCGGGCCGTCCTGCAAAACGCGTCCGTCGTGATAACCAACGCCAGGGGAGAACGGCCGCACGAACTCAACTTCAAGCCGCCTGCGCCGCTCGCCGTGGACATCGGTCAGCCGAAATCAGCCCTGGCGGCGCCGCCGATCCCGGGCGGCGTATCGCTCCGCGTGGAGCGCGGGTTGGCGGCTGGCTGGGACATGACTGCCGCCCCGGAATGGGAAGGCGGCGCGCCCCACACCGCCGACCGGGCAGGATGGGCGATGCACTTCAAGGGTCCGGCCGTCTCTGACCACTCTGCCTGTGAATTCGACGTCCACATCGCATCCGGCTGGTCGGGCGTGCAGAGCAACTGGGCGGCCCAGCGCGACGCCGTGTCGTCGGCGGAGGCTTCCTTTGCCGATGACCTCAAGCACCTGAGCGAAGAGGTTGACGAGCAGAAATCCAGCGCCCAGGCGGACCTGGAAAAGATCAACAAGGACATCGCCGATGCCCAGGCGGACCTGAAACTGAGCGACGACGAGCTGAACAACCGCTTCACCTCCCGGGCGGAGGTCCGCAAGCGCCTTGAAGGCTTGCGGAATTCGCTGGACGAGCGTCGCACCAGCCTCAAACAGGCGATTGCCGGTATAGTCACCCGCCGAACCGATGCCGAGCGCAACCGCGGGCTGATGGCCGCCGGGATCAAAGCGTTCGATGACGTGAACAACGTAGAAGTGACCGCCGAATTACCGGGTGGCGTGCGCGCGGTCACACTGCGGTTGGCAAGATAAAAGTGTTACACCGATGAGCGACTTCCAACGGGTAGTTGAGTTCCTTCGCGACTTTCGCACCTCGCCGATCCAGACGGTGACCGACGAGGTCCGCACCGCGGCCACCGAGTACGCGGAGTTGTGCACCGCGGCCAATGAGCGCCTGCGCCAGTGCGCGGTCCTGTTGCAACGCGGCCTGCGCGCCGAGGCGATCAATCTGGCTGAGGCGTCGCCGAACCTCCTGGACCTGGTGACGGCGCTGGACCTGCCCGCCGCCGACCGCTGGGCCGAGTTCTGCCAGCGCGAGGACCTGCCCGTCCCGCCGCAACTCCAGATTGAGCGTGCTTCGCTGCTCAACGATGCCTACGGGCAGGAACAACCCCTGGAAGCTCTCTATGCCAAGCACCGCCGGCTGGCGCTGGCCCAGGCGCCGATCCAGAAGCGGCTGGCGGTCATGCGCCAGATCGCCCAGGTCGATCCCTCCCCGTTCTGGGACAAGGACGTCCGCGTCTTCGAATATGCCCGGTTCAAGGAGCTTCGGGTCAGCTTCGCGTCGGCGGTCCGCGACAAGGACATGAAGACGATCACCGCCCTGTCGCAGGAACTGCTGGAATCGCCCTGGCTCGATCCGGTCCCTCCCGATTTGCAAGCCGCGGCCCGCGATGTCAGCGACCGGCTGCGGCTCGTGCAGTTCGATTCGGCCATCCGGGAACTGGAAGCCCAACTGCAGGCTGCCTATGCCGCCAAGAGCACGGAGCAATGTTCGGCCTTGTTGGACAAGGTGAACGAATTGATGGGCGCTTACGGCGTATCGGAACTCCCGGGCGAATCATCGAAGCTGGTCGAAAAGGCGCGGAAATGGGTCAAACAGCAGGAAGAGGCACGAGCCGCCCGAGCGGCCTTCGAGGCATCATGCGATGCGCTCACCGCCGCCATCGACGCCGACGCCCCCAACTCCGAGCTCGAAGCTCTCCTGCAAGCGGTCAGGTCGCACGGGCGGCCGGTCCCTAATGAGCTGCAACAACGGTACGACGGCACCTTGAAGCGCCGCTCCAGCGCCGCCGTACGCCGGCTGGTGCTGGTCCTGGTGCTTGTGGCGGCCGTGGCCGGCATCGGCGCGGTGGTTGGCACCTCGATCCTCCGTGCCAGGGCGGAAACCCGCTGGGCGCAGCGGATCCACAGCGCCGCCGTCGCGCCCGACCTGGCGCTGGCGAAAAAGATCATCGAGGACCAGGAACGCGAGGCGCCCAAATTCAGCACCGCCACCGACGTGGCCGCGGCCCGGCGCGAAGTGGATGTCCTCCAGCAGAAGGCCGATACCGACACTGTCACACTGCGTTCGGCCCTGAGCTCGATGCTGGCCGTGGCACAGAAGGCCGACGCCGCGGCCAAGGCCGAGGAGGCCGCCGCCGACAACCCCTCGTCAACCGCGAGCCTCGACAACCTGCGTGACGCCGGGGCGGCGATTTCCGACGCCCTGGCCCGACGCAGTCAACTCCCCGACCTGAAGTGGGTCGACCCGCGCAACAGCCTGGCGATGGCCACCAAAGACCTGGAGGCCCGGCGGGCTGACCTCAAGGAGCGATATGACCGCGGCGTGCTGGCGCGGGTGCGTGCCGTCGCCGACCGCGCCGAGCAGCTCGACCCTGACGCGTCCAGCCCGGCGTCCGATGCGCTGGTCGCCGGGATCGACCATGACCTGTCCGGTTTGCGCGGATACATTCAGAGCGGATCGGAGGCGGCCACTGCCGCCGACGCCGTGAGCGGGAAAATCACCAGTTACCAGGACACGATCAAGAAGCGCCAGGCGTATGCCCAGGCCCTTAAGGAACTGCCGGCCGACATCACCGACGCCACCTTAGCTCGGGACAAGCTGACCGAATTCACCAGCAAGTTCCCCACCGCCCCGGTGACTAAAGATATACTCAAGGCACTCGGCTCGGTAGATCTTTACAAATCCGTGGAAATCTGGCACCTGACCTCTGGGCCGTGGGTGACCGATCCATCCCCGGCCAGCGACAAGGTCGCCCAGCAGCGGCTGGACCAGATACGCGGCTTCTTGCGCGATTTCCCAGGCTCGCCCGACGCACCGCGCGCCAACGCTTATGCCGATTACCTGCAGCAGGCCATCGACGCCATGGCCGTTCAGAACACCTGGCAGACGTCCATGAACGACGTTCTGACGTCCCCGCTGATCTCCGACCTGAAATTCGTCCAGACGACCGATGGCAGGCGGTACTACGTCATGGGCCCCTTGAACGCGCGCAAGACTGAGCTCAACGATCGGATCACCTACACGTTCGACAGCCTGGACCCGCAAAACCTCACGCATAAGCGGCAGATCACGCTGCTGCCCCCCAACACGCTGACTAACGAGACGCCCCAGCCCATGCCTCATGCGGTATTCACGCAGGCGCTGGCCGAGCAGCTCAAAACGGTAGATCACTCCAACTGGGACACCTTCGGGATCGACCTGGCGGCGCAGATCGCCGGGGCGCAGCAAATCGACCAGGTAGTCAAGGCGATCCTGCTGCGCGACGCCGTCACCGCCACGGATAAATCGATCAGTTGGGCGGGCATCGACGCCTATGAAAAGCCCGCCAGCGACCTCGCCCGCCAGAAACTGGACCAGGTCGTGTGGTACGATACCGAGCATCCGGTAGCGCCGGCGCTGATCGGGAACCTGACCCGCATCTTCAACGAAATCCCCAAGGCCGCCGACGTCAAAAAGCTGCTGGCCGACCACAAGGCCGAACTGTTCAAGACGCTTCGCCCCAAGTTCGGCGGATACGGGCTGCTGTTGCGGGACGATGCCGGGAAATGGACGGTGCGCACCCGGGGCGTTCCGGCGTCCGGCGCGACCGCCGTGGTCATCATCCCGACGCCGGGACATGCCGCGGCCTCAACCCCGGCAGCTTCACAACCGGCCGATGCGGGGCCGCCGACGAGTGCGCCCGCGGTGGATTCATCCAAGTTTGTCACGGTGGCTGAATGGAAAAACGGAGTCTGGATCGTCGATGACTCGGCGGTGACCGACTTGCCGCAGGGAACGTTACTGCTGATTGCAAAGCCATGAAGCGAATCGCTTATCGTTCGGCAGACGCCTTGTCTCCCTCCCTCGGTACTCCGGGGGAGGGTTGGGGAGGGGGATCGCGCAAGATGCGTGCCCACCTTCGCCCCCTCCCTAGCCCTCCCCCGGAGTACCGGGGGCGGGGAAAAGAGGGCTCTCGCAACTTCGAGAAACTCCTCAAACCATGATTCGTCCAGCCACGCAATCCTCGACAGGCAAGCCGACCGCCAAACCCGCGGCGGCCACTCCAGCGGCCACCCCGGTACAGGGCATCAACCCCCTCGCGTCAACCGGCATCAGCAAGACCGGCACGCACCGAGCCTTCGAAGCCAGCCTGGAGTTCTTTCTCGCTCCGCTGCTGCCCTTTCTCCGCGATGCCGAAGTGACCGAAGTGATGGTCAACGGCACCTCTGACGTCTACATCGAGAAAGCCGGCCTGCTGCAGCGGGTCAACGCCGGCTTCGGCTGCGAGGCCGATCTTCGGGCGGCGGCCAACAATGTCGCGCAGTTCGTCGGCCAGACACTCACCGATGAGCGCCCGATCCTCGACGGCCGATTGCCGGATGGGTCGCGCGTCTGCGTGGTCCTCGGGCCGATCGCCGCCAAGGGTACCCAGATCAACATCCGCAGGTTCCCGCGCGCCAGCGGCAACCCCGAATTCCTGCTGCAACGAAACGCCATCACCCCCATGGCCATGGAGTTTTTGCTCCTGGCGACCGGCGCTTATTGCAACATCATGGTCAGCGGCGGCACCGGCAGCGGAAAAACCACGCTGATCAACGTCCTGTCCAGCGCCTTCGACCCCGACGAGCGGGTGCTGGTGATCGAGGACACGCGCGAGCTGCAAATCCAGCGCGACCACGTCGTGCAGATGGAGTCGCGCCCGCCGGATGCTTATGGCCGCGGTCAGGTGACCATCCGCGACCTCTTCGCCACCTCGCTGCGCATGCGGCCCGACCGCATCATCATCGGCGAGGTCCGCCGTGGCGAAGCGCTCGACCTGATCCAGGCCATGACCAGCGGGCACCGCGGCGCCCTGGCGACCGTTCACGCCTCCAGCCCATATGATGCCTGTCATCGTTTGGAAACACTTGCTATGATGGCCGATGTGGGGATCCCGCTGTACGCCCTGCGCCGGCAAGTCGCCTCGGCCATCGACCTGCTGGTGCAGACCGACCGCTTGTCATCTGGCAGGCGGCTGATCTCCTCGATTGCCGAGCTTGGCATGGACGACAGCACGCAGAATTACGTGCTGAATGACATATTCCGCCTCGGCGGCGGGCCTGAGCCGGAGCTGGAATGGACCGGCCGACACCCCAGGGTTCTAAACGCAATCGCCCGCGCGGGCCGCGGGACGAGCATGAAACTGACCGCCTCCATGGCCCGTCCGACGGAGCTGCCAGTATGAAGTCCTTTACTATTAACGCCTTACGCCGCATGCACCGCGACCAAAGCGGCGCCATGTCCACCGAATACATCCTGATTCTGGCACTGATCGTGCTGCCCATCGCCCTGCTCTTCCCGCTGTTCATGCAGATGGTCAAGACTTACGGCACCCGGATGACCGGGCTCATGGGACTGCCGTTCCCTTAACCATCCATTCAGGTAGAATATCCTGCGGCGGCGGCCGTTATATTGAGCGGAGGCAAATTGTGTTGAAAACGAAGGGCATGAACATGTGGAGACAATTCAAGAAGAGCCTGCGTGCCCTTCATGAAGACACGTCGGGGGCGATGTCGGTGGAAAAGATCCTCATCCTGGCGCTGATTGCCGTGCCTATCCTGATCATCCTGCTCGTCTTCCGAAACACGATCACCGGGTGGTTCAGCGAACAGAGCGGAAAGTTGAGCCCCTAAGCTAAAGGTGCCCGATGGACCAGCAAACACCGACGGTGCTCGAAGACCTGCCGTCGGTTACGGCAGACGAACCCGGTTCGCCTGACTGCAGTGCTGTTGGCGAAGCAGGTCACAAGCCATCGTCATCCAGCCAACCTATCCCTTGGCCTTCCGTCTGGGCGTTCGTCGTCGGGATGTCGGCGGTAATGGCGACCGTCGATCTATTCACCAGCGGCGGGCACGGGCGAGGTCTGTTTATCAGCCTGCTCTGCTTTTCCACCTTGCTCCTCTCTGCCGGGTTTGATTCAGCGACCGGCCACATCCCTAACCCGATCACCTACACGGCCATCTTGCTGGGCTTGTCGCTCAACAGCCTGAGCTTGCTCGTGTCGCGGACGGCGCCGGTATTTGCTGACCACTGGTTCGGAGCGGCTGGGCCCACGCCGTCGCTATTCGGCTTTTTCATCTTCGGAGTACTCGGCGTTATCTGCCGCCTCGTTCGCGGGCTCGGCGGCGGCGACATGAAACTCCTCGCGGCCGTCGGAGCGTTGCTGGGAAACCGAAGCGCCACCGATGCCCTGCTCGCCGCCTTGGCCGTGGCCGTCGTCTACTCCCTGGCGAACCTGATCGCAGGCGGGCGCCTCAATGCACTGTTTCGCTCTCTCTGCCGGGCCTCGTTGTCCGCGCTTTGCCCGCAGGCCTCGCTGCCGGAGGCAACCCATCGCCACCGGCATATCCCGCTGGCGATGCCCATGTTCCTCGGCTTGTTCTTGTCGCTGCTGCCACCCGTGGCAGGGGCGATGACGTGGTTGTGGGGGACGTGAAGGACCGGAGCTAAATCGAGTTGGGAAGTGATGGCATCGAGCGTCAGAAAAGTTCTTTCCGCGACGAGCGCATCGTTCCTTTCCCCTCTCCCGGTACTCCGGGAGAGGGTCAGGGTGAGGGTCTTCGGCTGTCGTGGTGCAACACCGCTAACGAATCAAATGCCCCTCACCCCAACCCTCTCCCGGAGTACCGGGAGAGGGAGAAGAGCGCTCGACGATCGGCGGACAATTCGTCACCGCATCCGGCGTTTCCTCCGCGACGACCGCGGCGCCGCCACTACCTCCTTCATCCTTGCCTTCCCGATTTTCCTGACCATCGTCGGCATCGTGGTGCAGATGGCCCTGATGGTGAACGCCAAGGTCATGGTCAACCATGCCGCCGACGCGGCGGCCCGCGCCGCGGTCACCAGTCTCCCCGACGGCCATCCGGAGAACATCAGCCAGGCGGCGTGGATCGCCCTGGCGCCGCTGAGTCCCCAGGCCACCAGCACCACCTCACAAGCTCAAATCGCTTATTCGGCGCTGCAAGCGGTGGGCGCCAACGTGGCCGATTCGTTCCCGGCTCGCTACTCGTTTGCCCAGCAGGCGACGCAAGTCACCTGGACGCCCGACAGCCAGGATTTGTCACAATCGGTGGGTCAACCCCTGGAAGTTACCGTAACGTATCGCTTCCAGTTGACCGTTCCGGGTATCATGAAAATGGCGCAAGCCTCGGAAGACACCGTTGCCGGTGTCCACGGATGGTTCTGGAGCGTCACCGGAAAGTGCCAGGTCCAAACGTCCCACGGCAGAAAAGCCAATGTGTCGTCAGACAACGGATGGCCGCAGTGATTCGGGAAACTCAAAACTCGAAATCCGAAACTCGAAATCCGAAAGAAATCAAAATGAAAGAACAAGACAGAAATTCAAAAAAGAGGAATCAACGAAACATTGCTTGAGGTTCGCGTTTTTTTGTCATTGAGGTTTCTTGATTTCGAATTTATTTCGGATTTCGTGTTTCGTGCTTCGGATTTCCGCATTCTCCCAAGGTCTAATGCGTGTCCACTCCCTACATCCTCGCCACCTCCTGCGTCGCCTTCACGCCGATGACCGCGGCAACCTCGGTGTGCTGCTGCTGCTCACCGTCTGGGCGCTGGTCGCACTCCTTGGCCTGGTCTGGAACAGCGGCGAATACGCCACCCGCAAACGGCAGGTGCAGGCGGCTGCCGACTCGGCGGCGCAGGCCGGGAACATGTGGGTCAGCAGGACCACCAACTCCACGGCCGCGACCAACTTGGTCATGAGCGAGAACGGATCGGCCGAGGTCATCCTCCGCTCGGTGGCGCCGACCACGCAGGCCATCGAAACCCGAATTACGGGTGAACAGGCCCAGGCCAAACTGTACGAGCAGGGGAACACGCCGAGCCAGCCCGAAAAGAACATTCCTGACTGTGAGTATTTCGAGCAGCTCCTCGGCTTCGGCGCCTGGTCCGGCAACGGACAGGGCGACCAACTCCAGTCAACCCTGAACAACCTCACGCCTCCCATTCAGAACGCCGTCAAGCGCGTTCTGCCCCTCCTGCCGGTCCCGCAGCAGCAGCAGGTGTTGAACAATGTGATCGACCATCTGCGCCGCAACACCGTCGCCCTGGGATGGCTCAACGGCACCTGGGTCGGCGGCCAAGACCCGGCAAGCCCCGGCCTGCCGCCGGCAGTCAACGGCGGGGTGCGCAGCAGTGTCTCGGCCTGGATCACTGGCCAGATCCGCACCCGCCTGGACGACATCATCAGCACCGTCAATACCGAACAATCCACCCTCAACGCTTTGGAGAACCAGACCGCGCCGGCCACCAACGGCACCACCCCCGAAGACCTCCAGGAGAAGCGCTCTGACATCTTCAACTACCAGCAGCAGATCGTCGCCATGACCGCTTCAGTCGTGGACGAGCAACGCTCCGCTCTCGCCACTTTCTACAACTGCGACCTGACCTACGCGACCCCCGGACATCCCTCGGAAGACGGCGGGCCCGCCTCCGTCAACCCGCCCCTGCAACCCGCCTCCGACGTGCCCAGCCAGACCCACTCCGACAGCATCCGCGAAAAGTATCCCGAGGCGACCCTGGCCAAGTTCGGCACCTCCGACCCGACCGTCACCATCGACCCGATCAACGTCAACGTCGATTACAACGTGATCTGGGACCCCGGCGCCACCGAAAGCGCGCCGCCGGGGCTGATGCTCGGCGGGCAGCAGTTCCATGGGACTTTCCAGGTGAGCGGCGGCGAATGGGGCCACGTCCCGTGCGCGCCGCTATCGTGGTACTTCAACGACCGCGTCTCCCGCGACGAGCAGGGGCTGCGCACCGAGCCGCAATCTATCGATCAGACCCGCAACAGCCTGGGCGGCCGGATCAATCCGGTGCCTGCTCCACCGACGCTTCCCACGCTCCCCACCAGTATTCCCGATCCGCAGCCGAAGAAGCCGGCGATCCCAATCCCCCCCGAGCCGATCGGCGCCATTCCCACTCCGCCGGGGCTCACCGCCGCCGAGCAGGCAGCCATCGCCCAGATCAACACCGAAATCAGCCAGTTCAACCAGAACTTGCGGACCTACGTGAATAACCTGCAAGGCCTGCAATCGTCCCTTCAGG
>Ga0182024_10009097_pt1 | contig 20677 bp, 21 predicted proteins | sample P32metaG_FD_120480 | JGI IMG/M metagenome (GOLD analysis project Ga0182024, IMG submission 120480) | Permafrost microbial communities from Stordalen Mire, Sweden - P3-2 metaG (Illumina Assembly) | ecosystem: Environmental > Terrestrial > Soil > Wetlands > Permafrost | place: Sweden: Stordalen...
GCCCGGGTGATAGTCACAACCTATAATGATCATCTTCGGCTCCTTTCTCCCGAGCCTGTTGGTAGGCTTTAACCACCACCAACTTTACTCGAGCGTCGGAGCCGACATTGTCATGGAATCAATTACACTCAAAACCCCTCAATGAGCGCTATCGCCTGGTTACGTAAACCATTGGAAAAAAGCAAGAGACGAGGCAGGACTTTGTCGGGCTATTGCAGCTTTGGCGAGACACCACCAAAGTGCCATTGACGAAACGGCACTCACGTTCTAGTTTTCCCTCGCGCCGCTTTCCCAAGAAATAACTCCCCCCGTTCCGCAGTGGCTTACCCACCTCTGCTCCTCGCTGCGGCGATTTTAGAGAATCGCGGGTCGGGCCCCTTCAGCGTGCAGGGATCCTCTCTGCACGATCCGACGCAAGAAGAGGAGCTTCCTATGAGCAGGATCAGAGTAAAGGCGGCGGCAATCGCGGCCTCGAAGCGGGTGTGTCTGTTGTCGATGGTAGTGCTGCTGGCCGCTGGCGTTTGCTTTGGCAAACCTGCGGTGTCACTCTCACGCAAGAGCGGGCCACCCACGACCAGGTTTCTGGTCTCTGGGAGTGGCTACAAGCCCTATGCCGAGATTGACATTTATTTCGACACCAAGGATGAGGCAAAGGCAGTTGCCAACGGCTCGGGTAAATTCTCCAAGATCAGCGTTGAAGCGCCTCGTTCGGCGTCGCCGGGGAAACATTGGGTCAGCGCGGTTCAGCGTGCGGGGGGCACTGGCGCACAAGCGCCGTTTGACGTCAACACTAATTGGAGCCAGTACGGCTTCACGCCGGATGGTCAACGATACAACCCTTATGAAAACGTGCTTAATCCCAGCACGGTTGGTGGCCTCGGTTTGTTGTGGAGGTATGCCACGAACGCCGGCTACGGCGGCCCTGTGCAGACCTCACCCGCAGTCGCGGATGGGGTGGTTTACATCGGCTCAGACAATCCCGGCGGCCTCAACGAAGATTACGCGGTGAACGCGAGCGACGGAAGTCTGGTATGGGAGGTTCCCTATGGCTACACCACCACGGCGTCCTCTATGGCGTTTGCGAATGGAGTGGTTTATTTCGGCACCACCAACGGCATACTTTACGCGCTCAACGCCAGCAACGGTAGCGACTGGATTTGCGCACCGCCCGGAAGCGGGTATTCTTCACCGGCAGTCACGGATGGGGTGGTTTATGCCGGCGCAGGCGGCGGAGTGAACGCGGTGAATGCCATCACCTGCGCAGTGCTGTGGAACTACACGACCGGCGGCAGTGTAGCGTCCTCGCCCGCAGTCGCCAATGGAGTGGTCTACATCGGCTCGGACGATAACAACTTGTACGCGTTGAACGCCAACACAGGCGCGCTGCTGTGGAGCTATACAACCGGAGGTGCTGTGGAGTCCTCGCCCGCAATCGCGAATGGGGTGGTTTACGTCGGCTCGAATGACAACAACGTGTACGCGTTGAACGCCAGCACCGGAACGCTGCGGTGGATTTACACCACCGGCGCCGCTGTGGAGGCCAGACCCGCAATCGCGAATGAGGTGGTTTACATTGGCTCGGCCGATAACAACCTCTACGGACTGAACGCCAGTACCGGCAAGCTGCTGTGGAGCTATGCTACCGGTGGTCCCGTGGAGTCCTCTCCCGCAGTCGCCAATGGTGTGGTCTACATTGGCTCGGCCGATAATAGCCTCTACGGGCTGAACGCCGGTACCGGCAAGCTGCTATGGAGCTATGCCACCGGAGGTCCCGTGGAGTCCTCGCCCGCAGTCGCCAATGGTGTGGTTTGCGTCGGCTCGGACGACAGCAACGTGTACGCCTTCGGATTGACGGGCGGTGCGGGGGCGAAAGGGATTTCGGCAGAGGAAGAAGCGGCTTCCCATCCTCTCGAGTTACAAACGCTTCGTGCTGACTTGAATCTTAAGGTGTCCGAGCCTGTTGCCGTAGGGGGCGACGCAGACTAATTATCGGCTGGTTCTCTTCCTCTTGATCTCGATCTTGTGGGTCGAGAGCCAGCTTTCGATGGGAACAGGGCCAGTGAGCCCGCGGAGAATCTCCGCACCATCCGACGCGAGAAGAGGAGCTTCCTATGAGCAGGATAAAGATGACGGCAATTGGGGCATCGAGGCAGGTGTGTGTGCTGTGCATGGTGGTGCTGCTGGCCGCAGGAGTTTGCTTTGGCAAACCTGTGGTCTCGCTCTCGCGCAAGAGCGGGCCACCCTCGAGCAAACTGCTGGTCTCCCGGAGTGGCTACAAGCCCCATGCCGAGATTGACATTTATTTCGACACCAAGGACGAGGCGAAGGCGGCGTCCACGATGGCGTCATAGACACTTTTCTCCACCGCTGGCACTCCGCGTCGCTTTGCAGGATGAAATCGGCGTAGCGCTTGCTGGGCAGCAGGTACTGCCGCTGCGCCGGTAGCACCGTATTCTTGTATTGCCACAGGATGAAGTATAGAGAGCGCTGACGCTCGGTGATGTCTCTCACTTTTCGGCGATGGAAGCAAACTTCATCGGAGGCTTCCAGATAGATGGACAGGTCGAACAGCGGGCGCAGTTGCGCAAAATGCAACGCTAGGATGCCTTCTACGATCAGCAAGGATTTGGCCGGAATGTGTTTGCAACGGTTACTCACTCTTAAGGTGCTGCGCAAAATCGTAGATGGGTGCGTCGATGGCTTTGCCTGAGGCGTAGTCGCGGATATGGCGCTCCAACAGCTCTATGTCGATTGCGTGCGGGGCGTCGTAGTCCATCTTCGCTCGTTCCTCCAGCGGAAGGTGGTTCATCTCTATGGAGTAAATTTCCATCGAGATTACATGTCCGTTGAGGCGAGAGGCCACGCGCTTGGCGACGGTCGATTTGCCGCTGCCGGAGGGGCCAGCCAGTCCAACAATGAATATATTTCCCTGAGCCGGAGTAGTACTCATGATTGATCCTCGCAGCCATGTCTAGCGTCTATGCTTTGGCTCCGGTCAGAAGGCTTTGCAAAGCGTGAATCAGGGCAACCGAATTATTCTCAAACGATTCCGTTGACTTCTTAAGAAACGCCGCTGCACCCTCTTTCAAGAGCTTGGCTTCATTAGCTTGCCCAAGTCCACTCAGCACGATGACGGGAATGTGTTTTACGAGCACATCGGCTTTAAGAGCCCGAAGGACATCGAGTCCTGACATTTTGGGTAACATCATATCGAGCAGAATAAGATCGGGAATGTTCTCGTGAGTGGCACCGAGACCTTCCTCACCATCCGCCGCATAGACGACATCGTAACCGGCTTTGATGAGGGCTCGTCCATTTGCCGTCCGCTGGAACTTGCTGTCTTCGATCAGAAGTACTTTCATCTTTTCCTCAGCGCCATCTAGTCTAGCGTGCAGAGGCGCACCGAGGATGTGCACTTCTGACCACTTTCCTAAGGGCAGCGAAAGCATCAGCTAGTACGGAACGATGTGAAAAGAACCGGCATTGATTTAATCATTCACTTGCGCGCTGTCTTCGGAGAGTCCTGTTGGGCCATCGAGGGTAAAAGCCCAATTCCACTTGGGTTCGCCTGGCAACTGGATTGGCCGTTTGCACCCCCGATCTAGGTCAATGAGGGATGAGGATGTTATGGCAGGTGACTGTCCACCAAACAGGTTGCTCGATTCCTCCGTTCCAATCGTCGCAGAAATGGACCTATTCCCGCACCAGCCACTCCAATGCCTCTTCCCGAGTTTTGAAGGTCGTAGTTTCACGCTGGGAGAAGATGGGGACGTTTTCTATGAGGGCGTGAGGAATGTGCTCCGTGCCCAGCCAAGCCGCTTTCTTCACGAACGGGCGGTCGAGCGCGATCACCTCCTTGATCTTGATCAACACGCTATTGTCGATTTCTGCGCCTTGATAATCGGCTAGAATTAACACCGATTTGGGTCCCTGCTGCGCCACAGTTGTCCGAACCTGCGCGAGCAGAGGAAGCATCTGCGATGCTGTGGCAAGCGAAAAATCCAACAACAGAATCTGCTTGCTCTGATGCTCGATGAATCGTATCCGTTCTTCGCTGTTTCGCAACGACATTTCGTCTGATCTCATTGTGTACATGTTATACCGACGAACTCGCCTCCAGCCGCACCGACCGGTGACCCGGTCGGATAAGCCTTCAGATTCCCAAAGTCAAGCTCGCAAATTCTATTCGATCACGTCCCTTGTGCTTAGCAGCGTACAGAGCGGCATCGGCATCGGCCATCAAGGCGTTTAGATCAGAAGGTTTGGACCCGCAGAACCCTGCGATTCCAACGCTGGCCGTCGCCGTTAAGGTGCGGCTCGCAATCGTGAACCTTTGAGCCCGAAACTGTTTGCAGATGCGCTCGATGACAAGGCTCACGCTTTTTTTCTTCTACATGGGTAAACACCACAAGAAATTCTTCGCCTCCCAGACGGGCGCACATGTCGGACTCACGAGTATTGGACTTGAGAATGTCGGCGAAGCTCTTGAGGACCGTGTCACCTGCGTCATGTCCGTGAGCGTCATTGATGCTCTTGAAATGATCGAGATCAGCCATAGCCACCCAGATTGAAAAACCGTGGCGCGCAGCCGCGCTCAATTCGCGGGTGGCCCAGACATCAATCGCACGGCGGTTGGGCAGGCCCGTCAGGACATCAGTTAATGCCAACTCCTCCAATGAACGATTCTTTGCCTGGATTTGGCGATGAGGTTCAACGATCCTGCGGCCCACTGCGACACGCGCCAGAAGTTCACCGGGATGGAAGGGTTTGGTGAGATAGTCATCGGCTCCGGCGGCAAGCCCTTCGACTACTTGTTCTTTATAGGCATTGCTGGTCAGCAGGATGAGATGAGAGTAGACCCCTTGAAAGTCGCGGCTTATGCGCCTGCACAATTCCAGGCCTCCTATGTCCGGCATCGTCCAATCGGTAATGACGACAGCAGGGTGATGTTTCGCGAACAGATCAAGCGCTTCGCGACCATTCTTCGCAAACAATAAGGTATATCGTTCCTGCGAGAGAGACTGCTCTACCAGCTTGCGATAAATGGGCGAGTCATCAACGGCTAGAATCTTGAATGGTTGGGAAGACAGGTCCATGTGTGCCCATGTCTAGGTTGAGCACAATCGTGCTGGGTTTCAACCTGACAGAACCAACCGTATACTAATGGCTTTGAATGAAACAATGAATAAACAGATGGAACTGGTTAGTGCTTGCCCTAACCGAGATCAAAGAACTTTGCGCATTGAGAACGAGTACTTGCCTCGCGTTAGGGCAAATTGACTGGCTTTCCTCAGAGCTTGGGCGTTCCGGCATCCTCGGTTACCTGATCTAGCGGTGGCTCGCTCACTGTCTCGTCAGGTTTTGTGAATGTTGCCAGCAGGCTTGCGACATCGGGATCAGTAACGGCGCGAGCCGTGAGTCGGCGGTGAACTTCTTCAGGCAAAGGCATGATTTTATCTCCTCTACCAAGCTTAGGAGGTATGGAGTCCGGAAAACTGTTTCATAAAGCTCACTCTTGGAAATTGGAGAGCACCTAAGTCTTAGACCCCCGGCCGGAAAAGGTTGTCGCGCATTGCATCGAATGCATGCTCCGGTTCCGCAAAGTGATTCAGGTACATCTCTTCAAAGTCTGGGTGCAGTTCCCGGATCGGAACCTTACCGCCCACAAGGACCGGGAAACCGTGAGGAGATTTCATTGGGGGGGTAATCAGGGTCTGGGCAATTTTGGCTGCCGAGTTTTGCAACTCTTGGTTGTCCATGACAGGACTTTAGCGGACACGCTGGCAGCTCCCCACTTGAATCGTTTGCTGCACTATCGACAACGATGAAGAAGATGCCTTCCGTGTTTTCGTCAACCCGCTAGGCCGCGTCCTCAACTACTGTCACTTCCGCGAAGCTGCGAATGGCTTGGGGGGGTGCGTCCACCTCGTCCGCAATGACCATTACGTCTGAAAGCATATGGTTCTTGTCGAGTTCGTTGTGATGGAGATGTAGAGTAGCCCTGCACACGTCGCTTTCGTCCGTGCACGGCAGCGGCGACGGAGATTGGCGGATAGGAATCCTCGACCAGGCGCAGGCGGGAAATCAGGTCGCTGTACAGCTTGGGCAGATGGCCTGTGCGGTCTGCATCACTAAGTGTGACGGCGGTCAGCTCTGGAACCAGATTCACTCGCCTCAGCCATTCTTTGATCGTAGGTTCGAGTTCCCGCTCCAGTACGTCCGCCACGTTCACTGTTTTCAGTTTCGTCATGTCGTACTCCTAAATGGAAGTCCCTCTCAGGGCAGTGTCGCATGGGGCGGATGCGAGAGCTGCTCAAAATAGAACACAGACGCGATCAGCCTTTGGGAATTTAGCCGAGCATGGCGAGGTGTTCGTTCTTTCGTACGAGCGAATCGCCTGCCCTGTCGCATAGAGTGTTGCGGCTGCTCGGGACCGCCGAGGTTAATAACTGGACGGATGGGGACGAGTAACGTTTTCTCGATCCAGCGAAATTACATCACCTATCGGAACGGGTATGGTAGGTGCGTCTGGACTCTTTCCACCTCGTCGAAGGGTCGCCAACCCTTGAACGTCTTTCAGGAATACATAACCCTGCCTCTTTTGAGGACCTTTACGTGATCTCCGTGTTCCACGGTGGTCTCCTTGTAGTACTGCGTGCTGCGAAACATCCTAACCGTGTTCCCAGATCGGGAACCTTTCTTTCACACAGTGAGCAGTTTTGAACCATTCCAAGATGTCCCACGGTTGTAAGTTGATTCCAAGGAGTCGGACGGTAAATGAAGTGATTCACAAGTCCAGTTGTCTTCGTGCACCCTACTGAGGAGTTCCGATGCCGCGTTCCAAAGAAGTTCCACTAACTCCGAGAGCCTTGCCCAGCATGGCACTCATCGCGTCAAAAGAGACGCATATCTCGAGGGAAGTGGAAATAAACTTCCGCATGTTATTCATCAATCACCCAGAACCAATGTGGGTCTACGATCTCAAGACCCTCCACTGTCTCGAGGTCAACGACGCCGCTATTGAGCATTACGGATATTCTCGAAATGAGTTCTTGTGCTTGCCGCTAACAGACATTCGTCACCTAGAAGATCTGCCCGTTCTTCTTGAGGACATGGCTCGATCTCGCGAGGGAATGAAGCATGCAGGCGAGTGGAGACATCTGCTCAAAGACGGCAGACTCATTGATGTCGAGGTAATTTGCCACGGCGTGGCATTTGGCGAGCCTGAACGGCAGATGGTGGTCGTGCGCGACATCACGAAGCAGAAGCAGGCTGAACAAGCTCTAAGACAGGCGGAACGGAAGTACCGGCTCATTTTTGAAGAAGCGACTGTTGGTATGTATCAGCGTACCCCGGATGGGCACCTCCTGAGTGCCAATCCAGCTATGGCACGGATGTTTGGGTTCGACTCCCCCGAAGAAATGATCACCCGCGGTTCGGACGACTCTCAATTCTATGCGGATCCTGCACGCCGGCAAGAGTTCGAGCATCTGCTGCGAGAACGGGGAGTCGTGAACCATTTTGAGCTGCAGGTCCAGCGCACGGATGGAAGTAAGGTCTGGCTCTGGACCAGCGCTCGGGCAGTTCGGGAGGGAAACACCCTAGTCCGTTACGAGGGCGCCTTCGAAGACATAACCGACCGCAAGCTGCTTGAGGGCCGACTTCTCCAGGCACAACAGAAATATCGTGACATCGTGGAGAATGCTGTCATCGGTATCTTTCAGAGCACACCCGAGGGGCGCTATATAACGGTCAATCCAGCGCTGGCCGTGATGCTTGGCTACGATTCTCCGGAAGACCTGATGGCGAGTATCACGGATTTTACCCAGCAAGTGTATGTCGATCCCAAATCTCGTGCAGAGTTCAAGCGTTTAGCGGAAGAACAGGGAGCGGCAACAAAGTTTGAATCCCAGGCCTATCGCAAAGACGGCAGCAAGGTGTGGCTTTGCTCGAATGTCTGGGCTATTTCCAAAGACGGTGTCGTGGTGGGGTATGAAGGGATGAACGAAGATGTGACCCAACGTAAGCTATTAGAGGACGAGCTCCGCCAAGCGCAAAAGATGGAAGCCGTTGGTCAGTTGGCAGGGGGAATAGCCCATGACTTCAACAACACGCTCACCATAATCACTGGATATAGCGATGTCCTGCAGATGAACCTGCCCGTTGGAGCTCCATCCCGCAAGCATGCCGAGGAAATTGGCAAGGCTGGGCATCGCGCAGCCGGGCTGATTCGCCAACTTTTGGCCTTCAGCCGGAAGCAAGTGATTCAGCCGGTGGTTCTAGACCTGAACGCAGCCACCAGCGAGCTTGAGAAGATGATGCACCATTTGATCGCAGAAAATATCGAGATCACATTCAAGCGCAGCCCTGATTTGGGACGCGTAAACATGGATCCCGGGCAAGTCGAACAGATATTGATGAATTTGGCCCTGAATGCGCGGGACGCCATGCCCCAGGGTGGCAGCCTTTGCATCGAGACAGCCAACGTTGAACTGGACGAAACTTACACCCTCCAGACCGTGCAGGTGCGGCCCGGTCCTTATGTCATGCTGAGTGTCAGCGACACCGGCTGCGGTATGGACAGGGAGACTCAATTCCACATCTTTGAGCCGTTCTTTACCACCAAGGAGGTCGGCAAAGGGACGGGATTGGGATTGTCCACGGTCTACGGAATCGTGAAGCAAAATGCAGGGCACATCCGGGCCTACAGTGAACTGGGAAAGGGAACAACATTCAGACTCTACCTGCCGCGGATAGACGACACCGCCAAACTCTCTCTGCCGCCCCCAGTGCTAGAGGCGATTCCCCGTGGGACAGAAACCGTTCTGATAGTCGAGGATGAAGAGCCCTTACGCATGCTGGCCCGCATCTGCCTGGAGAGCAACGGCTACTCCGTGCTCGACGCTCCCCATGCTGCGGCAGCTCTCGAGCTTGCGAAAAAACAGCAGGGCCGCATTCATCTCCTGTTAACCGACGTTGTCATGCCGGGAATGAGCGGTCGTGAACTGGCGAAGCGCTTAACTTTCCAGCGTGAAATCAAGGTACTCTACATGTCAGGCTACAACAGCGATCTCACCGACCATCATGGCATCCTTGATCGTGACGCCGTGTTGCTCGAAAAACCATTCACTCTGCACTCTCTGCTAAGCAAGGTCTACAAGGCCCTGCACGCTGATCCATCCAGGTGCCAGAGCGCGAATGCTCTTTGATGATCGTGGGCTGTTTTGGCCGCCGTGAGATGGTCTGCTAGGAGCAGGTCATGACGACGTGGAGGAACATGGTGGGAACGAAACGAACTCGGCCCGCAGCCTAAGCGGCGAATCTGCGATCACTAGTAAGAGGGGCAACAACTCTGGGTGATGTCAAAATTATCGTCGAGCGCGAATGGACGCTGGAATCTTCGCTCGAAAGTTGTGTTGACAGGGTGGGCATCTCGTTGCTCTGTGACTGGGATGTATTCGCCTTCGTGTATCGCCACGTAACAAGTCTTACCAGTGCCGACCACATCGCACGACTCGTCGGTTACGAAAGCCAAGTTGTTGGTAGGGCGCTGGACCGGTTGGAACGCCAGAAACTAATCGAACGGTCGCGGCCCTCACGGGGAGTTCGTCTTTACCGCATCCTGGCTCCGAAGGATGCTGAGCATCGGAGTTGCCTGCGAGAGCTCCTCATGCTATCGGAAAGTCGCGCCGGCCGGCTGGAACTGGCGAAACGGTTTAGCCCCGTCCGGTCCGAGTTGTTACGAGAAGCACCCTCGGCTCGAGTCTATCAAGTGAAGGGAAAAGGCAATGCCTGAAAGCGTTGTGACTAAGACCGGTATTAAGGGTCTCGATTCCATCTTGCTGGGTGGAATTCCGCGGACCAACGTGATCCTGGTGCAGGGCGTGACGGGAAGCGGGAAAACTCTGATGGGCACGGAGTTTATCTATCGCGGCATCACTCGATTTAATGAACCTGGATTGATTGTGGTGTTTGAGACAAACCCCGACAAACTCATTCGAGACGCCGCTGGATTCGGCTGGAACCTGGAAGAACTGCAGCGTGAGAAAAAGCTGCAAATTATCTTTACCAGCCCGCAAGTGTTCGATCAGGAATTACGTTCGCCGGACAGTCTGCTGATGGAGACTGCGAGCGAAATGGGCGCCCAGCGGATTTTTGTAGATGGCATCGGGCTGTTGACCCCCGTCCCAGGGGGTATCAATTTTGTGAAAAACGGGTTTCGCGAACTATTTCAGCAACTGATCGAGTCGTTGAACCGGGAAAACCTGACGGCCATGTTCTCGTTAGAGGCGGGGACTACCACCGATTCCATTACCACCGTGGAAATGGCCGATTTTCTTGGTGACACCGTCATCGAACTGGGCCGTAACCGGCGTGGCCGGCACATCCAGCGCAGCGTGGAAGTCATCAAGAGTCGGGGACAGGATTATGAAGCCGGACAACATACCCTGCAGATCATCGGGGGACAAGGTCTAGAAGTATTTCGTCGTGTGCAGGCGCCTCTCCGCGCTCATTTACCTCAGCCCACATCCGACAGCAAGCAATCATTGATGGGCGTAGATGCACTGGATGTTCTCACGGGCGGGGGGATCTTTGAAGGATCCACGACGATGGTAGTTGGAGTGTCGGGAGTGGGAAAGACCGTACTCAGTACCCAGATTTTGCGGGAGGGAGCGCGCAATCATAAAACGAGGGGATTGCTTGTCTCCCTAGATGAGCACCCGGCACAAATCATCCGTAATGCCAGCACTCTGGGGCTGGATATAAAAGAACAAGTCGCCGACGGAACTATCCAGATCATGTTCGAGAGCCCACAAGAGCTAGACATAGATGCGCACTTCAATCGCATTATCCAGCTTATCGAAAAGCATGACATACAACGCCTGGTGATCGACGGGATGACAAGCTATAGCACTGCCATCGGAGAAATCAGCGTGTACCGCGACTTCTTCCATGCCATCGTGGCTTACACCAAGCAGCGTTTGATGACGGCTTTCTTTAATTACGAGAATCCAGAGTTTCTTGGGATCTCGTCTTATATGCCGGATTTTCCGGTCAACTCTATCGTGGATAACCTCGTTCTCATGAACCTGGTTGAAATCAACAACGCGCTTCACCGCTGCATTTCTGTGGTCAAGTCACGTGGGACAAAACATTCATTCGATACCCGCGAGTTTACGATTGGCCAAGGGGGAATCTCTCTCGTGCCTCTGGAAGAGGATCTAGTCCCTGCCATACCGTTGCAAAACTACTCCAGTCTCCTGGGCCGAGCCCCCACAAGATTCTCTCTCCCCAAACGAACCAATGGTGCTGTCGCAGTGTGGGAAAAACCATGATCCCGAAAGGGTTCGGGCGAATTGCCGCGGACGCACCGTTGCCCGCGGCAGCGTCGACATATTCTCCCTATCAGCTACATTTGACAGATGAGAATGCCGACCTTGAATTGTCCGCTAAAATGCGGGTGGATTTGCTTGATTTTGACGCATGGGGCGAAGTCCTGAAGATGTATGGCCGCGCCCTGAGAGTGGCGGTCGCGTTGACCGACTGCGACGGCCTGCTCCTGGGAAAATGCTATAACCCCCAGCCGGTCTGGAGCTTAGTTCGCGACGCGGCGTCTGATTGGGATCCCGGGTGCCCCTTCTGCATTACAAAGCGTCTGCCTTGCGCCGCGGTTGCCGATGCAGTGCGAACTGGCGCGGCGGTGGTGGTACACGATCAAGCCGGCCTCACGCATGTCGCAATTCCGCTGACGTTGGGCAAGGAGACGTTGGGGGCCATCATTGCAGGACAAGTGTTCGATCGCTATCCCGAGCCTCTCATGTTGCGGCGAGTGGCAAAAGATTTTGGTATCTCGGCTCAGGAACTTTGGGAAGTTGCGAAGAAGGAGCGTCCCGTGGCTGGGGCGCTTCTACAAGCATCCGGCGACTTGCTGGGTGCGCTGGGCCATGCCTTTCTGCAACAACGTCACGGTGCGATCCTTGAGGAAAGGCTGGCGGAGACAAACGACCGTTTTCGATGGCTGGCCGACGGGATTCGGGACTATGCGCTTTTCACGATGGATATAACTGGAACTGTGACCAGTTGGAATGTCGGAGCGGAGCGCATGTTGGCCTACACCCAGGCGGAGATCATGGGCCAGAATTTCTCTTGCATCTTTCCACCCGAAGACATTCAGCGTCGAGTGGCCGAGACCCAGCTACGCAAGGCCTTGCAGACAGGCCGTGCGGAATATGAAGGATGGAGCATACGCCGCACCCAGGAGCAATTCTGGGCCAGTATAAACATTACGATGCTGTCCGGCCGTGAGGGGTCGATTCAGGGCTTTGCGATCATCATGCAAGACACGACCGAGAAGAAGAAAGCCGCGCTCGTCCTCGAAGAATCCCAGCTGGAGCGCGGACGCCTGCAAGAAAAGTTTCTTTCTCACGTTTCCCATGAACTCCGTACCCCGCTGACAGCGATTTATTTCTTCACAACCAATGTACTGGATGGGGTATTTGGTGATCTCACTCCCGAACAGCACAAGCACCTGGGTTTGGCTCTCGATAACGTTACACAACTGAAGGATATGGTCAGCGATCTTCTCGACATCACACGCGTTGACACGCATAAACTGACTTTAGCGCACCAGCCTACAAGTCTGGTCAAGGTAACCTCCGAGGTTCTCAGCGCATGCCGCATAGACGCGGCCGCGAAGAATATCAACTTGCGTGCCGACTGTGCATTGAATCTTCCCTTGGTCTGGGCCGATCCCGCTCGTGCGCGGCAAATTCTCACCAACCTGATCGATAACGCAGTTAAGTTCACACCCGATAGCGGAACCATTTCCGTCAAGGCTAAGTTCTTTGGCGAAGACCATGATTTCGTGTGCGTATCAGTGTCCGATTCGGGATGCGGAATCAGCGCGGAAAACCGCGAAATCATCTTCGACCGGCTGGCCCAGGTGAACGGCGGTGGCGAAGTCAGCCGTAGCGGGCTGGGTTTGGGCCTGTTTATCTCCAGAGAGTTGGTGTCCAGGCACGGTGGCCGAATTTGGTTGGACAGCCGCCCCGGAGATGGCAGCACTTTCTACTTTACGCTGCCGGTGTTCTCACTGGCCAAGTTCTGTTCCCATATCTTCAACGGGCCAAACCTGGGTACAGGCTCCGTCACACTGATTGCGGTAGACGTGGTCGAGGTCGCGGGAGGCTCACAGGCGGATATCGTGCGAGAGATAAGGCAGATTTTAGAGCGCTGCATTCATGCGGGTCAGGATGTCCTCTTGCCCGCGACAGGTGACGAGGGGCCGATCGTCACATTTTTCATCGTCGCTTGCACCGACCCCAAAGGCTCTGCGCTCATCGGAAGTCGCATTCTCAGGGATCTGCAGAACTTCGACCAAGGATCGCAACTGAATCCGAAAATTTCTTCAACGACAATCCTAGTGGGTCGCGGCCAGTCGCGGGAAGAGCAGATACGCGAAGTCGCTGCACGAATCGAAACCTCGGTTCAAGAGCATCTGCTGGGTAAAGAGAGGAACAAATGACTCAAACGAAAGATTCAACAGCCCAAGGACCGGATCTAACGACAGAGAAGAAAATCTTGATTATCGACGACGACGACCATCTACTGCTAGGGTTAACCGCCAGATTGAAAACCAACGGCTATGCGGTGGTGTGGGCCAGCGATGCCGTTACGGCTATCTCGATGGCGCGCAAGGAGGCGCCGGACCTGATTATCCTCGATCTCGGGCTACCTGCAGGGAACGGCTTCCTCGTGCTGGATCGCATGAGGGCCCTGTCAGACCTGGTTGCAATCCCGGTCATCGTGCTCAGCGCGCGAGATCCGGCTGATAACAAGAGACGTTCGCTGGATGCCGGGGCTGCGGCATATTTTCAGAAGCCTCCTGATAATCACGAATTCTTGATGGCAATTCGGCGGGCCTTAGGAGAAACCGTTGCCTTGTCGACCTTCCTCAAAACGTGAGTCCTACCTCGTAAAGACGAGTTTTTAAAATCGTAGCTCTGGCTTCACTACTGCCCTGCCTTTCACTGCGTCTGGCGAAAAGACCACCATTTAATGGGCGTGCCGCACGTACGCATCGAGCGGTGACATGGGTATGGAGCGGGCGTGTGCAGCCACGGCGTGCTCATTCATTGCTCTAGCCGCTTGAGTACAGGAGGCCATTCAGGCTGCTGAACTCCTCCGTGGTGACGGAGTATTTACAAAGTGGACACGTGAACGTCCGATGGCCTTTCCTCACTGTGATGGAGTAATGCCTCATAGCTTCCACTATAGTCGCTTGTGTCGGGATGACTCCGAACTAAAGTTTCCCTCACCGCTTGTCACGAACGAATCGTCATGTAACGCGGTCGGTCGGCGCTCGGTTTGCGGGGACTAGTCGACCGTGGATTCGGGATGCGATAGATGCGAGAAGCCATACTGCCACCGGTTTACGCACGACGCTGAGGTAGCTATCCATCACTTGTGCGAACTGTGAATCCACCTCATCCGCGATAGTCATCGGGCAATAGCAAACTGAAATCCAGTGCGCTCTGCAACGTCCCAAAAAGGGAAAGCCTCGAAATGTACGGCGGAACTCTACAAAACTGAACACTTACGCATGCTTTTACTTAATACCATTTTGGAGCTCACGGATTGAGACGACAGGCTCTCTGGCTTCAGCCTGCTCACAATGGTCCGTAAAAAGGGTCAAGGAAAAACTGACATGCTTAAAGCCGTGAAGACGTTGATTCACAGAATGACGAGCCATTTGCAGCTCATAAGCGCCTACTTGGAAACGGAGGACTACACTAAAGCGCTAGGGAAAACGCGGGAAGCCATAAAGGAAATGCATGCGCTGGCCAAGAGCCTAACAGGGCTGGCGAATGTTGGGATGACCGTGCCTCTGGATGGGGCGGTCGTGGTTCCCCACGGCTCGACAGTGGTGAGCTACGAAGACGTGAACGTGGATGTTGACAAAGATGAAGTGCAGGCAGTTGGTAAGAGTGAAGTCCTCGCCGGCACGGGAATGACAATTCGAAGACGAAGTGAGAACTTGATTCTTCCGTCGTAAGAGGCTTTTACAGCTTAAACAGTGATCGCAAAGAATCGTCATCAACGCGGCTCTGCTGAGGCCCTAGCCAATGAACAAACTCGCTGGCGCTGATGTGCGTCGGCTTTTGAACCTCTTTTTTCTCAAGGCCAGACTCAAGGGCTGCTTCCTTGCCCGTGTTGCTGATCACCTTCCATGTCTTCGTCTTCATTCTTTCGCCTCGTTAGATGGCGGCAGAGGAACTACGCCGCCACCGGCTTCAGCACAACATTCATGTAACTGTCCATCGCTTGTGTCAACTGTGAATCCACTTCATCTGCGATGGTCATGACATCAGGCAACAGCAAGCTGAAATCCAGAGCGCTCAGATTGTTCTGCAACGTCGCAAAGAGGGTCACCTGCAGGATTCGTGAGTCGTGCACCAGCATCCCGGCAGCATAGCCCTGCAGTTTTCGCATTTTGCCATGCTCTACAGCAGCGGCGGAACAGAGGGAATCGCTTTCTCCCCCAGCGGCGTTGGGCTTTCTCAGGCGGATAATCAGGTCATCAATCAGCTTGGGAAGATATCCAGTACGCTCTTCGTCGGTAAGCGAAATCTGATTGAGTGGTTTGTTCTTTTTTACCCGCCCTAACCAGTCTTCAACAATCCGGGTGGTACAACGCTGCAATATCGCGGCCACTCTTTCCTTCTGCATCCGGGTGGTGGGTTTACGGGTGAGTAGCTTTTCGTGGACCATTTCGGCTAGTTTCCCCGCCTCGAATGGCTTCACGATGATTTCGTCTGCTTGTAGAAGAATAGCATCCATGGCGCTCTTCACATCGGGGTAGCCGCTGACCAAGAGCGTAAGGGCAGCCGGTTGGGAGTGCCGCATGGCTGCAACCACCGCAAAGCCATCACTGGGGTTCGGCATGTGCAGGTCCGTGATAAGCACGTCGAAGCTCTCTGTAACGATGAGCTTTAGCGCTTCTGTGACCTTCGCGGCAGCGACTACATCAAATCCTTATCATTTCAAGCGTCATACTCATCATGTCACGAACGGCCTCGTCGTCATCCACCAGCAGGACTCTATGCGAAACGCTTGTTTTGGTTTGAGTCATACAACAAAATCTTCCATTGGCGAAGCATGACCAGTATGTCTTGGTTTCACTTCTGGAACTGTGCCAAACTGACCAGTTCGTGAGATTGTTTCCCATTTTGGTACTTTTCGGTTAAACCGCTGTTGTCGTAACCAAGGCGATTACACTCCCTAACGAGCCCATGGGGTGACAGCCATGGGAATTGCCAAGTCAATCTACAATCAGAAGATGCGGGCTTTGGCGATAAAAAAGAGTAGCAGTGAGAAAACAACAGGCTTCCAGGAGATGGGAACGCTGAGGTGTGATGGTTGCGGCGAGGAGTTCTTCATCGGTCACAACCCTAGTTCGGCAGATAAGTGGATTGCAGCAAAGCAAGCAGCGTGGCTGGAAAAGGTGCTTGCTGAGGAGCATGAGCGCGATAAGACACACTCCGACCGAATAGAACTGCCGAACTGATTTACGGTAGCGGGAGAGCCGTAGATTCAACCGCTACACTCTGTCAGCCCCAATAGCAACATGAGGCTCGTGCCGCCACTTTCTTCCTTCCTTCTGCCCTTCTACTCGTCGTCCGCACATCCTAGATTGCACCCTGTAACCGGTGATAACCGTCGATGAGAGAATCGGTCGCGCAGGCATGCCTGTAGGACAGAAGTTCCTCTCGCTATGCAAGAAGTTCCGGTAACGTGGGAACGTTACGCCTCGCATCTTGCACAAAACACAATACGGCACGGTTCTTGCTCTAAATATGACAAACAGACAATCAATTGGAGGGATGATGCCGAGCGTACACGTCGACAACCGAGGTGAGACGGCAATCGTTGAATGTGCGGGGAGATTTGTTCGCAACGAGGCTGCTTGCAAAATCCGGGACGCCGTTACGTCCCAGACAAACGCTCAATTTGTAGTTTTGGACCTCACCGAGATGCATGCGATAGGCGGTGGTGGTCTGGGGACGCTACTACTCTTGCAGAAATGGGCGCGGGACCATCATATTCAATTCAAGCTATTCAATCCCTCAGCTCGTGTACTGGACAAGCTGAGGCACGTTGACTTTGAGATTGTGAGGACGGCGTGATCGGCATCCCCCGGAGCAGCCGCCCAATATCAGCGGGAGTCGCATAGTGGGCATTCGCTTGCACCCCCGTAAGGCTGGTAATCGCTCGGCTTTCGCTGGCACACCTGCCAAAGTCGTTCGTGCGTTAGCTCAGCCATTGTTCCACCCCCCTGTTCCCTTGCGTGCTCGTCGCACAGACTCTTAATCCAACCACCTTCCCGCGGTTCTCTCCTCCGGCCGCAAACCTTGCAGGCATGGAAGGATTCCTGTAGGGGTTGCGAAAGTGCAGAGGCGGGGAGCACAATCGTGAACAGAGGTAGTTCCCCATGAGTCCCAAAGCACCTGTCCCAGTTCGACGAGAAATGATCAAGATCGGAATCGAAGAGCAAATCCGCCAGCGTGCTTATGTGTTGTATGAAGGACGTGGCCGGGCGGAAGGGAATGCACTGGATGACTGGCTGCAAGCAGAGAAGGAAGTGCTGGCTCTCAGAGAAGCCAAAGCAGCGACAGCTTCTTCCTAAGCCGTCTCCACGCTTGGTCGGCCCCTCCCGCCGCTCAAAAGATCGCTCCTGTCAGTCGCTTGCGCTTCCCGTAAGGCTCAGAATCGCCTCGCTTCCGCTGACATACCTCCCAGAATTGCGAAGTGTGCTAGCTCAGGACACCCATACCTAACATAGTCCCTCCAGTCGAACTCGTAGGGCATCAAGGTTACTTATGCCGCACCATTGGACACAACCTCCTCGGCGCGCTACTGCGGCTGCCGCTGGCGTGTCTATCTGATGGCAGACAATGACGGAACTCTTTAGTCGGAATAATTACTGAGGGAGAGAAGTTCCTTCCGCAGGGCCGCCAGCCACCATCTCAGTCTTAACCGTCGACTTCTGATTGGCCATTAGGTCGATATCAGTCTCGAAAGTGTGATACCCGGGCAAACTGATTTTGATTTTGTGCTTTCCCGGCGCGACCAGCAGGGCCTTACCCGGACCTTCGAATTCGGCGACGTGACCGACGAAGACGCCATCCACAAGCACCGCTGCTCGATTTGGCTTTACTTCCAGCTTAATCTCGGCAGTGATTGTCGGCAGGGTCACCCGGGTGTCTTTTTCCATCTTTACCCCAATAGCCTGCTTTTCGCCGGCGCGAACGGAAACGTTTTGCACGAAATCCAGATATCCACCCTGCTTTACGGTAATGTTGTGTTCGCCCGGAAGCAGCAGGAGTTTTTTCGATCCTTTCAGCTCTTGGAGGTAGCCCACGTATTGTCCATCGATCCAGACGCCGGAAGTGTTTTCAACCTTTGAGACGCCGAGCAGTTCGACTTCTCCGAGCACTTTGTTCTGAGCGAGGAGCGATGGAGAGCACATCAGCGAACTAAAGAGGACTAACAGACAAGCGAGAGCACAGCCTTTGCAATGATTCATAGGAGGATCCTCAATGTTAGAACCTTCCCAATTTACACCTCCATTCGTGACATTAGAATAACTAAGGAAGTGACGGGGCGGGAGACGGAACCCTGGGAGATTATCTATTTCAAACTGTATACCAGAGCCAGGATGCCGGTCATTGAACGGGCAATCGAGACGGCAGCTGTGATGCCGCCTCGACTTCCGTATCGTTAGGCGGAGCGGCCAGGACCACTGAATTACGGCGTGATCTCAAAGACGGTTCCGTAGCCATAAGTGCCGCCACCACCGGTCGCGCCGTAAAGACCGCCTGCCGCGTCAAATATCAGGCTGCCGTTGGGGCCGGCACCGTCGTTGCCGCCGGTGAAGGCATAGAGCAGATGTTTTGTCCATGTGCCGCGCGGTTCGGGCACAAGCTTGAAGACAATGCCACAGCCCAGCTTATTCCCATTAAGGCCATAGCATCCTCCTCCTCCACCGTAGGAGGTGGTGCTGTAGAGACTACCCGCCGCGTCAAAAATCAGACTGGCGGCCGGCTCCTGACCACCGCCGTAAAAATCATGGATGACCTCTTCGGCCCATTTGCCGCCGGAGCCAAGCGCCAAGCTGAACACGAGGCCACAGCCGGTTTTATTGTTATAATAATCATGGCAATGCCCAGTACCGCCGGCAGAAGCCGTACCGTAGAGCGTTCCCGCTGCATCGAGAGTCAGGTTCGCAAGCGGCCATCCTCCGTCATTATGACCCGTGAATCTGTGAAGCACCGTCTCCGTCCACCTGCCACCCGGGTTCGGAGTCAGCTTGAAGACGGTGCCGCACCCAGGGAGCACCGCTCGGCCAGGACATATCCCGGCACCGCCGTATTCGGTTGTCCCATAGAGATTGCCAGCCGTGTCGACGACCACGCTGGCTATGGGGTACGCTCCATCTCTGCCGCCGGTGAAACTATGCAGCACGCTTTCCTTCCAGCTGCCGTCCGATTTCGGTGTTAACTTGAAGACCGTGCCGCAGCCGGCGTCACCGCCGTCGTCGTGACACTTTCCGCTGCCACCCCACACGGTCGTGCCGTATAGATTGCCAGCCGTGTCGAAGATAAGTCCTGCCTCAGGCCAGCTTCCATCAGTGCCGACAAAGTAATGCAATACCTTCTCCGTCCACGTTCCGTCACCGTTTGGCGTCAGCTCGAAGACCGCACCACACTCATGAGGACTCTGGTGGGAGTAACAATTGGGGCCACCTATCGATAGAGTGCCGTAGAGATTGCCACTTCCGTCGCGGACCAATCCCGCAACAGGCCAAGATGCGCCCCCCTGCGAGTAGTCTGGAAAATTGAATATCACACTCTCAGTCCACGTTCCATCACCGTTCGGTGCAAGCATAAAGGCCGTGCCACACCCTTGACCACGGACGCATCCTCCCCCACTTCCTCCTAAAACGGTGATGCCGTAGAGATTTCCTGCATCATCAAAGATAAGGCTGCCCACCGGATCTTCTCCGTCCGTACTGCCGGCTTGAAACGAACGCAAAACCTGATACTTGTCTGCCGCCCAGGCGCTAGGCATGAGCACTAGCACCACGATTAACGTTACTGTCACGATCGCCAAAACTTTGCTCACGGCGGTCCAGAATAGATTTTTCATGCTCGCCTCCCCCACGTTCGCGTGGCGTGTTGTGATGATTCGCTGCGGTTTTGGTTTTCCAGTGGCCGGAGAGCGATGATGAGACGAGCAGGACTAAGGTTGGGGAAAGCCACTAACTTCCGAGTTGCCCTGATTTGGGCCCGGTTGCAAAAAGGAAGGGATCGGAAACCTCGAACCCAAACTACGCTGGTTCGGCTGTGCCTGCAAGTGACGGCCATCACCGTTCTACGGGAAGGCATGGGGAAAGTCAGTTTGTGCGGCCCGAAGAAGTCGGCCTGTCTTGACGCGGGCGACAGCGACTTCTCGTTGGAGCGGCAACTCTACGCTGGAATGGACTGGCCGTCAATTGTTGATCACGGTAGGGACAACCATCACTGGTTGCCCCCCGTACAGACCCGGACGAGCGCTCATTAGCGCATCCGGTTCTTATCGCAGATAGGTGGCGGCGAAGCGAGCGTCGGGAAAGGAA
>Ga0182024_10009098_pt1 | contig 20671 bp, 15 predicted proteins | sample P32metaG_FD_120480 | JGI IMG/M metagenome (GOLD analysis project Ga0182024, IMG submission 120480) | Permafrost microbial communities from Stordalen Mire, Sweden - P3-2 metaG (Illumina Assembly) | ecosystem: Environmental > Terrestrial > Soil > Wetlands > Permafrost | place: Sweden: Stordalen...
CGTCGAGTTCGATCTGTCGAGCTCCAACAGGTCGTCGTCGACCTGGTCGTCTTCGTCTGCCCATCCGCCATCGTGTGGGGCGCCGATGCAATCCGCCGTTGACTGATCCGACGCCAGCGGGCGCCGACCGGCATCGTCGCTCAGCCGAACCCGAACCTGGTGGTCGCCCGGTCCGTGAGGACCGGGCACCGCTGTCGACGGTCTCGACCGGCGCGTTGGCGGTCGGCTCGTTCGGCGCCGCACGACCGGACCCGAGGTCCTTGTCTCATCGGCTGGTCCATCCGGGTGGGCCGGATCGCGATGCGGTTCGGGCGACGACGACGGCTCGCACCGACGTCCGGGTCAAAATTGTGACCCGCTCGTCCGTCGCAGGCGCGTGCCCCGCCTGTCGGCAGGACGACGCTAGGTTCGAAGGCGACGCGCAGCGACGGAGGCCACTTGGACAAGGTCTGGTCTTGGCTCGGCCTCAACCTCGGAAAGCATTGGGTCGCGGTGCTGATCGTGGGCGGCATCGTCACGCTCGGCCTTGGTTACGGCACGACGAAACTCAAGTTCTCGACCGATCAGAGCAACTACCTGAACAAGACCGACCAGGTCTACAAGGACAGCGTCGCATACCAGAAGCTGTTCGGTGGCGAAGCCATGATCACGCTCGTCACGATGGATCCCGGCCACACCGTCGCGGAGCTCTTCACGCCCGACGGGATCAAACAGTGGACGAACATCGCGCACGAGATCGACGCGTCGCACCAGGTGCTCGGCACCGTGACGCCGCTCACGGCGCTCGAGTGGAACAACAATCTCGTCAAAGGCCCGAACGGCAATGTCACCCAAAGCGTCGCCGGGAAAATCCTCGCCGGCGACCTCGGCCGTGCGACGTCCAAGACAGGGCAGGCCGCGCGGAACGCGTCGGCGCTTGCGACCATCGACCGGATCAACGCGATCCCTGTCGCGCAGCGCACCCTCGCCAATCCCAAATATCTCGACTTCTTGCTGTACGACAACCCGGAGCCGCACGATCCGAAACCCATCCGAACGGCTCTGCTCCCGTTCTTTCCCGACGCTCGCCACGCGCAGATGGTCGTGCGGCTCCTCGGCAACGAATCGATCAAGAGCGAAGGGGTGACCGCCGACTTGGTGAGCGCGGCCGCGAAGTCGCTCCGTTTCCCTCACACGCAGATCACCACGACCGGCGCGCCTGCGCTGCTCGAAAATCTCAACAACTATCTGACGGGCGGGATGACGACGCTCGCGCTGATCGCAGTCGCGATCATGGCGGTGATCTTGCTGTTGCTGTTCAACGTGCGGTGGCGGCTGCTGCCGCTCGGGATCGTGCTGATCGGCGTCATCTGGGCCTTCGGCGTCGCGGGCTATCTCGGCATACCGCTGACCATCGTCACCATCGCTGGTCTTCCGGTCATGCTGGGCATCGGGATCGACTATGCGATCCAGATGCACGCACGTATCGAGGAAGAGGTCGTGATCGAACGTGCCGAGCACCCGATCCAAGAGACGGCGCGCAACCTGGGCCCGGCTCTCCTGGTCGTCACGTTCGACGCCATCTTTGCCTTCGCGGCACTGCACTTCGCCGAGGTGCCGATGCTTCGCGATTTCGGGCTGCTCCTGATCATCGGAGTGGCCGCGATCTGCCTCAACAGCATTCTTGGCACGTTGGCCGTCCTCGGCATCCGCGAGTACCGTTCACCGACGAAGACCCGCGATTTCCGTGCCGGTCGGCTGGGCCGCATGACCGTCCGTCTCGGATCGTTGTCCGACAACGTCGCGCCGGCGCTGGTCGTCGTCAGCCTGGTCGTCTTCGCGGGCGGCATCCTCGTCGAAGGCAAGCTCGTCCTGCAGACCGACCCGACCCAGTGGGTCAACCAACATTCGCAGGTCATCAAGAACCTGAACGTCCTCAACCGTGAGGTCCACTCATCGAGCGAACTCGGTGTGTATGTACAGTCGCCGAACGCGTTCAGCCAGCAGACGGTCACCTTCGTCGACAACTTCACCCGCACCCAACTCAACAAGTACCCCGACACCCTGTTGACCGCATCCGGGCTCGTCAGCACCGTCAGCGAACTGAGCGACGTCCCCGGCGCCGCGCACCTGACGCCCACCGCGGCCGACGTCCGCAGCGCCTACGCGGTTGCGCCGCGCGACATTCAACGCTCGACGGTCTCGCCGAGCGGCACCGCGATGAACATCATCTTCCGCACCGGGCCGAGCGGACTCGCGGCTCGCGCCACCGTGGTACGGGAGATCCGAGCGTCTGTACATCCGCCCGCGAACGTGCGCGCGACCCCGTCGGGTCTGGCGGTGGTCGGAGTCGGGCTGCTCGACGACCTCAACGCGAACCGTGTCATCCTCACCTACGTCGCGATTCTTTTCGTCTTCTTGTTCCTGACGGTGCGGTTGCGCAGCGTCGTGCGCGCGTTGCTGTCACTGGTCCCGGTCTTGATCGCGGTCGGCGCGTCGTCGCTGTTCGCGTACGCGTTGCATCTGAAGCTGAGCCCGATGACCGCGGTCGGGGGCCCACTGGTCGTCGCCGCGTGCACCGAGTTCACGTCGTTGTTGCTCCTCCGTTTCGTCGAGGAACGCCGCCGCGGCTCGCTCCCCCGCCGAGCGATGGACGAAGCAGCCTCCCGTACCGGTCGCGCCTTCATCGTGTCGGCACTGACCGCGATCTCGGGCGTCGCCGTGATCGCAACCTCGTCGTTGCCGCTCCTGCACGACTTCGGCCAGATCGTCGCGCTCAACGTCGCGATCGCGCTCTTGAGCGCGTTGGTCATTCTCCCACCGATGCTCGTGTGGGCCGACAAGCACAACTGGGTTTCGCGCGGTTTGGTCCATGGCGACCGGCTCGCCGAGGTGGCTGGCGGAACCGATCAGGTCTGACGAACCCGGCACATGAACTGAGACGACGACTGGTCGGGATACCACCGTCGTGCGGGCGCGTCCAGCTTTCGACGGTCGTTCGGCCAGGAGCGAAACGTGACGGCCCGGTCAGGGCTCGGATCAACCGAGTCGGTGTCCGAGCGACGGGCGCGGCGGTGTACACAATCCGAATGCGGCGAGGTGCCGTGCGATGCCGTCCGTGACGTCTCGGGGCGGAGCGTTGGCGTCGACATGTACCAGCAGACCGCGACTCGCGTACCACTCCAGGACGGGTCTCGTCTCGTGGTCGTACGACAGCATGCGGGCGGCGACGACGTCCGGGTCAGCGTCGTCGGCCCGACTTCGGCTCGACAGTCGCTTGAGCACCGTCGCGAGCGGCACGACGAGGAGCACCACCAATCCGACTGCGCTCGGTCGAAGTCGTTCGAGCATCTTCGCTTGTCCGACGGTGCGCGGAAAACCGTCGAGCAGAATTGCCGAAGCTGCCCGATGTCGAGCGAGTCGCTCGGCGACGACCTCGGAAACGTCGCGGTCAGGAACGAGGCGGCCGGCTTCGAGCGAAGCACGTACCCGCGTGCCGAGCGGTGTGCCGGCCTCGATCTGTTGACGCAAGCAGTCACCGATCGAGACGTGCGCCATGCCGTGCTCCGCCACGAGTCGGCTGCATTGGGTGCCTTTGCCGGCTCCGGGCGGTCCGGCGAGCACCACAAGCGGCGGAGACGCGTAGACGGGCGGTTCGGCGACAACCGGCAACGGCCGTGCCGCGTCGGACAGCGCGCTGCTCATCGCCCGGCCCGCGTCAGGCCGAGGTTCGAAACCAATCCGACGGACATCGCAGACCTCGTAGGGTCGAGGAAAGGCGAGTGCCCAAGTCGGAACCGGGGTCTGGGGACCCGGCGTGAACCAAGCGCCGCTCCGGAGGGGAAGCTCAGCCAATCTATACCAGTCCGGGCGACAGCACGGAGCGACGTCAGAACATGGCGACGCCCCCGGCCAAGGCGGGGGCGTCGCATATTCGGATGACGAACAGCCTCGTCGGTGCCCGGCCGCTTAGGTCAACATCCGGTCGCTCGGGCTGCGGTATCGCTGAAGCTGGTGCCGTTGATAACCCACGTGAGCCGCACGGTTCCCTTCGGGTTATGTGCGAGCGTGAGGCCGAGCGAGGGCGAAACGAAGTGGTTCTTCTTCCCGCCACCCGCGGTCGTGAAATGTCCGGATGAAGCACGGGTCCCGCGTTGGGTGACCCGCCAGTCCACCACGACGCCGGCGGGGAACTGGTTGTATCCGACGTGCAGGTTGGTGCATCCCCGCAGCTCCACTTGGAAGACCTTCGGCGGTACCCCGGTCGGGGTGGTCACCGGTGTTGTCGTCACCGGAGTGGTCGTCACCGGAGTGGTCGTCACGGCGGGTGCGAGCCAGGTCATGTCCGAGGTTGCCGTGTGGATGGCAGGGTTGCACATGAAACTCGCGGTGATCGTGTCGAGCCCGGCATTGGTTCCGGTGTAGGTGAACGTCACCTGCCCGGCACTGTTCGACTTGCAGTCAGCCGGGACACAGGTGCCGGTTGCGCCGGCGTTCACGCCACTGACGCTGAAGCTGACCAGCTGACCGACGAGCGGCGTTCCCGCCGCCACACTCCTGACCGTGGCCGTGATCGTATGCGTCGTATCGACCGGACCCGTCCCGGTCAACGGGCTCACCGAGATTTCGGAGTCCATCGCCATGACTTCCGGCCCGGCGGCCAGGAAGAATGCCTCGCCACACTCGGTCGCCTGCGTGGTCGTGTCCGTCCCGCACGTCGATGCGTCCGACGAGTCGGTGCTGATCGCGATTGGCACAAAGTCGGTCTCGAACGTCGGGAACGACTCGTGCACCGCGCAGGGCCAGCCGGTCAGGTCGCTGGTCTTGAGGTTGCTGAACGCCGGCGTGGTGCCGATGACCGAGACGGTGGTGCCGCATGTCGGATGCGCGTTCTCGGTCCACGGTCGGGCCGTACCGACCGACAACATGTTCAGCGTGGCGACCAGCGCCGGGTTGGGGCTGAGTGCCTGCGCGTCGCAGGATGCGTCGAAGTAGACGCCGGTCGCGTGGCCCGTCGTCGGTGCGAGCGCAGCCGCGTACGCGATCCCGTCGGTGATGCCTTTGGCCGCGCCCGGATGGGCGGCGCCGGCCAGGACCGGTGCGGACCCCCAGACGACCCGATTGCCGACAACGGTGTTGCCGCCGGCAGTCGCCATCACCGCGGATGTCCACGTCGAGTTATCCGACGTCACCGACGAGGCGAGCGGCCCGCATGTCGGGTCACCGATGATCAGCACGGTGTACTGGGCGAAGTCGGCTGCGGTCATCGAATCCCACGTGCTGCCGCTCACCACGGTGACGCTCAAACCCATATTCGTTGCGATCGTCTGTTCGACGCTCGGGTTGCCGCTCACGGTGTCGCCGTTGATCAACGCGGTTCCGGACTGTGCGGAGGCTGGCGCGGCGAAACCGGCCACCAGCCCGGCCACCCCGACGCCGCTCAACATCGCGACAATCAAAGCCACAACACCGAGCCTTTTCGCACGAGCCGATCGATGTATATCCGAAAAAGAGCGCGGCATTATGAGCCCTTCTATTTGCTGTCGCAAAAGGGAACTTGAGTTCTCAGGTTGTGAACGCCGAACGCGAGAGACGGCAATATTCGGGGCGCGACAATCGACGCGTTCGGCGTCGGTCACATCACGAATACGCTGGCTTCGCCCTCCGAAGATCAGGTCCGAGCGGATCGGGTCCGTGTGGGGGCGTGCGGCAGCGAGGTCCCGGCCTACGCACGTCGTAGAGAGTTGAGGGGCGTGCGGCCGCGAAGTCTGGGCAATCGCACATAGGCGAGTTGAACCACCTCGCCTTGGTCATACTGGACCCGGTGTCAAGCGCACGTTGCGTGGCGCGTGCGACACCTTCTGTACGGGATAGATCGAAAATGGGCGATTTGCGACGATCACTATCGGTCGCATTGTTCGGTTCGAACCTCCTTTGACCATGGCCATCGGCTGCGCCGCGTCCGCAAAAAGTTTTTGCTTCACACTCGAACATGTTCCCGACGGCGGCGAGATCGACTCGAGCGAGTCGTTGCGGGCGCGCGTGCGCTAATGACGAAATTCGGCTCGGAGCGGGACGCACACGTCAAAGACGGGTCGGACAACGCGCCGTTTCGTCGACTCGTCTGCGCGTGTGCGCCGAGGCGTGGCGCATCGACCCGTCCTGCGTTGAGGACTCGTCGATGCCTTGAGAGAGTGAGGGCACGCTGCGTCAGTTGACACGGGGTGGACGATGATCATGGCGGACTCCCCCTGTCGCCGGTGCGTACGCCTAGACCTCGCAGATCGCATGCCCCCAATGGGCCCGACCGTTCGGGAACCCTGGTACGGAGGCTGAGCATGCGCGTGTCCATGTGTGTACGAGGATCGGCGCCTCCCCGCGCGTCGCGGTACCGCACGTTGGTCGATCACACGTCCCAACCGCGCAGAGATGATGGACGGACGGAACCTCGCGTGTCGACGATCGGACCGGTCTGTCGGCCGTCACCGTCGTCTCTCGGGTTTTGCATTGGCAGGGAGCCGTGAGATGCTGCGCCGTCGCGCGCAACGTTCGTGTTCGCGCCTTGGTCGCGGTTGTCGTCACGGCGACGAGCGTGTACGCGGTCGTGTCCGCGCCCGCGAGCGCGGTCGGGATCGCCACACAGTTCAGCCGTGTGCAGGTCACGCCCGGACCAAGGCCCGGGACCTACACCCTCAGATGGGCTGCGGCCGCCCCCCCGACCGGCGACGTGTTCGACGTCGAAATGAGGGACTCGGGCACGACGACGTGGACGAACTTTGTCGCCGGCACGACTGCGCTCGGCCAGACGTTTGCCCCGGCAGTTCCAGGTCCGTACTCGCTGCGAGCACGGCTGCGTGACGCGACCAACGATCGTTCCTCGAGCTGGTCGCCGACGCTCACCCTGACCGGAAACTGGTCGATGTTCGAGGCCGATCAGCAGCACACGGGCGTCACGCAAGATCCGACGATCGGTGCGTCGACCGCGCCGGCCCTGACGGTGAAATGGAAAACGCTCGTCGCTGCCGGTACGGGCCTGCTCGCTTCTCCGGCGGTGGCGTTCAACGCCCAGCTGCACAAACCGCTCGTGTATACGGCCACATCGACCGGCACGATCACCGCCCGCGATCTGGCGACCGGCGCCGTCGTGTGGACGACCGCCGGCAACGGCCCGATCGTCGCTTCACCGGCCGTGAACGGCAACACGGTGTACGTCGGCACCGAAAGCCATTTCCTGCTCGCGCTCGACGCGGCGACCGGTGCGGTGCAGTGCAGCTTCTCGCTCGGCGGCGCGGTCATCAGCTCGCCGGTCGTCGGGAACGTGGACGGGACGGGACCGGTCGTCTTTTTCGGCGACGTCGGAGCCGACGTCGCCAACAGCGGAGGCCACGAGTGGGCCGTCAACGGAGTCGGAAACTCGGCGGGAGCGTGCACGCGCAAGTGGGACTTCGACGGGTGGACGAACCTTGGGTCCACCGCCAAACGGACGGGTTCATGGTCCCCACCCGCGCTGACGACCGACTCGACGGGTCGACCGCTCCTCGTCTTCGGCAGCAGCGATCCCGACGACTCGGTCTACGCGCTCGACGCGCGCACCGGGACGCCAGTTTGGCATTTCCGGACCAGTACGGCGCCCGAACAAGACGTCGGCGCGGCACCCGCGATCAGTCGCCCAGGTCTGAACGGCTTCGCTCACGGCGTCGTCTACGTCGCCGGCAAAGACAACATCGAGTACGCGCTTGACCTGCTCACCGGCCACGAGATCTGGAAATTCGACCTCCAAACACATGCCGGTGGAACGAACGCGACCACCCAGTCGGCGGCCGCGCTGGTCGACGACCAGGTCGTTGTCCCGTACGCGCAGTATGTCTTTTCGCTCAATGCGACCACCGGTGCGCAGACCTGGCGGTCCGCGCCGACCTCCGGCGAATACTTCGCGTCCCCGTCAATTTCGGGCTCGCCGGGCGACCAAGTCGTCCTCATCGGCGACGACGTCGGCGTCGAACACGCCTACCGCGTGCGCGATGGATCCCAGGTCCTCAAGCTCAACAGCGCCGGTGCGATCTACTGCTCGGACGCCGTCGCCTTCGGCAGTGTCGTGTTCGGGACGACCAGCGGCAACCTCTACGCACTCGGGTGACGATGGCCCCCGAGGCGAGGCCGAAAAACGCCAACGTCGTGCACCTTCGGGCCGCCATCGGCATACGCAGGTTGAGCGGCGGACTGGCGGCCGCCGGGACACCGGACTTGGCCGATTGACCGGAGTTACGCTCGCCGCCGGTGAGCGGACGACTGGTCGGCAAGGTTGCGGTGGTCACCGGCGCGGCACGCGGCACCGGCGCGGTGATCGCGCAGCGCGTCGTCGCAGAAGGCGGCCGTGTGGTCGTCGCCGACGTGTTCGACGATCGCGGTGCCGCGGTCGCGACCGCGATCGGAGCGGCGGCACGTTATGTGCATTGCGATGTGACACGCGAACAAGACTGGGCGCAGCTGATCGGTCAGGCCGAGGACATCTTCGGCAGGCTCGACGTGCTCGTGAACAACGCCGCAGTGTTGCATCTCGCAGGAATCGTGGACACGACCGCCGCGGACTACCGCCGCGTCTTCGAGGTCAATGAGCTCGGGACGTTCCTCGGCATCCAGGCCGCGATCGGTCCGCTGCGCGCCGCGGGCGGCGGATCGATCGTCAACATCTCGTCGATCGACGGCGTGTTCGTCACGCCTGGCACCGCCGCATATTCGGCGTCGAAGTTCGCGGTCCGTGGACTGACCAAGACCGCCGCGCTCGAACTCGGCCGCTTCGGGATCCGGGTCAACGCGGTCTGCCCGGCTGCCGGCAACCCGGACATGGTGATCGAGGCGCTGCCCGCCGACTTCGATTTCGGCGAACGGCAACGGACGGACAGCTCGCGCGGCCGCGCCCGTCATCGCGCGCCGCTCGAACGGCGCGGCCGCATGGAAGACGTCGCCGACGCGGTCGTGTTCCTCGCGTCCGACGAGAGCGCGTTCGTGAGCGGCACCGATCTGATCGTCGACGGTGCCATGAGCGCCGGCATGATCATTCCCGGTCAGCCCGGCACGTAACACTGGGCGCGGATCCGCGTGGCAACGCGACCGTTCGCCCCGACCCGTATCGTTCGCGTGGGCTGGAACCGGTCGGCGTGTCGTCGGTGTCCGTGCCGGTTGTGCGAGCCCACATGACGCGCTGCGTGAGGCATCCGCATAGGACGGAGATCCCCGCTGCGTGACCGTGGGACGCGGACGCGATCGGCGATCCGCCGCTCCCCCACCGGCGATGCATGCACCGTCGGCGACGGGGATACGTTCACGTCCCAATGCGAGGTTCACGGCCACAGGCAGGGAACGCTCACGGTGCGCGTGAGCGCGGGCCGCGTTCACAGCGACGCTCGCGTCGACGGGATCGCGCGACCGGCCCGGGAGGTGCGCGCAACCTGTCTGTCGTCGTGACGCGCCGTACCGCGGTCATGTCCCTCGTGGCGGTCGTCGCAGTCGCCGCGTGCAGCGGCGACCCGGCCGGCGCGAAGCGTGCGTCGTCGACAACCACGACAACGTCGTCGTCGACGACGACGACGTCGACCCCTTCCGTGGCGGATACGACGACGACCACGACGTTGCCTGCGTACGCGTCGCTCACGGCAACCGCGGTCGTGCCGCACCTTTCAGTGTTCAACAGTCCGAACTCGCCGACACCGGCCCGTGTGCTCGACAACCCATGGCTGGCCGACGCGTCGGACCCCGGTTCGGCGGTGCCGCAGGTCTTCCTCGTCGAGTCCCGCCGACCCGACGGGTGGGTGCAGGTGCTCCTGCCCATTCGTCCGAACGGAAGCTCCGGCTGGGTGCGCGCGACCGACGTCACGCTGAGCCCGGTGGCGTTCAAGCTCGTGGTCGAACTCGCCGCCCATCACCTGACCGTGTTCGACCGGGGTAGCGCCGTCTACAGCGGCCCGGTCGCGGACGGCGCGCCGGACACGCCGACCCCGGTCGGGCAGTACTACATCCGAGTGCTGATCCAGGCACTGGATCCCAACACGGCGTACGGCCCGTACGCGTACGGTCTGTCCAGCCATTCGGACGCGTTGACGTCCTTCGACGGCGGCGACGCGGAGATCGGCCTTCACGGCAACGACGACGCGTCGGTACTGGGCCAGAGCGTCACCCACGGATGTGTACGTATCGACAACACCGAAATCACTCGGCTTGCCGGCATGCTCCCGCTCGGCACACCGGTCGACATCGACCCCTAGCGCGACGGGGCCGGACGGCGACAAGTTGGTGTCGTCGGTTCACTCCATCGGGACACGGGGTGTGATCTGCGCCCCGACACGTTCGAAGATTTCGTCGAGGCTCGAACCGGTGATGGTGAGTCCGTGGTTGCGCAGGCCGACAACCGCCCGCGTCGGATCCGGGGCGTCGCGTACGAGCTCGGCGACCGCGGCTGCGAGGTTCACGGTGCCGCACGGATAGTTGACGTCGGTCGACACCGTCCCGGGGATCCAGCCGTGCACGTGGAGGATCGCACCGACGTCGGGATGTTCGCGGTAGATCATCCAGTGTTCGATCGCGTCGACCGAGACACGTTTCACCGGCACGTCGGGCGGGACGCTGAGGACCATGCTGTCGTGCGCCGCGTCGTAGCCACGGACCAACAGGATGTGCCCGCCGATGGTGCGCAGATCCGATTTGTCGACGCCGCTCGCGCTCATCCAGTAGACCGGCCCGGCCGGGTCGGGGACGGCGTCGATGTCGGTCCCGCGGTAGCGGACGCTCACGTTCCCGTAGGAGAGGCCACCGATCCCGTACAGCAGTTGCACATGTCGCAGCTCCCGTGGCGCCAAGATCTCATGGAGCGGGAACGGCGCGGGAAGCAGATCGAGGTTGTCGAGGGCACGGCCGGCTTCGAGCATTTGGCGTGTCTGGTCGTCGCCGTTCCACAGGTGCGACGGAAGATCGGTGACGATGTCGTTGGCGATGACAAGACGGGACGAGGCGAGCGGCGCGATGCGTTCGAACGCCCGCTCGCAGAGTTCAGCGTCCGCGAAACCGGGCCCGACTCCGTAGGTGCCTTGTTCGAGCGTCACGAACCGCACGGCGATCCCGTCGGGCGTGTCGTTGACGAGCACACACATGTTGGCCAACGCCCGAACGAGGAGCGGATACCCGATGCGCAGCAGCGCCGCGTTGTCGTCGGCCGATTCGGCCATCTCGGCGATCGCGATCACGAACGTCGGCGCCGCCTTACGACGGTACGGTCTGGGGGCGTGCGCATCGATCGTGTGCAAGACCACGTTCGTTTCCGGACCTGGCACAGCCGCGAGTTCGTAGGCGCGCTCGACCATGACCGCCGAGATGCCGTCGACGAAACGCCGAAGGGTGGGACTCGAGTACAACTCGTGACACGCGAACGACGACCGGACGGTGATGACGTCGTCGGGTTCGGCCATGACCGGCCTCAGATCAGACATGCGTGCGCATCGTACGCGCACGCGACGCCGCGTTCAGACCGACCACCGGACGGGCTGATATCGGCAGCGTCGACCTGTCGCGGTCGTGGTCGGTATGGACTGGCCGGTCGGTGATCACCAGGAGAGCCCGAGGAATTCCCGGACGGTCGCGACGAACTCCTCATATCCCATCGTGTCGCGCATGGCCACGATCATCTCGGCGTCGGCGCCCACTGGATGGCGCAGGACCGGCTCGTCGTCGTCCAAGATGTCGGCGATCGCACCCGCGACGAGCTCAGGCCCTGGGATCGGCCCTCCTCGCAGCTTCCCGGCCGCAGCGTCCCACTGTCGCGCCAACTCGTCGTAGGGCGGACCGTCAACGCCGATGTCGGCTTCTTTGACCAGTATCGGCGTGTCGATGAATCCAGGCTCGATCACGACGACACGTATGCCGAAGTGGCCGAGCTCAGATTCCATCGCTTCGCTCAGCGCCTCGAGCGCCCATTTACTCGCCGAGTAGTAGCCGTTCAGCGGCGCGACCGCCCGACCGGCGAGCGACGTCACGTTCACGATCCAGCCGCGGGACCGTTCGCGCATCCCGGGAGCGAATGCCTGCACCATACGAGCAGCACCCCAGAAATTCGTGTCGAACATCGTCATTGCCCGGTCGAGCGGGACGGCTTCGACCGGTCCGCCGACACCGATTCCCGCGTTGTTGATCAACACGTCGACGTCACCGGCTGCGGCCCGCGCGGCCGCGACACTCGCGTCCGACGTGGTGTGCAACCCGAGCCGGAGCGAGACGTCGAGATCGTCGAGCGTCTCGGGACGTCGTGCTGTCGCGACGACCTCGTGACCTCGCTTCACCAGCTCGACCGCCGTGGCGCGGCCGATCCCGGTCGAACATCCTGTGATCAACGCCCGCGCCATGATCGACTCCTGTCCAACAGTGCGGCGAAACCGTACCCAACCGGCGCGCAGGCAATGGTGCCGAGGAGGAACCGCGGCGCACGGCGGGCACCGCCAAGGCGCGGGGCGGTGCAATTCCCGAAGATCGGAACGTCTCGGAGCGGCCGTCGGTTCCGTGGCGGTTTTACCAGATGCGGGTGCCGATCGTGGCCTGCAGAACGACGAACGCGATGATCGTGATGATGATTGCGAGCACCGTGAGGGTCGCGTAGCGGTGGGGGTGGGTGTAGAACCGGTAGCCGTTCATTGCGCCCGGATGCGCGTGTTGGAGCGTCACCGTGTCCGGGTGTGACTCTTCGCCGTACGACAGTCCTGCCGCGGTGCAGAGTTGTTGCAGCTCTTGTCGTGACCAGACGGATTCGAACTCGGCTGGGCTGTCGAAGGCGTTGGTGTGTGTCCGCAGCGCCGGGAAGCTCATGAGCGTCTCACCGGCCGCGTCGACGAGGAGCAGTTTGCGGTAAGGCAGACGTTGTTGCCAGCCTGCGTGGAGCCACACGAACACGAAGACCACACCCCACACTGCGCCTGGTTCGAACGCGCGAGGCAAGGGGAAGCGACGGGTCCGGTTCCAGCGGGTCGTGACCTCGAGGTTGTCCGCGATGATCGCGATTCGTGAATGCTCGAAATAGGGGCGATGCAAGCCCATGCGCTTGACGTGCGCGTCATGGGGACGGACTTCGAGATCGTCCATGCCGTATCACTTTGTCCGTCAGGCCGCGTGCCGGTTCACGGTCGCGAACCGGCACGCGACGCGGCGTGATGGGAGAGCGGGCGCATGGCCGGCCGCTCCCGGTTGGCGTTCCGGCGCTACACGGTCGGGACCGGGTTGGGGTCGGCGAGTTTGTCTTCGTGGACTTGTAGGGCGTGACGTCTGTTCGGGTTCGCTGCGACCCAGATGACTCCGATGAGGCACCAGACGACGACGATGCCGATTGCTTTGGTCGCGTCGCCCGGAGCGGTGCCCGAGCCGGTGAGTGCGATGTAGAGCACTCCCAAGAGCTCGGCGATGTTCATGAACGCCCCGAGACCGGGGATCAGGAAGTGTTTGATCGGATGGCGGTCGTGACGGCTCGCGAACGCGACGAGGGCGATTATGCACGTCATGCCGTAGACGAGGAACGTCCCGGTGTTCGACGCCAAGGTGATCTGGGTGAGGTTGTCGACCTGCTTGGGGTTGGCGCCGAAGATCCCGAGCGCGGCCGAGACGGTGACGAGGATCCAGATCCCGGCATGGGGGGTCACGTACTCGCCGTGCAACAGCCCGAGGATGCTCGGCATCTCCTTGTCTTTGGCCATCGAGTACGTGACGCGCACGCCGGTGTTGAGACACGCGAGGGTGGTGCCGATGAGCGCGATCAGCACCGTGATCGCAACGACGACCGAGATCGCGACGCCGCCGTGGTGGATGGTCTGTTGGAGCATCGTGCCGATCGGCGCCGAGTTGGCGCCCGCCGCGGTGAACGCGGCTGTGCCTTTGGTGGCCGCGAGCGTGTGGGTGCCCGAGGCGAAGTCGGCGCCGAAGTACTCGAACAGGTAGCAGAACCCGCCCTGGATCAACAGGCTGATCATCACGCCCCGTTTGATGTTCTTTCCGGGGTCGATGGCCTCGGCCCCCAGGGCGGTGATCGACTCGAAGCCGACCAGCAACAGGATCGCGATCGTCGACTGGTACAACATGTTGATGTAGTTGTGCGGGATGATCACCCGTCCGGCGTTCGCGATCGCCCAGGCCTGATGCGAGTGGCCAATGCGGTAGGCGATGAACCAGATCGTGACCCCGATGAGCGAGATGGTCTGGATGACCAAGATCGCGATCGATGTCATCGTCGAGCCGTTGATCCCCCGGTACGCGATGTATCCCGTCGCGAACGCGAACACGACACAGATCGCCGCCAACGGCAGATACGACAGGTTGTGATGGAAGCACGCGCCGTAGATGTAGCCGAACAGGGTCGCGGTGAACGCGACCATGATGCCCGGATAGATCCAGTAGTACAGGTGGCTGATCCACCCGAAGGCCAGCTTCGCGACCCGTGCCCGGCCACGATGTTTGGGATCGGCCTTCGTCAAGAGTGCCGCTTCGGCAAAGTAGTAACTCGAACCGGTCCCGGCCTCGGGGAACACACGCGCCAACTCGCTGTAGCTGTACGCCGTCAGCATCGCCAGCACGAGCGCGAACAGCAGGCCGGTCCACATCTCACCGCCCGTCGAAGCTCCGTGGCGCGTCAGCGCCGCTTGTTCCTCGAACGTGGTCCACAAGAACGCACCCGGCGCGATCAACGCCATCGCGTTCACCGTCACGCCGGTCAGCGTCAGGGTCCGCTTCATTTCCCCTTGCGAGGCCATGGCTTCGGCCATTGAGTTCCCCCTCGTGTTGCCGATTTGCACGTCTGGTCGCCGCTGACCGTTCGACCACCGTAGAAAGGAGCTATTTCTGGCGACGCGCGAGTTTGTAAACGGAGCATGAAGCGCACCGATGAACCGACCGAAGCCTTGTCATTTAAATGTCGCAATTCCTTTATGGAACGGAGATCATCACGCGTGCAGTTCCAAATCTGTTATACACACGTTATAAATGCTTTAGGTACGGGAGCGCTTGCAGCTGAAGCTCGGATCTGGTGGTGAGCTCGGCGCATGCAAAACGCTGAAATCTCGTCCCAGACGTTAAAACCGCGTAGTCAGGGTGCGATTCGTGCTTCACACTTCTGTATCAAGGATCTATGGATTCCAAGGATCCGGTGTTGACCGAACCGCCGGCGAGGCCGATCGGCGAAGACACGGGCCGGGATGTCGTGGCGCTGGGCTGGCCTGATCAGGCCGACGAGCGCGACCGCCTCGACCGAGCCGGCATTCCCCGCCTGTGGTTTGTCGAACCTGGCGTCGAGCCGCCGATCAGCGAGAACTGCCTCGAGGACTGGTTGCGGCTCCCGGCCGACGACACCGATGTGCGTGCCCGTCTCGTCGCGCTGGCGCGCCGGGCTGCATGCCACCCGGCGGTACCGACCCTGGATGCGCACGGGCGATTCACCCATCGCGGCGCGGTGGTCTTCTTGTCGCCGGTCGAGCAGCATTTGATGGAGCCGTTGGTCGCCAATTTCGGTGCCGCGGTGTCCGAACGCGACCTCATCGGTTCGGCGTGGCTCGAAGGTGGACGCGACGAGACGTTGCGGGTGCATGTGTCTCGTCTGCGCCACCGACTTGCGCCGATCGGGCTCGACATCGCGAATGTCCGTGGGTACGGATACGTGCTGCGCACCCACGCCTGACCTGGCTGCCCCGATCGGTGGTCAGGACCGCACCGCCACGAGGACGACGACTGCGCCGACGACGATGCAGATCGCGGCGACGCACAGCACGAACATCCAGAGGCGTTTGGCCGAGTCGATGGCAGCGAGACCACCCATGGGTGGTTCGGGAGTCAGGTCGAACGATGCGACGTCGAGCGAGTCGAGCTGGTCGAGATCGCCCAGGAGCTGTCCGGCGTCTTGGTATCGGTGTTCGGGGTTGCGGCGCATCGCCTTCAGCACGACGGCTTCCAAGGTCGGTGGCACGTCGGGGTTGATGTCCCGGATCCGCACCGGATGCTTGGTGAGATGGGCGGCCATTGCCGACAAGAAATCGTCTCCGGCGAACGGAACCCGCCCGGCGAGCATCTCGTACATCATGATGCCCCAGGCGTAGACGTCGCTTCGACGGTCTCCTCGGTTGCCTTGGATCTGTTCGGGGCTCATGTAGTCGGGTGTGCCGAGGCCCTCGGTGAAGTGCCGCCATGTGAGGCGGCGCGCGCCCGCGAGTTGGGCGGTACCGAAGTCGATGACTTTCAGGTGGCCGTCGGCGGTCAGGATGAGGTTCTCTGGCTTCAAGTCGCGGTGCACGATGCCGTGTTCGCCGAGGTAGGCGATCACCGACGCGAGTTCTTTCCCCCACGCCAGCGCGGTCGCGACGGGAACGGGCGACGCGAGGGCATTCAGATGACGTCGGAAGTTTTCGCCGTCGACATATTCGAGGACCAGGTACGGCTCGGACCGGTGTTTGGCCTCATCGAGACTGCGGACCAGCCCCGGGTGGTCGAGCATCCGCGCGATCCGCGCTTCCCGTTGGAAACGAGCGAAGATCGCCGGGTCGGCGAGCAGCTGCGACCGCGGCGCTTTGAGCACCGCGCAGCCGCCGGTATCACGGTCAAGAACTTTGTAGATCTGTGCGTATGCGCCCTCGCCGAGCGGGGCGATGATCTCGAAATGGTCGACGATGTCGCCGGGCGCGTACGTCATAACGGTGAGGAATCTATGCGTTGCATGCGCCGGGCGACGCAGTTGTGCGAAGAGCGAAGTCGGACCGGCCGGGAAGGCGGCGCGGGCTCGCACCATTTGGCAGTCGCGTGTTCGTGCTCGCCGCCGTGGACGACGTCGACGAGATCGTCGCTTCGCCGCTTGGGACTGGTGCGAGCCGTGGACGGCGGCCGGTCTGTGCAGGTCGGGTAAGCCGGGCGGACCGTTCACTCGTTGCGGGCGATTTCGGGTCCGGTGATCCGCTCGATGAGTGGGAGGGTGGCGGCGATGATCCCGAGGCAGGCGACGACACCCGCGATGACGATGACGTAGTAGTCGAGGCCGGGGGGTCGCAGCGTTTCCGCGAGTTGCGATCTGAGGAACAGTCCGGCAGTGAGGAATCCCATGCCCGCCGAGACCACGGCGACAACAAGGAGTGGGACCGCGGTTTCGAAGGCGACGACGCGACGCAACTCGCGCACGGGCACGCCGGTGAGTCGCAACAGGCTGAAGGGCCGTTTGCGGTCGTTGACGCCGGCGGTGACACTCACGGCGAGGCTGCAACCAGCGATGACCAAACTGACGAGGATCACGATGCTGGTCAGCTGTTGCAGTTCGGTGACACTGCGCTGGTGATTTGCGTTGATTTCACCGAGCGTGGAGGGCGGACCAACGTTTGGGAGTGCGCCTTCGAGCGTGGTGCGTGCGCGCTCAATCGCGGCGGTCGACCCGTTCGTTTCGACGACGATCGCTCCAACCGCCAGACGCTGCAGACGTTCGGGGGAGATCGAAGCCGTCGGCCACTCCGTCGAGGCCAGGGTCGACTTGCTGTTCGCCGGACTGTCGAGATTCCCGGTGATGGTTGCGACGCGGGCTCCAGGTGCGCAACGGCCCATCGTCGGAGTGTGAACGAGCTGCGCGCACGAAGCGAGGATCGTGAGCGCACCGGGCCCGTTCTGGCTCGGGCTGGACTGCGCGTGGAACACCGTGACGCCTTGGACGTCTCGGATGGATCCCAAACCGGCGACCAGCCGGTCGGACACCGACGTTGACGAGGTCGGCGGCTGGCCCGGCGGGCCCGCTTGCTCGCCGCCGTTGCCGAGCGGTCCGAACTGATCGATCAGCGTCTCGCGGGCAACGGTGCCGCCACCGGAGGTGCCCTGATAGTCGAGGATCGTGGAGATGATTCCGACCGAGACGCTGCCGACGAACAGCGCGAGGATGAGGCCGCTGATGGTGCGGAACGCGGCCCGTGGATTGTCCGACAGTCGTCGTCCCGCAATGAGCACCGCCGGGCGGCTCGTCCGTCGGGCGATGACCCGAGCGGTGATCATCGTCAGCCACGGACCCGCGAAGATCAGCCCCACCATGATCAACAGACATCCTGAGAAGTACGCGTCGATCTGGCCGCCCGTGCTCTTGGGACGCCCGACGTCGACGAAGTAGATGAGTTCGGCGATACCTGCGACCAGTGGCACAAGCCGCCACGCGCGGGGGACGGCCGACGTGACCCGTCGACTGACCCCGAGCGGCGAGATCACCACGCCTCGCAGCGCGACCCGTGCTGCGAGGCCGGCCGCGATCGGGACGCCGACCGCGACGAGGAGGATGTCGGCGAGGCTGAGCGAGAGGTCGCCGGCGGCGAACGGCTGACCGGTGAAGGGAACATTGGCCAACGCCGGACGGAACAACAAGAACAACCCGAAGCCGATCGCGACGCCGGCGAGGGCGGCGACGGAGGCTTCGACCGCGGCGATCACCGAAACCTGCCGGGGTGTGGCGCCGACGAGACGCATCGCCGCGAACCGCTGCTCCCGGCGGGCCGCGGCGAGACGGGTCGCGGTGGCGATGAAGATGAGCACGGGGAACAGCAATGCCAATGCACCGACGGCGAGGATGATCTGAAGTCTGTTGGTGTCCCAGCCGTTGTTTCCGCCGCTATGGCCGGTACTGGTGTTGATGCTGGCGATCTGGGCTGCGCCCGGCATGTTCGACATCTGGGCGACGGTATGGCCGACGTCGATGATCAGCGAGTTCGGCGACGGCAGCGCGACCGCACCGATCGTGCCGATCTGTATGCCGGGGAAACGGTCGCCGAGCTCGTCGGCGGGGATGGTGCGAAGCAGTCGGGTCAGTGCCGGCGACGCGTCGTACTGGCCCGGCTTGGGGAGTTGTGCGATGCCGGGCAGGACGAGCGAATGGGCGCCGGTGGCTGCGAGATCGACCCGATCGATGGTGCGGCCCGCGAAGTAATCGACGGTGAACGTCGCCCACAGCGGCTGCGACGCCGTGGCGGCAACATTGGCGGGTGTGGCCGCCGATTTGGTCGGGAGGTTCGGCACGACCACGTTCGGTCCGGGACCCTGTCCGAATGCGGGCGTGTTCAACCATGCGGTCCGGGCATTTTGTGCGTTGATGGCGTTCATGCCGGCCAAGGCAACCAACAGCAACCCGACTCCGAGCGCGACCGCGCCAGCTGTGACGATCAGTCGGACGGCTGCTTCTTTGCCGCCGTTGAGGGTGAGGCGAAGCCCGAGGCGGATCACGAAGCGACGCGATCGGGCGACAGCGATGTCACCTTTCCGTCGCGGACCATGACTTCGCGATCGGCGTAGGCGGCGACCCGCGGTTCGTGGGTGACCAGGACGACGGTGGTGCCCTGCTGGCGTGCGGCCGCGACGAGGAGTTCCATGACGTGCTCGCCGGTCAACGAGTCGAGCGACCCGGTCGGTTCATCGGCGAACAGCACCTGCGGGTGCGCGACCAGGCCGCGGGCGAGCGCAACCCGTTGGGCTTGGCCACCGGAAAGCTCCCCGGATCTCCGTTGCTGCAACCCGTCGAGGCCCAAGGGACCGAACCACGCGCGGGCGGCGTCCAACGCCACGGGTCGGCGGGCACCGCCGAGGAGCAACGGAAGCGCGACGTTTTCTTCGGCCGTCAGTTCGGGGACGAGTTGACCGAACTGGAACACGAAACCGAAGTGGTCGCGGCGCAAGGCGCTGCGCTCCTGCTCGCGCAACGTGTCGACACGACGCCCATTGCAGCGGACCTCACCGGAATCGGGGACAAGAATGCCGGCCAGGCAGTGCAAGAGGGTCGACTTGCCCGAGCCGCTGGGACCCATGACGGCGAGGATCTCGCCGGCGCCGAGCGCCACGGTGGCGCCTCGAAGTGCGGGCGTCTCACCGAACGACAAACACACGTCGCGTGCCTCGATCGCCCCGCGTTGCGGATCGGCGATAACGACGGGAAGTTCGGCGCCGCTCATGAGCGCACCTCCTCGGCCAAGGCCGACAGTCGGGCTGTCGTCATGTCAATCCAGCGGAGATCGGCTTCGAGATGGAACAGGCCGTGATCGGCGAGGAGTGCGTCAACCACCCCGCCGGTTTGTCGCAGCAGGGTCAGCTCTCGCATCCGCTGGAGGTGGGCGCCCCGTTGGGTATCGAGGTAACGCTCGGCCGAACGACCCAACATCAGTGCCAACACGACCTTCACGAACAGGAGGGTCTGCAGGTGCGGCTCCGGTTCGATCGGCTCGGTGAGCCACGTCTCAAACTCTTGTTTGCCGGCGTCGGTGATGACGTACCGCTTGCGATCGGGTCCCTCGCCCGGTTCGATCTCGCCGACCAACACCTTGCCGTCACGGGCGAGGCGGCCGAGGGTCGCGTAGACCTGGCCGAACGGGAGCGGCTTGCCGCGACCGAAGTACGTGTCGTAGTCGCGTTTCAGGTCATAGCCGTGGCTCGGCTCCCGTTCGAGGAGGCCGAGCAGGGTCAACGGAACGCTCATACCCGAGAGTATACACTAAGAGTATACAGGCGTCGAGGGCCGACGACGTGACGCCTACTGTGTGGCGTTCGCCCCGTTGGTCCCGACACGACAGCCTCCGTCCATGGGACCGAACACCGACCGTCGGCACGGACGACAGACTGGCCCGCATGCAGGCGCCTCGGTAGCCTTCCGAGCGTGGGGACACGGCTCACCGGGTGTCTTGCA
>Ga0182024_10009099_pt1 | contig 20670 bp, 12 predicted proteins | sample P32metaG_FD_120480 | JGI IMG/M metagenome (GOLD analysis project Ga0182024, IMG submission 120480) | Permafrost microbial communities from Stordalen Mire, Sweden - P3-2 metaG (Illumina Assembly) | ecosystem: Environmental > Terrestrial > Soil > Wetlands > Permafrost | place: Sweden: Stordalen...
CTGGCTTTGACACCAAAAGCCTCGGGAGGGGGCCACCCTCGGTGGTGGATTGTCAGTTCACCGGGGGTTCGGGGTGGTGGGTTTCAATGAGCAGGTCTGGTGGGTTCTACGTGAGCGCGGTCAGAACGACCGACGCCATCCAGGAACCACGTCAATGACCTGTTTCAGCGGGATGTTCCAGGACTTGATGAGTGTGCGCCCGTGGATTCCACCCTCATCGAAGTCCACCCGGTACATGGTCCGGAATGTGAACCGCTCCAGTCCGATGATGGCGATCGCCAGCAACACCACCGAGCCCCAGTTGGCCACCCATATCGCCGCCGCGATCACACCGATGAGGAGCAGTGGCACCGCCACGGCAAAAGCACGCCAGTACGGAACACGGTAGGAGGCAAGCATCGTCACCCGCAGGGTATCGTCAGAGATTCGCGAGGTCTTGACCCGTGGACAATCGCCGCGGTCCGTGACTCGACGCCTCATGCTTAGACGTGGTCCGTGTGGGATCATCGAGAGGTGAGCCCTAACTGGGTCGGTCGGACGGGGCGATTGCTCCTCATCGTGAGCTTGGGTGCCTTCTTCGCGTTGATAGGTCTCCTCTTGGTCGTTGGAGCGACCGGGTTCGGCATCGATCTAGCCCACTGTGTGCCAGGCGCCCGAAGCGTGCACGGAATGACCCCGATGGTGGGCGGTGGAGAAATGAACAGCCGTCTCTGCGCCTCTCAGGTCCCTCCCGGCGTCTGGCCATGGCCGGTAGTAGGTGTGCTTGCGGGCGGCGCATTCGGTGTCGTCTTCGCCGTTGGGGTTGTAACCGTGCTCCGAGCGGCGATCGGGCGCCTGCGCCGACCACGAAGACCCGCAAGCGCCGCCGAGCCTCTCTAGGTAAGACAAGGTGACCCCCCCGGGGGGGGGTCACCTTGCCAGCCGTGGCGGTGATCACCGCACAGTCGCACGAATAATCCCCCAATCGTTTTTAGAGGCCATTGCACGGGTTTCGGAGCCCCCGAGCTGGGCCACACGGCATCGGGGGAGAGCCCCTGTGAAATGCTTGGGCTGTGTTGTGTCGGGGTACCTCAGTCACGCTGCTCGTTCTGACCTCAGCCCTGATCGCAGGCTGCTCCACAGCGCCTCTTGGCTTGTTGTCCAGTTCGGATATCCCCCCTAGTTGGGGTCTTCAAAGGACAGCTACCACCGTCCCTCGGTCCTTGATGTCGACCATGGCTCGGGGGCCATTTGGTTGCCACGGCTCGCACTTGGCTCTGTTCGCACCACCTGGCAAGCCGTACTTCGCCTTGAGCGCTTCCATCCCGACGCCGTACCGGGAGGCCACCTCGTCGGCATCAACCTGCGGAAGCAAGGCAAACGCCAAGAGCGTCTTTGATCAGATCACAAGCGGGTCGTTGCCGGTACCGAACGAGTCCGTGCCGAACATTCCCGGGATAGGCGATGACGCTCGTCTTCTTTCCTTTGACAACGCTTACGGGCGCGTGGCCGCCGTCTACTGGCGTGCTGGTCAGGATCTCGGCATCGTCAGTGTGGCGGGGCCAGCAGATGACACTCGCATCAATCGGGCCGTGGCGGAAGAGCTTGCGAAAAAGGCCGTTGACGGTTCGTAGCTTCCGGCCCGGGGCCTGGTGATGATCGCTACTGCAGCGGCGGCTAGGCCGGGCAGTCGGAACACTTCTCAGCGCTTTAGCCTCCCACGTTGCCAGCGCCCATGAAGGCGTGAGTTGACTGCACGGCGACAAAGCACCGTGTTGGAGCACCTACATCATCGGTGATCACAGGGGCCGACACTGTCCATGGTCCGTTGTTACCCATCGTGAACGGCTTCTCTAAAACGAGGTTTGCGATTTGGAACGCCTGTCCACTATCAGCACTGACTGCACTGGTGTACGCATATAGCTCGACCACGTCGCCGTAACGGACATACGTCTCTGGCACGAAACCACCGTTGAACGTGCCCGTCGCAGTGACACTTCCGTTCAAGAAACTGCACGACGACGTGAGCAGGATCGAAGGATCTTGGCCATCCGATGACAGCTGGGTGCTTACAGCGATCGTCAGGTCCAGAGGTCTACCAGCTGTCGTAGTAGCCGTTTCAGAAGTCGGGGTCGTGGTTGTCGGCACCGTGGTGGAAGTCACGGTGGTGGTGGTACTCACTGCAGCCGTCTTGGCACTGCATCCTGCCAATCCGACCACCGAGACGACTACCCCAACAACCAAGATGCGCCCGTGCATTCCTCTATTCAATCACGCGTGTCTGCCGTCGCCGCTGAATCACTACTCAGCCCTTCGATGAAGATCATCGATGATTTTGTGCGAAGCGGGACACCGGGACTGGCTGAGTTGCTGGCCCGCCGAGCGGCGGCGAGGTCGTAGCGTTGGCTCCTTGCCCGTCGGGCAACGTCAATCGGGGGTGCCTTCGCAAGTTCCCTGCACCGTTGCTCCGCTTCGGCGAGCGGCAAACGACGATTCTGAACCTCCGGCGACCTGGTCTGTCTTGCTTCTCTCAAATGAACGTCGGCGGGCCTTGGTGACGCGCGCACGGCGAGCCGCTCGCGCCTCAGGCTGTCTCAGGAGGACTCCCGGATCTACGAGCTTGGGTGCGCGTCACGAGACCGTCGGCCGTCATCCGTGGAAGCGCTGAACCCATGTCATGACGCAAGGAGGACTCGGACGCAGAGGACCACCGAGGAGCCGTTTGGATCCCGGGATACTGCCTATGGCCATTCAATAGGTCGCAAGTCCCAGGTCTTCTTCGTTCTCGACGCAGATTGGGTCGGCGAACCTATAGGCCAGCGCCATTGTTTGGTTGATAGTTGTCCTTGCGTTGAGGCGAACGTGGGGAGCGACACAAATGCCTACCGAAGGTTCACTCAAGAGATTCGTCACTGACGGCGGAGCAACGAGCGCCAACACGCTCGCGACAGGTCTCAGGTCGGACTCGTTAGCGCTGCGCTGGGAGCCGTGCCGGGAGGACGACTGTGTCGCCACCGCCTATCGGGCGACTGACCGGCCGTCCCTGATAGTGGCGGTCAACGCCGGGATCATCGCGTTGGCTGTCTCCGTCGCGATCGCGGTGGTCGAGATTGCCACCCACCTCTTGTCATGAAGACCGTGGAACTCTCCCAGATAGTCGCTGAGGTGGAGGCTGGTGGTGATCGCCCAGCATTCAATGAAGCATGTGGGAATACCGCTCGCCCGGAAGCTGTGATCGCCGTTGTCGTAGAACATGATGACCGGACGTGCTCTTTGTTCTGTCGCGGTTCTGGCGGTAGTTGGCATTCGATCGAAGAAGCAAAGGATGCCGTGGAACGGATCTCATCAGATATCGTTTGGCGCGAGACCACTGCCGGCGTCTGGATTGCGCGTACTGGTACGAACGAACCACCCGTGTTTGATCGCGGTTCTGGGGTCAGTCGGCGTGCGGCCGCTAGCCCGAAGAAGGCCTCGTCAGAGGGCGATACCTACATGGCCGCGCGCGTTCTCCGTGGTATACGTCGCTCCGGACGATCCAGCGTCACCGGCTCGTCTGGACAATCGATCTGATTCGTTCCGAAGAGAAACCGCCGGCCCGAAGGCCGGCGGTTTCTTCATTTCGAGGGGTGGCGGAGAGTCAAGACTCATCGACGCCTCCAACGGTGGGTTTCATGAACACTCCGGGCTTCATTTCATGAACACCCATCCTTGGTGGTGATGCGAGGACTCTCCAACACCCTTAATCCGGCATCATCCCTAATCAGAGGCACTGCCACCGAAAAAGAAACGTATTGACTATCAGTTGTGAACTTCGCTGCACGGTCATTGAGGTCGGCGATCGGACTGTCACAGAACCTTGGGCCAATCCGATACCGGATGGTTTGGACGCCGAATCCGGAGACATAGGGCCCGAGCTGTGGCCGGCATTCTCGGGCAGGTGGAACCTAAGTCTCCGCTTCCCCAAGATAGGCGATCCAAGTGGGAGCCGGGGGGGGTCTCAACTTTGCAAGAAGTGGCAGCAGCCCGGCTAGCGCTAGGCACCCTTGCAAAGGCCTAGCAGCCTTGAGAGGCTGCGAACATGACGACTAACGCGACCGGTCGGACCAGCGACAGACAGGTCGGCACACAGCAGAAGGATCATCGCGCAACAGCGTTGCGCCTGCGTGAGCTGGTGGGGAGGGACTGCGAGATCGTCGAGGTGATCGAGCGCATCGCGTTAACACCATTGACCACGGTGACCGGCCCGGGTGGCGTTGGAAAGACGGCGCTGGCGCTGGCCGTAGCGGCAGCGGCGGCACCCCAGTTTCCCGATGGTGTGTTCGTCGTCTGGCTGGCCTCCTTGCGGTCGGCAGAGCACATCGCAGGAGAAGTGGCCGCACAGGTCGGGATGCCGAGGTCAGGCGGTCAAACCTACGAGGATTCGCTCACCCACTGGCTGGCCGAACGTGATGTCTTGCTCGTGCTCGACAACTGCGAGCACGTGGTGTCCGCCGTGGCCGACCTCGTCGACGGCCTCACGGCTCGGCTTCCGCGCCTTCGTGTGCTCGCGACGAGTCGAGAGCCGCTGTGGGCGTTGGACGAGTTGAGCTACCGACTCGCACCACTGGCGGTGGTGGGACGAGATGCGAACCGTGCGGAGATCGACGCGAACCCGGCGGTCCGCCTGTTCCGGGAGCGAGCCGGCACCAGGACACAGGCATCGCTCGACACCGATGGCGCGGGTCGCCTCCTCGGGGAGATCTGCCGCCGCGTCGACGGCCTCCCGCTCGCTATCGAACTTGCAGCGGCACGAGTAGTCGGACTCGACTTGGAGGACATCTCCCTTCACCTCGATGAGCTGTTCGACTTGCTCCCACAAGCGGCGCGGAGGGCCGATGGTGCGCAGCGGTCGCTTCGCGCCACGGTGGAGTGGAGCGATGCGCTGCTCACCGAGGAGGAACGACACCTCCTGCGGCGGATGGCAGTGTTCGCCGGTGGGTTCGACCTGGCGGCGATCAAAGAGGTCTGCGCGAGCAACGGCCAGACTTCGGCCAAGGTCGCGGACCTCACTGCCCGGCTTGTTGAGAAGTCGCTCCTCCTGAAGCAAGGTGACAGCGGTCTGTATCAGCTGCTCGAGACGATCCGCCAATACGCCGCCGAGCAGCTCGACGTCGCCGGCGAGATGGACGCCATCCGCGAGCGCCACGCGCGCTACTACCTCGGTGTCGCTCTGCACGAATCCGCGGCGACGCTCACCGGGCCGGAGCGGCCACACCTCGAGGTGCTCCGTCGCATCGAAGACAACACTCGCATCGCGCTCGAGTGCCTCCTCAGAATCGACCCTCAGGCGGCGCTCGAGCTCGCGGCAAGCCTCAACTTCTTCTGGTGGACGCAGGGCAAGCTTCGAGAAGGCATCGGCTGGCTCCAGCGGGCGCGCGAAGAAGCCGTGGATGCGCCGGCCGAGCTCCGGGCGACGAGCCTCTTCTGTGAAGGCTTTCTCGTCGCCCACGACACCGACGACTGGCATGCCGCGGCCACGCTCATCGACGTCGGACTGGACGCCCTCGTCGGCGTCAGCGAACCTCCGCTGATCTTCGGCATGCTGCACTGCTTACGTGGAGAGTGCGACGTCTTCAACGGCGATCCGAAGTCCGCCGTCGTTCGCACCCAAGCCGGGCTCGAGATCTCATCGTTGTACCCAGGGACGTGGGGCCGAGGTTTCTGCTTGTGGAACGCGGCCTATGCACGGCTGGCGGTCGGGGACGAGGACGCCGCCATCGCGCTCTTCACGGAGGAGATCGATCTGGCGAGCACAGGCGGTTACGGCATCGGGGAAATGGTCGGATGCAACGTCATGGGTGAGATTTGGGAGGCGCGTGGCGAGCTGGATACGTCCCGCGCCTTCTGGGAGCGGGCGCTGCACCTCCGGCGGGAGGTTGGTGCGGTCGCAGTTCCAACCTTGATGACGACTCTGCGCGACGGCCGTGTACACGGCACGATGCCGTCGGCGCTACTCGCAGTGGCGCGCGTGGCCGACAAGCAGGGGGACCTGGCCACGGCGTCGAAGCTTTTGCGCGAGGGCGTCCCGCTCGCGGAGGAGATGCGCGAGGTCGCCACCGCACAACAGATGGTCGAGCTCCTGAGGAAGACGTCGCAAATTGAGCCTACGCTGTGCGCCACGCTTCGGCCAGAGGGTGACGTCTGGCGCATCGACTTCAAGGGCACGAACCTCCACGTACCAGACCTGAAAGGGCTCTGGCACCTCCGCGAGCTCGTTTCTCGGCCGCATGAGTTCGTAGCCGCCTTGGCGCTTATCGGAGCATCGAGTGAGGAGCCGATTCCATGCGGCGACACTGGACCGCTGCTCGATCGCGAAGCGCTCAGAACGTATCGGCGGCGTCTCGCTGAGCTGGACGACGACCTGGACGACGCCGTGGTCCACGGAGAGGCCGAGAGGCAGGCGAAGCGAAGCGCCGAGCGCGACGCTCTGATCGCAGAGCTCAAGCGGGCCACGGGACTGGGCGGCAGGACGCGGCGGTCCGGCTCGCCGGCCGAGAAGGCGCGCCTCAACGTGACCAGGACGATCCGCCACGCCATCGCCGACCTCTCGACCAAGGTTCCGGAGCTCGCCGAGCACCTGGACGAGTCGATCGTGACAGGCGTCTCGTGCTGCTACGAGCCGCTGACCAACATCGTCTGGACCACGTGACCTACGGCCCGGTTCGTTCAGAACGAACCAGGCAGGAGGTGGGAACGAACGCCTCTCCTTTGGGTGGCAAGCGGCTACCCCTAGGAGAACGGACGGTAACCCCATGTTTGTGACAGTCATCCACCGAATTCACGACCCCGAAGGCTTTCAGGGCGCCGAGGCCAAGGCGCTCGAAGCTGGGCTTCCTCCCCACGTTGCGTTGCCAATCCATGCAGCTACCAACGATCACGGACTCGGCATCTGCATCTGGGAGGGCGAATCAGTCGACGCTGTGCGTGAGGTGGTTGAAGGCGCGGTCGGACCATGGGCGAAGAACGAGTACTACGAGATGCACGTGGACGGACTTACCCCGCAGCTCGGAAGGTAACCGGCTGATCCCGGCGAACCAAATCTGAAGTCAGGCGCGGATCGCCGGCTGGGGCCCCGTCCGAGATGGGTGCCTGGTCGGCGATCTGCGCTCGGATAGGTATGTCATGACGCCCTCGATCGTAAGCAGGCGTCCGACAACTTCGACAGCCAGTTAACGCATCTAACTTGGACTGAACATCCTGAGCTCGTCCTCTGAGCCATAGGGTGCATCGGGTTGATCCTGTCCTGCTTCGCCTCGGTCTTAGCGCCGGAGCGGCAAAAGTCGACTCCTTACGTATGAAGGGCGAGCAGGGCGGGCCAGCTCGGTGGGCGTGACGGCCCTGTTTGAGGAATTCGGGACTGGCCTGTCAGATACCTCTTAGTGATGTTCGGGACATGCGCCTCACCGACCGGTCTCGGATCGACGTCGAGCGAGCCGAGGAGGAGTCGATGAGCACACTGGGGGTCGATCTGGCCGTGCGAGCCGTGCACGTGGCCACGTTGACCAAGGACCGGGGCGACGGTCGTCCTCGAGCGATACGGCAATCCAAGTCCGGGTGGTCCGCGAGGCGAACGCGTCGTGCTCTCACACGCGAATACGGATCGGCCCCGGGTTTCAGGTCAAATTCGCCAGCTCGGCGACCGCATACCGCTCAAGGCCAGCGTAGCCATGAGTGAGGGCAGCACGACGGGTGCCCTCGAGCAATGCACACCCCCGATCGAGGCCACCCGGTCCTCCTCGAGCGGCCAGCATTCGTCCCCAGTCAAGCTGCGTGCGCGTCGCGAAGAACTTCATCCCGCCGCGGGTGGTGAGCTCGGTGGCGTGAGTGAAGTGAGCTTCGGCCGCGTCGTAGCGGCCCAGGACCGAGGCCAGCCCTCCGAGAGCCAAAGCGGCCGGGAAGAACCCCAGCGTGCCGATGAAGGGAACCTGCTCGTGATACGGAGCGAGCAGGTCGTAGAGCGTCCGGGCCGGCCCAGTGGCGCGCAGCTCGACCGCCACCAGGGCATAGGTAGTGACCCCCATCATCCAGATGAAATCGAGCGGCAGCGATTCGAACCCTTCGGAGGCATCCGCGTCGAGCAGGTCGAGCGCGGTGGCGTCGTTTCCCGCTTCGAGTTGCGCGGCAGCGAGGACAGGGCGGAACGCTGGTAGGCCGGGGTTCTCGGTAACGGCCTGGTCGATGAGCGACACGAGTTCTCCCAAGCGACCCTGCTGCTGGCGGACATACATCAACTGGGATCCGTAGATGGCGAGCGCGTCAGGCTGGCCGCTGTCAGTGCCCATGTCCAAGGCGACGGTGGCGAGCTGTTCAGCTCGCTCGGGGTCACCGGCCATGATGGCGTCACCCGCCTCCTTGAACGCCGTCATCCACATGAGCGTCGGCTGTCTCAGGCTGTTGCTGAGCGTCCGCAGGTCTTCCAGGCAGCGGGCGGCCAAATCGAAGTTTCCGCCCTGCATCGCATTGACGTGGTTATTGCTCCCAGCGTGGTAGAGGGTCTCGGGATCACCGAGCACCTCGGCCAGCGCCACGGCCTCAGTTGCGTCGGCCATGCGCTCGTGTAGAGCCGAGGGAATCTGGAGCGGGTTGTTGAGCAGACACAGAACCCGAGTGAGTGTGGCTGGGTCTGGCATTCGTCTCGCCACGGCTTTGGCCTCGTCGGCCAGGGCCCGGCGTCGCTCGAGCGGTCCGAAACTGAGCTCGTTGCACAAGGTTGCCAGGGTCAAGGCCCGCTTGGGGTGATCGTCGTCGTCGTCGTCCAGTGCGCTCAGAGCAGCCTCGAGCACGGCCACCTTGTCGATGTCGATGACCCCGCTGGCACTGAACCAGCCACGATTGTTCGCCAGCGCGGCTTGAACCAACCGGTCAGTGGCGTGGAGCTCGCGGGCCCGCTGGGCGGCGTGGAGGAGGGTCTCTCTGAAGGCGGAGACTCCGGCCTGACGCTGGGCCTGGCCCAGCTGGACGCGCAGATCACAACCCAAGAGCGGGTCGCTGTTCGGTGCCAGCTCGACGAGCTGAAGTGCCTGGGAGAAGTATCGCACGGCGTCATCGGGGGCCAGTGCCGCCAGTGCCGCCTCGCCCGCCTGGCGGGCGTAGCTGATTGCTTTGGCGATGTTGACGGGCTGGGTCGCGCTGATCCAGTGGTGGGCGAGCTCGCCCACTCGATGACCGGGGCGGTCCCCGACGATGGCCTCGATGGCCTCCGCCACCTGGCGGTGGGCTCGTGCCAGCCGGGTCGAGCCCAAATCCTGATACAGGGTGTGCTGGATGAGGGCGTGGGCGAAGCAGTAGCGGCCCGGGGCGCTCGGAACTTCGCGGACCAATGCGACGGCGGTGGCAGCGTCGAGGAGATCGAGCAACTCATCCTCGGTCCGCTCGGTCACGCGCGCCAGGAGATCCAGGTCAAACTCCCGGCCGATCACGGCGGCGAGGGGCAAGACCCGGCTGACGTCCCGGCCCAGGCGGGCCACCCGGGAACCGATCACCAGGCGCACGCTGTCAGGCATCGCCATTGCTTCGAGGTCAGCGGCGGCCGCCCACCGGCCGGTGTCGTCCCGATAGATCGCACCGGTCTCTGCCAGGTGCCGGAGGACTTCGCCCACAAAGAACGGGTTGCCGTCGGTCTCGCGATACAACGCATGGGCCAGTTCCACCCCGTCGTTGTCGAGGTCGTGACCGGCGGTCGCCTCCATGAACGTGCGGACCCCGGTGTCATCGAGACCGAAGAGCGCGATGCGGCTCACTCCGGCTTCGCGCCGCAGCGCTGCTAAGCCCTCGGTCAATGGGTGGGAGCTCGAGAGCTCCGAGTGGCGATAGGTGCCCACGATGAGCAGGCGCAGGGAGGTTGTGTTCGCCACGACGTACCGAAGCAGCTGGAGGCTGGGCTTGTCGGCCCACTGGAGGTCGTCGAGCAAAAGGACGAGTGGCTTGTCCTCAGACATCTGTCCGAGAAGGTCGACCACGGCGTTGTAGAGAAGGTAACGCTCGGTGTCGGGGTCGGCGCTCCGGGCCGCGGGCAGCTCTCCCAACCGCTGTTGGAGAGCGGGGACCATCTTGGCCAGCTCCGCACCCACAGACTGCACATGTGCGTGCAAGGCTTCTTCAGGTGCGCGAGTGACATAGTGGGAGAGGGCCTCGACAAACGGCCCGTAGGGGACACCAAGGTCCTCATCGCAGCGGCCGAGAAGCACAATTGCGCCAGCCTCGAACGCAGCGCGCGCAGCCTGCGTGGCGAGAGTGGTCTTGCCGATGCCCGCTTCACCGGAGATCAGGACGATCTCACGTCCCTCACCCGCCTCCACGCGTTTGAAGGCGTCGGCCAGCAAGACGGTCTCGGCGTCACGTCCGATTACCCCGATGGCCGGTCCGATGCCGAGACGGGACGGCGGTGGCATCGCACCTGCGGCCGCTTCGACATCGCCGATCCGTTCCCAGACGATCGCGAATGTCTCGATGGGCTCAGGCAAGCCCTTGAGCTCGATTTCTCCCAGCAGGGAAAAGGCGTGCGGGCTGCGTCTTCCGGCCATCGCCCGCACCAGATCGGCGGCCAGAATCTGTCCTCCGTCGGCATGCGCGCACAGGCGGGCCGCCTCAATCACTGGGTCGCCGAAGTAGTCGCCGAGGTAGTCGTCTGTCTCCCTGATCACCTCGCCTGCGCTCAGCCCGATACGCAGCCCCAAAGGGCGCTCCGCTCTGGCATTGTCCCGGTCTACGGCCTGCTGCATGGCCACAGCGCATGACAGGGCGGCTGAGGCCACGGGGAACACGACCATGACCCCGTCACCCAGGTTCTTCACCTCGCTCCCCCCTGACGCGGCAATGGCCTGACGAAGCATCGAAAAGTGCTTCCGGCGCAGGTCGCTCCCTGCCTCCAGAGTGAGCGCAGAGGCGAGTTCAGTGGAACCGACTAGATCGGTGAAGAGCACCGTGACGTTCTCAGTAGAAGCCAAGGACCCTCCAATCTCCCGGCTGGGCGAAAGATTAGGCGAGACCAGGGAGTTCGTCGTCCTGGCGGCTGTGGACAAACCAGGGAGAGGGCCAGCGAGAATCTCCGGGGTCAGCCGCCAGAGCATCTGTCAATGGACGGCTCGTTCATGAACGGCTCTGGCAGCGCCTTTCTCCGGCGCATGCTCGGCGGTTGGCCGTCGCGGCGCCGACGGCGGGTGCACCACCGGAGCCGGGCCGGGCTCGCCCCTGAGGCGCGGGCCGCTCCCGGGGAAGGTCAGCGCGTCGCCACCCTCCGGGGGACCGATCCTGGCTCCCGCAGGGTGGCGCAGCGCATGAGGACAAGGAGCCGGATGCACCACCACCCGGGATCAACCTCCCCCTTGGCGAGGTTGAGCCGGCTAGAGGTGGCGGCAGCGTGATGATTGTTGTGCAGCCCCTCGCCGACCACCAGCCACGCCAACCACTGGTTGTTGGTCGCCAGGTTGTCGAACGGTCGCCGGCCCCACCGATGCCCGATGGCGTTGATCGCCCCCCCGCCGAGTAGGTAGTAGGCGGCATGGACGGTGGCCGCGACGAGCGCCAGCTCCCACCCGACCAGGAGGACCAGCAAACCCACGCCCAGGCCGAGGCCCAGCAAGGCGTGGTCAAAGAGCCAGGCGTCCCAGCCGTCGGCGGGGATGTCACGGGCGTAGCGGGCCACCGCAGCGGGGTCGCGTGCCACCTTGCGGTAGAGCAGGGCGTTGGCGAACTGCACGCGCGGGAAGCCCAAGACGATGGGGGAATGGGGATCGCGCTCGGTGTCGGTGAACGCGTGGTGCTTGCGGTGTACCGCCACCCACTGTCGGGGACGCATCCCGGTCATCACCCAGATGAGCACCCGACCGGCCCTCTGGACGTTCGGCGACAGGGCCAGGGCCCGATGCGAGAGGCATCGATGGAGGTACACGGTGGTCACCAGGAGGGCGACCTGTGACGTGAACAGGCCGAGGGCGACGACACCGACAACGCGCAGCATTGCCGACAAACTAGTGCGCCACCGTCACTCGGCCCTGACCGCCCCCCAAGTTGGTGCCCTGATGGCGCCGGCCCGCCCTCGGTCGACGGTGGCCCGTCAGCGTCGGTACCACCGCCGGGCCTGGGGAGTGAGATGCGGCGTCCCGCTACGCCGGTGGCTGCTCGAATCGGCTCGGCAGAGAGGTCCGTATCGCTGCCGCTCGACGTTGTCTCGATGGGATCACGTCGTACGCGGTGCCGGCCTTCGATCTGCGCGCCACAGATCCCGCCCAGACGCTCGACGACCTGCTCGCCCCGCATCACGCGCAGATCCGGTTCATAAGGACCCTCGGGTTCCTTCCCGCACCCGTCGCGGCCCCGTCGAAAGCCGGTCGATCGCGCTAGCGTGCCCACGCAGGTCACGACCGGTGACCCGGATCAACCGTCGATGGACTCGGAGAGTTGCGTGATGGCTGCCATCCGGTGGGTGTGCGTGTCCGACTTGCACCTCGGGGCGTTGAACAGCGTCCTCACCGCCGTCGCCCCCGACGGAGAGCACGTCGACTGGTCGTCGCCGTCCCCCGTGCTGGTGGCGCTTTGCGACGCGCTGCGTTCGCTGCGCACGGGCAATGGTTCGGGCCCACCCCAGCTGATCGTGCTCGGCGACATGTTCGAGCTGGCGCTCAGCTCGACTGAGGATGCTGCCGCCACGTTCGCCCATTTGGTGGTGGCCCTCGCCCCCGGGACAGCCGACGCCGCCATCGCCCCCACCATCCGGTTCGTTCCCGGGAACCACGATCACCACCTGTGGAGTCGGGCCCGGGGCGCGTGCTACCTCGAGCACATCAGCGGGCTTCCGAGGTCCCAAGCGCTGCCCGTCGAGGCCCATGCCACCCGGCTGCTCCCCGACAACGACCCGTATCCCGTGCGCGACACCCTGATCGAGCTCCTGGCGGCGCGTGCCGACACGAGGGCAGTGATCACCGTCGAACAGAGCTATCCGAACTTCGGGATCGCGGACAGCGCCGGACGCAAGGCGGTGGTGTTCTCCCACGGGCATTTCATCGAGCCGCTCTACCGCGCCATGTCGACGCTCCACGACCTGCGCCGGGGCCAGGATCTCGTCCAACCCTCGGCCGGCGATGTGGAAGCCGAGAACGGCGCGTGGATCGACTTCTTCTGGTCGTCGATGGGGGACAGCGGCGACGTCGGGCGATGGGCCCGGCAGCTGTACGAGTCCTTGCAGAGCGACGTGGCCATCGAAGCGGAGATCGATGCGATGCGGCGGGCCGTGTCCAACCGTCCGGCGTCGCGCGTGAAGGGTCACCTCGAGGGCCTCCTGCTCGACGGCGGGTTGACGGCAGCGGTGAAGCGGTCGCTGCGGCGCGAACGCCACGAGCCTGTCCTCCTGAGCGACAACGGCCGCAAGGGCCTGACGTCGTATCTCTCGGGGCCGGTTGCCCGGCAGGTCGACGACGAGATCGGGTCCGCCGCCGAAGTGGCATTCGTCTTCGGTCACACCCACAAGCCGTTCACCGAACTCGACCATCCGGCGGTGCTGCCGGGGCCGGGGACGGTGGTGAACACCGGCGGGTGGGTGGTAGACGCGACCGAGCCCGAGCCGAACAAGGGTGCCGCGGTGATCCTCATCGACGAGAACCTCAACATCGCCGCTCTCCGGTGTTTCGGCCAGGGTGCTGGCGCCGGTCACGGCGTCGTGATCGACGGTCCACCCGGCGAGGTGGCCAATCCCCTCGTGTCGGAGCTGCGGAGCACGATCGACCCGGCCCGGGACCCGTGGAAGGCCCTTGCCGAGGCGGTCACCACCGTCGAGGAGGAGCGGCAACGCCAGCTGCGGGACCGTCTCGCCGCCCAGACCACGGGGCACGTCACCCCCGTTGAGCACCACCGGTGGCGGCGGAACCGCTCGGAGGCCACCTCTCCTGCACCTGCACCTGCACCTGCACCTGCGCCGGCACCGGGAGACCGTTGATGGACCGGCTGTCGCGGCCCTTGGCCGACCTGAAGGCCCACTACGACGTCGTGGTCGTGGGCTCGGGCTACGGCGGGAGCATCGCCGCCTGCCGGCTCGCCCGCGCCGGTCGGAAGATCGCCGTGCTCGAACGCGGCCGCGAGCTGCACCCCGGGGAGTACCCGGCGTCGCTCGAAGCGGCGAGCCGGCATGTCCAGACGGCCAGTCCCCTCGGCGACACCGGCGACCCCCGCAACCTGTACTGGATGCACGTGGGCAGCGAGATGAGCGTGTTCTCGGGCTGCGGCCTCGGGGGGACGTCGCTCGTCAACGCCAACGTGGCGCTGCGGCCCGACCCGCGGATCTTCGAGGACAAGCGTTGGCCCCGGGCGCTGCGCGAGGACGGGCCTGGGCTCGACGCCGGGTACGAGCGGGCGGAGGCGATGCTCACGCCCTGCACCTATCCCGGATCCTTCCCGCCGCTCGCCAAGATGGAGGCGCTGCGCCGGGCCGCCGATGGGGCGCAGTTCCTTCCGACACCAATCAACGTCACCTTCCAGGCCGGACCGAACGCCGCCGGCATCCACCAGGACGCGTGCAACGGATGCGGTGATTGCGTCACCGGCTGCAACTCAGGGGCCAAGAACACGTTGATCATGAACTACCTGCCCGATGCCGTGGCACACGGTGCGGAGATCTTCACCGAGATCGACGTCCGCTGGGTGGAGCGCCCACCGGCGCCCGGTGGCGGCGAACACATCCCGGGTCCGTGGGTGGTGCGGGCCCAACCCCTGGGCACAGGACGCGACCGCTTCGGGACTCCGCCGCTCGCGCTCAGCGCCGACCTGGTCGTGCTGGCCGCGGGAACACTGGGGACGAGCCGCGTCCTGTTCCGGTCCCGGGACCACGGTCTGGCGCTGTCGGACCAGCTGGGCCGGCGCTTCACGGGGAACGGCGACGTCCTCGGGTTCTCCTACCGTCATGATCAGACCGTCCGCGCCATCGGAGCCGGCCACGAGTGTCCCGACTCGACGCACCCCACCGGCCCATGCATCACGGCGTTCATCGACCGTCGCGCCGGGCGCCCGCTCGAGGAGGGCATCATCATCGAGGACGCCGTGGTCCCGGGGGCGGTGGCCGGGCTCCTCCCCTTGGAGCTGCTTGGTCAGGACGTTTCTGACTGGGGCCGACGGCGGCTGCGGGGCGGCGGGCCGGCGTCATGGCTGCGCAGCGCCGCAACCGACGGCCGACGGGGCTTCACCGAGCACCTGCAGACGCTGCTCGTCATGGGCAACGACGACGCCGAGGGAACCCTCGTCCCCGAGGGTGACGGCGTGCGGGTGGACTGGCCCAACGTCGGCACCAGCCGGTACTACGAATTCGCCAACCAGGTGGTGGGCGCGGCCGCGTCGGTCGACGGCGGCGTCTATCTACACGATCCATTATGGACCCGGCTGCTGCGCAACAGTCTGATCACCGTGCATCCGCTCGGCGGTTGCGTCATGGCCGACCGGGCGCAGGACGGCGTGGTGGACGACCGGGGCCGGGTGTTCGCCGAACCGGTGGGCGACACCGTCCACGACGGCCTGGTCGTCTGGGACGGCTCGATCGTCCCGCGGCCGCTAGGCGTGAACCCGTTGCTCACCATTTCGGCGTTGACGGAGCGAGCCGTCGCCGCGGTGGCGGCGGTGCGCGGCTGGACCATCGACGACACACCGGCCCGCCTTGGCGGGGCGCCCGACGACGCGCCGGCAGCAGTGGCAGACAGGCCCGGGCTGCGCTTCACGGAGCGGATGGCCGGCCACTGGTCGCCGGCGACGACACCCGATGTCGGCGACCTCGCGCAGTACGAACACGCCTCGAGTGCCGGGGAGACCACCGGCAGCAGCCTGTCGTTCACGCTGACGCTGTCCACCGACGACCTACGGGCCACGGTGGCCGATCTCGCCCGACCGATGCGAGCCACCGGCACAGTGGAGGCGTCCGGCCTCAGCGGGGACCCGCTCATGGTGGAGGACGGCACCTTTCAACTGCTGGTGGCCGACGACGAGGCGGACGCCACCATCAGTCACATGTGGTATCGCCTCCCTCTCCGGGCCGTCGACGGGCGTCGGTTCCATTTCGCTGGGTTCAAGGTGGTGGTCCCCGGGGACCTGGCCGGCGCCTGGAAGGACACCACCACGCTGCTCGTCACGCTGCGCCGCGACGGCTCCGACGGCGAAATTGTCGGTCGGGGTGTGCTCCGCATCAAGCCGCACGACTTCGCCACCCAGTTGCGCACCTTGTCGGTGACTGGCCCCGCCACCGAGCACGAGCGACTCGAACTCGAGGTCCGCTTCGGGCGGGCGTTCGCCCACCGGCTCTACGAGTCCTACGGGTCGGTGTTGCACCGGTCCACACCGTTTAATCGCAACGCCCCGCCGCGACGCCGCCGTCCCCTCGACCTCCCGGCGCGCCAGGAGTTCGAGTACCGGCCCGCCGACGGCGTCGCCCTCCGGCTGGCTCGCTACCACGGCGGCACACGCGGCCCCGTGCTATTGGTGCACGGGATGGGCGCCAATCCACTCACGTTCCTGCTCGACACGGTCGACGTGAACATGGTGGAGTACCTTGTCCAGAGCGGCTTCGACGTCTGGGTCCAGGAGTGGCGGGCGTCCACGTTGCTGCCCAGCGCGCTGAGCCAGTTCAACGCCGACACCGTCGCCCACCTCGACCACCCCGCCGCCCAGGCGGCGATCCGTCACCACACGGGGCGCCCCGAGCTCCACGTGGTGGCGCACTGTGTGGGCAGCCTGACCTGGATGATGTCGACCCTGGCGGGGACGACCGACCCCACCTCCCTGGTGTGCTCGTCGGTGGGCGTGCACCCAGTGGGGCCACCCATCATGAAGCTCAAGGCCGGGCTGCGTCTCGGGCGGCTGATGCGCAAGCTCGGTGTCGGCATGCTGACCTCGGACTCGTACACCGGTGAGTCGGCGGGGGCCCGCGCGGTCGACCTGGCCCTACGTGCGTACCCGATCCCCAAGGAGGAGAGGTGCGGCCAGGCCGTGTGCCGCCGCCTGGCCTTTATCTATGGCCTCGCCGTCCGGCACGACAACATGAACGACCTGTCGCACGCCACCATGCATGAGCTGTTCGGCCCAACCGACATGACGATGATGGCGCACTTGTCCGAGATGGCCAGGGTCGAGCGGGTCGTGGGCGCCGACGGCGCCGACCGCTACCTGCCGCACCTCGAGCGGCTCCGCCGGCCCATCACCCAGCTTTCGGGGCGGCACAACATGGTCTGGACGCCGGCGTCCACTGAACGCACCCACTCGTACCTGACCTCCAACCTCGGCGAAGACCTGTTCCGGCGGGTCGTCTTCGACGGGTACGGACATCAGGACGTGTTCATCGGCGCCGACGCCGTACGCGACACCTACCCGGCCGTGCTCGATCATCTCGAGCGGGTCAACGCCTGACGGACGCCGACGTGGCTGTGGCGACCCAGCGCCCGGCTGCGCACACCTCGGCCCAAGTCCGACCCGAGCGACATGCGTCGCCGCCCGGCGTGATTGCGGTCGATCGAGTCGGTCTGGGTTTCCCAGCGGGCTTGCTACTACATCGAGTGGATGCTCAGGTCCGGTCTGACCCAAAGGCACCGGCTGGCGCGTGAGCTGCCCTGCAAATGATCTGTCGGCCGGGCCCGAGCATCCACGCGGCACGCACCGGTCGGGCGGAGTGACCTAGGAGGAGTCTGGTAAGAGGCCCCATCCTTGTCATGTCCGCCGTCCCGGCACGTGTGTGCCACCCCTACCCAGCTCGAACCGAAGAAGGGATGGCCATGACCACGATGACAGAAACACGCCGGCGAATCACCGGGGGAGTCGACACCCACCGCGACGTCCACGTTGTCGCTGCACTCGACGAGAACGGCGTCGAGCTCGGCGTGGAGTCGTTCTCAACCACGCCAGCCGGCTTCCGGACCGCCTTGCGCTGGTTGCGTCGATTCGGAGAGGTGGAGCGCATCGGCGTCGAGGGCACTGGATCCTATGGGGCCGGACTCACTCGCTTCTTCCAGGCGCAAGCCATCAAGATCGTCGAGGTGAGCTGTCCTAACCGCCAACTCCGACGCAGCCACGGCAAGTCGGATTCGGTTGACGCTGTCGCGGCGGCCAAGGCGGTCCTTTCCGGTAGCGCCGTCACCAAACCAAAGTCCAGGGACGGAAATGTCGAGGCAATCCGGGCTCTTCGCACCGCCGATCGCTCCGCTCGCCACGCCCGGGTCAAGGCCCTCAACCAAATGCGGGCCCTGTTGCTCACCGGACCCGATGAGCTGCGAGAGCAGTTCCGCGGCTCGACCGTTTGGCAGCTCGCCCGCGGCGCAGCGCGGTTGCGGCCCGGGGATCCCACCACGGCGGTGGGAGGGACGAAGTACGCGCTACGGATGTTGGGCAAGAGAGTCCTCGAGCTCGAGTCAGAGCTAGCGGATCTGAAGGCCATCTTGAAGCCCCTCGTCGCCGCAACCGCTCCCGAGCTCGTCGCACGCTACGGTGTGGGCACCGACACCGCCGGCGCACTCTTGGTGGCGGCGGGTGATAATCCCGAGCGACTGCGCGACGAGCGAGCATTTGCCCACTTCTGGGTGTGTCTCCGATCGACGCGTCTTCGGGCACCGTTGTCCGCAAGCGGCTCAATCGAGGTGGTAACCGCCAAGCCAACTCGGCTCTGTGGCGCATTGTGATGGTTCGGTTGGTCTCAGATCCAGACACCCGCCTCTACATGGAACGTCGCACCAAGGAGGGCCTGTTCAAGCTGGAGGCCATTCGATGCCTCAAGCGCTATGTGGCTAGGGAGCTCTACCCCTTCCTCGCCGCAAACGCCCCTTGACATCGATAGGAGCATCATTTGCGTGTGAGTGATCCTGCCATGCCATGACCCAGCCGCTCTTGCCGGCACCTTCCGTTGCCACAGCCGGGGGGTCTCCTCGGTTTGACCCGAAGTAGACGAGACGGTGTCTGGGTTCGGTTCGCTCTGCAGCAAAGAGACGTTTACATGGACACCTGGAGGCCTCAGCTCCCGGCAGAGGTGTTTCGATCCTGATTCGCTCGTGTGATCCTCTTGGCTTCGTACATGGCTTCGTCGGCCTGGCGAACCAGCATCATCGGGTCGGTGTCGGGGTCGCATTGGGCGAGCGCCACGCCCAAGCTCGCATGGAGGGGCACCATGGAATCCCCTACCGGGATGCTGCAGTTACTGACGCTCTCGTGGATCCGCGCCACCACCGCATCGCCGTCGCAACTGTGTTCGTGGCACAGAACAACCAGGAACTCGTCTCCCCCGAGGCGACCCACGACATCGCACGTATCGGTGGCCTGCATTAATGCCACAGCAGTGGCGAAGATGGCGGCGTCGCCAGCCTCATGCCCATAAGTGTCGTTGAGCGGCTTCAGACCGTCGAGGTCGATGAAGAGCACCGCCACGGTCTCACCTGACTCTCGTCGTCGGCTGACGTCGTGGGTGAGATGGTCGAGCACAGCGGAGCGGTTCAGCAGTCCGGTGAGCCCGTCGTGGGTGGCGGCCTCGTGCAGAAGCTGCCGCTGCAGCTCCCGCTCGCGGATCCTGGTGGCGAGCCTGTCGACCGATGCCTGCAGGGCCTGGCCCGTTCTCCCGGGCAAAGGCACCTGCAGCTCGGGATCCGAGAGGTCCTCGGCGGCGAGGGCCACGGCCTTGGCCTCGACCGCTCTCAACGTGGCGGCCATGTCGTTGAACGCCGCGGTGGTGGTGACGATCTCGCGCGGACCGGTGCCCGACAGTCGATCGAGATCGAACTCGCCGCTGTGGACCTGGAGGGCCTCGGCGGCCAGCTTCTTGAGGGGTCGGGTGAGCGTCCGACCAGCGATGAGGACCCCGCCGAGACAGACGAGGGCCAAGAGTCCGAGGAAGATGATCTCCCCGATGAGGCGATGAGTGGCCGCAGAGGCTTGCGTCAGCGCCGTGTCGTGGAGGTCCTGCGATGCCGCGGTCACGAGGGCGTTGAGATCGGCGAGGTAGTGAAGCCCCGGTGCGAAGGACGCACCGGCGAAGGCCACGTTACCCACGAGCGGGGGTGGCAGGTTCTTGAGGACGACGGTGAGCGCCTGTTGGACCGTTGCGGCAAAGCGTCGATCGACCGAGTTGGTTTGCAGGCGGTGCCACGCCTGGTGCGCCCTCGGGCTCAGTTGTCCGGCGAACTCGGCCGTGGCGGTGTCGAACACCCCGGAGGCCTGGATCAGTTCCTGTTTGGCATCCGGAGGACCGGTGCCTTCGAGGACGTAGATGGCGCCTTCGATCTCATGACCACCGGCCACGAAGGCCTGATACGTCTGGTGAAGTGCCGAAGTATGGACCTCGAACGACCCCGGTGGTTGCCATGCCGAGATGTCGGCTTGGAGCCGCTGGTAGTCGCGGGACCAGACAAGATCGATCTCTGCGGCCATGCCATCCAGAAAGTTGAGAACGTCCCCATAGGTCACCGAACCCTCGGCCATTCCCAGGATCACACCAGGCAGAGCGGCGACATCGTCCCGCAGTACCGATGTCGAGGAAAATGTGGGGTACCGGTTGATGGCGGCCAGCTGCTGGGTGATCTGTTCGCCGAACGGCACCGTCGGGTGCAAGAGGGTATCCAACTCCGGCTCACTGATCCCGACCTGGCGGGCGTAGGAGACGGCCGTGAGGGGGAGTTCCAGGCTGTTCATGTGTGCCCGGGCAGAGGCGAC
>Ga0182024_10009100_pt1 | contig 20668 bp, 19 predicted proteins | sample P32metaG_FD_120480 | JGI IMG/M metagenome (GOLD analysis project Ga0182024, IMG submission 120480) | Permafrost microbial communities from Stordalen Mire, Sweden - P3-2 metaG (Illumina Assembly) | ecosystem: Environmental > Terrestrial > Soil > Wetlands > Permafrost | place: Sweden: Stordalen...
CTGCATCCGGCACGGGAGTTTCGGCGCGCTGTCACCTCGGGTCGCTCGGTCGGCGCCGGCGGGGCCCTCCCGTCGGGCCGAGTCGGGCGTGGCCATTCCCCGGACGGATCCTCACATACCTGCTGATTGACCCTGAAGTGCGCCGAGTCTGTCGCGCCGGATCTTGCCGAGCGCCGTGCGCGGGAGGCACTCCACGATCACGACCTGGCGCGGAGCTGCAAACGGGGCGATCTCGGACCGGACGAGGTCGCGCAATTCCTCGAGCATGCGCCGGGCCCCTACGGCGAAGCCCGGAGCGGCGACGACATAGGCGACGACGCGCTCCCCCCACTCGTCGTCGGCGACTCCGGCGACTCCGGCTGCTGTCACGGCCGGGTGACGCAAGAGCACCGATTCGACCGCTGTGGGCCAGATGTGCTCGCCTCCGCTGACGATCATCTCGGAGAGCCGACCATGCACGCTGAGGAGGCCGTCAGGCCCGATCTCGCCTCCGTCGCGGGTGGCCAGCCAGCCGCCGGCATCCTTCGGGTCCGAGCCGTCCCGGTAAGCCCGAAGCAGCATCGGCCCCCTGAGCTGGATCTCGCCGCCGATGATCCGCGCCTCGACGCCGTCGAGCGGCCGGCCGTCGTAGACGACGCCGCTGCCGCTCTCGGTCAAGCCGTAGGTGGTCACGACGTTGGGAGCCACCACGGCGGGCGGCTCCTGCCCTCCGAGCAGGATCCGCCGGAAACGGCCGGCCACCGCAGGGGTGAGCCGGCGCAGCGTTGTCGGGACGAGGGATGTGAGCGTGACGCCCCGATCAAGGGCTTCCTGCGCGCCCTCCGCAGAGAAACCCCCGACCACCTCGCACCGCACACCCTCGACCAGGGACCTCGTCACGACGGAGAGGCCGCCGACGTGTGACAACTGGAGGCACGCCCACCAGACGTCGGCGCCGGCGTCGACGGCCAAGCGGGCGCTCGTGGCCCGCGCCGAGGCAGCAACGGCGCTGTGGGTGAGGACGACTCCTTTCGGCTCGCCGGTGGTGCCACTCGTCGCCATGACGAGTGCATCGCCTTCCTCCACCGGCTCGCCGCCGGCGAGGGCATGCTCGTTCCCCTCGTCGTCGACGACGCACGCAGGGCGGGTGGCCGCGAACAGGCGGTCACGCGCCGCCTCGGCGAGACGCAGGTCGACCGGGAGCACTGCGTCGCCGGCATCCCAAGCGCCAAGGAGGTGCTCGACGAACGCCGGCCCGCCCGGAAGCGCGAGAGCAACGAGGCGACGCATCCGGCCCAGGTTACGAAAAGAACCTCACGTGTCAGCCCGGGTAGCCTGACCGGGTGCCGGCTGACTGGAAGGAGAGCGGCGAGTACCGGGACGTCCGTTACGAGACGGTCGAGGGAATCGCCAAGATCACGATCTGTCGACCCGAGGTTCGCAACGCCTTCAGGCCACAGACCTTGTTCGAGTTGTCCCAGGCCTTCGAGGTGGCTCGGGACGATCCGGAAATGGGTGTGATCATCCTCACCGGCGAAGGACCGGACGCGTTCTGTTCAGGAGGCGACCAACGCATCCGAGGTGATGACGGATACATCGGTGACGACGACGTCGGAAGGCGCGGTATCGGCCGCCTCAACGTCCTCGACCTCCAGATCCAAATTCGCCGCCTCCCGAAACCGGTCGTCGCCATGGTTGCGGGCTACGCCATCGGCGGCGGTCACGTGCTGCACCTCGTGTGCGATCTCACGATCGCGGCCGACAACGCCCGATTTGGGCAGACTGGGCCGCGGGTGGGGAGCTTCGACGGAGGCTTCGGCTCGGGGTTGCTGGCGAGGACGATCGGTGTGAAGCGCGCCAAGGAGATCTGGTTCATGTGCCGGCAGTACGACGCTCGGCAAGCCCTGGACTGGGGACTGGTCAACGCCGTGGTGCCGCTCGCGCAGCTGGAGGACGAGACGCTCGACTGGTGTCGTCAGATGAACGCGCTCTCGCCGATCGCGCTCCGCATGCTGAAAGCGGGTTTCAACGCCGCTGATGACGGGCTCGCTGGTGTCCAGCAGCTCGCCGGGGATGCCACGATGCTCTTCTACATGACCGAGGAGGGCCAGGAGGGTCGCAACGCTTATGTCGAGAAACGGAAGCCGGACTTCTCTCGCTTCCCCCGACGCCCCTGAACGAGCCTCCCTGCAACCTCGCTCCGGACCGACGATGACGAAGCGGGAGAAGTGGGTCGCCGGCGCCCGGCCGCGCACGCTCCCGGCGGCCGTCGTTCCCGTGGTGGTGGGGACGGCCGTCGCCGCAGCCGTCGGGCACGTCATCTGGTGGCGTTCCGCCCTTGCTCTCGTCGTCTCGCTCAGCTTGCAGGTCGGCGTGAATTACGCGAACGACTACTCCGACGGCATCCGCGGCACCGATACCAGCCGGGTCGGGCCCGTGCGCCTCGTGGCGGGTGCCTTGGCCGAACCCTCGAGCGTCAAACGTGCTGCCTGGCTGTCCTTCGGCATTGCCGCCCTCGCCGGTCTCGCACTCGCGCTCGTCACGTCCCCGTGGCTGCTCCTCGTCGGCGCGCTCTCGGTGGCGGCCGCCTGGTTCTACACCGGAGGTCCGCGACCGTACGGTTATGTGGGCTTCGGCGAGCTGTTCGTCTTCGTGTTCTTCGGTCTCGTCGCCGTCGCCGGAACCGCCTACGTCAGTCTCGACCGCGTCCCCAACCTGGCGATCCTGGCGGCCATCCCCGTCGGCCTGCTGTCAGTGTCGCTCCTCGTCGTCAACAATCTCCGTGACATCCCAAGCGATGCAGAGTCCGGAAAGCGCACGCTCGCGGTCCGGCTCGGAGCGGGCGGGACCCGAATCCTGTATGTGGCGTGCCTGATCGCGGCCTTCGGCGCCGCCATGGCGATCGCCGCCGAACACCGTTTGGCGCTGCTGGTGCTCGCCTCGGCGGTGCTCGCAGTTCGGCCCGTCAGGATCGTGCTCTCCGGAGCGACCGGAGGAAGCCTGATCCCCGTGCTCGAGATGACGGGACGCCTGGTGCTGGTCTTCGGAGTTCTGCTCGCGGCCGGGATCGCTTGGTGAGCCGGTCAGGCATCCGCCGTCTCTGCCGACGGCGGGGGTGGCCAGACCTCTCCGGCGACGAACGACCGGATGAGGGTGGCTACCGCGTCCGGCTGCTGGAACGGGACGGCGTGACCGGCCCCTGGCACGAGCAGGAACAGCGCGTTCGTACCGATCGCAGCCGCCAAACGCTCCCCGAGGGCGACGAACCTCTGATCCTTGTCGCCGGCGAGGATGAGGACAGGCATCCGGATGGCCCGAGCCTGCTCCCACAGGGGCTGCTGCTTGCCGAGCGAGAAGTGCGTCATGGCCCCCGCCAGACCCGCAGCTGTGTTGACCAAGCGGGCGGACCGGTTCGCCTCGCTCTCGCTCAAATCGGCGAAGAGCGGGTCCGAGAGCCACTCGTCGATGAATGCCGGCAGGCCGTCATCGCCGCCCCGGGCGATGCGCTGCGCGATGGCCTCGTCGGCGTCCGTGCGGGCCGAGCGCTCGTCCACGTCCTCGAGTCCCGCGGTCGTACCGACGAGCACGAGGCGCTCGACGAGGATGGGTCTCCTCAGGGCCAGGTGCAGGCAGATGCGGCCGCCCAGCGAATAGCCGACGTAGGTTCCCTTGCCGCAGCTCTCGGCGAGCTGGTCGGCGGCGGCGCTGAGGTCGCCAGTAGCCGCCGGCGACGTGCCATGACCCGGCAGATCCGGGACGACGACCTGATGGTCCCGCTCCAGATCGGTGGCGATCCCGGACCACGATGCCGCGGACTGGGTGAAGCCGTGCACGAGCACGACGCGCCTTCCCTTACCGGATCTCGTGAGATGAAGCGGCGTGACGGGTGGGAGGGTGGGCACAAAACATGAACGTAGCTGCCGACACGGCCGCTTCGTTCTGCGCCACGCTTGCGGACGAGTGGCGGCGCAGTGGACTCACCGAGGCCGTCGTCTGCCCGGGGTCGCGATCCACGCCCCTTGCTCTGGCGCTGGCTCGCCAAGAGGGAATCCGGGTGAGTGTCCGGTTGGACGAGCGGGGGGCGGGTTTCTTCGGCGTGGGGTTGGCGATGGCGTCTGGGCGGGCGGTGATCCTGCTCACCACGAGCGGCACCGCCGCCGTCGAGCTGCATGCCGCCGTCGTCGAGGCCCATCACGCCCGTGTGCCGCTCATCGTGTGCACGGCCGATCGCCCCCCCGAGCTTCGAGACGTCGGGGCTCCCCAGGCAATCGATCAGCTGCATCTCTACGGCCGGGCGGTCCGCTGGTTCGCCGACCCGGGCGTTCCCGACGAGGCGGCTCGTCATGCGTGGCGCTCGCTCGCGAGCCGAGCGGTGGCCGAGGCCGAGCACGGAGCGCTCGGCCCGGGGCCGGTGCACCTCAACCTCGCCTTCCGAGAGCCCTTGCTCGGCCGAGCCGGCTCGCTCCCGCCCGCGAGGCCTGCCGGGGGCGCCTGGCACGACGTCCGACACGCGAAGACGCCCGATCTTGACGTGGTGCGCGATCAACTGCCTGGTTCTGATCGCGGCGTCATCGTGGCGGGCAACGCCCCAGCGCTCCGGGGCGTGGTCGAGGCGCTGGCAGCCGAGCTTTCCTGGCCCGTTCTGGCCGATCCCAGGTCGGGGTGTCGGACCGCCGAAACCCATGTCGTGGGCGCCGCGGACGCCTTGTTGCGCGATGAGGGTTTCGCGGCCGAGATGCTTCCAGAGGTCGTGATCCGTTGCGGCGACCCCTGGGCGTCGAAGGTGCTCGGTGGGTGGCTGTCACGAAGCGCGCGCGAGGGCGCCGTCCACATCGCGCTCGACCCGGACGGGGCATGGAGGGATTCGGGCCGGGAAGTCGCCGTCTTCGTGCGCGGCGGTTCCGGCGCCGGCCGGTTCGAGGCACGGCCGGTTGGAGCATGGCTCAGGCGATGGGCCGACGCCGAGGCGCGGGCGCAGGGCGCCATCGACCGTGTTCTCGACGCCACCGCCGACGCATCCGAGCCGGGGGCCACCCGGGCGTTGTTCGCCGCCGTTCCAGGGGGGGGCACGATCGTGACCTCGTCGTCAATGCCGGTACGGGACCTCGAGTGGTTTGGCCGCCCTCGCCCGGAGCCGCCCCGAGTCCTCGCCAATCGAGGAGCGAACGGCATCGACGGAGTTGTTTCGACGACGCTTGGCGTCGCTGCCTCGGGGACCGGCGCCCCGGTGTTCGGTCTCCTCGGCGATCTGGCGGTCCTCCACGACGCCTCGGCGTTGGTGCGGCCGGCCTCGGGAGCACCGCCGATGGCCGCTGTCATCGTGGTCCTCGACAACAACGGCGGTGGAATCTTCGATTTCCTCCCTCAGGCGAGGGATCTCGACGAGACGGAGTTCGAGCAGCTGTTCGGCACGCCGCAACGTCCTTCGGTGGCCGATCTGCTGCGCGGGTGCGGGCTCTTCGTGACCGAGGTCACTGCGGCGGCCCAGTTCCTCCCGGCATTGGCTGTCGCGGGCGAGGAGGCCCCGACAGCGGGCCTGCCGGCATTCGTCGTCGTGCACACCGAGCGCAAGGCGAACGTCGCCCTCCATGTCGAGATCGAGGAGGCGGTGGGCGCGGCGCTCAGGTGCTGAAGCGGCGGGCGTCGTCGGCCGCGTACTTCGCCACGACCGAGTCGGTGGCGGCGGTCGCCTCGATCTGGTCGACGATCTCTGCGAAGGTGCCGGCTGGGAAGGCGCACGTCATCTCGTCGGGGCGCATGCCGGTGCGCGCTCTGCTGACGGCGCAGCCGAGACTGGCGGCGGGTACTCCCTGTTCCTTAGCTACGGCGATGATGTGGCACTGCGGCTTCCCCTCGATCCTCAGCCCGGGAACGGCGTCGGACAGGATCATCATCTGGCGCCCGTTGACCCGCAACATGACGACGTCCGGGTCCACGCCGGCGGGCACGGCCTCGAGGCGCCCGTAGGTGATGGCACCGGGGCGTGTCGACACGACCGGGATCGTCGGCACCATCTCGGGTGTCACCCAGCCCGAGGCGAACAGGGCGGCGACATCGTCGTTGCCGGCGACGTTCTCCAGAGAACCGAAGCCGTGGACGAGCACGCCGACACTGCAGTTGCCGTGGTCCTCGGGCACGGTGACGAACGCACCCTGGTCCCTGCTGGCCTCTACCCAGAACACGCAAGAGGCGCTCACCCGTCCGGTGCGCCCGTCCGGCGTCGGCGCGCTCATGGCGGCGTCGAACTGCCTCACACCCTCCGGCCGCTCGGATTGGAAGGCGAGGAATATGGGGCGCACCGCCAGGTTCAAGGCTTTCGTCAGCCGGTCCGAAAGGGCTTTCCACTCACTGGCAAGCGCCGTCGTAGCCATGGACAGTCACGGTAGCGCCGGGTAGCCGGTTTCGGGCTGGGCGTGGCACGCTGGGGCAATGCCAACGTTGTCGGAGGATCTGTCGTGGCGCGGCCTGATCGAGCAGGAGAGCAGCGGGGTCCGCGTGGCTCTCGACACGCAGCGCCACACGGGCTACGTCGGCTTCGACCCCTCCGGTCCGAGTCTTCACATCGGTCATCTGTTCGGGATCATCACACTCCGGCGCCTGCAGGATGCCGGACACCGGCCGATCTCGCTGGCGGGCGGTGGCACGGGTCTCATCGGTGACCCCGGTGGCAAGGAAAGCGAGCGGACCCTCCTCACGATGGAGGAGCACAGGGAGAACATGACGGGCATCCGCTCTCAGCTCGATCGGTTGCTGGACTTCTCGCCCGATCGCGGTGACGCCCGAGCACTCTTGCTCGACAACGCCGACTGGCTCGTGAACTTCCGGCTCGTCGACTTCCTCCGCGACGTCGGCAAGCATTTCAGCGTCAATCAGATGGTGGCCAAGGAGTCGGTGCGCGCCCGCATCGAGCGCCCGGAACAGGGCATCTCGTTCACGGAGTTCAGCTACATGCTGCTGCAGGCGACGGACTTCCTGCACCTGTTCGACGAGTACGGGTGCCGTTTCCAGATGGGTGGCAGCGACCAGTGGGGGAACATCACCATGGGCCTCGAGTTGATCCGCAAGACGAGGCGGGAGGAGGCGCACGCCTTCACCTGGCCGCTGCTGCTGAGAAGCGACGGAAGGAAGTTCGGAAAGTCCGAGGAGGGGGCCATCTGGCTCGACTCCGAACGCACACCTCCTTTTGCCATGTACCAGTGGTTCGTGCGGATGCCGGACGCAGACGTCGGGGTGATGTTGCGGCGGTTCACGTTTCTCGGCCACGAGGAGATCGAGCAACTCGAAGATTCCGCCAAGGACCATCCCGAGCGCCGGGAGGCGCAGCAGGCGCTCGCCCGTTCGGTCTGTGTGTTCGTGCACGGAGCAGAGGAGACCGCTCGCGCCGAGCGAGCGGCGCAGGCGCTCTACAGCGAGGAGATCGCCGGGCTCGACGCCGACCTGCTGGCGGTTCTCGTGGCCGACGCGCCATCCTCGGTCACGGCGCGAAGCGTCCTCGACGGCGGCCTGGACCTGGCCGAGGCCCTCGTGATGTCCGGGCTGTGCCGTTCCAAGAGCGCGGCGCGGACTGCCATCTCCCAAGGAGGCGCCTACGTCAACAACCTCCGGCGCGGCAGCGGGGACGGACGCGGCGAGGTGCCGCCCATCACCCGAGCGGACCTGCTGGCGGACCACTACGTGCTCCTGCGCCGTGGGCGGAGGGACTACCACGTCCTGCGCTTCGAGTGATCAGGTCCCTTCCTCGTCGTCCGTCGGGCATTGTCCTCGTGGCGTTGCTCGGCGTCGCGCTTCTCAGCGCCTGCGCCCCCTACTCCGGGACGACCGCGCAGAAGGTGAAGCAGTGGGTGGCGTACAGCTCGTTCAAGTCGGACAACGACACGGTTCTCAGTGACGTCCTCCTCGTTCGCAAGGCGGTGAAGGTCGGAACCGTCAAGCAGGTGCGGACGATCTGCGGGGGCTTCGCGTCGGACGTCGGCACCACCTACACGACGCTGCCGACTCCCGATCTGGCGCTTACGGACGACTTGAACGCAGCCGACATCCTGTTCGTCGACGCATCGACGTCATGTTCGGGGGTGTCGTCTGTGAGCTCGCCGGCGATGAAGCTCGCACTTGTGAAGCTGACGTCCGGCCTCGAGGATCTCGTCCGGGCACAGCGGCTCCTCCGGTCGTTCGGCGTCACCTGGAACGTCCGTCTCTAGATGCCGCCACGCTCTTCGTCGGGCCACGGCACCGATCGCGCCTTCCCCCGGACTACGTTGACGGCTGATGGCGACCCCCGGGGTGCCGATTGGCCCCTTCCCACCGGGGGCTGATCATGAGGCATACGACCGCATGCGACGACGTGTGCTCTGGAAGCTGCCGATGGGGCTCTACGTGCTCGGCAGCCGAGCCGGCGGCCGACGGAACCTCATGACCATCAACTGGGCCATGCAGGTCTCGATGCAGCCGAAACACCTGGCCGTTTCCGTCGAAGCCTCCGCTGTGACGCACACCCTCGTGAGCGAGGGGCGATGCTTCTCCCTCAGCCTGATCAATCGTGAGCAGCGCGCAGAGGTCCGCAGATTCGTCAAGCCCGCCGTCGAGGACGCCACTGCCCGGACGTTGAGCGGCATGCCGTACCGCGCGGAGGTGACGGGAGCACCGATCCCCGAGATCGCCCTGGCATGGCTCGACTGCGAGCTGCGCCACCGACTCGAAGTCGGGACACATACGCTGTTCGTCGGCGAGGTCGTGGATGCCGGCTTCGCCGATGGTGGCGAGGACGCGGCGGTGCTCCGCATGGAGGACACGCGAATGAGCTACGGCGGCTGATGGGCCGGGGAGCGCCACCGTTCCGCCGTTCGCCCGGTTCGTCCGAGCCGTCGGCGGCAGCCGGCAACGCCGGTGCCGTACGCGCCGGGGGGTGGCGATTCGTCGATCGTGCCGAAGACTTCGAAGAGCTGCTCGCGAAGCTCCGCGAGGTGGACGAATTCGCCATCGACACCGAATTCCATCGCGAGAAGTCGTACTTTCCTCACCTCGCCCTCCTGCAGATCGCCTGGCCCGAGGGCATCGCTCTCGTCGACCCGCTGGCGGTCGACGTGGGGCCGCTGGCGTCGATCTTCGCTCTCGATACGCTCGTGGTTCTGCATGCGGCAGACCAGGATCTCGAGGTGCTCGAGCGGGCATGTGGGGTGTTGCCGCGCCGGATGTTCGACACGCAGATCTCGGCGGGATTCCTGGGTTTCGTGTCGCCCTCGCTCGTGAGCCTGGCGGAGGCATTGCTCGGGATCCGCCTGCACAAGGACGATCAGCTGGCCGACTGGATGCAGCGCCCGCTGTCGGGGAGCCAGCAGAGCTACGCCGCCGGAGACGTCGCCTACCTGCTCCAGATGCGGCGCGTCCTCGCCGATCGCCTCGATGCTCTCGGCCGTACCGGGTGGGCGGCCGAGGAATGCGCCGTGCAGCTCGACAAGGACCGCTCGACGACCGTGCCGGAGGAAGCGTGGTGGCGCCTGCCACATTCGCGCCAGTTGCGCGGCACGGCCCGGGCGGTCGCACAAGAAGTGGCTGCATGGCGAGAACGCAGGGCGCAGCGGTTGGACGTGCCGGTGCGGTTCGTGCTGTCGGATCTCGCCGTGACCTGTGTCGCTCAGCGACCACCGGCCGACCGGGATGCGCTGCGCCGGACTCGGGGCGTCGACTCCCGCCATCTGAGCGGCTCGGTGCCCGACGAGTTGCTCGCCGCCGTCGCGAACGGCCGGTCGTTGCCGGCCTCGGCATTGCGAGCACCGACAGGACCAGCGTTGGAGCGCTTGAACAAGCCGATGATCGCCCTCGCGAGCGCCTACGTGGGACAGCGCGCCGCTGACTTGGAGCTGGATCCCGCCATCTTGGCGACCCGGGCCGATCTGCTCGCATTCTTTCAGGACACGCCCGTCGGCCGGCTGACCTCCGGTTGGCGACATGAGCTCATCGGGGCGTCTCTCGGGCGTCTTGCCGGAGGCGAGGCGGCGCTCGCATTCGACGGCCTTGGCGAGCTCGTGCTCGAAGAGCGATCCCGGACTCGCATCGACGAAAGTTGACCGGCAGCCGACCGCTTGACACGTTCGAGGATCCCTGCTCCCATATTGTCTGGACATTCAGCGCATCGATCGGCGCTCAAGCGCCCGGACCAGGGGGGACGATGGCGACGATTCCGGCGCACGGGGGCGGAACTGAGGTCGACGACGTAGCGCAGCTACACGCTCTCGGCTATGCCCAGGAGCTGCGCAGGCGGATGGGAGGCTTCTCCAACTTCGCCGTCTCGTTCACGATCATCTCCATCCTTTCTGGGGCCCTGACGAGCTACTTCATCGGGATGACCTACGGCGGGCCGGTAGACCTCGTGTGGGGCTGGGTCCTCGTCGGCGTCATGGTGCTGATCGTGGGCCTCGGTATGGCGGAGATCGCCTCCGCTTATCCGACCGCCGGCGGCCTGTACTACTGGGCGGCAAAATTGGCGCCGGACAACGCCGGCGTCTGGAGCTGGTTCACCGGCTGGTTCAACCTCCTCGGTCAGGTGGCCATCACCGCGGGGATCGACTACGGCTTCGCCACGTTCTTCACGGTGTTCTTGAACCTGACATTGAGCTATCCGGACACGTCGGGGCACATACTCGTCATCTACGCCGGCATCCTCATCCTCCACGGCGTGCTGAACACCTTTGGGGTCCGGATTGTGGCCTTCCTCTCTGACGTGAGCGCATGGTGGCACGTGCTCGGCGTCCTCGTGATCGCCGTCGTGCTGTTCTTCGTCCCGAGTCACCACGCCCCGCTGTCGTTCATCTTCACCAAGTTCGAGAACCAATCCACCCTCGGCGTGCCGATCTACGTGTTCATGGTCGGGCTACTGATGGCGCAGTACACCTTCACGGGATACGACGCCTCCGCCCACATGTCCGAGGAGACCCACAACGCCGACCTGGCAGCGCCGAGGGGCATCATCAGCTCGATCGCCGTCTCGCTCGTCGCCGGCTGGATTCTGATCATCGCCATCACGTCGGTGATCCCGACGAGCTCCGCCTTGTACGCGACGACGGCCGTGAACCCCGCTGCCCCGGTTGCCATCTGGACCGCCGCCCTCTCCCGCGTCGGGGCCGAGCTTCTCCTCCTCATCGCCGTTGTGGCGCAAGCCTTCTGCGGGATGGCATCGGTGACGGCCAACTCGCGGATGCTCTACGCCTTCAGCCGTGACGGGGCCGTGCCCGGGCACAGGCTTTGGCACCGCATCAACCCGCGGACGCGGACACCCACGAACTCCATCTGGTTCTGCGTGACGTTCTCTTTCATCCTCGCCATACCGTCGCTCTGGAGCGGTGTCGCCTACGCGGCTGTGACCTCGATCGCCACGATCGGCCTCTACATCGCCTACGGGCTGCCGATACTTCTCCGCCGGTTGCAAGGCAACAGTTGGGTCGGTGGCCGGTGGTCGCTCGGCAAATGGAGCCCCGTGGTCGGATGGATCGGGGTCATCTGGGTGGCGTTCATCTCCGTCCTCTTCATGCTCCCCGAGGTGGCCTTCAGCACGATCAACCATGACAACTTCAACTACGCCCCTATCGCCGTCGGCGTGGTCCTGCTGTTCTCCGGTGGCTACTGGTTGCTCAGCGCCCGTAAGTGGTTCAAGGGGCCGAGGGTGCAAGGATCCGCCGAAGATTTGGAGCAGATCGAGTCCGAGCTCGCCAGGGTCCGCTGAGCCGCAGCAGCTGAGGATGCGGACTGCGCGTGTGCCTGCGCTTCGTGTCGCGGTTCGGCGACGATTCGTGCCCGGGGGGAGCTGCAGATCCTTCGTCAGGCGGGGCGGAGGTACACAGCTTCCTCCGGGCCGAGTGCGCCTTCGTAGTGTGAGCCGTTCGAGCAGAGGGCGCCCTCGCCGGCGCTGCTGATCTCGACGATGAGGGCCGTTGCCCCGGTGACGGGGGCCCACGTCACGTCGTCCTCCGAGAAGTTCACGACGACCCACGACTCGTGGCCCTCGGCGTGGCGACGAACGGCCAGCACCTGATCGGGAGCCTCGACGAGCTCGACCCCGCCGCGACGCAGTAGCGGTGCAGAGCGCCTGATGGCAAGGAGCCGTCGGTAGAGGTGAAGGATGGAGGACTCGTCGGCGGCGAGCATGGCGACATTCCGGCGATCTGACTCCGGCGGGAACGGGAGCCACGGCGGGCCATCGACCGCCCAGCCGTGACGAGGCGTCCCGTCCCAGGGGATCGGGGCCCGGCACCCGTCCCGCCCCCCTGGGTCGACGACGAGGTCGTCGGGGACCACGGCGTCCTCGAGCCCCAGCTCCTCGCCGGCGTAGATGAACGGCGTCCCCCTCATCCCGAGCAGCATCACCGCCGCCGCTCTCGCCCGTCGCTCCGAGCCGCCGTAGCGGGTGCGATGCCGTGGCCGGTCGTGGCTGGAGAGGACCCAGGTCGGCCATGCGTCGATCGGAGCGAGGAGCCCCTCGACCTCCGCCACCCTCTCCCTGAAGCAGGCCGCGTCGAACCCGCAGAACATCGGTGGGAAGTTGAACGCCAGGTGGAGCTCGTCGCCGTCGCCGTAATACTTGGCGACGAGCGCCGTCTTGATGAGAAAGACCTCCCCGACGGTGACCGGCTCCTGCGGCCAAGTGTCCACGAAGAGGCGGAGGCGCCGGAGGATCGGGTGCGTCCGCGCGTCATCGTTGAGGGCGGACCAGGGGATCCCGGCGAGCTTCTCGGGCGCGTCCGGGAGTGCAGGGTCCTTGCCCAGAGCGTGGACCACATCGATGCGAAACCCGTCCACACCTCGGTCCAGCCAGTACCCCAGCACCGCCTCCATCGCGTCGACGACGGCAGGGTTCGACCAGTCGAGATCAGGCTGCTCAGGGAGGAACAGGTGCAGGTACCACTGACCGCTGGCGTTGTCGAACGTCCAGGCCGGGCCGTTTCCGAACGACCGCCGCCAGTTGTTGGGCGGCCGAGCGGGATCCTCGGTGTCGGGGTCCCGCCAGAGGTAGAAGTTCCGGTGCTGAGACTGGCGTGACGAACGGGCGTCGAGGAACCACGGATGCCGGTCGCTCGTGTGGTTCGGCACGAAGTCGACGATCACCCTGAGCCCGCGGTCGTGAGCCTCGGCCAATAGCCGGTCGAGGTCGGCCTCGGATCCGAACAGCGGGTCGACCTCGCAGTAGTCCGCCACGTCGTAACCGAAGTCCTTCATCGGGGATCTGTAGAAGGGGGAGAGCCAAATTGCGTCCACCCCGAGCCAGACCAGGTGGTCGAGGTGGCGGCGGATGCCCTCGAGATCGCCGGCACCGTCACGGACCCTCTCGTTGGGCTCAGTTGCATCGGCATCCGGCGGCAGGCCGAGTCGCCGGCGCCGCCCATGCGGGTCCGCCAGGCAGAACGACCTCGGGTAGATCTGATAGAAGACGGCTTCCTTCCACCAGGGCCACGCTCTGCCGGCGGACCTCACGAGGTCGAGGTCACGGCGGCCTCAGCCGGCGGGGCGGCTGCCGGCGCCGGCTCCGGCCTCAGCCTTGGCCACCGGCGGACGGAGTCGATTCGGCAGGGCGCAGGTCGACGCGAAGCGTCAGGATCCCGTCCTCCAGCGTGCCCGAGGCGTCCCCGAGCATGGCGAAGTCCTGGAAGTCGAGCTGCATCTGGCGCATGATCCGGCGGCGCTCGTCGCCCTCCACAGGCGGCATTCCTCTCCGCCGGACCGCGTCCGCGCGGTCCCGGAACCGGGCGATCATGGCTTCGATGTCAATCTCCTCCGCCATGAGCGCCACGCTATCTCGCTACCGCGACCTCGGGACTGCCTCCGAGCCGGCACCGATGGGCCGGGTGGGAGGGCGGAGAACGACGGACAAATCCGAAAGCGCGCGAACTGTAAGCGAATCGACCGACCGAGCTCCTGCTCGCGGCATTATGATTGCGCCTCGCGGCAGGCGGGGAAGCAGCCCCGTGCGGCAAGGCGCCGTCCGCAGGGCTAGTCGCACTGACCCAAAGAGGTGGGGGGCGATGTCCTGGTTACCTGGGAGCGGCTCGTGAAGAAGGGACGACATCGGCGATTCGAAGAGGCGCGCAGTCTGAAGCGCGCCTTCGAGGTGCGGCCCGAACCGTGTCCTGAGTGTGGACACCTGCCGCCGACGCCGCACGCATCCTGGTGCCTCTACGAGTCCGAGGAGCTCGAGGACGCGGAGGACGAGGAAGAGGAGCGCCCCGCCTACTGACGGGTCCACGAATCGAGGAGTTACCCGATCAGCCTTCCAAGGGGCTAGGGCTCGGCGTGCCGGACCGTGGGGTGCGGCACGCGCACCGCAGTGCCTCCCCTAGCTCCCCGGCCACCCCCTGCCAGCGACACCCGGGCCGGCCGCCTGGCGTCGAGGTAGTTGGAGATCAGCCGGTAGACGTGGGCGCCCACCATGGCCACGAGCTCGTCCCGAAGGGTCCGGTACACCGGCTGCCGGCCGGTAAACGCCTCTTCGGCGTCCGTGCACCACCAGGCAAAGTCAGCGCCGCCGCGACCCCAATGCCGGCGCCGCCACTCGCCGATCATCGTCGTCACGTGACCGTCCGGGCCCACGGTCTCGTCGCGACGAAGCGGGAGCTGCCAGCACACGTCCGGCTTGAGGGAAAGGGGTGGCCTGCCCGCATCGAGGGCGGCCCGATGGAGAGCGCATCCGGCGCCGGACGAGTATCCCGGCCGGTTGAGGAAGATGCAGGCTCCGTCCACGAGACGTGTCGTCACCGGTCGCCCCTTGCCCCGGCGCAACGGGCCGCCGCGTCGTAGGGCGACGGACCGGAATTGCCACTGGTCGGCGGTGAGCCCCTCCGCCGCCAGCTCGACCCGCCGGGCATCGTCCTCACCTGTGAAGTGGGCACCGTAGGAGCAGCAGCCCTCTTCCAACTCGGGTGCCAGCTCGGTAAGGACCCCCTGGCAGCCGCGCCCGTAGATGCACTGCCACGAGCTCTCGAGGAACGTGACGTCGACGAGCCAGGTGCGGGCGTCGCTCGGGTCGTCGAAGCTCACCCATTCGTGCGCGCCCGCCGGCACCGCCCCGTTCACGAGGGAACGCCGAGGCGCCGTAGCTGGGCGCCTGTCGGCTCAGCGCAGCAGAACCACGACTCCGTGAGGCGAGGGCGCTGCGACGGGGGCAACCACGGCGGCACAGAAGATGGAGGTGGCTCAGCGGCCAGCGGGGCACCGGCCGCACGGGCGAGCACCCAGATGGCGGCGAAGGTGACGTCGACGGGCTCGTCCTCAGCCATCTCCGCACGGGCTGCGATGGCGAGCTGCAGGTCATCGACACCCTCCTCCGCGGCCGTCCACTCCGTGCTCCCGCCGCACTCGCCTCTGAGGGAGCGGGAGAGCGTCTCGTCAGGTCGCTCGAGAAGAAGGGACCCCCTTGGCAGCAGAAGCCGGATCGAGTACTGCACGGGGTCGGTGCTCCAGATCAGATCCTGTTCCGCCGCGAACTCGAGGATGGCGCCGACGGAGCCGAGAGTGGTCCAGGGAGTGAAGGGAAGCCACGATGGCCGAAGCTCGATGCCGGCAGCGCGCACGACCTGGAGGGCGAGCGCCTCGTCAGCCTCGACGTGTCCCTTGTCGAGCACAGCGAGGATTCGATCATCAACCGACTCGAATGCAGAGACGACGAAGACGAGACCGCATGAGGCCAACTCCTGCCAGATCGCTCGGTGGCGGACGATGTGCTCGACCTTCACAGTGGCGTCGAAAGTCAGGGCCGGAAACGCCTCATGAAGCCGCCGGGCAATGTCCATGGCGTGTCGCGGCCGGTTGAGGAAGTCAGGATCGGCGAAGCTGACGTGGCCGGCGCCGGCAGCCACTACCTGAGAGACGTCGTCGAGCACGGCGTCTGCGTCCACTGGTCGCGACCGACCCCGGTAGACAGACGCCACAGGGCAGTGCCGGCAACGATGGTTGCAACCTCGGCTCGCCTCGACGCTCGCCGCCACGACTTCCCGGTCTCCGAGCCTGAGCCGCGCATAGCTGGCGAGCGGCGGCAGATCCCTTCGCAACGGGCGGCTCGCCGGAGCAACCGAGCGAGGCGGCCCGAGCTCGATGAGGACGCGACCGCCTGGCGGCAACGCGCCCCCGCCATCGTCGCCCGCCGAGGTCAAAGGGCCGGCACCGTCGTTACCGTCGCCCACCGAATTCGACTTCAGCCACGCGAGCAGAGCCGGAACGGCATCTCCGGCTACGAGGAGGTCGGCGGGCAGAACGAGATCGCTCCCCTCCAGCACCGGGGCGTAGAGGCCGTGCCACGCCACCGGGAGAGAGGGTCGCCGCCTGCGAACGAGAGCGATCGCCTCGCGGGCGAGCCGCGTCGCCGTGTGCATCGGGATCGAGACCGCCACCGCCTCGGCCCATTCCAGAGACTCGGCGGACAGGTCTTCCACAGCAAGATCGACGCCCCACGTGGCATGCCCGGAGGCCTCCAGGGCTGCTGCGGGTCCTGCGATGCCGAGCGGCTGATGGCCCAGCTCGTAGGTCGACAGCAACAAGACCCGCATCACGCCAAGGTATCCCGGAGCTGTGCCGGGTCGATCCTCTCGACAGGCGAAGCTCTTCTGCTGCCGTCGGCCGCTATGCCGTCGATGTTCACGCGTAGAAGCCGCTTCGCCTCGCGCAGAGCGGCCTCGACGAGAGCGCGGGTCTCACCGGATGCGAAGACGAAGCCGAGATAGCGGTCGCCCTCGGGCAAGGCCTTCACCGGCCTTCCGAGCGGGATCGTGATGTCGACGCCTGTGATGCCCGGCAACGCTCGCACCGCCCCGACGCCGTCGACGGACACAAGAACTCCGCTGGCGGGGATCGGGATCATGAGGATGCCACACGGACGTGCGAGCCGCGGCGGCGCATATGCAGCGCCGAGGGCGTTCGCGATCACAAGCTCCTCGAGGGAGGAGCCGTCCTCGAGGATCATCGCCTTGGAGCACCGCCCACCGATCGTGCGTGCTGCGATCTCGAGGACCTTGACGGCCTCGGCCGCGCGGGGCGAGCACAGTTGGGCGACAGCGCCCGGCACTCGCATCTCGGCGTGGAACGGACCGTCGGAGAGCCCGAGCGCCCTCAGCCCGCCCGATGTCGCCAGCGTCACGGCCTCGAGGAGGTGGGCGGGGAGGAGAGTCGGTGAGAGGTAGAGCGTCTCCTCGAAGAAGGGCCCGTCGAGAGGGTCGGGCTTGTCGAACACCGTGATGATCTCGAAACCACCGCCGCGCATGATGCCTTCGACGGCGACCTCCGGGCCGGGGACGAACCGCTCGACGAGCAGCGGCGAGTCCGGAGGCTCGGCTTCGGAGTCGAGAATGGCTCGGATCCGCGCGGCCGCGGCTCGTGCCTCGGAGGGAGAATCGGCTCGGATCACGCCACGGCTGCCTGAGAGGGAGCACGCCTTCACGACGACCGGAGGCCCGAGCCGCGCCGCCGCGGCGGCTACAGCGCTCGGTTCCCCCGGATCGGCGACCTCGTAATCCGGCTGCGGGACGCCGCCGGCGTGGAAGACCGCGCGCATCGCCGCCTTGTCGCGCGTGAGGGCCACGGCCTGCGGCGGGCTGTGGACGAGCCCGAGCTCTTCGGCTGCGAGCGCAGCGGCGAGCAGGCCCTGGTCGCCCACGCCGAGAACAGCGTCGAGCCGCAAGCGGGGATCGCGGTGAGCTTGGGCGACGATCCGCCGGGCGGCTTCCACCGGGTCGTTCAGCGGCACCTCGAGGAAACGTTCCCCCATCGTCGCCGCCAGCGCCTGTGCCCGCTCGGACGCGACGACCACGCCGACTCCGAGGCGCTCTGCCGCCGACAGGTACTCCTCGGCCCTGTAGGTACCGGTCGGAAGTATGAGAAGCACTCGTGGCATGGTGATCCATGATGCCGGTTGCACACGCTTCTGCGGGTTGGCTGGGCATTTTGCACGATCGGGCGGGCCGGAGGTCTACCCTTTCAACATGGTCGCGGAGAACGTGTTGAGGGTTACCGACGAGGCGCGGGCCGTGGTGATGGAGATCCGCTCCGGTGAGGAGAACGGGGAGTCGCTGGCGCTTTGGCTGGAGGTGAACGGCTCTACGAACGGGTCCTACACCTACGACATGTGGTTCCAGCAGGCGAGCGATGCCGGTCCGGAGGACGCCGTTTTCCAGTCCGACGGTCTTGCGGTCATCGTCGCCGGCAGCAGCGTCGAAAAGGTGCGGGGTGCCACTCTCAACGTCGGCACTACCGGAGGCGAGCAAGGTCTCGTCATGATCAATCCGAACGCCCCCCCATCGGAGCGGTCCGCCGCGGCTGCGGCGGCGCCGGAGGCTGACTTGTCGTCGCCGACGGCACAGAAGATCCTCGAGATTCTCGAGCAGGAGGTGAACCCGCAGATCGCCATGCATGGGGGCTGGGCGGACCTCGTCGCCTTCGAGAGCGGGACCGCCTACGTGCGCATGTCTGGTGGCTGCCAGGGGTGCGGGCTCGCGAAGGTGACGCTCAGCCAGGGCATCGCAGTCGCCATTCAGGACGCCGTGCCGGAGGTCCGCGAGATCATCGACGTGACCGATCACGCCTCGGGTTCGAACCCGTACTACGAGGCGGCGAAGAAGTAGCCAGCTCCGGCGGCAAATCGCCGCGACCGACAGCAGTACCGTAGGGAGATGTTGAGGTTCCTCACGGCGGGCGAGTCCCACGGTAAGGCGCTCGTGGTCGTCGTCGAGGGACTGCCGGCGGGATTGAGGTTCGACTCCGGGCAAGTTGGCGATGAGCTCGCCAGGCGTAGGCTCGGGTTCGGGCGGGGACCCCGGATGCGTTTCGAGCGCGATGAGATCACGCTGCTCGGGGGGATACGGCACGGCCGGACGCTCGGGTCGCCCGTCGCGATCGAGATCGCCAACACCGAATGGCCGAAGTGGTCCGAGGAGATGTCGCCAGAACCCGGCGTGCCCTCCAAGCCGCTGACGGCGCCCCGGCCCGGGCATGCAGATCTGGCGGGGATGCAGAAGTACGGCTTCTCCGACGCGCGGGACGTGCTCGAACGCGCCTCGGCCCGCGAGACCGCCGCCCGCGTGGCCGCCGGCTCCCTCGCGAAGGCGCTGCTCCGCGAACTCGGCGTTCAAATTCTCAGTCATGTCGTCGCTCTCGGGCAGGCTCGGGTCACGAGCGACACCCGTATCCTCCCTTCCGACCTCGCGCGCGTCGACGAGTCGCCTGTCCGCTGCGCGGATCCCGTCGTCGAGGAGGCGATGATCGCCGAGGTGAAGGCCGCGGCCAAGGTCGGTGACTCGCTCGGCGGCACGGTCGAGGTGCTCGCATACGGCGTGCCTGTCGGCTTGGGCAGCCACGTCCATTGGGACCGCAAGCTGGACGGCTTGCTCGCACAGGCCGTGATGAGCATCCAGGCGGTGAAAGCGGTGGAGATCGGCGCGGGCATCGAGGTGTCACGACTCCGAGGCTCGGAGGCGCACGACGCCATCGAATGGGACGCCGATGCGGGCGATTACGTACGACGCACGGCCCGGGCGGGTGGGATCGAAGGAGGCATCTCCACCGGATCGCTGGTCTGGCTCAGAGCCATCATGAAACCCCTCGCGACCCTCAATCGCCCCATTCTCGCCACGGTCGATGTCGCCACGAAGGAGCCGACGCTCTCGTTCAAGGAGCGCACCGATGTCACGGCTGTCCCCGCCATGGGAGTCGTCGCCGAGACGATGGTGGCGCTCGTGCTTGCCTCCGAGGCCCTTCGCAAGTTCGGAGGCGACTCGATGGCGGAACTGGTGCGCAACGCAGAGGCCTATTCGAAGGCGGTGCACGAGACACCGTCGGCGGCGCCGGGGTGGGGCATTGCCGCAGCCCCAGGGTATGCCCGTGGTAGCAGGGGCGACGCCGCAGGCCCGAGAGACGACGATGGCTGATCATGTGCTGCTCGTCGGGATGATGGGATCCGGCAAGACGACAACGGGAAGGTTGCTCGCCCGGCGCCTCGGGCGGGTCTTCCACGACAGCGACGAGGAGATCCTGCTCCGGACCGGCATGACCGTGCCGGCCATGTTCGCCGAGCGAGGCGAGGCGGCCTTCCGCGCTGAGGAGCGGGCGGTCCTGGCCTCGGCCGTGTCCTCGGGTACTCCCGGCGTCATCGCGGTCGCCGGGGGAGCCGTGACCGACCCGGACTCTCGCCGCCGCATCCGCCGGGCAGGCATGGTCATCTGGCTGCGAGCGGCGCCTCATGTGCTCGCCGGGAGAGTCGGGATCGGTCGGGGTCGGCCGCTGCTGGAGCGGGATCCTTCGGCAACGCTCCGCCTGCTGGCGGCTCGCCGTCGCGCCGTATACGGCGATGTCGCGAATGTCACGCTCGACGTGGACTGGATCACTCCGCAAGTGGCAGCAGAGCGAGCGGAGCGCGCCGCGCGGACGTGGCTCTACGGGGAAGGCTGGCGATGAGCCCTGGCCCCAGCCACCTCGTCGCCGTCCGGGTCGACCTCGGGCACCGGTCCTACGACGTGCTCGTCGGCCCGGGGGCGATGTCCGAGCTCGCCGACATGGTCCCGATCGGCGCGCGACAGGCCGTCGTCGTCACCCAGACCGGCATCGGCGTTGCTGCGCGGCTCGAAACAGGACTTCCGACGACAGTCGTCGAGCTTCCCCAGGGTGAGCGGACGAAATCGCTTGCCACCGTCGAGGCGCTGTGCCGTTCGTTCGCCGAGGTCGC